>WNEZ01000866.1_pt1 | contig 25043 bp, 29 predicted proteins | sample 5400521 | NCBI WGS metagenome assembly WNEZ01 (sample SAMN13153339, study PRJNA577476) | soil metagenome | isolation source: 120 cm saprolite under Douglas fir tree site 2 hole 1 replicate 1 | place: USA:California | collected 2015-04-18
GGTCAGATCATGACCAGCTACGTCAACTGGATCACCGGCCCTTCTCGTTCGGGCGACATCGAGCAGTCACTGACCATCGGAGTCCACGGGCCCCGTGAGATGCACTGCGTGATCCTGGACAACGGCCGCGAGAAGATGCGCGCCGATCCCATCTTTCAAGATGCCCTCACGTGCATCAGGTGCGGCGCGTGCTCGAACGCCTGCCCGCCATTCATGGCTGTGAGCGGCCACCAGTTCGGGCACATCTACAACGGTCCAATCGGGCTCGTGCTCACGCCCTTTCATCACGGTCTCGACGAAGCCGATCTACCCAACACCCTGTGCACGCAATGCAATGCATGCCAGGAGGTCTGTCCGGTCGATATCCCGCTACCGCGCCAGATCCTCGAGCACCGGCGCAAAGGCCGCAAATCGCTGCGGAAGAGAGCTCTGCTCGGCGTCTGGGAGCGGCCCGCGCTGGCCGACCGCATGCTCCGGGCCGGCGCCCCGTTCAGCGGGCTCATGCCGGGGACGCCCCGGCTGGCCCGGGTGCCGTATCGGGACGTGGCGCCGGCTGACGGCAGCGGAGCGGGCGAACCGCTGACGATCTTCGCCTCGTGCATGGTCGACCGCGTGGCGCCGGAATCGGCGGCGCGATTCGCGCTCGAGCTTCTCGCACACCGTCCAGAACTCGTGCGCACCGATCAGTTGAGCCTCAAGATCGCCTACCACGACTCCTGCCAGACGCTCCGCCAGCTCGGGCTTGCGAGCGAGCCTCGGCGCCTCCTCGACATCGCGGGCTACGACGTGGTGGATATTCCTGACATCGCCAACTGTTGTGGATTTGGCGGCACCTTCAGCCTCGAGTGGCCGCGGGTGGCCAACCGGCTGGCGGAATGGAAGCTCGATGCAATCGCCAAGACCGGTTGCACCGTCGTCGCCTCGGACAACCCAGGCTGCTTGATGCACATCGCCACCGCCGCTCGGCGGCGTGGCATGAAGCTTCGGGTGGCGCACGTGCTGGAGCTGGTGGCCGAACACCTGGCCTAGCCGTGTCCGGCTGGGAGGATGGTGCGCTGGCCTACTCTATGAGGAACTCATGACAGGACCGGAGCGTTAACACCGGGTATGGCCATCCTCGACACCATCAACTCACCCGAAGACCTCCGGCGCCTGGATCAACCGCAGCTGGCGCAGCTCGCCCAGGAGGTGCGCGCGTTCCTGGTCGAACAGACGTCCAGGAGCGGCGGCCACCTCTCCCCCAACCTCGGGGTCGTCGAGCTGACCTTTGCGCTTCACCGCGTGTTCGACAGCCCCAAGGACGCGATCGTGTGGGACACCGGCCACCAGGCCTACGTGCACAAGATCGTCACCGGCAGGGCCCGCGATTTCGCGCGGCTGCGCCAGGCGGGCGGATTGTCCGGCTACCCGTCGCGGTCAGAGTCCGAGCACGACATGGTGGAGAACAGCCATGCCTCCACGTCATTGAGCTACGCGCTCGGCATCGCCGAGGCGCGGCTGCGCAAGAAAAAGCCCGGCTACGTCGTGGCCGTGATCGGCGATGGAGCACTGACCGGAGGCATGGCTTACGAGGCGCTCAACCAGATCGCGCACCTGCAGCCGCCCAACCTGATCATCGTCATCAATGACAACGGCCGCTCGTACGCGCCCACCGTGGGCGGTCTGGCCCGGCACCTGTCGCAACTGCGCATCGATCCCCGCTACGAGCGCATCAAGGTCGAGATCTCCCGCCTCTTGAGCAGTCTGCCGTTGGTCGGCTCGACCGCAGACCAGGCCGCTTATCGCGTGAAGGAGAGCCTCAAGCAGCTTCTCCAGCCATCGACCGTGTTCGAGAGCCTGGGCATCAAGTACGCGGGCGTGGTCGACGGCCACGATGAGGCCGAGCTCGAGGCAGTCTTCACCCGCGCGAAGAAGCTCCGAGAACCGGTGGTCGTGCACGTGGTGACCGAGAAGGGGCACGGCTACGGCCCGGCCGTCGAGGACGAGATCGACAAGCTCCACGGAGTCGGCGCCTTCGATCCCTTGACCGGACGCCCACGCTCAACGGACCTCACCTACACCGACGTGTTTGGTGAGGCGCTGATGGACGCGGCGACGCGGCGGCCCGAGGTGTGCGCGATCACCGCGGCGATGGCGTCGTCGACCGGGTTGCTCAATTTCGCCAAAGAGTTCCCTGACCGCTTCTTCGATGTTGGCATCTGCGAGCAGCACGCGGTCACTTTCGCGGCCGGCCTCGCCATGGCTGGCATGCGGCCGGTCGTATGCATTTACTCCACATTCCTGGCGCGCGCGTTCGACCAGACGATCATGGACGTGGCCCTGCACAAGCTTCCAGTCGTGTTTGTCATCGACCGCGCCGGCGTGACCGGGCCCGACGGCTCATCCCATCACGGCGTGTTCGACCTTTCGTATCTCCGCCTCATCCCGAACCTGAAGGTGGCTGCACCCGCCGACGCCACCGAACTCTGCGCATTGCTCGAGACAGCGCTTGACTCGGACGGCCCTACAGCCATCCGGTATCCGAAAGGTCCTGTGCCGGCGACTCCGGATCTACCAGTAGAGCCGTTGCCGGTCGGTCGTTGGGAGGAGCGACGCAAAGGCTCCGACGCGGCCATATTCGCAGTCGGCCGCATGGTCGAGGTCGCGACCGAGGCAGCCGAGCGCCTGGCCTTTCAAGGCATCGAGTGCTCGGTAGTCAACGCGCGCTGGGTCAAGCCGGTGGATCCTCGGATCGTCGATTGGGCCAAGCGCCATCCGATCGTGATGACGGTCGAAGACAACGTGGGCGCTGGAGGTTTTGGCGGCGCTGTTCTCGAAGCGCTCGCCCCTTACGGATTGGCCGGGCGGGTCCGCACGATCGCACTCCCGGACCAGTTCCTGCTTCAGGGCAAAGCCGCCGACATCCTCAGGGAAAACGGCCTCGACGCCGCGGGCATCGCGCAGGCAACGTACAACGCGATCAAGGGCGGCGTCCGCAGCGAAACCGGGAGCAGTTCCTAACGCGTTGCCGGTAGGTTCCCTCTTATAACTTCTTGCGGCCGGCGAAACCCTCACCGACCCGGTGCCAGTGCTCGACCCGATCCTCGCCCAGCTTCCAGCAGAGCTCGACGAGCTCGCCGTCCCGATATGAGGGGAAGTCGATCAGGCCCTCCAGCGGCCCCTTGAGCTGGATGCCCATTCCGTTGAGGCTTGCCACCGCCTTGAGGAGCTCGAGCTCGGCTCCGCTCGCAGCATCGCGTGCTTGTTGATGCCGGTCGCGATCTTCGGCACCTGCGCCGGCTCGTTTCGACTCGTACTCGGCGATGCGAGCCTGGTCCTCGAGCTCCGGCAGCAGTGCCGACAGCTCTGCGATCTGGGCGACGACCCTGCGCACACGAGGCAGTTCGCTGTTCGCCTCTTCGACGGTGTATGTGCGGAGCCTTTGCACGGGTCAACGATATAGCAGCAGACTTGCCACATGGACAGGGGTGCAATGGATTCGGATGAGATGCGCCGCCGGATCAACGGTGCGATGGTGGCGCGCCTGGCTACGGTCGGCCGCGATGGCCGGCCGCACATCGTGCCGATCACGTTCGCGCTGGATGACAACACGATTTATTTCGCCATCGACTTCAAGCCGAAGAAGACTGCGGATCTCCAGCGCCTCCGAAACATCGAGGCCAATCCATCCGTCTCCGTTCTGGTCGATCACTACGAGGAGGACTGGACCAAGCTTTGGTGGGTGCGGGCTGACGGAAGCGCACGCATCGTGATCGACGGTGCCATGTTCGAAAAGGGGATCGCGCTGCTCACGCAGCGGTATGCGCAATACCGGTCGGCGCGTCCGGCGGGGCCGGTGGTGCCGGTAGCGATCGAGCGGATAACCGGGTGGTCGGCTTCATGACGCTTGCACTCGGTCAGATGCGCAGCAGCTCCGGCTGCGCCTGCTCGACCGGGTATAGAAGCGGAACCGCCGTCTGCACAAACACTTCCATGGGGTGAGCCTCGCTGCCGCGTCCTGCGATCGACGCGGTCCAGGTCACCGCATAGCGCACCGATGCCCGCACGCGGTATCCGGCCTGGTTGTGAGCCTCGTAGACGTGTGTGATGGACGAGTGCTGCGGATACGGCCGGCCGTAGGCTGACGCGCCCGCACTGTCGGCGACTCCGCCGTCGCCGAAATCCCACGCGGCCGACACCGGTGTGGCCGTGATGGCGTAGTCGGTCCCGCCCCTGATTTCGTGAACCGTGACCACGTGAGGCGCCGGATCCAGCCAGAACCACGAATCTAGGCCGACTAGCCCGATCCCGGCGGGGTTGGCGGCGACGCGAACGGCGAGCTCTGCCCACCGCGGCATCGGCGGCGTGGCCAGCGCCCGCGAGCACGCCACTTGAACGGGACTGGCATTTTGCACCTTGTCAAACGCCTGGACGTGAACGCAGGCGACGTCGATTGGCGACATGCCCGCTTGCGTCACGATGCGGGGCTCGGCGGTCGAAAGCATCTGCAGTGGCTGCGAGCTGCCGTTCATGGTCACCCATGACGTGTAGTGGTCCATGCCCGCGACGAAGTAGTCGACGCCGGCGCCATCGCCCACGTCGACGACCGGGTTCCACGTGAAGGCGACCGCGTCCGTGGATACGCGCAGCACCTGGGGTCGAGGCGCTTGTGGCGGCACGGAGTCGACGTAGATGTCGACGACCGGATAGCCGTACTCGTCGGCCATGTATGGAGGCGGCGACCAACCCCCGTAGCGGCCGATCCCGCACTCGCCGCCAAAGGTCCAGTTGTAGTACGCGATGTACTGCTTCACGTGGCCGTGCACTGCCCACCCGTTGCTGGCGAAGTTCCATTGATAGTGGTTGGGGTAGTCCTCGTGGAGGAGCCTGACCCAGCCCGATGAGTCGCCGGCCGCGCCCCTGAAATCGCCGTAGAAATATCCGTACCAATCGTCGTAGCCGGGATTGGGGTGGAAGCCGTAAAAAGTGTCCCGCTCCGGGTTCATGGCCACTAGGGGGTCGTTCGTGATTACGATCGCGGTCCACATATCGGAATGGTTCGTGCACCAACCAGGCGGGTCGCCGTAGCGCGGACTCCCCCACGCCGAGACTGCCACCACCGTCGATGGAAACAGTCCCACCGCGATTCCGATTGCCATCGCGAGCGCTCGCCACATATCGCCAACCTAGACGGACAGGCTCCGGCCCGGAATCCTGGTCGTCAAGAAATGGCACTTGACGAGACGCCCTGTCTCGTCTAGTGTCGTCATCGATGGCGCGGGGGGCCCGAGAGCGCATCCTCACGGGGGCGCGAGGCCTGCTCGCCGAAGGAGACATCCCAACGGTGGGGCAGGTCACTGCGGCGGCCGGCGTGTCCAAGGCCAGCTTCTATCGCGTCTTCGATTCCCACCGCGCCCTCCTCGAGGCCCTGCAGGTGGAACCCGAGCCGGCGGCCCGAGAGCGCATCCTCGAGTCCGCGCTGGCCATGGTCGGCGCCGGCGGGCTGGCGGCGCTGTCGATGGACGAGCTCGCAGTCCGTGCCGGCGTCTCGCGGGCCACGCTGTACCGCCTCTTCCCCGGCAAGCCCGCCCTCTTCACGAGCCTTCTGCGGACGTACTCGCCGCTCGAGCCCGTGAGCCGCCTCGCCAACTCGATGCAAGACCAGGCGCCCGAGGTTGTGATGCCGGAGATTGCACGCACCGTCTATCGCAGCCTCAGTGGTTCAGGGGCGCCCCGGATCGGCTTGCTCCGGGCGATCTTCTTCGAGGTCAGCTCCTTGAGTCCCGATGCCGAAGAAGCCGCTCGCGACCTGGTCACGACCATTTTTGGCTCGGTCGGCGCTTACGTTATGGCTCAGATGGCGGCGGGCCGGCTGCGCATGATGCACCCGCTGCTGGCGCTGCAGGCGTTCATCGGTCCGATCTTTTTCCACCTGCTGGCCCGATCGCTGGCTGAGCGGGTGGCGGGATTTGACATTGACGGCGAACAAGCAGTTGTGCTGCTGGCCGATAACTGGTTGCGCGCGATGAGACCGGATCATGAGGGAGTTGCCAATGGTTGAGGCCTTCGCTGTCGACATCGAAGGAGTGCGCAAGAACTTCGGCGGACTGCGGGCGTTGGATGGGGTCAACCTCCACATCAAGACGGGCGAGATCTACGGACTCCTCGGCCCGAACGGAGCCGGCAAGACCACCCTCATCCGATCGATCGTCGGCCTGGTGGCGCCCGAGGCCGGCACGGTCACCGTGCTTGGACGCCGAATGCCGGACGTCGACAACCTGCGCAACGTCGGCTACATGACGCAACAGGCCGCCCTCTATCCCGGGCTGTCGGTCGAGGAGAACGTCCAGTTCTTTGCGGCGATCAACGGCGCCGATGAGGGAGGCGTGACCGACGCGCTCAAGCTCGTCAAGCTCGACGATCGACGCGAGTCGGTGGTGGCGACCCTCAGCGGCGGCATGCGCCAGCGGTGCTCGCTCGCATGCGCCCTTGTGCACAAGCCCAAGCTGTTGCTTCTCGACGAGCCGACCGTGGGCGTCGATCCCCAGCTGCGGGTCCAGTTCTGGGAGGACTTTCGCAGGATGGCGGCGAGTGGCACCACGATCATCGTTTCCAGCCACGTCATGGACGAGGCTGAGCGCTGCCAGCGCCTCGGCCTGATTCAGTACGGAAAAGTGCTGGCAGAGGGGAGTCCCAATGAGGTCCGCGGGCTTGCGGGCACCAACAACCTCGAGGAGGCGTTCCTGAAGCTGGCGGGAGCGACAGCGTCATGAGCGGGCACCGAGTCGCCGCCATCACACGAAGGCTGCTGCAGCAGTTCCGGCGCGACCGCAGGACGTTGGCGCTGCTGTTCGTCGCGCCCCTCGTCATCCTCGGGCTGCTCGGCTACATGATCCGCGGCTCGTCGTCCTCGCCCGCGGTCGGCGTAGCGAACCAAGACCAGGGCCCGCTCGGCGCCATGTTCGTGTCGGCCCTCGAGCGCTCCAGCTTGATCACTGCGACTACGATCCAGGCATCGGACGGCGACGCCAGGCTGAAGGATGGATCGCTCGTCGCGTACATCGTTTTCCCTCTTGATTTCAGCTCGCGCGCACAAGCCGGGACGATCGCGCCGGAGGTTCATCTCGAGGGCTCCCAGCCCGGCACGTCGGCTCCGGTGCTGCAGGCTCTTCAGCAAGCTCTCACCTCGGTAGCCGCAACCGGGCCAGTCCACTTTGAACCGCAAGTCCATTACCTATATGGGGGTCCAGGGTTCGACACGCTCGACTATTTCGGCGCGGCTTTCATCGGCCTGGTGGTCTTCTTCCTGGTGTTCGTGATCACAATCGTCGCCTTCCTCAACGAGCGTTCGCAAGGCACGCTCGAGCGGCTGATGGCAAGCCCACTGAGGCGGGGCGAGATCGTGCTGGGCTACATGCTGGGTTTCACAGTGCTGGCGCTGATCCAGTCCGCGGAGGTGCTCGTGTTCTCGCTCGCGGTGCTCAAGGTGCACAACCAGGGCAACGTGATCCTGATCTTCACCATCGAGGCGCTGATGGCGCTCACCGCAGTCAATCTGGGGATCTTTCTGAGCATGTTCGCGCGCACCGAGTTTCAGGCGGTGCAGTTCATCCCCCTGGTGATCGTGCCCCAGGTCCTGCTGTCCGGCATCCTGTTCCCGGTTTCCACCGAGCCCAAGCCGCTGCAGGTGGTCTCGGACGTACTGCCGCTCACGTATGCGGTCAACGGGTTGCGGGATGTGATGGTCAAAGGGGCCGACCTGACGTGGTCATCCCTGCAGCTGGATGCGGGCGTGGTCGCGGGGTTCTGCGTATTGCTGATCGTGGCCGGTGTCGCGACCTTGAGGCGGCGCATCGCATAGGACGCCCAACTCGTAAAGTTCGGGCATGATGCTCGTCTGCTCGCGACGCTGCGGCGGCCGCCTCTTCCGCGCGCTCTTCGCGGAGGTGGAGCTCGACGCCGGTGGCGAATACCAGGACTACCGGATCGCCCAGCATGGCTACATCTGCCTCAATTGCGGGTCGCCCGCTTTCGACCTCGGCGAGGTGCCGGCGGAGATGGAGGCGGAGGCGCGCGAGGAGGCGCCGAAATCGGTCGCGACGGACATCCTTTGCCCAGTTTGCGAAACGCTGGTCCAGGTCGATGAGGGCATGGAGTGCCCCAACTGCGGGGCGCCGCTCGAGGTGGCCTGAGGCCGTCTAGGAGAGGGAGGCGGTCGCCGGCGTCGCCTCATTCCGCACGTTTGGATCCAACGGTGCTCCTGCACGCGGAGAATTCCGCATCGTTGGCGCCAACCGTTCCGATTGGACAGCCTAGATAAGGGAGGCTGTTCCGGCCAGGATCCCGAGCATCCAGCGGGCGGCCTCGGCTTCGCGCCGGCGGGTGGCCTCGCGCAAGATCCGGATCGCTCGGGGGGTGTCGAGGTCGTCGTTAAGCGCTTCGGTGAACTGAGCCACGAGCCGGAGCCCAGCCGCGGACATACCTTTCTCGGGTCCCACCCCTCCCGATTTCGCAGGCTGAGCAGTTCCCACCCCCGCCTTCTCACCTGCCAACAAAACGCGTAGGCGCGCAGCCAGCCGCGCGGCTTGCGCCAGCCCCGACCAGCTGAACTCCCAGTCACGTCCATATCGATGCGAGGCAAGATAGAGCCGCACCGCGGCCGCGGGCGCGCGCTCCAGTGCCTGGCTCACGTACACCAGATTGCCGAGCGACTTGCTCATCTTCCGGCCCTCGTACCGGACGAGACCAGCGTGCATCCAGATCCGAGCGAAGGGAACCTTGCCTGTTAAGGACTCGGATTGGGCGCGCTCCGATTCGTGATGGCTGAATGTCAGGTCGCGACCGCCGCCGTGGATATCGATCTGCTCGCCCAGATAGTGCATGGCCATCGCCGAGCACTCGATGTGCCACCCCGGCCGGCCCGACCCAAATCGCGACGGCCACGCCGGCTCGTCGGGCGCGGACCCACGCCACAACGGAAAGTCCAGCGCGTCGTGCTTGGCGCCCGGACCGACCACGCCCAGCAATTCCTCATGCCTCAGCTTGCGGATCATGGACCGCCGTGTGCGGCGTGAAAGCTCGCCGTAACCGCGGTATTTGCTGGCGTCGAAGTAGAGCGCGTCCGTGTGATACGCGTAGCCGGCATCATGCAGTCGGTCGGCCGCACGAAGGATCGGCTTGATCTCATCCGAAACTCGTGGCATGAAGTCGGGCTTTCTCCACCCGAGCGCCGCCATCTCGCGGAGGTGGATCGCGGTCTCACTATCGGCCAGATCTCTCCAGTTGACACCGTCTCGCCGGGCGCGCTCGAACAACGGATCGTCGACGTCGGTGATGTTCTGCACGTAGCGGACCCGAACGCCCGAAGACTCGATGAATCGAATCAGGATGTCGTAGGTGCAAAACGTGAATGCATGGCCCATGTGTCCCGCGTCGTAAGGGGTCACTCCACACACGTAGAGCCGGACCGCCCGGCCGCCCTGACCCGGACTGGGCTTGACGCCCACTTTCCGCCGGCTCAGCGTGTCGTGCACGCGGAGCCCCAGCGTGGCGTCGGGCACCTGACCTCGAATCCCGAACCGCCGGCTAATCGACCGAGCGGGAGAGAACCGACGCGTCAGCGCGGAGCGCCTCGGCCCTGTTGGTTATCTCCCAAGGCACGCCCAGGTCGTCGCGGCCGAAATGGCCGTAGGCTGCGGTCGGCTGGTAGATCGGTCGCATGAGGTCCATGTTCGCGATGATCGCGGCCGGCCTCAGATCGAAATGCCGCCGCACCAGGTCGAGCAGCTCCCGCTCCGGCACGGAAGCGGTGCCAAACGTTTCCACGGCCACCGAGGTCGGATGAGCGCGCCCGATCGCGTACGACACTTGGACCTCGCAGCGCTCGACCAGCCCGGCCGCGACCAGGTTCTTGGCCACGTGCCTGGCCGCATACGCAGCTGAGCGGTCGACCTTGCTCGGATCCTTGCCGCTGAACGCGCCGCCGCCATGTCGGGCCACACCACCGTATGTGTCGACGATGATCTTGCGTCCCGTCAGACCTGCATCCGCTGCCGGTCCGCCGACGATGAACTTTCCGCTCGGGTTGACCATGATCTTGGTGTTGGCATCGATCAGCATGCCCTCGAGGACTGGGTTGATCACCAACTCGCGGACGCCCTCGTCGATCTCTTTCTGGGTCGCGGCCACGGCGTGATGTGTCGAGACGACCACCGCCTCGATCCGCTTGGGCTTCCCGTACTCGTACTCGACGGTGACCTGCGTCTTGCCGTCCGGACGCAGAAACGGAAGCGAGCCGTTCTTGCGCGTCTCCGCGAGGCGCCGCGCCAGGCGGTGCGCGAGCGAGATCGTCAACGGCATCAGCTCGGGCGTCTCGCGGCACGCGAAGCCGATCATCATGCCCTGGTCGCCCGCGCCCTGGAGCTCGAACGGATCGTCCTCGAGCGTGCCCTCCCGCTCTTCCAGCGAATGGTTGACGCTGGCCGCGATGTCAGGGGACTGCTCCTTGAGGTAAACCTGAATCAGCGCGTGGTCAGCGTCGAAACCGATTTCCTCGCTGTTGTAGCCGATGCCGCGGATGGTGTCGCGAATCGTGCGCTGGATGTCCAGCTCCGCATGAGTGGTGACCTCGCCGATGACCACACACAGGCCCTTCGTGATCGCCGTCTCGCAGGCCACTCGCGCGTGGGGGTCCTGCGCGAGCATGCCGTCGAGCACCGCATCCGAGACCTGGTCGCACACCTTGTCCGGGTGGCCTTCTGTGACCGACTCAGAAGTCAGAAGGAACGAGCGCGAGGCGCTGAAGGAGGTGGCCACAACGACCGCCAATCATATCGGGCCAGGGCGACGACGAAAGCCAGGCGGCCCTGAACTGGCCTCAGCTGCCGTTGCGCTGGCGGCGATCCTCTGGTTCCTGACCTAACAATTGAGCTTGCAGCGCGAAGATGTCGTCCAGGACTCGATCGATCCGCCGGCCTTCGAGACGATGGTCGGCAATGACGCCGGCGCGTTCGAGGTGCCGCCGCAGCAACGTGCCCAGCGGCCCGTCCACGCGCGTACGACCTGCAACCTGGGCCTCTTCGAGAAGCTGCAGGCAGCGGTCGAGCGCAAGCTGGCGGAGCCGGTGCTCGCGAACTGACATCTAGGTGCCCAGAACCTCGACCCGCCCGGCCGCCGTAACACGAACCTTGACCTGGCTGAGCGCCGGCAGCGTGTACGAAGGGCTGCTGGGTTTGCCGTCAGCGGTGAACGACACCGGGTGGCATGGACACTCAAGAAGGCTTGCGCCTCTTTCCCACCAGAGCTCGCAGGGCAGGTGCGAGCATATCGAGGACACCGCGGTCGCAGTCTCCCCGCGACGAAACACGAAGGCGCCCACCGCGCCCGCCTTGACCAGCTTCCCCTGACCCTCCGTGAAGTCGGCCAGGGCGCCAACGTCGGTCCAGCGGCCGTGCTTGGGCACAACGGTGCTCGATGGGGAATGTGGCACCGGCGCTGCAGAGGGTGCGAGGGCCTTCCCGACGATTCCGCCGGCCAGCGCGCCCGCAGCGACGCCGAGTCCTGCCACAAGCGCCGCGCGCCGAGTCAACCGCGGCTCGCGTGGGGCGGAATCGAGGACTCGCGCGAGGCGGCGCCGGAAGACCGGGCTCATCCGCTGGGGGCCCGACCGCGCGGAAGCTAGCCTTGCGGCGGCCATGATGGCTTCCTTTTCCTCTTCGTCACCCGCCTTCAGCCGCAGCCGGCGCCCGTGCAGCAGGTCGTCGACGATGCGCTCGATCCGGTTCTCCGGTTGCTCAGGCATCCGGATCAACCTTCGCCGCCGCGCGCAGGGCGCGCAGCTGCATGACCTTGACCGCGCCCACCGTGGAACGCATCTCGGCAGCCACTTCCTTGAGTGAGTACCCGTGCAGGAAACGCAGCTCGAGCACCCGGCGGTAGTTGTCGCTCAGTCCGGCCAGGATTCGGCGCGCCCTCTCCACCGACTCGTCGGAGGGCGGCCCCTGTGGTATGGCCAGAGCGAGGTCTTCGTGCAGCTCCGCCTGCGACAGCCCCAACCGCGTGCTCCAAAAGGCGCCGAGCACCGAGCGCGCGGTGGCGAAGAGGTAGCCACGAATCGCGCTCGCGGGTGCGCCCTGGCGCAGCCGCGGGATCGCCTTCATCGCCACCTGCTGGGTGAGGTCTTCGGCGTCGGCGCGGTTGCCGACCCGCGCGTAGATGAAGGCGTATACGAGCTCCAGCTCGTCGAGGGCGATGTCGGTCGCTCGTGACGCGCTGGAAAGCTCGACGACCTCTCCGGCGTGGTCCGGCGGCATAGCTGGATCAGTGGGGCTCTGGGGATTCGAGGTCATGAAACTGCTACGCGAACAGATTCCCGCAGAGAAGATAGGTGGCGTTCGTGCCCTGCATGTCCGGCCCCGCGTGGACGACCACGTACCAGGTGCCGGTCGCGGGCGGGTAGGTGGCGTTGATGGTCGTTTTCGCGTCGGCATTGCCCTGGCCGTCGGCCGTCACAGCGTTCAGGCCGATGGCGATGGTCCCCCGCGACTGGCAGCTGCCGAGGTGAATGTGCGAGACGTGCTTCGAGTTGGCCTGGAGGCCGCTGATGACCACGTCGATCGTCACACTCCCCTGCTCGACGACCAGGGTGGCAGAGCCGGAGGCGGTGGTGTCGATTCCGGTGAGCTTGAAGCTGAGCCCGCTCGGTGAGGGCGATGGGCTCGGGCTGGCGACGATGGGGCTGGGTGAGGGTGAGGTGGCGGCCGTGCCCCCGCCCGAGGCGCCGCAAGCCGAGATGGTCGCGGCCAACGCAACGAGCGCGACCACCCGGTTCAAGCCTGCAGTCTCGCTTCAATTGTGCTCATGGCGTTACCACTGCAGGTTACTGGACGGACATTCGCGTTCAGCCTCGATAACTAGTGGTGTGTCTGGGAATGAGCTCGTCAAGGCGCGGCCCAGACCGCCGACGCCAAGGCAGGGGTGGCGCGAGGAGGAGCGCATCGTTAGATGCGTGACGACGAAGCGACGGGGCCCCTAACGCCGGCGTCAGCGCCCGCAGGGCGCTCGGCGGAAATGGGCCGATGAATTGGCGAGCGTTTTCCCGGACGCACCACTTGGATGGGCCGGGTTTTCCCCGGCCCACCAGGATTGTGCGTTGGCTTGGTCGGTCAGGCGTGACGCCAGCCAGGACTGCCGGCGCGGCGCCACAGCACGAAGCCGAGGCCGAGAAGGATCAAGATCGGGCCCACGGCGCCCAGGCCGGTGATGAGGTAGTTGACCGTGGCGACGAAGTTATGCGCGGCATCGCTGAGAGCGGACGCGAATCCCCAGCTGTCAGACGGAGCCGTCGCCACCGGAGCACCGGCCTCAGTCATCTGCACCGTGATGGTGCTGAACGCCACGTTGTGCTCGATGTACTGGATCTGGCCTTTGAGCTGCTCGATCTGACCGGTGATCTGGCCGAGCTGGTTCTGGACCAGGATGATTTGCTCAACGGTCTGCGCCTTGGCCAGCAGCGCGAGCATCGCGTTGCGCTGCGCCTCTTGATTGGCGAGTCGCGCCTGGAGGTCGACGTACTGCGCGCTGACGTCGTTGCCGCTGATGTGCTCGGTCTGGACCTTGCCCATCTTCGTAAGTGCGTCGATGGTCTCATCGAAGTTCGAGGCGGGGACCATGAAGGAGATGACGCCCGTGCGGATCTGGTCGTTGGTCACCGGGTTGGCCTGGGCATCAGTCCCAGATACGTAGCCCTTCTCGAGCTCCACCAGCGAGCGCACCGAGGCGAGGCTGGAATCGAACGAGCCTGATTTGACGCTGATCGACAGCTGAGCCTGGCGGATGACCTGCGGGCCCTGGATGGCCGGCACGACGCCCCCGCCCGGGTTGGTGATCGTGCCGGGGCCCGGGGCCGGCACTCCCTTGATAGGCGCAGTCGTCCCAGACCCGGCCCCGCCGGAGCTGGTCGAGCCGTCGCGGTACGCAGGCACGCCGCCCGAGGTCGAGCCTGCACCGCCGCCTGCGCCGCACGCGGCGGCCGCCACGAGGATCCCGAAGAACAGCGCGATTACGACGAGGAACCGTTTCATGTGACCGCCTCCCGTGTTGATGTGAGACGAAACGCCGCCCCGCGGTGTGGGTAACATCCGGACTCGTGCTCCAGGTCCGCAACCTCGCCATCGACGTCGCGGCGCGCCGGGTTCTATCCGACGCGAGCTTCACCGTGGCCGCCGGCGACAAGGTCGGACTGGTCGGGCGCAACGGGGCCGGCAAGACGAGCCTGCTCAAGGTGCTCGCGGGCGAGCACGATCCCGAGGCGGGGCTGGTGCTCCGCCGCGGCACGCTCGGCTACGTGCCGCAGAACCCTCGGCCGCGAGCCGAGGCGGCGCAGACGGCCCTCTCTCACATCCTTTCCGGACGCGGCCTCGACAAGGCGGCGGCGCGGCTCGAGGAGCTGCACCGCCGGCTCGAGTCGGACCATTCGGCGGCCATCCTCCAACACTTCTCAGACGCGGAGGAACGCTTCCGCCTCGACGGCGGCTACTCCGGCGAGTCGGACGCTCGGCGCATCGCGACGGGTCTCGGCCTGAAGCCGGACCGCGTGGACCTGGCGCTGGGGGTGCTGTCGGGAGGCGAGCGGCGTCGCGTGGAGCTGGCGCGGGTCCTGTTCGCCGCCAACGACCTCGTCCTCCTCGACGAACCGACCAACCACCTCGACAGCGACGCCAAGGCCTGGTTGATGGACTTCCTTCGCGACAACCGCAGCGCGGTGATCGTGGTCAGCCACGACCTCGTTCTGCTCGATGCGGCGATCACGCGCGTCCTTCACCTGGACGCCGGCCGGCTCATCGAGTACCGCGGCACCTACTCGCAGTACCAGCAGGCCCGAGCGCTCGAGGAGAAGCGGGTCACTGCGCTCGCTGGACGCCAGGAGGCCGAGATCAAACGACTGAGCGTCCTCGCCGAGGTCATGCGGCGGCAGACCGCCAAACGTGCGCGGACCGCGAAGTCGATCTTCAAGCGCGTCGACCGCCTCAAGGCTCAGCAGGTGAGCGCGCCTCGTCGCGAGCGCAAGGTCAAGGTCCACTTCCCGGATCCACCGCACAGCGGTCGCGTCGCGCTGAGCGCCGAGAAGCTCGCCAAGGGCTATGGCGGCCCGATGGTGTTCCGCGACGTCAGCTTCGAGGTCGAACGCGGACAGCGGCTGCTCGTGCTGGGTCTGAACGGCGCGGGCAAGACGAGCCTCCTGCGCATCCTGGCTTCCGAGACCCAGCCGACGTCGGGATCCTTCCGGTTGGGGCACAACGCGTCGCTGGGCTACTACGCGCAGGAGCACGAGGGCATTCGTGCCGGCCTCACCGTGCTCGCCCACATGCGCGAGCAGTCGGACGCCGACGAGCGCGTGCTGCGGGCGCTGCTGGGCAGCTTCAGCCTCACCGGTGACATCGCCCGCCAGGACGCGGGCACCCTCTCCGGCGGTGAGAAGACGAAGCTTGCGCTGGCGCAGCTGGTGGCGGGCCGCCACAACTTGCTGCTGCTCGATGAGCCGACCAACAACCTCGACCCGCCCTCCCGCACTGGCGTCGCTCACGCTCTGGCGGCATGGCCCGGGACGATGATCATCGTCAGCCACGACCCCGAGTTCGTCGAGGCGCTGCGACCCGGGCGCGTCTTGTTCATGCCCGAGGGCCGGCTGGACTACTGGGAGGAAGACCTCCTGGACGTGGTGTCGCTGGCCTGACCCACAATTAGCGCATGAGCAACACCGGAGCTCGCGAGATCTTGATGCCCGACCTCGAGGGCGCCGAGGAGATCACCATCGGGGCCTGGAGCAAGAAGAAGGGCGATCACGTGGACGAGGGCGAGACCCTTCTCGAGGCGCTCACCGACAAGGTCAACGCCGAGATCCCCTCCCCAGTCAGCGGCGTGGTCGAGGAGCTGCTGCTGAGCGAGGGCGACCCGGTCAAGCCCGGCCAGCCGATCGCGAAGGTGAACCCGGACTAAGGGTTGGCCGGGGTGAGGAGCTTCTCTTCCTCTTCACCAAGCTTGCGACCGAGCCACCACGCCACGGCGAGAAGGATCACGACCCCGATCGCGATCGGGATCGCGAACGGCCCGAGGGTGGCGGCGACGGTCGCGTAATGCTGGCCCAGCTTGTATCCGGCGTACGCCAGGGCGAAGTTCCATGGAATGGCGCCGGCGAGCGTCGCGAGCACGAACAAGACGTACCCGATCTTGGACACCCCCGCCGGGAACGAGATGTACGTGCGAACGATGGGGAGCAGACGTCCGACGAAAACGGCCCAGAGGCCGAAGCGTTCGAAGAAACGCTCAGCGAGCTTCAGATGCCCTCTGCTCAAACCCAGCCGTCGCCCGAACCGGCTGAGCACCACGCGCTCGCCGTAGCGGCGCGTGAGGTAGAACGCGACCAGAGACCCGGCCAGGTTGGCGACGCTCGCCACCAGGACGACCAGGACGAAATTCAGCTTGCCCTGAGAGGCCAGTGCGCCCCCGAGTGGGACGACGATCTCGCTGGAAATCGGGAGGCCGGCGCTCTCCCCCGTCATCGTGACGAAGATGGCGAGAAGGCCCCAGGCGCCGACCAGGCTGATGAGCCAGTTGGTCATGAGTCGCTCTTGGTAGGCGGCTGGACCGCTCGGAACGGCAGCGTGCGGACCTGCTGGTCGTCGATGAGGATCTCGAACCGATAGAAACCTGCCTTTGGGATCGGCACGCCGGCGAGGTTGATCACGATGTTGGCCGCCAGATCCCAGCCTTGGGGATGCTCGGCGTGCACTATGCGCGGCGGCAAATTGAGGACGACAGGCTGCTGCAGGACCGGGTTCCCGTCCTCATCGCTGCAATGAACCTCCAACTTGTGTGGTCGCTCCGACTCGAGCCGGCTCGAGAGAACGCGCAGCACCATGGCGCCACCGAACGGCGCCGGGAACTGGTCGCGCCAGAGTGTGTCGATGCCGGCGCCGAGGATGTAGACGAGCCCGTTGGGCGGACCCTCTGCAGCGTTGGCGAGCAGCGCCCAGTCGAGCCTCAACTCCGCGACTTGACGACGTCGCCGCCTTTCATCACAAGGTGCACATTGTCCGGCTTCGACAGCAGGGTCAGGTCCGCCAGTGGATCGCGAGGCACCCCGATGAGGTCACCCCACGATCCCGGCGCGAGCGTCCCCACTCCTTTCATGCCGATCGTCTGCGCCGCGACAGTCGTGGCTGAACGGATGCAGTCGATGGGCGCCATGCCCAGCTGCTGCATGAGCAGGAACTCTTCGCCATTGCTTCCATGCGGCCCGACTCCCGTGTCCGTGCCGAACGCGATCTTGACGCCGGCCTCGACGGCCATGCGGATGCTCGCGGAGTGGTCCTTGACTACGTCTCGCGCTTTGTTCGCTGCGTAAGCCGGCATCTTCCCGGCCTCGGCGTGCCTGATGACCCACTGCGGCGCGACCAGCGTCGGTATCAGGGCATTGCCCCCGTCGAGCATCATCTCGATGGCGTCGCCATCGAGCCAGATCCCGTGTTCGATGGTGGCCACGCCGCCCTTCAAGGCGTTCTTGATGCCGGCGTTGGCCTGCGCATGAGCCATCACCTTGAGTCCGTGTGTCGCGGCTTCGTCGACGGCGGCTCTGATCTCGTCGAGGGTGAGCGCGGAGTGGTGGGGCTGGTCGCCAGGCGAAAGCACCCCGCCGGAAGTGCAGAGCTTGATCCAGTCGGCGCCCGCTCGAATCACTTCGCGTACGCGCAGCCGCATCGCCTCGACGCCGTCGACCACCATGTACGGCCGATCTGGAAGCGGGATGTCGAGGTCGGCCCCGCACATGAAGTGCGAGTCGGTGTGTCCACCGGTCTGGCTCAGGGCGCTGACGGTGACGAACATCCGCGGGCCGGGAAAGTAGCCGGCGTCGATGGCCATCCTTATTCCCGCGGGCGATCCAGACGCATCGCGCACGCTGGTGAAGCCCGCATCGAGGGTGCGGCGGGCGGCTCGAACCGCGCGCATCAGCTCCAGGGTCGGCGGGGTGGTGAGCTCGCGAGCGAAGTCGAGGCCTTCACCGAGCGAGGTGAGGTGCACGTGGCAGTCGATCAGGCCGGGCAGGATCGTGAGTCCTGAGGCGTCGATGGTCTCGGCGTCGCGAGGCACCTGCGCGCTCGCGCGCTTGCCGGCCTGCGTCACGCGCCCGTCCTGGATGACGACCACCGCCTGACTAGTAGTCTCGCCGGTGACCGGGTCGAGGAGACCGTCAGCCTGGACCGCGCGAATCACGAAGCGATGTTACTTAGAAGAGCGTATGGCTGAGATTGCGGAGCTGCTCCAGCTCTGCCTCGGTCGTAAATGCGATGCCCGCCGGTGGGTCCTGGCGCCAGGGGCCTTCCGAACCGTAAACAGGCACCTCCTTTACCTGACCGCTGCCGTCCGGCACAAGCATGGTCAGGCCGAGGCCGCGTTGGCCGAGCACATCGAAAGTCGCTTCGACTTCGGACCAGATTGCATGAGCCGAGCCGGCCGGCAACTCGACGAACTCGGTCGGTCCGGCGCTCAACCTGGTTCCGTCGATGATCGCGTGCACGCGGCCGCTCCGGACCAGCACCAGTTCGAAGCCTCGGTGCTTGTGCAGGCTGGTCCGCATGCCGGCCGACCAGCTGAAGTGAAGTGCAAACATGTCGTAATCGCCCTGGTCAAGGCCTCGGAGGCTGGACTCTGCCCGAATCACGATGCGATGTTACCGACCCATAGAACGGACTCTCGCAAACAGATCGCGATCGGAACTCCAACTAACGGCGTCGTCGTTTGGACCCATAAGCAACCGCCCGATGACGTATCGATCGTACGATTACTCGCTGGCATGTAGACGATCCTTCGATCGTTAGCCGAGGACCGAAACTCTAATTGCGTCCAAGTTGCCGATTTCGAATGTTGCGGGTCTCGCGCTCTCACGCTGAGCCCAAAGCTGTATTCGAGCGTCAACGGCGCGCGGGGGCAATGTCACCGTTGCACTCGGGCCCAGCGACCAGCGAGCAGCGTTGAAACCTTTAGCACCCGATGTAATTCGCACCGTCAACTGCATCGACCAGGTGCTCTCGATCACCGCTACCTCACGCCCTTCTCCCAATTGATAGACGTTCTGTTGTTCGATCGCTGCGATGCTCGCGGGGCTTACATCCTGCGCGACCGCCACCAGCCCTGGCGCGAACGCAAGGTTTAATCCTAAAGACGACGCGAGAATCTCATCGGCCGTAGTATCCAGCCGCCCAGTGATCTTGACGGCGACGGAAACCAGCGAAGGCAGGCTCCTGTTTGCACGGATCTCGTCGAGGGCAAACTCACGCCCGCCCTCTGTGGTCAACAGACCCAAGAGATTCTCGATAGCTGGGGCAAGGTACATGGGCTTAGCGGTGCCCAGTTCGTCCGCCAGCGCAGGCAGCAAGCGTGGTGCCTTCACTTCCGGGTCGCGGAAGCCTTTGTCCGCAGAGAGCAAGTAGCCAACCTCATCGCGCCGCCGATGGTCCTCCGAGATCGCGAGCCAGATGGCAGCGTCGCGTGCGCCGGCTTCGCCCGCGGGCGGCAATCGCTCGATCTGTCGGTTTAGCGCCTCGACTGCATGTTGATCGCTCGCCAGGATCGGGCGGACCATCTTTCTGACTTCATGCGCCCACTCGGCCGCAAGCCGAGCCGCATCCGGCCTTTCGAGTGTCGGAACTGGGAATAGCCCACTGCCGACCTCAAGTGCTTTCTCAATGTCAGCTACGCGCTGTTCGATTAGTCGCCGTCGATGGGCCTGAGCCTCCTTGAGCGCAAGTTCCGGAACTGCGATATCTAAACCGTGGGCCCGCGCAACGACAACTAGGGAAGTGGCCCGCAGGCTCCTGAGTCCGTCCAGCAGGACGTTGCTGTCGAGGTAGATCGCCACGTCTCTCTCGTCTCTCTCCTGCTGTCAAAAAGCCCTGCTGCCGCGTTGCTGCCAGCACCAGCGGATGAAATGCCAATCGAACCAAGAGATGGCTGGTTCTCCTCGACCGGCGACTGTCTTATACGGGTGCTATCGGGTCCGAATTAAAAGCTGGTGGGCCTGGATGGACTCGAACCATCGACCAGCCGATTATGAGTCGGCCGCTCTGACCAGCTGAGCTACAGGCCCCCGTTCGGATTCAAGAGTCTATTCCGGCCCAGCCGCGCGTTTTGATCGAGGCCGATCGTGGGTATTTGCGTACTCAACTAATATTCGGGGGGATTGGACATGGCGGCGCTTGGACTCTTGATTCTTCGGCTCGTCGTCGGCTTGACACTGGCTGCGCACGGAAGCCAGAAACTCTTCGGTTGGTGGGGCGGCGCCGGGATGACGGGCTGGACCCAATCGGTCCAGAAGCTGCGCATCCGGCCGGCTCAGCCATGGGCGTGGGTCGCGGCCCTTTCGGAATTCGGCGGCGGTCTTCTGCTCGCTCTCGGACTCCTTTCGCCGCTCGGCAGCCTGGCGATCGTAGGGGCGATGCTCGTCGCCATCGCGACCGTCCACCTGAGCCGCGGTTTCTGGACGACCAAAGGGGGATACGAATTCAACCTCACCCTGATCGCGGCGGCCGCGGCGCTGGCGCTCACAGGTCCGGGCCCGTACTCGCTCGACAACGCGCTGGGCATCCACCTGCCTGAACCGCTCACGCTGATAGTCGGCACCGTCGCGCTGATCGCCGGGGTCACGGTGACGCTCGGCACACGCAGCCCCCAACCCAAAGCCGAGACCAAGCCGCAGACGACCTAACCCTTGGCCGGCAGAAGGCCCTCCTGCTCCAGCTCCGCCAAATATTCACGCACCTCGGGGTCGGCCAGCAGGAGCAGGATGGACTCCACCTTCCGCCGCCGATCGTTTCTGAGAGTCTTGAGCCCGACCGGCGCCTTCTCCGCTTGGTAATCGAGCGCCATCAGTTCTTCGACGTGAGCGGCGATGCGGGCCAGGCGAATCAGGGCCGCGTTGGACGGCGCCGGGACCGTGCCAGCGCGCATCACGGTTCGATCGTTTCGACCGTCTCGACGATGCGAGCTTGCGGATTGCGCATGACTTTCTGGCCATCACCGCTCCACACTCGCCGCATCTTTGTGAGAAGGCCTTCAGCGTCGCTGAGAGTGTCGAACTCAAGGTCGATCAAGACGTAGTTCGGATCCTCAATCGACCGGAAGACCTGATATCGACGAACGCCCGACCCTTTGCGGTCGGCCGGATCGCTGTCGAAGGCTCGCTTCCAGCCGCTGAAGTCGGGGACTGCATGTTCGATCCGCAAAATTGGCATTGGTGACTCCTTGTTACTGAGCCGATGACGAATCGGGAGAGATGCATTCGCATTCGTTCCCGTCCGGATCGTCGACGTAGAAGGTTCGTACTCCCTTGAGCACTGGATGGATTCCCGACCGCACCTGAAGTCCTTCGGCGGCGAAGCGATCCTGGAGCGGCTCGTACTCCGTCTCCTCGATTCGAAACGCCAGGTGATGAAGCACGCGCTTTGCCTTCTCGCGCGGAAACTCGGCTGCACTGAGTGGATGCGGGACGAGCACGATCATCTCGGGCACCCCGTCCGCACCAGCCCCGGCACGCAGGAACTTGTTCGGCAGGCCCGGTGGCGAAAACACCTCGAGACCGAAGAGGTCGCGATAGAAATGCAGGGCTGCATCCAGGTCGCGCACCCAGAGCACGATCTCCGCGAGACCGGCGACAGGTCGCTTCAAGCGGCGACCGCTTCTTTGATCGCCACCAGGTTGATATCGCGCACGCGGGGCGGCACCGAGCAGCCCGGCGCGAGCAGCAGCCCGCGGCCGCCGGTGTCGGCGATGGCGCGCTTGGCTTCCGCTTGCACCTCGGCCGGCGGGCCATAGAGCAGGCTCTTGCGCTGGCCGAGTCCACCCATCACCGCGCGGCCGCTCAGGCTGCGGCCCTGAGACAGCGTCGGCGTGCCGAGGTTGTGGATCGACCAGCTCACAACCTGTGAGGGCATCTCGTTGACCAGGTCGAAGTGAAGCTTCGAACCGCAGAGGTGGACGACGTTGAACCACGCCTCGCGCGGGAGCTGACTGAGGACTGCCTGGTCGGTGGGCAGCACGAGCTCGCGATAGACGTCCTCGCGCATCGCATCGCGACTGGTGTAGCCCGAGATCGCGTAGAAGACGCCCGCGGCGCCTGCGCCGATCGACCGTTTGCTGAAATCGACCAGGGCTTCCGCGATCCGGTCCAGCACAGGCCGCACGAGTTCCGGATGCTTGCGCAGCTCGCGCACCACCCTTGAGGAGTCTTTACCCACGAGATACCCGGCGACCGTGAGCGGGCTGAAGACCGTCTGGATCACGGGCACGCCGAAGCCGAGCTGCTTGGCGACGATGTGCAACGAGTCGACCTGGTCGTCGAGCGCCTTGCGGTTGACCAGGGCCACCGTGCTCCACGCCTCGAGGTCAGGCACCGCCTCGCTCTCCAGGACTGGGCCCTTGAGGCGATGCCCGGCCGGTTTGTACACCGAGCCGAACGCCTCCGCGAAGCAGGAGGCTCGCGGTTGGAATTTCACGAAGTCCCACTCGAACAGCTGGGCACGCTCAACAGTGACCCCGGCGAGGTCCGCCGGCGACCATTCCTCGCGGTACGTGTGCCCCCAGGCCCCGAATGGTGGCCGGTCGGCCACGCCCATTGCGATCGCTGCCTCGACCCGCTTCCGTCCGTCCATCGGTTCGAGTTTAAGCTGGACTCGTGACCGAGGACATCGAGGCCGAGGCTGCGCAGCTGCGCGCGGTTGCCGAGGCACGACCGATGAAGCTGCCGGTCAACCGGCGCGTCGACGAGCGCCACCGAGTTGTGACGGCAGACGGCCTTACGGTCTGGTACACGATCCAGGTGTCACCACACAGCCGCATCCAGGAGGTCATCTTCGAGCGTTCAGACCGGACGCCCTCGGACGAGGAATGCAAGCGGTGGCTCCGGCTCCTGATCTTGGGTGCGGAGGCGACGGAAGCTCCAGGGCTGCCGGGCGCAAGGACGCGCCGCTTCGAAGCCTTCGAGCGCAGCCCGGAGCGCGAGGCGCCGCTCGCCTGATGCCTCTTGATAGGGCGGTACTCGAGGAGTTGCGGCGCGCGGTTGGCCGTGAGCACGTCATCGATTCGGCCAACGACCTGCGCATCTTCGAACGCGATGCATCCATCGAGGGCGCCGTGCCCGACGCCGTCGTCCTGCCCGCGAACACCGCCGAGGTCTCTTCCGTCATCAGGGTCGCCGCCAAACACCGCATCCCGGTCGTGCCCCGCGGCGCCGGCACCGGGCTGTCGGGCGGGGCCGTCACCATCCGGGGCGGGATCGCCCTGCAGGTGACGCGCATGCGCAGGATCCTCGAGATCGACCCGGTCGCGCACACGGCGCTGGTCGAGCCTGGGGTGGTCAACCAGGAGCTCTCGCTGGCGGCCGCATCACACAAGTTGTTCTACGCGCCAGATCCGTCCAGCCAGAAGGCATGCACGATCGGCGGCAACGCTGCCGAGAACTCAGGCGGCCCCCACTGCCTTTACTACGGCGTCACCACGAATCACGTCCTCGGCATGGAGGTGGTGTTCGCCGACGGAAGCGTCCAGTGGGTCAGTGGAGATTCGCCTGATCGCATTGGGCTCGACCTTTGCGGCGTACTCGTCGGCTCGGAAGGAACGCTTTGCGCCATCACGAAGATCAAGGTGCGCCTCCTGCGCACCCCGCCCAGCGTCGCCACGTTGCTCGCAGCGTTCCCCACCATCGAGGCGGCCAGCCAGGCGGTGTCCGCGGTCATCGGGGCCGGCATAGTCCCTGCGGCGCTCGAGATGATGGACAGGGTTACCGTCGGCGCGGTGGAGGCGCACTACCAGGCGGGCTATCCGACCGACGCCGGCGCGGTCCTCCTGGCCGAGGTCGACGGCATTCCCGAGTCGACCCTCGAGCTGATGGCCGCGGTGCGTGGGGTGCTCGCGCAGAACCAGGGCTACGCGATGCGCGAAGCCCAGAGTCCGGCCGAGCGCGACCTCTTGTGGGCAGGCCGCAAGGGCGCGATCGGCGCGCTCGGTCGCATCAAGCCCAACTACTACCTGCACGACGGTGTCGTGCCGCGCTCCAAGCTGCCCCAGATCCTGTCGGCTGTCGGCGAGATCGGCATCCACTACAAGCTTCCGGTTGCGAATGTCTTCCACGCGGGCGACGGCAACCTGCATCCCAACATCCTGTTCGACCTTCGCGAACGCGACGTGCTGCCGCAGGTGGAGGGCGCAGGTGAAGAGATGCTGCGCGCGGTCGTCGAGCTGGGTGGTGCACTCTCGGGCGAGCATGGGATCGGACTCGAGAAGAGCGCCTTCATGCCCTGGGTCTACAGCGCCGACGACCTCGATGCGATGCAGCGTGTGAAGGTCGCGCTGGACGCGCACGGGATCATGAACCCGGGCAAGATCTTCCCCGACCCGGAACGCAAGCACGCCCAGCTCGCCGGACGCACGGGTCTCGCGATCGAGGCCAAGTGGTGGTAAAAACCCCACGAACTTGGCCCCACGAAGTCCGAGGCTGCGCCGTGACTTCGCGGGGACCCCTATGTCAGAGGCTGACGCCGTGAGTTCGCGGGGACCCCTTATGAGCAGAGCTGCGGTCGAGAAGCCGGTCACGGCCGCGGACCTCGCGAAGCGGCTCCATGAAGCGGCCGAAGCCGGGCTGGCCGTCTTTCCTGTCGGTGGAGGCCGAGCCGCGGAGATGGGCGATCCGCCCGCCCGAGAAAGCATCGAGCTGCGAACGACCGCCCTCGACCGCGTGCTCGAGCATTCGCAGGCCGACATGGTGGTCAGCGTCGAGGCGGGTATCACGCTCGAAGCGCTCCAGGCGGAGCTTGGCAAGAGCGGCCAGTTCCTTCCCGTCGACCCGTTCAACTCACCCGGCCACACCATCGGCGGCCTGCTCGCCGCGGGCTGGACGGGCCCGCTGCGCCTGCGTTACGGCTCCCCTCGCGACTTCCTCATCGGCATCCGCGTAGCGCTTCCGGATGGCCGCCTGGTGAGCGCCGGCGGGCGCGTGGTCAAGAACGTCAGCGGCT
>WNEZ01001107.1_pt1 | contig 25028 bp, 23 predicted proteins | sample 5400521 | NCBI WGS metagenome assembly WNEZ01 (sample SAMN13153339, study PRJNA577476) | soil metagenome | isolation source: 120 cm saprolite under Douglas fir tree site 2 hole 1 replicate 1 | place: USA:California | collected 2015-04-18
GACCGGCGAATCTGGAACCGCTATCCGCATCACGTCTCCGATGTACGGGTGCCAGTGGCGCATCCCCACGTACACCAGGATGCCGCCGAAGGCGACCGCGATCGCCTCGGCCTGGGCCTTGGTGCATTCGAGAAGCGGGGAGCGGCCCCCGATCGCGGCGTAACGGTGCCGCTACTGCGGGGACACCGGGGCGACCACCCTGACGCTCACATCCAGCCCTTGACGAGCAGCGCTTCCCGCTCAACGGGCGCCAGCCGGCGCAGGATCTCCTCCGCCCGCTGCCTCGGCGTCGGGGAGAGGCTCTCGCCGATCATGGCGCCGAGAGGAACGCGTGCCAGGCGACGCGGTGCTGGCGGAGCAGGTAGCCGAGCATGGCCAGCGCCGCCAGCAGGTTCGCCGCCAGGATCGTCCACCAGGCGAACGCCACCAGGAGCCACTGGGCGAGAACCGCGATCATCGCAAAGGAGAATACCTCGAAACAGACGAACAGCATGACGAACGCGAACAGGAGCCGCGGCTCTCGATCCGCCAGCGCCAGAAGCCCGGCCGCCAGCCAGCCGAAGACCACGAAGGCCGCCCCGTGGACGAGAGTGTATTTCAGGATCAGCGGCAGCGAGATGGTGAGCGCCGCGGGATCGCGCAGCCCCTCGAGGACTGCCGCGCCCAGGAGCGCCGGCGTCCTCAGCGGCGCGCCGGCCGCGGTGTCGTAGAGCAGGAACCACACGGCCACGGCGGCAGCACCCAGCCCGCCAGCCACTAAGCCCTCCTTGGCCACGCGGCTCCGGGGGCCCAGCAGCGCCCGCCCCAGGGCGCGGTGCCCCACGAAGAAGTAGGCGAGCATCCCTCCGGCCGCCAGCACGTTGGCGAGGAGGATGGCCCACCAGGCCACGTCGTCGAGCACGGGACGCGCCAGCCACACGACGCCGGCGAGGAAGAACACCTCGAAGCAGAGCAGCGCGATGACGAGCATCAGGAGACGCGCCGGTTGGCGTTGCGCGGAGACGATCAGGAAGGCGATGAGGATCCCGACCAGGGCGAAGACGACGCCGTGGAGCACGGTGTACTGGACCACGAGGCCGGTCGAGACGGGGACGGCCTGCGGGTTCTGGACGCCCTGGAGGGCGGCGCTCCCGAGGAGCGTCGGCGTCCGGAATGGGGCGCCGCGTGCCGCGTCGTAGATGAGGAACCAGACGGCGACCATAGTCGCCCCGATGAGCCCGCCGATGACGCCTTCGCGGAGGAGCCGAGGGGTGACGGTCACGGTCGACCTCCTTGTCGAACGGTCCCGAGCCTCAGCGATTTGTACCACCGTCACCCCGCGAGGGCAACCCCGTGCGTTCAGGCGCTCCGGAGCAATTTCACGACCTCCTCCCCCATCAGGGACGCGCGCCAGCGGCGAAGTCCCTCCGCCGGCGCATAGGAACGATGGCTCTTCCGGGAATCGTGTGCGTAGGGGCACCGGCCAGCTATGCTCCGATCGAGGAGGATCGGAGCGATGCGCGACGTGGAGTTGGACCGAGCGCTCCTGGGGTTGACGGCCCCGTGGACGGTGGCGGGCGTGGACGTAGGGGGCAGCGCGTGGTGGTGTGGGTGGAGGCCGGGCCGGGGCCGTACCCGTGTCCGGAGTGCGGGACGCCGACAGGGCGGTATGACAGCAAGCCTCGCCGGTGGCGGCATCTGGACACGATGCAGTTCACGACCTGGATCGAGGCCGCGGTGCCGCGGGTGGAGTGCGGGACGCACGGGGTCAAGCAGCTCCGGGTCCCGTGGGCGGAGCCCGGCTCGCAGTTCACCGCGCTGTTCGAGCGACTGGCCATCGATCTGCTCCGGGAGTGCTCGATCACGGGGGCTCGCGGTCAAATGCGCGCCCAACGTTCGAGCAACAAAATGCGCCCCAAGTTCGGCGAAACGCGCATCATCGTAAAACATCTCGAGGCTGCGTGGCACTCGAGCTGCGAGGTCTATACAGTGAATTCCCCTTGACTCGCAGACTTGGAGAAGGGTTTCGTTATACAAAGACATCGCTTCCGCCAATACCCGCGGGGAATAGAAGCTCTTCAGCTCCCCGCCCGAGCCAAGCCATATCAGTCTATCCTCTGCGGGACTGAAATCGTCACGCCACCGCCTCGGCTGCGTCATCATCACCACACGGGAGCCGTGAGCTTGCACGACATCGATGATTCGGTTGAGGTTCTCGGTGCAATCTTGCAGCGCCGATGAAAGATCCGGCAGCTCATCGAGCGTCGCAGTTCGCCTCTGCCTCTCTGCTCTCTTCATTTGGTAGAAAGAACCGGCAGGATCCTGCTCCCAAAGCTCCGCTCCGGCCTCCCTCACACTCCGGCGTAGGTCTTGACCTTCCGCCGCAAACCGTAGAGCGCTGTCCGCCTATACAAAGGGGCATCGCCAGGCGCTATTGCAAACGCCCGTGCAATCTGCTCCGCCTCGCCGATCGTACCGGGGCGGACCGGCCGACCGCCGGAATCGCGTGGTCGTAGTTGCCGGACGGGGTCGTTGACACCAACGAGCAAGAGAACAATGTCAGCACGCGGGTTCTGAGACATCAGGTACTTGGCCTGGACGATGTGATCGTGAGTATTCATGCCGCTCTTGCCAGCATTCGCAACCCACACGTCACGTCCGTCGCGCGTACTCTTCAGGGCGTGCTGCAAGAGGAATGGCCACGTCTTCGTGTCATCCAGGTAAAGGCACTCGGTCGTACTCCCGCCAAGAGCTAATTAGAACCCTATACTCGTGACTCGCATCTCGGCTCGGCTCGCGGCCCCTGAAACCCAGGGAGTGTACCGCGAAGCGAGACGGGCCGACAATACCGGGTATCGCGTCCGGTGACGGCCGAAATCCCATTCTCAAGTTGGGAGGCCAGACGTAAAACCTCGTTGGCGCGGGAAGGACTTGCCGAAGGATCACTTCAGCCACAATGAAACTGAGCACAATACCAATGACGAGGGCAAGAATCTTGAAACGCCACCCGGGGACGCCTCCCTCTGGGAACGCCGGATCGCCGGGCCCCCGGTGGGGCCGCGAGGCGGCGCTGGCCGTCAACTCGGGCGCGTCGACCAAAGCGGGCAGCGCTCAGAAGAGCGCATAGATGAACGGCGCGATCGCGCTGCTTTCGAGGAAGATTATGAGGCCACTCATGAGAAGGAGGAGCACGATGATCGGCGTCAGCCACCAATTCTTGCCCCGCCAGACAAAGAACAACAACTCTTTCGCCGTCGCCCAGTTAGTCTTGATGCTTTCGCGGCTCGTGTCTCTTTCCCACTCTTGCAGCCGATGATGATAAAGAAGCCCCCCTCCCGACCCTCCGAGAGGGTCCATCCCAGTTGAGCTCTGGGGAGCGGAATTCACGTAGTCGATGCCACACCGATCAAACCACTCGAGCACGTGATGTACGGAGAACTTCAGTTCGTGGGGATTGCGATACTGGTCGAGGAACCAGATCCGCTTTTTCCCATCACCCAGCGTTTTCCTTCTCATGAAGTAATCGAGCCAGGTCAGCCGGTCGCCACTGATCCTGAAAAGGAGTCGACGTAGATCCAGCAGGAGTCGCCCGTAGGTGTTGTAGAGCCCGATCACGATGAACCCGCCGGGCCGGAGGACCCGGCAGAGGTCCTGAAACCTTCCGAACGCGTTGGCGGTGTGGTGCAGGACCCGTTGGAGAAGACATAGTCGAACACCTCGGCGCGGAGGCAACTCTTGAACAGGTCCATCTGGACGAAGTGGGCGTTGGAGAACTCCTCGCGCCGCGCGCACGACGAGATTGTCACCGTCGACGGCGAGCTCACCCGCTCCCTCGCCGTTGATCGACGCCATCACGTGGTCGGACTCGCCGAGGGTCAGCTCGTTGTGGAGCGCGAGCCCGAGCGTATCGAAGCCGGGACCGAGGTTGGCGGAGGTGGCGGGAACCCCGGACGTGGACTTGGGTAGTCATCCGGCGACCTCGCGGCTCGGCTTACCCTTCCCTTGAGCCGTCATCAGGACGGTCTGTGACGGTTGTTCCAGCCCCCTCATCACCAGCGCCGCCCGGCTGCTGCGGCATCGCATACGGACCGGTTTGGGCAGTTGATCCAACGCCCTCATCACCAGCGACGCACCGCAAGCGGTGCTTGCGATAGGGTAGCTCGGCTGCGCCTGGCCACATTACCTGGAGTTCAGGAGGGTCTCGATCACGGCGTAGGCGGGTTTCGTGTCCCAGGCCCGCGGGCCGATCGCGAGCGCGACGAGGTTCCCCTTGCGGTCGATGAGAAAGCTCCACGGCAACGCGCGCACCGCGTACCGGTCGGCCAGGGCCATCTTCGGAGCGTGGACGATCGGGAAGGTCAGCTGGTTCTGTTTGATGAACGGCGGCACCGCCACGATGTCCGAGTCGACGGAGATCGCGATGACGGTGAAGCCCTTGTCCCGGTAGCGCTGGTAAAGCCACTCCATCGCGGGGAGCTCCTCGCGGCAGGGCCGACACCACGTCGCCCAGAAGTTCAGAAAGACCACCTTGCCGCGTTGGTCGCCAAGGCGCACCTGCTTCCCGTCCAGCGAGGCCACCGTAAAGTCATTGGCCGCCCGCGTGCGGGCCGGCTTGATCAGCTCGAGCGCCTTGAACGGATCCTGCCCGCTCGCGGCGCGGGGCCAGAGCGCGGTCGCGGCCACGCACATGATGAGCATCACCCGGGCCAGAATCATGGGCGGGAGTATACACTCGCTTGACCCGGGTTGCGCCTTACGTAACAATCCGCGCGCCCAGGAGGAACCGAGCATGGCCGAGTCCAGCACAGGGCGGCACGGCGAGGCGGCGCGCGGCATAGCGCGCGGCCTCACACACTACGGGGACCCCGACTTCAGCCTCTTCATCCGCGGCGCTTACGCCCGCGGCGCCGGGCTCACCGCCGAGCCGCTGCTACGCCCTCCGCCACCGGCAGCCGGACCATCAGCCCCTCCTCGCCGAGCTGCCTTATGCCTTGCCGCAGCGCCGCTTCCTCGAGTGACCGGGAGGTACTGGCCCTTGCTCCCGCTCCGCCCTTCAAGTGACCGGGAGGTACTGACACCTGGCCACTTAGACCGTTATCCGGGTGCTCGGTCGATCGGGCGTCCATTTCGAGACCGCCCGTCGCGGCCCTTACCCGGCGCTGCGCCCGCTCTCCTCGCACACCCCCATGATCTGGATGTCGATGCTTCTCGGCCGGGGCCCATCGAGCTCGGCGAACAGGATCGACTGGAAGCGGCCCAGGGAGAGCTCGCCGCCGCTGATCCCCACCGCCACGCTCCGCCCCAGCAGCGCGGCCCGCAGGTGCGAGGTCGCATTGCCTCGCTCGCAGTCGGAGAAGCGCGGATCGTCGTGCTTGTAGCCCACATTGTCGGCGACCAGGCGCTCCATCATGGCCTTGAGGTCGTCGACCAGAGCGCCCTGGAACTCGTTGACGAAGAGCGCGCAGGTAGTGTGGAGGGAGTTGACCAGAATAATCCCCTCCTTTATGTCGGCGCCCAGCACGATGTCCCGGATCTGCTTGGTGATGTCCAGGACCTGGGTCCGTTTCTCGCTCAACATCGTGAAGGTCTTCCGGACTACCTTCAAGGTTTCCACCTTGTTTGCCTCCGTCATTGAGTGCGCTTCAACCCTGGTGCCGAGGGGGGGAATCGAACCCCCACGGCCCTTGCGGACCAGTGGATTTTAAGTCCACCGCGTCTCCCAGTTCCGCCACCCCGGCCCATCCCGCTGGACCGCCCCACCATTTTGGAGGCGGCGAGCGGATTCGAACCGCTGAATAGAGGTTTTGCAGACCTCCGCCTTAGCCACTTGGCTACGCCGCCCTTCCATCTTGCACTGTATATGGAGCGGGAAACGGGATTCGAACCCGCGACCCCAACCTTGGCAAGGTTGTGCTCTACCACTGAGCTATTCCCGCGAAATATCCTGTCACAGAACCGCGAGGAAGTGTAACAAACGCCTTGAGTTGTGTCAATTTACGGCCGATCCGGGGGCTCACCCCGCAAGTATTTCGCAGCCTCCTCCGGGGGGGTCGGATTGATGAAGAATCCGGTCCCCCATTCGAATCCGGCTACCCGAGTCAGCTTGGGAATGATCTCCAGGTGCCAGTGGAAGTGATCGAGGGCCGGGGCCCGCAGGGGCGCGCTGTGGAGCATGAAGTTGTACGGGGGATCGTCCAGGAACTGCCCCATCCGGCCGAGCACCTGCCGGACCGCCGCGGCCAGCCTGGCGAAGTCGCCCGGCGGCGTGTCTTCGTAGCGTGACCGATGCACGGTGGGAAGGATCCAGGTCTCGAACGGAAACCGGGGCGCGAAGGGGGAGAGCGCCAGGAACCCGTCCTGATCGAGGATGACCCGCCCCCCCTCCTGCCGCTCCTGTCGGATGATGTCGCACCAGATGCAGCGCTTCTTGATCCGCAGATGCTGGAGCGCGCCCGCCAGCTCCTCCTCGACCATGAGGGGCACCACCGGCGTCGCGATGAGCTGCGAGTGGGTGTGCTCGAGCGAGGCGCCGGCCGGATCACCGTGATTCTTGAAGACCATCACGTACTCGAGGCGCGGGTCCTTGGCGAGGTCCAAGATCCGGTCCCGGTAGGCGCGGAACACCTCCGCCAGATGCGCGGGAGGCAGGCGCTCGATGACCGCGTCGTGGTCGGGCGACTCGATGACCACCTCGTGCGCCCCCACCCCGTTCATCCGATCGTAGAGGCCTTCCGCGGCCGGTTCCAGCTCGCCCTCGATGCGCAGCGCGGGAAACTTGTTGGGCACCACGCGCAGGAGCCAGCCCGGCGTGTTGGGCTCGCTGCGGCCCGGACGCAGCGCCCAGACCTCCTCGGGGGTGCGATGCTCCTGCCCCCCGCAGAACACGCAGGGCCCGCCCTTGTGCTGGGGCGCGGCCGGCGAGAAGTCGGAGGGGCGGCGCGCGCGCTCGGTGGAGATGATCACCCACCGGCCCACGACGGGGTCCCGGCGCAGCTCAGGCACGCGACGCGCCCTCCTCTTCCGGCCTCGGCTCCCGCGCCAGCAGGGAGGCCAGCGACTCCGCGACCGGCTTGCCTTCGAAGAGCACTGCCGCGACCTCCTCGCAGATCGGCATGGCCACGCCGCGCTCCCGGGCCATCCGGAGCACGGAGGATACGGTGCGCACGCCCTCCGCCACCATCGGGGTGCCCGCTTCCACCTCGGCCAGCGAGCGGCCCCGCGCGATCTCCCCGCCGAGCGCGTGGTTGCGGCTCTGCGTGCCCGTGCAGGTCAGGACGAGGTCGCCGAGGCCGGCCAGCCCCGCGAAGGTCGCGGGCTGCGCCCCGGCCGCGGTGCCGAGCCTGACGATCTCGGCGAGGCCCCGCGTGATCAGGGCCGCCCGCGCGTTCTCGCCCAGCCCGAGGCCATCCACCAGCCCGGTCGCGATGGCCATCACGTTCTTCACGGCCCCGCCCAGCTCGACGCCCACCACGTCGCGATTCGTGTACAGCCGGAGCGTGGGGCCGGCGAGGCGGCGCTGGAGATCGGCCGCGATCCCCTCGTCCGAGGAGGCGATCACGAGCGCGGTGGGCCGGCCCTGGGCGACCTCGCGGGCGAACGACGGGCCGGAGAGCACCGCCACCGGCCGGCCGGGCAGCCGCTGACCCAGAAGCTCCGACATGCGGAGCCCTCGCCGCGGCTCGAGGCCCTTCGTCGCCGACACCAGCACCGCACTCGCCGCGACGCGATCGCCCACCCCCGCCAGCACCGCTTCGACGAAGTGCGACGGCACCGCGACCAGGACGGTGCCGCTGTCTGCCAAGGCGAGGCCCGCGTCGGCGGTCACGCTCACGCCGTCCGGCAGCGCGGCGCCCGGAAGGTAGCGCGGGTTCTCCCGCCGGGCGCGCATGGACGCGGCCAGGTCCGGATCGCGGGCCCACAGCCGCACCGGCACGCCCACGCGGCCCAGGTGCATCGCGAGGGCGGTCCCCCAGCTCCCGGCGCCGAGCACGGCCACCGGCGCGCGCCGGGCGTCGCCCGTGTCGGCCCGACGGCTCACGCGAGCCGGGTGCGCTCGCCGAGCCGCCGCTCGGTGCCGCTGACCAGGCGCGCGATGTTCTCCCGGTGGCGCCATACGATGATCAGCGCCCCCATCGCCGCCGCGACGACCGAGTAGCGAGGATAGCCCAGCAGCAGCGCGCCCACCGGCAAACTGAGGCACGCTACCACGGAGGCCATGGACACGTAGCGTGATACCGCGGTCACCGCCACCCAGAGCACGGCCGCCGGGGCCACCGCCCACGGGATGAGCGCCAGGAAGGCGCCGAGCCCGGTGGCCACCCCCTTGCCGCCTCGGAACCGGAGGAAGACCGGCCAGCAGTTGCCGGCGACGGCGGCCACCGCACCACCCGCCGCCGCCCACACCTCCGGTCCGATGGCGCCGGCGGCCCGCACCGCCACGTAGCCCTTCACGATGTCGCCCACCAGCGTGAGCACCGCGGGCCCGGTGCCGAGCGTGCGCAGGACATTGGTGGCGCCGATATTGCCGCTGCCCGCGCGGCGGATGTCGGTACCGCCCGCGGCACGGGCCACGAGGAACCCGACCGGGATCGCCCCGATCAGGTAGGCGGCGAGGAGCCCAAGCACGGTCAGGGCCATCGCTCGCGGTCCCGCACCAGGTCCTTGGGGTTGGTGTGGAGGAAGAACCGATAGAAGTAGTCGGCGCCCGAGACCACGGTGAGGGCCAGCGCGATCCAGAGGGCCGCACGGGCGACGAGGTGGAACAGCGCCACGTCCGCGGAGACCCCCTTCTCGAGGATCAGCAGGGTGAGCGCGACGTACTGGGATACCGTCTTGGCCTTGCCCAATGAAGACGCCGGCACCACCACGCCCATCGACAGCGCGATTCCTCGCAGGCCGGTCACCGCCAGCTCGCGGCCGATGATCACCACCGCCATCCACGCGGAGATCATGTCCACGTGCACGAGCGAGACCAGCGCCGCCGCCACCAGCAGCTTGTCGGCCACCGGGTCCAGGAGCGTGCCGAGCTTGGTCACCTGGTTCCACCGCCGCGCCATGCGCCCGTCGAGCCAGTCGGTGAGCGACGCGGTCACGAAGATGACGGCGGCGATGAGCACGCTGACCCGGGACGACGAGATGAGGAAGACCATGATGGGAGGCACCGCCACGATGCGGAACAGGGTCAGCGCGATCGGAAGGTTCACGCGCGCGACTCCGAGCGGGCCGCCGCCGCGGGCGAGGCCGCACGCCGAGGGACGAAGCCGCCCGCCACGAACACCGGCACCACCAGGCTCACGTCCGTCCGGAGGCACCAGGTGACGTCGGCGGCGCGGCCCAGCCGCAGGAGCTTGCGGGCCCAGCTCGAGTCTTCCGCGAGGCGGTCGAGCCGGGCCGCGTAGTGCCGACCCAAGCCCAGCGCGGCCTGGGCGCCCTCGGAGAGCACGGCCCCGGGAGAGGCGTCGGCCAGGCGGCCCACCAGCAGACCCGCGCACACCGTGTCCTCCAGCGAGAAGGCCCCGTTGTCGCCCGCGCAGAGGATGGAGACGTCACGGTCCTGCTCGAGGGCCCAGCGCGCGGCCGCGGTCACGTTGGTGAGCGCGGCGAGCCCGGCCGCCGCGGCCCGCGAGGCGGCCAGCATCGCGGCGGTGCCGTTGGTCGTGGTCAGGACGACGGTGCGGCCGCCCACCCGGTCCGCGGTGAACTCGGCGGGCGAGTTGCCGAGGTGGAAGCCGGCGAGCGCCTCCCCGCCCCGCTCGCCGGCCAGGACGGTGTCGGTCCCGTCGCGCGCGGCCATCGCCTCCGCGGCCTCCGCGTCCGGCACCGGCACCACACGGCGGCAGCCCGCGTCGCAGGCGGCCACCGACGCGGTGGTGGCCCGCAGCACGTCCACCGCGAGCGCCACCCGCCCCGAAAGGGGCGCGTCGGGGAATTCCGCCGGAGTCAGCGCCACGTGCACCCGCATCGGCGGGGCGGCCGCCTACCGCGCCCGGTCCCGGAGAGCGCGGATCCTGAGCCGGAGCGCGTTGAGATTGATGAAGCCCTCCGCATCGCGCTGGCGATACACCTGATCGGCCTCGAAGGTCACGAAGTCGGTCCGGTAGAGCGACCGCGGTGATTTGCGCCCCGCCACCGTCACGGTGCCCTTGTAGAGCTTGAGCCGCACGGTGCCGGTCACGTCGCGCTGCACCTGGTCCACGAGCCCCTGCAGCGCCTCCCGCTCCGGGCTGAACCAGAAGCCGTAGTAGATCATCTCCGCGTAGCGCGGCACCAGCGAGTCGCGCAGGTGCAGCACCTCGCGGTCGAGTGTGATCGACTCCAGCGCGCGATGCGCCGCGTGCAGGATGGTGCCCCCGGGCGTCTCGTAGACTCCGCGCGACTTCATGCCCACGAAGCGGTTCTCGACCAGGTCCACCCGCCCGATGCCGTGCTCGCCGCCCAGCCGGTTGACCGCCTCGAGCAGCGCCGCGGGCGAGAGCCGCCGGTCGTCCACCGCCACCGGATTGCCTCCCTCGTACTCGATCTCCACGTAGACCGGCACGTCGGGGGCCGACTCCGGCGAATTGGTGAGCAGGAACATCTTGGGCGGGGGCTCGCTCCACGGGTCCTCGAGGATGCCGCCCTCGAAGGAGATGTGGAAGAGGTTGCGGTCGGTGGAGTACGGGCGCTCCGCGGTCACCGGCACCGGGATGTCGTGGCGGCGGGCGAAGTCCATGAGCGCGGTGCGGGAGTCGAGCTCCCACTCCCGCCACGGCGCGATCACGGTCAGCTCGGGCCCCAGAGCCGCGTAGGTCAGCTCGAAGCGCACCTGGTCGTTGCCCTTGCCGGTGGCCCCGTGGCTCACCGCGTCCGCCCCCTCATTCCTCGCGACGTCCACTTGGGCCTTGGCGATGAGGGGCCGGGCGATCGAGGTTCCCATCAGGTACGAGCCCTCGTACACCGCGTTGGCCCGGAGCATCGGGAACACGAAGTCGCGGACAAACTCCTCCCGGAGATCGACGATGTGGACCGAGGAGGCGCCGGTGCGCAGGGCCTTCTCCTTGACCGGGATCAACTCCTCGCCCTGCCCCAGGTCGGCGCAGTAGGCCACGACCTCGCAGCGGTACGTCTCGATGAGCCAGCGGAGGATGACGGAGGTGTCGAGGCCTCCGGAGTACGCGAGCACGACCTTCTTGACGGATCTGGTCACGGCTGCTCCCCGCCCAGCAGGGTGAGAATGATCGCCTTCTGCGCGTGCAGGCGGTTCTCGGCCTGGTCCAGGATCAGGCTGCGGGGCCCGTCGAGCACCGCGTCGGTGATCTCCTCGCCCCGGTGCGCGGGCAGGCAGTGCATCACGAACGAGTTGCCGGGCGCGAAGTTCAGGAGCCGGTCGTTGACCTGGTAGCGCTGGAAGGCCTCCAGGCGCTGCTCGCGGTCTCCTTCCTGCCCCATGCTGATCCAGGTGTCGGTGTAGACCACGTCGGCGTCCTCCACCGCGTCGCGCGCCTCGGTGGTGACCTGCACGCGGCCGCCCATGGCGCGACAGGCCTCCAGCACGCCCGCGTCCGGCTCGTAGCCCGGCGGGCACGCCACCACCGAGGTGGTGCCGAGCATGGAGCCCAGCAGCAGGAGGGAGTTGCACACGTTGTTACCGTCGCCCACCCAGGCCAGGCGCAGCTTCGCGGGATCCAGGCCGCGCTCGTAGAGCGTGAAGAAGTCCGCCATCGCCTGGCAGGGATGCTCGAGGTCCGACAGGCCGTTGATCACCGGGACGGTGGCGTGCGCCGCGAGCTGCTCGAGTGTCTTGTGCGAGAACACGCGCGCCGCCACCACGTCCACCCAGCGCGAGAGGTTGCGGCCCACGTCGGGCACCGACTCGCGCTTGCCCATCCCGATCTCCTGGGCGGCCAGGTACACCGCGGCGCCGCCCAGCTGCACCATCGCCACCTCGAAGGTGACGCGGGTGCGCAGCGAGGGCTTCTCGAAGATCAGGGCCATGGTCCGCCCGGGCAGCGGGGTCCAGCGGTCACGCGCCTTCTGCCGGGCCTTCAGCTCGGCCATGAGGGCGAAGAGCCGCGGGAGGTCCTCCCGGGCGAGGTCGCGGATGGACAGGAAGTGGGTCACTTCACGAAGCCGCTCAGGACCTGGTCGATGATCTCGACGGCGCGGCGTACCGAGGCCTCGTCCACGATGAGAGGCGGCGCAAGCCGCAACGTATTGTCACCCGCGCTGAGCACGAGCAGGCCGCGCTCGCGGCAGACCCCGATGACGTCGCCCACCGGCGGCACCAGGTCCATGCCCGCGAGCAGGCCCCGCCCGCGCACCGCGGTGGCCAGCTTCGGGTGCCGGCCCCGCAGCGCCTCGAGCTGATCCCGTAGCAGGCGGCCGGTGGCGGCCGCGCGCTCGGGCAGGCGCTCCTCCATCAAGGTGGTGAACACGGTCAGGCCCACTGCGGTGGCGAACGGGTTGCCGCCGAAGGTGGAGCCGTGAGTACCCGGCGTGAACGCGGACGCCACGCTCTCGGTGGCCAGGGTGGCCCCGATCGGCACCCCGTTGGCCAGTGCCTTGGCGAGGGTCATGATGTCGGGCTCGACGCCGGAGTGCTCGTAGGCCCAGAGCCGGCCGGTGCGCCCCATGCCGGTCTGGATCTCGTCCAGCACGAGCAGGACCCCCGCCTCGTCGCAGAGCTTGCGGAGCCCGGGCAGGTAGCCGTCGTCCGGGATGTTGACGCCGCCCTCACCCTGGATCGGCTCGACCATGACCGCGGCGGTGTGGCTGTCGATGGCCCGCTCCACCGCGCGCAGGTCGTTGAACGGCACGTACTTGAACCCGCCGGGCAGCGGCTCGAAGCCGTGATGGTACTTCTCCTGCGCGGTGGCGGTGACGGTGGCGAGGGTCCGGCCGTGAAAGCCGCCCCGCATCGTGATGATGTCCCCGCGGTCGCTGGCCCCGTGCTCCTTGGCCCACTTGCGGGCGAGCTTGATCGCGGACTCGTTGGCCTCCGCGCCCGAGTTGGAGAAGAACACGCGGTCGGCGAACGAGTGATCGCAGAGCAGCTTGGCGAGCTGGGTCTGCTGGGGGATGTAGAAGAGATTCGACACGTGGAGCAGCGTGGCCGCCTGCTCCCGCATCGTCCCCACCACCTTGGGATGGGAGTGCCCGAGCGCGGTCACCGCGATGCCGCCGGTGAAGTCGAGGTACTCCTTGCCGTCGCTGTCCCACACCCGCGCCCCGTCGCCGCGCACCAGCACCACCGGGTTGCGCTTGGCGGTGGTCATCAGGTGCTTGTCCGCCCACTCGATCAGCGTCTTCGTGTCCGTCATGTCTCCCTCATAAGACGATTTCAGTCCCGATACCTTCTTTGGTGAGGACTTCGAGCAGGATCGCGTGGGGCACACGGCCGTCGATGATGTGGGCCTTCTGGGCGCCTCCGCTGAGCGCCCGCAGGGAGGACTCCACCTTGGGCAGCATGCCCCCGTCGATCACGCCCGCCTTGATCAGCCGCTCCGCGTCGCGCTTGGTGAGCGTCGAGACCAGACGGCCGTCCTCGCCGTTGATGCCGGGGACGTCGGTGAGGTGGATCAGCTTCTCCGCAAACAGGGCGGCGGCCACGTCGCCCGCGACCAGGTCCGCGTTGATATTGTAGGTCTCGCCTGCCGCCCCCACCCCGACCGGGGCGATCACCGGGATGAAGCCGTTCTCCTCGAGCAGCCGGATGGGCTCGGGATTGACCGCCTCCACCTCGCCCACCAGCCCGATGTCCACCTGGGTGCCGTCGGGCATCCGGTGCAGCCGCTTGTGGGCCCGGAGCAGGCTCGCGTCCTTGCCGGAGAGCCCCACCGCGCGGCCTCCGTGGAGATTGATGAGACCCACGATCTCCTTGTTGATCTTCCCGACCAGGACCATCTCGACGACCTGCACCGTCTCCTCGTCGGTGACGCGCATGCCGCCCACGAACGTGGAGTCCTTGCCGAGCCGCTTCAGCAGGGCCCCGATCTGAGGACCACCGCCGTGGACGATGACCGGCCGGATGCCGACCAGCCGCAGCAGCAGGACGTCCTTGGCGAACTGCTCCTTGAGGTCCGCCTGCTCCATGGCCGCGCCCCCGTACTTGATCACGAGGGTCTTGCCCTGGAAGGCACGGATATAGGGCAGCGCCTCGATGAGCAGCTCGGCACGCTGCACCAGCTCCGGGATCGGCGTCATGCGCTCGTCCATCTCTATAACTCGTCCACCTCTATAAGATGTAGCGGGAGAGATCCTCGTCCTTCACCACGTCGGCCAGCTGCGCGTGCACGTACTCCGCGTCGATCGCCAGCTCCTGCCCCACCAGGTTCGGGGCGTCGAAGGAGATCTCCTCCAGCAGCCGCTCCATCACGGTGTACAGGCGGCGGGCCCCGATGTTCTCGGCCCGCTGGTTCACCGTGAACGCGATCTCGGCGATGGCCTCCACCGCGTCGGTGGAAAAGCGCAGCGCCACCCCTTCCGTCTTCAGCAGCTCAACGTACTGCCGGATCAGGGCGTTCTGAGGTTCGCTCAGAATGCGGACAAAATCCGGCCGCGTCAAGGGCTCCAGCTCGACCCGGATCGGGAAGCGTCCCTGCAGCTCCGGGATCAGGTCCGCGGGCTTGGCCACGTGGAAGGCGCCGGCCGCGATGAACAGGATGTGGTCGGTCCGGACCGTGCCGTACTTGGTGGTCACCGTCGAGCCCTCGACGATCGGCAGGAGGTCCCGCTGCACCCCTTCCCGGGACACGTCGGGCCCTCGGCCCCCCTCCCGGCCCGCGATCTTGTCCAGCTCGTCCAGGAAGATGATCCCCGAGTTCTCCACCCGGCGGATCGCCTGGCCCACCGCCTCGTCCACGTCCACCAGCTTCTGGGCCTCCTCCTGGGCCAGGAGCCGCCGGGCCTCCCCCACCTTGACCCGCCGCCGCCGCGTGCGCCCGGGCATGAGGTGCGAGAGCATGTCCTTCAGGTTGATCCCGATCTCCTCCATGCCCTGGCCGGGGAGGACCTCCAGCATGGGCCCGGCCTGCTGCACGTCCATCTCGATGGGCCGGTCGTCGAGCTTGCCGGAGCGGAGCTGGGCGCGGAGCTTGTCCCGGGTGGCGTCGCGGGATGCGTCGGGCGACACCTCCTCGAGCGTGCCGCTCACGAAGGCCTCACCGGGCCGACGAGGCAGCAGGAGGTCGAGGAGCCGCTCCTCGGCCAGCGCCTCCGCCCGCTCGCGGACCGCCGCCGCCATCTCGGCCTTGACCATGCTCACGCCGAGCTCGGTCAGGTCACGGATCATGGACTCCACGTCCCGTCCCACGTAGCCGACCTCCGTGTACTTCGAGGCCTCCACCTTGAGGAACGGGGCCTGGGCGAGCTTGGCGAGGCGCCGGGCGATCTCGGTCTTCCCGACCCCGGTGGGCCCGATCATGATGATGTTCTTGGGCGCCACCTCGTCCCGGAGCTCGGCGGGCAGGTTCTGCCGCCGCCACCGGTTGCGCAGGGCGATGGCCACCGCGCGCTTGGCCTTCCCCTGCCCCACGATGTAGCGATCGAGCTCGGCGGTGATCTGGGCCGGAGTGAGGCCGGTCATCCCAGGGTGGTCGGTCACAGGGTCAGCACCGTGATCTGGTCGTTCGTGTAGACGCAGATGCCGGCCGCGATGCGGAGGGCCTCCTCCGCGATCTGGGGCGCCTCGAGCGTGGAGTGCGCCCGGAGGGCCCGGGCCGCGGCCAGGGCATAGGGCCCGCCGGAGCCGATCCCGACCAGGCCGTCGTCGGGCTCGATCACGTCGCCGGTGCCCGACACGATGAAGCTCGACTCCGCGTCGGCCACGGCCAGTAGGGCCTCGAGCCGCCGGAGCACGCGGTCCATGCGCCACTCCTTGGCCAGCTCGACGGCGGCGCGGGCCAGATTGCCCCGGTGCTCCTCGAGCTTCGCCTCGAAGCGCGCGAAGAGCGTGAAGGCGTCGGCGGCCGCGCCCGCGAAGCCCGCGAGCACGCGGTCGTGGTGCATCTTGCGCACCTTGCGCGCGCCCGCCTTCATGATGGTCTGGCCCACGGTGACCTGCCCGTCGCCCGCCACCGCCACGCGGCCCCGGTGCCGGACGCAGACCACGGTGGTGGCGTGGATCGGCACGACGGTCGGCGACGTCATCGCGGGCGCCGTCCTCTCAGGTCGCCCGCGGATGCGCGGCGTCGTACACGCGCATCAGGTGCTCCGGGCTCACGTGGGTGTAGCGCTGGGTCGTGGAGAGGCGGCTGTGGCCCAGCAGCTCCTGGATGAGGCGGAGATCCGCGCCGGCTCCCAGCATGTGGGTGGCGAAGCTGTGGCGGAGGGTATGGGGCGTCACCCGCTGGACGATCCCGGCCCGACGCGCGCGGGCGCGCACGATGCGAAGCGCGCTACGCGGGGTGAGCCGGCCGCCCCGCGCGTTGAGGAAGAGCGGCCCGCGCCGGCGCCCGCGCAGAGCGAGGTAGGCCGCGAGGGCGTCCAGCGCGGTCTCGCCGACCGGCACCACGCGCTCCTTGCTCCCCTTGCCGAGGACGCGGACGGTGCGCCGACCCTCGTCGAGGTCGTCGACGTCGAGGCCGCAGCCCTCGGCCACCCGCAGCCCACTCGCGTAGAGCAGCTCCAGGAGGGCGCGATCCCGCGCGCCGCCCACGGACGGCTCCGGCCCGGGGTGGAGGAGGGCGGCGGTCTCGTCCACCGGCAGGAACGACGGCAGGCGCCGGCCCAGGCGCGGGCCGCGCACCTGGCGCGCCGGGTTCACGTCGAGGACGCCGCGGCGGGCGAGGAAGCGGAAGCAGCTCCGCACCGCGGCCAGCTTGCGCGCGATGGTGGCCTTGGCCAGCTTCCGCTTGTGCAGCCGCGCCAGGTAGGCCCGGACCACGCGCGTGTCCGCCGCCTCCCAGCCCGCGATCTTCTCCTCGGCGAGGAAGCGGGTGAACTCGATCAGGTCGGCGGTGTAGCCCCGGAGGGTATGGGGAGACGCGCCGCGCTCGACACCCTGGTATTCGAGGAAGGACCCGACCGCCGTGTCCATTGTCGATGAGCCGGGGGGCTCCTCACGCGACCGTGGGAACCACTTCCTGCCGGTAGCCGCACTCCTCCCGGAAGCACTGCCGCGTGACCTTGCCGCCGCGGGCGTAGCGCTCGGTCAGGAACGGGGCCGCGCACTTGGGGCACGGCTCCGCCACCGGGCGCGTCCACAGGGCGAACTTGCACGTGGGGTAGTTCGTGCACGCGTAGAAGGTCTTGCCCTTGCGGGTGCGCTTCTCCAGGAGCTGGCCGCCGCAGTCGGGCAGCGGGCACGTGATCCCGAGCGTCACCGGCTTGGTGGTCTTGCATTCCGGGTAGCCCGAGCACGCGATGAACTTGCCGAAGCGGCCGTGCTTGATGACCATCGGCTTGCTGCACGTCGGGCAGATCTCGTCGGTGGGCTCGTCCGCCGGCCGCTCGCGGCCGCCGCTCATGTCCTTGGTGAACTTGCAGTCGGGATAGGCGGAGCAGGCCAGGAACTTTCCGAAGCGCCCCCACTTCTCGAGCAGCGGCTTGCCGCAGTCGGGGCACGCCTGCCCGGTGTCCACGCCGACCTTGACGTTGTCCATCTTCTTGCCGGCCGCCTTGAGGTCGCGCGAGAACTGCTTGTAGAAGGACTCGACCGTCTTCACCCAGTCCGCGTCGCCCTCCTCGATCTTGTCGAGCGATTCCTCGAGCTGGGCGGTGAACTCGACGTCCATGACCTCGGGGAAGTGGGGCACCAGCATGTCGGTGACCTGCATGCCGAGGTCGGTCGGGAAGAGGGTGCCGCGCTCGCGCCTCGCGTAGCCGCGGTCCTGGATGGTGCCGAGGATCTGAGCGTAGGTGGACGGCCGCCCGATCCCGCGATCCTCCAGCGTCTTGACCAGCGAGGCCTCGGTGAAGCGCGGCGGCGGCTGGGTGAAGTGCTGCTTGGGATCGAGCGCGAGGAGCTTGAGCGTCTCGCCCACGGTCAGCGGCGGCATCACCGCCTCCGCCTCCTCCTCCGGCGTCTCGTCGGTGGCCTCGCGCGATTCGACGTACACCGCGGTGAAGCCGGGGAACTTCATGGTCGAGCCCTGGGCCCGGAAGAGGCAGTCCCCCGCGGTGGTGTCCGCGGCCACCGTGTCGTAGACCGCGGGCAGCATCTGGCTCGCGAGGAACCGCTCCCAGATCAGCCGGTAGAGCGCGAGCTGGTCCTTGGACAGGAAGCGCGCCACCGCCTTGGGCTCGCGCGCCACCGAGCTCGGGCGCACCGCCTCGTGGGCCTCCTGCGCGCTCTTCTTGGCCTTGTAGGTGGGCGGCGCGTCGGGCAGGTACTCGCGCCCCAGGCGCCCGGTCACCCACTCCCGCGCCTCCTCCTGCGCCTCCGCGGCCACCCGCACCGCGTCGGTGCGCATGTAGGTGATGAGGCCGACCGCGCCCTCCTCGCCCAGCTCGACGCCCTCGTAGAGCTGCTGGGCCAGCATCATCGTCTTCTTGGCGGTGAAGTGGAGCTTGCGGCTCGCGTCCTGCTGCAGCGTGGAGGTGATGAAGGGCGGCGCGGGATTCCGCCGCCGCTCCCCCCGCGTGACCGACTTCACGGTCCAGGCCGCGCCGTGGAGGGCGGCCATCACCGCCAGGGTGGCGGCCTCGTGGGGCAGGTCCGCCTTCTCGCCGCGCACCTCCTTGAGGCTCGCGATGAAGTCGGGCGGATTCTTGCCCTTGAGCTTGGCGTGCAGCGACCAGTACTCCACCGGCACGAAGGCGGCGATCTCGCGCTCGCGCTCGGTGAGGAGGCGCACCGCCACCGACTGCACGCGACCGGCCGACAGCCCGCGGCGGATCTTCTCCCACAGGAGCGGGGAGAGCTTGTAGCCGACCAGCCGGTCCAGCACGCGACGGGCCTGCTGGGCGTTGACCTTGTTGGTGTCGATCTTGCCCGGGTGCAGGAACGCGGCCTTGACCGCGCGCTCCGTGATCTCGTTGAACATGATCCGATGCGTCTTGGCCTTGCTGATGCCGAGCTCCTGGGCGAGGTGCCAGCCGATGGCCTCCCCTTCCCGGTCCGGGTCGGTCGCGATATACAGCGCGTCCACCTTCTCGGCCGCCTTCTTCAGCTCGTCGAGCACCTTCTTCTTGGCCGGCAGCACCTTGTACTCGGGCTTGAAGCCCTTCTTCTCGTCCACCCCGAGCCTGGACTTGGGCAGATCGCGGACGTGGCCCATCGAGGCCTTGACGACGTACGTCGAGTCCAGATACTTCTGGATCGTCTTGACCTTGGTGGGCGACTCCACCACCACCAGTGCTCGCTTCACCGCCGCCACCCGGTGGTCTCCTATCCCCGTCCGACCCGGACGAACCGTTTGCCCTCGATCTGCCGCACGCGTCCCTCCAGCTCCAGGTCCAGCAGCGCGGCCGAGACCCGCCCGGCCCCGAGGCCACTCCGCTCGATGACGTGGTCGATGTCGACCGGATCCTCACCGAGGAGCGACAGAAGCTTGCGTGTCGCCTCCGTGACTTCTCTCTGGTATTCGCTCGGCTCGCCTTCGGCTTCACCTCGCCAAGCAACTACCGGCTCGCCTTCGAGGGCGTCTCCTGCCGTTCCAATTCTTGCCGTTGCGGTGACGCAGGCCTTCCAGCGCTCCGGCAATACCGCGACCACGTCCTCCCAGCCCAACGCCAGGTGCGCCCCGTCCTGGATCAGCCGGTTGGCGCCGCGACTTTCCGGCGCGGTGATGCGCCCGGGCACCGCCAGCACCTCGCGGCCCAGCTCGGCGGCGAGGCGCGCGGTGATGAGGGAGCCGCTCCGCTCGGCCGCCTCGACGACGACCACCGCGAGCGACATCGCCGCGATCACCTGGTTGCGGATTGGAAAGTTCTGCGGGAGCGGTGGAGTCCCCGGCGCGAACTGGGAGAGGAGGGCGCCGCGCTCCGCGATCTCGACCGCGAGCCGCCGGTTCTCCGGCGGGTAGATCACGTCCACGCCCGACCCCAGCACCGAGAGGGTGCGACCGCCGACGCGCAGCGCGCCGCGGTGCGCCGCGCTGTCGATCCCGCGCGCGAGCCCGCTCACGATGGTGACGCCACGCGCGGCGAGGTCCGCCGCGAGTGTCTCGGCCACCTCGAGGCCGTAGGTGGTCGCGCGGCGCGAGCCCACGATGGCCACCGCGAGGGCGTCCTCGTCCAGCAGACGGCCACGCACGTGGAGCGTGGCGGGCGCGTCGGGGATCCCTGCGAGACGCGACGGATACTCGGCGTCCACGCGCGTGAGCACGCGCGTCGACCCGTCCTCCCGCGCCGTCTCGTCGTGGATACGCTCATGTATCACGGGCGTCACTCACCTCGCCGATCACGATCTCAGAGTCGAGCAGTGCGTTTCAGTATACCGGACCGTCAAATTGGGGCAAAACCGGGCCGGCTCGATCACCGCGGCGAGCGTCCCCCACTGAGGGAGGCGAGGAGCGCGCGCGCCTGGGTGGCGGCCTCGGTCCGCGGGTGCGACTTCACCACCTGCTCCCACGTCTCGCGCGCGCGCGGGAGGTCATGCAGGGCGCGGTAGCACATGCCGAGCTTGAGTAGCGCCTCCGCGACGGGCGGGCTCTGCGGGTAGAGGTCGGGCACCTTCTGGAACTCGGTCACCGCCTGATTGAAGTCGCGCTGGCGATAGTAGGCCTCGCCGATCCAGTACTGGGCGCTCGCGGCCAGGGTGTGCTTGGGAAACTTGTCGATGAGCTCGGTGAACTCGAGCACCGCCTGGCCGTGCTCGTCGGCGCGGAAGCTGGCCATCGCGGTCGCGTAGAGCTTCTCGCCCGTCACCTCGCGCCCGGGCGGCGGCGCCGCCGCCGGCTTCGGAGCCGGCGGGGTGGGCGGCGGCACGCTGAGCGTCGCCACCTTCTGGTTCGTCTCGTCGAGCGCGGTGCGGAGCCCCCGCACGGCGCCGTCCTGCTGCTGGATCGCCGCCTTGAGCTGCTCACGATCGGTGGCCACCGTCTTGGTCTCGCCGACCAGGAACGCGGCCTGCGCGTCGAGCGCCTTCAGCTCGCCGGCGAGCTTCCCCACGTCCTTGGCAATCTGATCCTGCCCCTTCTTCAACTCCTCGACCTGCTTGACCAGCGCGGCCATCTCGGCCTCGCGGCGCGCCTTCTCCCCGGTGCCGCAGCCGGCCGCCGTGGCCGCGAGCAGGACGACCCCGAGGAGGGGCGACGTGCACACGAACCGTTCACGCAAACGGGTCACCATGGCATTGACCGTAGCACCTGTCCGATCGAAAAGCTAATTCTCACGAGCCTTTGACTGGCACTAGGCTTTTCGCTAGCATGGCGGGCCATGGACGAGCTCCCCTGGATGCTCGCGGCCTCGGCCCTCGGTACCGGCTTCGTGTTCGGCTACATCATCCAGCGCGGCGGCTTCTGCCTGACCCGCGCACTGTCCAATGCGGTGCTGATGCGGGACGGCAATATCCTGCGCGCCTACATCCTCGCCCTGCTCGTGGCGATGGTCGGTGTGCAGGTGATCGAGGCGCTGGGGCTGGTGGACATCCCCCTGCGCCCGCTGCGCTGGGTGTCGAACATCGTGGGCGGCCTGCTCTTCGGCGTGGGCATGATCCTCTCCGGCGGCTGCTCCGGCAGCACCTGGTACCGGGTGGGCGAAGGTGCCGTCGGCGCCTGCGTGGTGCTGCTGGGCTTCGCCATCGGCGCCACCACCGCCGGCGTCGGGCTGCTGGCGCCATTCCGCAGCGCGCTGCAGAAGCCCGCGTTCACGGTCGGGGACGGCGCCGCCCCGACGCTCGCCAATATCGCGGGGCTCTCACCGTGGATCGTGATCGCGGGGCTCGCGATCGGGATCGGGATCTGGCTGATGCGCGGCCGGCGCGAGCCCGAGCACGGCAAGTGGCCCTGGCCCGCCACCGGCGCCGCCGTCGGCGTGATGATCGCGGTGGGCTGGTGGGCCTCCGCCTTCGGCGACCGCCCGGTCGGCATCACCTTCGCGGCCAATACCGGCCACCTCCTCACCTACCCGATGGTCGGCTACCCCAACCGCGTCACCTGGAGCATGCTGATGGCCCTCGGCGTCCCGCTGGGCGCCTTCGTCGCCGCGTGGACCACGAGCCAGTTCAGCTGGAAGTTCCCCGCGGCGTCGAGCCTCGTCAAGATCTTCTCCGGCGGCCTGCTGATGGGCGCCGCCGCGCTCGTGGCCGAAGGCTGCAACATCAACCAAGGCCTGACGAACTCGGCCACGCTGGCGCTCGGCAGCTTGCTCACCTTCGCGTCGATGTGTGCCGGCGCGTGCGCGACGATCTGGTTCCTGTTCGTCCGGAAGTCCTGATCGAGCGCGCGAGTCGGCCGGGCAGCGCCGCGGGGGGCGGGGGGTGGGGCTCTGACCACGACCGCCTTTGTCGTTTCGCCCCACCCCCCGCCCCCCGCGGCGCTGCCCGCCCGGTCTTCCTCTTCGTTGTTTCCGCTTTCCTGCTTAGAAGCCAGGCCGCAGGACGATTACCTTCACTTGCTCGCCCGGCTGGATCGTTGTTTCGCCCGGAACTACTGCTAGGCCGTCGGCAGTAACCATCGACCGCAGGACCCCTGAGCTCTGCGTGCCGGTGAGCTGGGCGCCGTAGGTATCTCCGTCCGGCGTCAGGGTGACGCGGAGGTAGCCGCGGCGGGTGTCGCCGTTTTTGATCGGGGTGAGGGCGTGGGCGGTGATGGTGGGGCGGTGGAGGCGGGGGTGGCCGGCCATGCGGAGGATCGCGGGACGGACGAAGAGCTCGAAGGTGACCATGGCGGAGACGGGGTTGCCCGGCAGCGCGAACAGGGCGAGGGCGCCCTTGCCCTCCTGCGGGATCGTCGAGAAGGCGATCGGCTTGCCGGGACGCATGTCCACGAGCCAGAGGTGCTGCTCGGCCCCGAGCCGCGCCAGCGCGGCCTTCACGAAGTCGTGCTCGCCCACCGAGACCCCCGCCGAGGACATCACGAGATCGCACGCGAGTCCCCAGCGGAGTCGCGCCTCGATGTCCTCGAGGCGATCGCGCGCGATCCCGAGGCTCACCGGCTGGGCGCCGGCCTCGATCACCTGGGCGATGAGGGAATAGCTGTTGGAGTTCGGGATCTGACCGGGCCCGATCCGTCCACCCAGATCCACCAGCTCGTCGCCGGTGGAGAGGATCCCCACCCGAGGCCGCCGGATCACGCTCACCGAGCTGCGGCCCACCGTGGCCAGCATCCCGATGTCGGCCGCGCTCAGCACCCGCCCGCGCTCGAGCACGCGGTGTCCCCGCTTCATGTCCTCACCCCGGGGCCTCACGAAGTCGCCGTCGCCGACCCGTCGCGGGACGAGCAGCGTGCCCGCCTCGTCGGTGACGTCCTCCTGGGGAATGACCGCGTCCGCGCCCTCGGGAAGCGGCGCGCCCGTGAAGATCCGGAAGGCCTCGCCCGGCCTCAGAGGCCGCTCCGCCATCGCCCCCGCGGGCACGCGGCCGGCAACGCGCAGGCGCGCGGGCGCGCCGGGAGCAACGGCGGCGGTGTCGGCGCTGCGGAGGGCGTAGCCGTCCATCGAGGAGGCGGGCCACGGCGGCATGTCGCGCGGGCTGTCCACATCCTCCGCGAGCACGCGGTGGAGGCTCTCGATCAGGGACACCCGCTCGTCGCCCAGCACGGCCACGCGCGACAGGATGCGATCGAGCGCTTCCTCGACGGAGATCACGCCCGGTATTTTACCCCGGGGACGCGACGGGCCGACGGGCTACTTGGGCAGGTTCAGGACCGGCTTGTAGCGGGCGAGGAACCAGCTGCGGCTCAGCACGAACAGGGCGAAGAAGCCGAGCGTCACCAGGATCTCGACCGGGCCGAGCGGCACCGTGTTGTCCCGGAGCAGCGAGGGAAACACGAGCAGCATCCGCTCGAAGAAGATGGCGATCCAGCCGAAGAACAGGATGACCTTGAACACCTGGTGCCGCTCCGGGGGGCGCCCGGTGAGCCGCTTGAGCAGGTACGAGAACGGGATCAGCCAGCCGATGATGAAGATGGCCCACGCGATGGCGCCCCAGGGCTGGACGAAGAAGCGACGGATCACGTAGCGGGTCTCCACCGGCACGTGCCCGTACCAGATCACCAGGTACTGCGAGAAGAAGAAGTACATCCAGAATACGCTGAGCGCGAAGGTCAGCTTGGCCACGTCCTGGATCGCGGGCGGCGCCACCCGGGTCACGCCCCGCTCGTTGGAGCGGATCGTGAGGTAGGTGACGAGCCCGAACCCGGTGTACATCGAGGTGACCACGTAGTAGCCGCCGAAGAGCCCGCTGTACCAGTGGGGATCGAGCGACATCAGGAGGTCGAAGCCCCAGAGCGAGAGCACCACCACGTAGAGCGCGAGCAGCCAGCCCGCGAGCCGGTTGCGCCGGTTCACCGCGGCGGGGGCGTCGCCCCCCGGCTGGTCCTCGACCAGCACCGCCTTCACCAGCCGCATGGCGACCCAGTACAGCAGCAGCACGCCGAGACCGATGCGCAGCGACATGAACGGCACGTTGAGCCACGCCGCCTTGATGGCCAGCGGCTCGGTCACCCAAGGATAGAGCGTCGCGCGCCCGAAGAAGAGCACGAGGAAGAGCACGAAGGAGACCGGCAGGAAGCCCGCGGTGGTGATGGCGATCCGCTTGATACTGGGCGACCACCGGCCTTCCGTCACCTGGATCATCGCGGCGACGGCGGGACCGGTGATGGCCAGGCTCGACCAGAACAGCAGGTTCACGAGGTAGATACCCCAGGCCCGGGGGGCCGAGCCCTGCAGGACCCCGTACAGGAAGGCCACGATCCCGAGGATGGCCAGCAGCACGAGCAGCGGGTGCGCGGTCCGGGACGGCACCGCCGGCGAGGCGCTCATCGCGGTCATTTCTTGGCCAGGGTCCGGAGGTAGTTCACCACGTGCCACCGTTCTTCGGAGCTGAGCGCCTCCGCGTAGGACGGCATCACCGCGCCGCCCGCCGAGAGGTAGCTCTGCCAGTACCCGTCCGTCCGCACCTTGTGCAGCTCGGGATTGGTGAGATCGGCGGGGGGGACGAACTTGGTCGAGACCGGCCCGTCGCCTCG
>WNEZ01000845.1_pt1 | contig 25017 bp, 28 predicted proteins | sample 5400521 | NCBI WGS metagenome assembly WNEZ01 (sample SAMN13153339, study PRJNA577476) | soil metagenome | isolation source: 120 cm saprolite under Douglas fir tree site 2 hole 1 replicate 1 | place: USA:California | collected 2015-04-18
ACAGAGGAACGCCGTCAGATCCTGGAGATGCTCGCAGCGGGAAAGATCAATGCCGACGAGGCGGATCGCCTGCTCGGCGCCCTGCAGGGGGAGGCCGCGACCGCCACCACCTCGACCGCGCCAACAAAACCCGCGCCCAAGTACTTGCGGGTGATGGTTGACGCCAACGAGAAGGACGAAGGTCCGGTGCACATCAACGTGCGCGTGCCGATCATGCTGCTGCGCGCCGGCGTGCGGCTCGCGAGCCTCATCCCAACGAGTGCCCAAGCACGCGTGAACCAAGAGCTGCATAAGAACGGCGTGGACTTCGACGTCTCGCAGATCAAGCCCGAGAACCTCAACGAGATCATCGACCACCTCAGCGAGTTCTCGGTCGACATCGACCAGAAGGCAGACGACGTGAAGATCAAGATCTTCGCGGAATAGGGGGAAGCGGAAAAATGGAGGAAACGGCTCAGGCTATCGCCGTAGCCCCGTCGCCCCGGCCGTGGACCGTGTTCGCTTCCGGAGCGTTCCGCAAGCTCTGGGTGGGCACGACTCTCTCGCTCTTCGGCGACTTCTTCAGCTACATCGCGATCGCATGGTTGGCCCTCCAGCTCACCGGTTCCAGCCTCGCACTGGGCACGGTCCTCGTGGCGCAGGCGCTCCCTCGCGGCGTTCTGATGCTGGTGGGCGGGGCGCTCGCTGATCGCATCTCGCCCCGCATGACCATGCTAGAGAATCCCGAGGCCGGCGGCTCCAGCTGAGAATCGTCCGTGCGCGAGGGTTGGAAGTCCGACGCCGAGCGCGCCCTTGGCGGCGAAGTCGACGACCGCGACGACGATCAGTGTCACGCGGTTGCCAATGTCGGCCCACGCGTAGCGGAACCCGGCCACGATCTGGCCGCCCAGCCCGCCGTCACGGTGCTTCGCGTCGGCGGCTACGCGCGCGGCTGCCGGGAGCCACAAGATGAACAGGAAACCGACCGCGAAACAAGCTGCGTCCGCGGCAAACGCCCACCCGGTCCCAAGCGCGGCCACGATCACGCCGCCGAGGGCTGGTCCAAGGATGATCGAGGCCTGCATCGTCACGTTGAGCACGGCATTCCCGGGCTCGAGCTCGTGGTCGGCGACGACTTTCGGGAGGATCGACTGGCGAGCAGGCATGAAGAAGGCGTCGACGATGCCGAACACGATGGAGATGGCGTAGACCTCCCACATCTGGACGCGGCCGGTGAGCACGAGCACCGCCAGCGGCGCCACGAAGATGGCGCGCAGGCCCATCGAGCCCTTTGCGGCGTGGGGAGTGGGGGCGACCGCAGGGGCTTTCGGCGCCGGCTTCATCAAGATTCCAAGGAGATTCGGCTGGTTGATCGTGGCGTTCTGCGCGTGGATCGGGCTCGGCATCGTCGTGGTCGGCGTCCTGCCGACGCTGCTGCCGGCGGCTCTGGCCATGGGCGTCACAGGAATCGCAACCGGCGTGATCAACACCTACGGAATCAGCTGGCTGCAGCGCCGCACCGACCCGGCCATGCATGTCGCTGGTGATGATGGCGTCCATGGGGCTCACGCCGGTGTCGTACGCAGCCTCGGGCGCGATCGCGGACGTCAACCCGACGCTGCTCTTCGTGGTTGCGGGCGGAATGATCCTCGTGTGCGCCGCAGGCGCCGCCGCGAGCCGCTCCGTCCGCTCTTTGCGCTAGACGCAGGGCGTACGATCACGGTAATCGGCGCCACATTTCCGAAAGGGGGTCTGTGATGTATTACGGCACGATCGCCAAGTACACCGTGAAACCTGGCCATGAGAAGCAGTTCATGGGAGACATGGAGGGGTTCGAGGAGTCGCCACCCGCGGGCTGGATCTACCACACCATCTTCCGCAGCGTGACCAATCCCAACGAGATCTGGATGAGCGTCGTCTTCGAGGACGAGGCTGCGTACAAGAAGAACGCAGACAGCCCTGAGATGGATAAGGAATACCACCGGATGCTGGAGCACCTCGATGGTGAGCCGGAGTGGCACGACGGGAACGTGATCCACGAAGCGATGCGCAAATCAGCGCCTGCGTGACCTGAAACCTAAACACGCAACGTGACCCGGGGAGCGCCTCGAAGACGCTCCCCGGACCTCACGGTTCTACTTGAAGAACTTTCCGTTGCGCTCGCGCGCGATCTGCCCGAATCCCGTGCCGCCGCTCGTGGAGCGGAACTTGAATCCGGGTTCTGTGGCCGACCACTCGAGGCTGGCCTTGTCATTGATCCATTGAGTCGTGAATTTGCGCTTCGTAGCTGGGTCGTTTACCCGCGCGTTGCCGCGCTTGAGGACCCCGCTCCAGTTGAGCTCGACGTTGATATGACCGGTGTTGATCTCCTTGTCCTTCGTTAGAGCGTCGACGACATTGCCGTAATCGTCGATCTCGAAGTTTTCCAGCTCCAACTCTGCTTCGGCGTCCTCGAAGTCGAAATCGAAGCTGTGAGATGGGATTGCTGTGGTCCAGAAGAGACCGGTCGGGAAGGGATGAACGCCTGGGTTGAAGTCGTGCACCTGGTTCTGAGGAGCCAACGGCTCCTTGGTGTAGACGTCGAGTCAGATGAAGGCGAACGCGCCCCTGCCGCTGTTGCCCTCGTGGAAGACGAAGGTGCCTTTCATGGCGCGGACGTCGGCCGCCCAGAACATGCCTGTCTCGTGGCCAGCAGCGTCGGTACCTGTTCCAGTACCGCTGAGCTCGGCAACCGCGACGTTGCCCTTGAAATCGAAGATCAACGAGGGATCGCCCTGTCCATTCTCAACGGTGAAGTTGCTGAACGGATTTGCGGTCGGAAAGTAGAAATGGAATGGGGTCGGCTGGAACGGAAGAAGAGTGCCGCCCGGGATCGGCGTCGGAGTCCCTCCAGCAGCCAGGGCTAGCTGCGGCATCCACAATGAAGCGGTTGCCGCGGCACCCCCCGCCGCCGCCGCCGTGCCAAGGAATTGGCGGCGCGTGAGGGCACGCTCCCAGAAGTGTGCGTGGCCCACATGTCGATCGGCGTGATTGCCCTGCCAAACGGGAGTCAACCCGTCTTCAGTCAATCTCATCCGCACCTCCCCTGCCGGATTCCCGGCACTCCAAGCGGACGACAGTTCAGAGCGGTATATCACCCCTCAACTTATGCGTCAATCAGCGAGTTAGGATCGGCACGTCATGAGCACGCAGCGGGAATTCGACGCGCTGATCGTCGGCGGCCGTGCAGCCGGCGGCAGCCTCGCGATACTTCTGGCCCGCCAGGGTCGGCGTGTGCTCGTCGCCGACCGCGATGAGTTTCCAAGCGACACGATGTCGACCCACTTCATGAACCTGGCCGGTGTGGGCTCACTCAAGAAGCTCGGCGTGCTCGACGATATCCTCGCCGCCGGGTTCCGGCGCATCACCCGGCACCGGAGCTGGATCGGCGACTGCTGCTTCGAGGGCCCGAACGGGCCGCCTGGCACCTTCTCGTTGTGCCCGCGACGCAATGTGCTCGACTCAATTCTCATCGACCACGCCGTGAAAGAGGGCGCGCGCTTCGAGCAGCGGACCCGCGTGGACGGCTTGCTCGATGTCGGCGGCCACGTCGCAGGCGCGATTCTTCAGACGGCGGGCGGCGAGCGCCGCGAGGTTCGGGCTCGCGTGGTGATCGGCGCCGATGGCAGGTCGTCACGGGTAGCCGACTGGGTTGGCGCTTCCAAATACGACGAGGTCCACGCGCTTCGCCCCGCCTACTACGGATACTTCCACGGGATCGAGCCGCGGCCGGAGGCCACGCTCGAGCTCTTTTTTGGCGGCGACCAGATCGGTTTTCTGTTTCCGATGCGAGAGGGTGAAGACTGCATCGCGATCGAGATGCAGCCGGAGGACTTCGACACGTTCCGGTCCGACCATGGCACTGCGTTCGAGGCTCGATTGCACCGATTGCCGGAGATGGCCCGCCGCACGAAACACGCCCACCTCGAGGGCAAGCTCATTGGCGTCAAAGGGATCGACAACTTCTTCCGCAAGCCGTACGGCCCAGGCTGGGCGTTGACGGGCGACGCGGGATATCTCAAAGATCCCAGCACCGGCTCCGGCATCGGTGACGCGCTGCAACAGTCCTTCATGCTCGCGGAGGCCCTCAGCGCATGGTTCGACGGCGGCGACTGGGAGGCGACCATGTCGGGCTTCCAGCAAAAGCGAGACCAGACGATGAAGCCGATGTACGACGCCACGCTGGAGTTCACGCGCATGCGCGACGTCGGTCCGGCCGAGCAGGCGGTGCTCAAAGCAATGTTCATGAGCCCGGCGACAACGCGCTCGCTCGCATACGCCATCCTGGCGCAGCTTCCGAGTCTCCTTTCGCCGCCTGACCACGCGTTTGCCGTCTCGGCAAGCCGGATGTTCGCGCCCGCCGCAGAACCGACCAAAGCCTGATGGCGCGCATTCAGGCGCACGGCCTCACCTTCGAGGTATCGGATGAGGGCGCCGGAACCCCCGTCGTTCTCCTACATGGCTTTCCTGACACCCATGCTCTGTGGCGTCACCAGGTCGCGGCGCTTACCGGGGCCGGCTTCCGAACCATCGCGCCCGACATGCGCGGCCGGGGCCGCAGCGATCGACCGGCCACTGTCGCCGACTACGGGCTGCAAAAGATCGTCGGCGACGTCACCGGGATCATGGACGCGCTCGGGGTCCCGCGAGCGCACGTGGTCGGCCACGACTGGGGCGCGGCGGTGGCCTGGCTGGTGGCCATGCTCGCGCCGGATCGCGTCGATCACCTGGTCGTGGTCTCCGTGGGCGCGCCAGGCGCCGCGGGACGCCCAACCCTCGAGGACCTTCAGAAGAGCTGGTATCGAATCCTCTTTCTGTTTGAAGGGGCTGCCGAGGAGCTCGCGCAGCGAAATGACTGGTATCTGATGCGAACGCTGCTTCAAGGAGGCGGGGACGACTTCGATAGCTACGCCGCCAACCTGTCGGAACCTGGAGCGCTTACGGCCGCGCTCAACTGGTATCGCGCCAACCTTCCAGTCGAGCGGATGATCCCCGTCGGGGCTGGGCCGCGGTTCCCGCCGGTGGCCGCTCCCACGATGGGTGTGTTCGGCACCGCCGACCTGTACTTGAGCGAGGCCGCGATGGTCAATTCCGCCTCGGCGGTCACCGGGTCGTGGCGGTACGAGCGCCTCGAGGGAGTTGGCCACTTCGTGCCGGTGGAGGCCCCGGATCAGCTCAACAGCCTGTTGCTCGACTTCTTGCCCCGGCGTTAGGCTTCACCGCCATGGACGCAGCAGACCGCGCGTTTCTGTTGGTGAGTGGATTCCGCTCCACCCAGATGGTGCGAGCCGTGACAGAGTTGAGAATCCCGGACCTGCTGGCCGGCGGCCCTCGCAGCTCTGAGGACCTGGCAGCGGCCACCGGCGTGATGGCGGAACCCCTGCGGAGGGTGCTGCGATGCCTGGTCGCCGTCGGCGTCTTCACCGAGACCGAGGACGGCCGCTTCGCCGCGACGCCGGTCTCGGAATGGTTTCGCGACGGGCCGGGCAGCCTCCGCGGCGTAGCCCTGATGCTTCCGGCGGAGAGTTATCGAGCTTTTGGCGACCTGATGTACACCCTGAAGACGGGAGAGCCTGCGTTCGAGCACGTTTTTTCGATGTCGCGCTGGGAGCAGCTGGCGCAGGAACCAGAACAGGCAGCGATTTTCAACACCGCGATGCAGTACGGCACAGAAGGGGTTCGCGATGCGGTTGCGTCGGCGTACGACTTCACCGGGTTGCTCAGCATCGTCGACGTCGGTGGGGGGCGGGGGACGCTGATCGCCGGACTGCTGAAAGCCAACCCTCACCTCCGAGGGATGGTCTTCGACCTCGACGCCGGATTGGCCGAGACCGAGGAGTACCTCAAGCAGCAGGGAGTCCACGATCGTTGTGTGGTCAAGAGTGGAAGTTTTCTGGATTCTGTCCCGCCAGGCCACGACGCCTACGTGCTGAAGAACATCATTCACGACTGGAGCGATGAGAAGGCAGCGCTGATCCTCTACAACTGCCGCGAGGCGATGGGACCGGAGCGCCGGCTCATCCTGGTCGAGCAAATCGTGCCCAAGCGGTTGGAAGACTCGCCGGACGCGCGCCGCCTTTTCATGAACGACGTCCAGATGATGGTCATGCTCGGAGGCCGGGAGCGCACCCTTGAAGAGTTCAGAGCCTTGCTGCACATGGCCGGTTTCCGACTGACTCGGGTCATCCCCACCACGTCTCGCTACCAGCTGATCGAGGCGGTCCCCGCCTAGTCCGCGAAGTCCCAGGCCCGGATCGTGCCCTCGATCCGGAGCCCGATCTCCCCCTCGTCCGGCGCGTCGGGTCCCTTGCCCATGTAGTGGTGATAGATCCGCTGGCGCAGGTCGTGCAGACCTTCATGGAACAGGCGCCCGGTGCCACGCATCTCCAGCCCGCGCAGGGGCATGTCGTTTTCGTAGACGGCAATGCTTGCGCGCGCATCTCGTCGGAGGTGCTGGGCCTTGACGTCGTGGCGACCGATGGCGATGTTGAATCCGCCGTCCGCCCATTCGAACCAGACCGGCGACAGGAGCACGTCGCCGCTCTTCCGGTAGGTCGCAAGAGTTGCGACCAGCGGTTTCGACAGCAGGTCGCCCAGGTCGTCGACGCTCAGGTCCGTGCGCACGCCCCAGCTAGCATGACGTCTTCAATGGGCGCGGGAATCCTGTCCGGGCTCCGCATCGTCGAGATCTCGGCGTTCGTAGCCGCACCGCTCGGCGGCGCCACGCTTGCTGCGATGGGCGCCGACGTCATTCGCGTCGACCCGCCCGGCGGCGGCGGCGACATCGGTCGCTGGCCGCTGCATCGCGGGCGCAGCCTGTACTGGGCCGGCCTGAACCAGGGCAAGCGCTCAGTGACGATCGACGTCCGTCATCCACCAGGCCAGGAGAAGGTCGCGAAGCTCATCACGGCGCCCGGTGATGGCGGCGGCATCTTCCTCACCAACCTGCCCGTGTCCGGCTGGAACTCGTTCGACGAGCTCAAGAAGCTGCGAGGCGACCTGATCATGGTCGTGGTCACCGGCAACCGCGACGGCAGCGCGGCGGTGGACTACACGGTCAATGCCGCCCTCGGCTTTCCGTTCGTCACCGGACCAGAGGGACACGACGGACCCGTCAACCACGTGCTGCCCGCGTGGGATGCGATGACCGGCTTTCTCGCCTCGACCGCCATCCTCGCCGCCGAGCGCCATCGCCGGCTGACTGGCAAAGGCCAGCTGGTCGAGCTCAGCCTCTCCGACGTGGGGCTCGCGGTTGCCGGCCACCTGGGCCTCATCGGCGAGGCGGTTCTCGAGGATGAGCCGCGCGGCCGTTTCGGCAACCACGTTTACGGGACGCTCGGCCGCGATTTCGTCACCCGCGACGAGCGTCGGGTGATTGCGCTCGCGCTCACGCCTCGGCAGTGGCGCAGCCTCGTCGAGGCCACGGGGTTGAGTGGAGAGTTTCGCAACCTGGAGAGTCGCCTCGGGCTGTACTTCATCAACGAGGGAGATCGATGGCGGGGGCGGCAGGAGATATGCGAGCTGCTCCAGGGCTGGATCGCAGTGCGCAATCTCAGCACGGTCGCATCGGTGTTCGACGCCCACAAGGTGTTGTGGGGTCCGTATCAGACGTTCAAGGAATTGGTCGCGGATGATCCGCGAGCGTCGGCCACTAATCCGCTGTTCGCGGACGTCGATCATCCAGAGCTTGGTACCTATCCCACGCCGGGGTCACCGGTTCGTTTCGGGGCGGTGAAGGCGGTCCCACCGAAGCCTGCGCCGAAGCTCGGCGAGCACACCGATGAGGTGCTGCGGGAGTTCGGTCTATAGCTCCCAGCGAACTCTAAGGATCCTCTGATAGTGCTCAAACAATCGGAGCGCATTCTCATCGGCAAACGAGCCGAGTGCAGAATGGGAGTTGATCCGATGTCAGAGGTCGATCCGCAGCCACGAGAGCTGAGTCCGCAGGAGCAGCAGGTACCACCGCCGCCGCCGCCAAGCCCCGAAGGCTGGTGGGCGCCACCTGTCTACACGCCTCCGCCGTCCGCACCGCGCCCGTCGTGGGGACGCTGGCTTGCGGCCGGCACGATCGCCGCGACCATCCTCGCCGGCGCGGGCGGGATCGGGATCGGCCTCACCATGGCCCGATACCTGCACTCGTCGCATGCAACCCAGACCGCGACTGTGCCGCATACAACCGAACCCCCGACCTCGACAGCGCCCATTACGCCCGTCTCTCCAGCTACCAACCAGAACGGAACGCTCAACGCGCAGGCGATCGCCGCCAAGGTCGATCCCGCGATAGTCGACATCAACACCGTCATCCAGACGTCGAACGGCACCGGCTCCGCGGCCGGCACCGGCATGATCATCACTTCGTCGGGTGAGGTACTCACCAACAACCACGTCGTCGACGGGTCGATCAGCATCACGGTCACGATCGCCGGGCGCTCGGGGAGCTACACGGCGCACGTGATCGGCGTCTCGCTGAGCAGTGACGTCGCGCTTATCCAGATCGAAGGCATTTCGGGCCTGCCCACCGTCACCCTCGCGGACTCGTCGAACGTCAGGGTGGGCGACCAGATCGTAGCCATCGGCAACGCGCTCGGAAAAGGCGGCGCGCCAGCGGTCACGCAGGGCCTGGTCACCGGCGTCGACCAGACCATCACGGCCGGCGAGGGACGCGGCCGTTCGGAAACCCTCACCGGACTGATCCAGAGCGACGCCTCCATCAGCCCGGGTGACTCTGGCGGCGCGCTCGTCAACTCGGCGGGCCAGGTGATCGGGATGATCACCGCAGGCGAGGCGCAGGGCTTCCGCAACTCCTCGTCGACGGTCGCGTACTCAATCAGCACTAACGCCGCGCTCGACGTGGTCAACCAGGTCCGCTCGGGCCAGGCAGGCAACGGCGTGTACATCGGCCCCGTCGGCTACCTGGGGGTCTCGATTCAAGACCTCAACCCCGGCGTGCTCGTGACCGGCGTGCAGTCCGGCTCCCCGGCTGAGCAGGCGGGCATCACCCGTTCATCTGTGATCACCAAGGTGGGCAGCACCTCGGTCGACTCAGCGGCGACTCTCGGCAACGCGCTTCACGCCTACAAGCCCGGCGCGAACGTGGCGGTGACCTGGGTCGATGCGAACGGCGCTTCGCACACCAAGACCCTCACGCTGATCGCCGGCCCGAACATCTAGACATCACCCTTCCCCGCTACAGGCCTCCTCAGAGTGGGGAGGTCTCAGCGGGGCGTCATGGGCAACTCACGCCCCTGTCCCTAACCCTCTCCCCGAGGGGGAGAGGGGATTGAAAAGGTAAGTCCCGCCACCCTTGCGGGAAGCGGGACTTATTAGAACGCTCGGCAACGACCTACTCTCCCATCGGGTTACCCCGACAGTACCATCGGCGCTGGAGGGCTTAACTTCCGTGTTCGGAAAGGGAACGGGTGTTTCCCCTCCGCCAAAGTCACCGAACACGTCGATTATACCTTCTGCTTCGCGCCCCTCTCCCCAACCCTCTCCCCTGCGGGGAGAGGGGATCGACTAGCGGGTGCGGCGGCGCCGGGCGCGGAGGCTCTTGATCTTGCGAGCCTCCGCGGGCGGAACGTAGTGCGCACGCCGGCGCATCTCGCGCACGAGCCCCTGCTCCTGCACCTTGCGCCGGAACTCCCGAAGAGCCTGCTCGAACTCCTCAGGATCCTTGACTACGATTCGCACAGCCGAACAAGGATACCTGCTGCAGCTAAACGAGCGCGGGCTCCGGTTCCTCCAGGCTCTCGGCGTGCAGCGTGGGGAGGAGGAGGTAGCAGCGCACGCTGAGGAACGCGAGCAGGACCACCAGCGTCCCCAGCACGTCCAGCACCACCGAGCCCACATGGGCGTGGAAGAAGTAGATGAGAACCGCCTCGGCGATGACGGCGGCGAAGAGGATGGGCACGAAGCCCCGGTCGTGCACGGCCATGAAGAACTGCACGAGCAGGTTGTCCAGCGAGAGGGCGAGCCCGATGACGCCCACCGGGAGCACGTACGGCGTGGCGTCGCGGAAGGTCGGCCCGAACAGCACGCCCACCACCAGCCCCGGCACCACGGCAAACACCAGCAGCGCGCCGGCTCCGAGCGCGGTCAGGATGCCGGCTGACGACAGGAGGATGCGGCCGGGGTGCTGCTCTTTGGCCACGGCCTCCACGACCCGCGGGAAAAGCACCTGGCTCACGCTCAAGGTCAAAAAGAAGAGGATCGTCCCGATCTTGTTGAGCCCGCCGTAGATCCCGCCGTCGTGGGGGTTCAGGTAGTGAACGGCGAGGATGACGTCCTGGTTGTAGAGGATCTGCACGCCGATGATCCCGGCGGCGGCGGTCAACGAGAAGCCCGCCATCACGCGCAGCCTCACGCGGGTGCCATTGCCGCGGAGGTGATCGCGGAGCGAGAACAGTCCCAGCGCGAACGCGAAGGCCAGGCCTGTGAACACGGCCGCCATCGCCCCTGACACCGCGTAGCCGGCGGCGAGCAGGGTGTACACGAGCAGGGTTCGCACGACGAGCTCCAGGGACAGGTTCATCGAGAGCGATGTGAAGCGCTGCAGCCCCTGCAGGATGCCGCGCGGAATCGCGACCTGCCAGACGAGCGCGATCGAGAACCCGAGGATCAGTACCGGGATCGGCGAGCCAAGGTGCTCGAATGCGGCCACCGGGCGCGCAAACAGCGCGGTGATCAGCACCGCCAGCAGGCATGGGATGGCGATAAGGCGAACGGTCCGCGTGAGGAGCGTGCGCACGCCGGTGTCGCCTCGGGCTGCCAGGGTGGCCGTATAACGCGCGAGGACGACGACGAGGATCAGCGCCGGCGCAGTGCCCACCGCATAGACAGCGATGAGGAATGCGACCTGGCCGTAGATCGCCGGGCCGAGGATGCGGCCCGCGATGGCGTGGAAGACGAAGCCTCCGATGCCCGCGATCAGTCCGCCGGTGAAGAGGATCGCGTTCTGCCGGATCAACCGGTTCTTGCTGAGTTGGACCAGGCGCTCGCGGAGACCCGATCTGGCGCCGGTCTGCACAGTCCCCCGGATTGTAGTAGACGGGTCGCGAGGCTCCGGCGAAACGTCGGGCATGCTCCGGCGTTGATAATTCACCAGCGATGCCCGAAACGCGGAAGCCTGTCGTCTCAGCATTGATCGTCAGCCATAACGCCAAAGACCTCCTTCTCCAGTGCATCCAGGCGCTGTTCGCGAGCGCGGATGTGCCGGTCGAGGTGGTGGTCGTCGACAACGACTCGAGCGATGGATCAGCCGCCGCGGTGACCACGGAGTTCCCGCAGGCCACGGTGCTCATCCAGGAGAAGAACCTGGGCTTCGGGCGCGCGGCCAACGTCGGGCTGGAGCGCTGCACGGGCCGGTTCATCCTGCTCCTCAACCCGGACGTAACGGTCGACCTGCAGTGCGTCGGCCGCCTGGCCGACTTCATGCTCACACGCCCGGATGCCGGCGCGGTTGGTCCTCGACTCCTGATGGCTGACGGGAAGCTCGACCCCGCGGCGCGGCGCGCCTTTCCGGTGCCCAGCACCCTCTTCTACAGCACGCTCGGCCTCAGCCGGCTCTTCCCGAAGAGCCCCCGCTTCGGGCGCTACAACATGGGCAACATCGACGAGTCGGAAGTTCATGAGATCGATTCCGGGACCGCCGACTGCCTGATGCTGCGCCGGGCGGCCCTCGACCGGGTCGGCTTCTTCGACCCCCGCTACTTCATGTATGGGGAGGACATCGACCTCTGCTACCGGCTGAAGCTCGGGGGGTGGAAGATCTTCTACCTACCGAACGCGATCGCCAGCCACCACGAGCGGCAGGTTCCCGGGCAGGGCGAGAAGCAGAGGATGCTTTTCGAGGAGCACCGCGCCATGTGGACCTACCACTTCAAGCACCACGCGGAGGAGCAATCGGCGTTTGCCAACGGGCTGGTTTGGGCACAGATTTGGGGCCGCTGGCTCGCCCAATCGGTGCGCCGGTCGGTGAGCAGGGAGCGTCGAGCCTCCTCGTAAACTCGAAACAGACCGATGTATCACCAGATAACCCGCAACAAGCGCAACAGCATCATCGTCATCACCGGCTTCCTGCTCGTCTGGCTGCTCGCCGGATTCGTGATCGGCGACTTCGCCGGAGGTACCGGCTACGCCATCACCGGGGCGATCATCCTCGGAATCCTGGGCGTGCTCGCGGCCCTTTATTCCTATTACTTCGGCGCGTCGACGGTCCTGTCAGCCGTTGGCGCCCAAGAGGCTGACCCGCGCCAGTATCAGCAGCTTTACAACATCGTCCAGACGCTGGCCATCGGCGATGGGCTGCCGGTGCCCAAGGTCTACACCATCGACGACCCAAGCCCGAATGCTTTCGCGACCGGCCGCGACCCACAACATGCCGCGGTCACGGTCACCACAGGGCTCCTGCAGATGATGAATCGCGAAGAGCTCGAAGGCGTGCTCGCACACGAGATGAGCCACATCAAGAACTTCGATGTCCGGCTTCTGTTGGTCGTCACAACCATGATCGGGCTGGCGAGCATCATCGCGAGCGTCTACTGGAACGGCGCCTGGCGCATCCGCAGCCGCGACGACCGCGCGATCCTTGTCGTTTTCGCGATCGGGATCATCTTCACACTGATCGCGTTCATCGTCGGGCCGATCATGCAGCTGGCGCTGTCCCGCCAGCGTGAGTCGCTCGCCGACGTGAGCGGGGTCGATCTCACGCGCAACCCGGTCGGGCTGATCAACGCGCTGAAGAAGATCGCGCAGAACGAGAAGCCGATGGCAAAGTTCAATCACGCCGTGGCCGCGATGTGCATCGACAACCCGACGGAGCACCACGGCAGCTTCTTCAACCACCTGTTCGACACGCATCCGCCGATCGAAGAGCGGATCGCTGCCCTGGAAAAGATCGCGAGCGTCCAGCAGACCTGAGCTGAGGAGGGGAGACCGATGTTAGGGGACTATCCGATCGAACCCGTACTGCTGGCCACGGACCTTGCGGCCGCGAAGGATTTCTACGCCAACAAGATTGGCCTGGAGATCATCGACGAGCATCCCTGGGGAATGAGGTTCAAATGCGGCGGCGAGTCGCGCTTGGGCATCAGCAAGAGCAGTGTCGGAACGAAAGACGACCAGACCCAGGCGGCATTTCGCGTCAAGGACCTGGAGGCAGAGGTCGCCGAGCTCCGCTCGAGGGGCGTGAAGATCGAGGAATACGACCAGCCCGGCATCAAAACGGTGGACGGCGTCGCCGACATCGGATTCGCGCTGATGGCGTGGTTCATCGACCCGGCCCAGAACTGCGTTGGGATCATCCAGCTGAAGTAGCCGCGGCGCCGCCTACTCAGCCCTGCGGCAGATCTCCGCAAGAAATGCTTGGGCCGTTCGCCGGCGCGGTGAAGTCAGGGCCGTGGTGGACGTTGACGTACCAACCGCCCGCCGGCACCACAAAGGCCGCAGGGACGTTGCTGGTCACTGTCGCGGCGCCAGACGAGTTGGCAATGACCTGTGTAAGCGCATAGGCGATGCCACCGTTCTTGGCGCACGACCCGGTGTGAATGTGAGAGATATGGCTCGAGCTCGCTGCCATGCCGGTCAATTTGATCGTGACGGTGAATGACCCGGTTCCCTTGACGACTTGGCCGGTGCCGCCCACCCCGCTTGCATTCTGAGCAACCATCGTGAAGCTGATGGCCGGTGTCGGCGATGGCGGGTTGGTCGCAGTGCCCCCACCACCACAGGAAGCAACGAGAAACAGGCTCGAGACGGCAAGGACCAACTTCCGCATTGCCAGGCCCTCCTCATCGGCTTAGGTGACTCTCAGACACCGTTACCGGCCCGAGTTACATCTCACCGGATGCATTCCGGCACATGATATCCTGTTAGCCGGATATGAAATCCACGATGTTCGCGCCCGCTGAGGCGACGGCGGCCGCCCGCTTCTTCCGGGTCCTTGGCGACCCGACTCGTCTTCGGATCGTCGAGGCCTTGACTGCCAGCGAGCGCAATGTCGGCGAGCTGGTGGCGTTGGTGGGCCAGGCCCAACCACGAATCAGCACGCACCTGGCTTGCCTGCGGCACTGCGGCTTCGTAACTACCGAACGCCAGGGCAAGGAAATCGTCTACCGGATCGCATTGCGTGGCCTGGACGATGTTCTGAACCGAGCCGTTGAATCTCAAAGCCCCATTGCCGAGAGGCTTGCGACATGTTCAAGGATCGGTCCGGATTGGGTCTGAACCTGCTCAACGGAGGCGATTTTGCGGGACTTGTCCGGATCGCGGGTTTTCGGCAGTTGCTTGCGAGCGGAGCTCCGGCGCCGGCTGACGGGCTCGCTTCATCGATCGGGTGTCCTATCGACAAGCTCGCAGGAGCTCTTGGTGAGCTGGATCGAGCTGGGCGCATTCGTCTCGACAAAGCGGGGCGCGTGGTCGGCTCGGCCGGACTCAGCGTGATTCCGGATCGCCACCGGATCGTGCTCGACGGGCGAGTGTTCTGGACCTGGTGTGCCTATGACATCCTCGGCATCTTCGGCGCCAGCAAGTCGACCGGTATCGCATGGTCTCGCAGCCCAGCAACCGGGGCGATGATCCAACTCCACTTCAGTGCTGGCAAACCGACGCTGGCGGGCGTTGGTCTGTTCCGACCGTCCGATTCTTACGCGGCGTCCTGCGCGAGCGTTTATGAAGAGTGGTGCCCGAACAGCAACCTTTTCGAGAACGTCGCTTTGGCGGAGGCGTGGGCTGCAAGTCATGGACTCGAAGGGCGCGTCCTGAACCTCGACGAGGCTTCTCAGCTGGCGACGACGGAATGGCTTCCGTTGTTTGGCGGAGGCGCACTCTGATGATTGTCGAATTGCAATATGTCCCAGGGTGCCCGCACACCGATGCTGCACGCGCGCTGCTCGCAGAGTGCCTGACCGAGCTCCACCTTGACGTCGCTATTGAAGAGAAGGAGGGTGCGTACCCGTCACCCACGATCCTGGTCAACGGTGACGACGTTATGGGCGCGCCGGCATCGCAAGCTGCCGCATGTCGTCTCGACGTCCCCACCAGGCAGCGCCTGCTCGCCGCACTTCGCCGGACCTAATTCTTGTCCCTTGACGGGGCGGCCGCGCGGCGGTTGAATTTGGGCTGACTTATCGGCCGTAAAGCTGGGTTGCATTAGCGGGCGCATCCGAGCCGAGCGATCGATGCTTGCGTGGGCTGAGTGGAGGGTGCGTGCCATGAAAGATGCAGGTCTCAGTCGTCGGCAGCTTCTGAAAGGAGCAGGCGCCGTCGGGGTCCTCGGAGCGCTCGGAATTCCGACGACAGTATTCGCGGACAGCGAGGGCGGGGGAAAACTAAGGTGGGACCTGGTCTCTTTGATCCGTCCCGATATCAGGGCCGGGGGGGACGACACGGCCATGGCGGAGGGAGAGTCAACCCTGACCCTGACCGGCAGTGGAACTTTCAGGCCAGGCCATCCTCGTCAGGTGACTGGCGGAGGGATGTGGAGCACGAACAATCTTGACGTACCGGGCGGCCCCGGCACGTATCGGGTTACCGAACTGGTCAGCTGGGTTCCAGCGCCGGGCACCCTGGTTGGCACGGGTCTCGTCGACCACATCGGAAACCTGGCCGACACGCGGGCTGGGCTGGCCGTATTCCGGATCAAGTACTCCGACGGGCTCGGCGGAATTCTCTTCCTCAGCTGCAACCTGCCCGGTGCGCCGAAGTCAGTTGATGAGGGGATCAACGCTTCGAGAGGGTTCGTGAACTTCTTCCATCCGGGGATGCCGAATTTCACGCAGCACTCGAACCGCACTTTGTTTCACGCCCTTGGCGACGGAGAGAAGGACTAGCTCATCCGGCAACTGACCATGAAAGGGGACGCCAATTGGCGTCCCCTTTGAATAGGAGGGCAAACAGCCATGTTGCAGCGCCTCTTGATTTCGGGACCAAGCAGTCGGTCGCGCCTCGGCGCGTGGTGGCCGAGGTTGCGACTCGGTGGCGCATTGGTAACCTTGGCCTTGATTGCTTCCGTGTCGGGTCCTGCCGCCGTCGCCGCCGAGAGCGACAGCCATCTCCAGGTCTCCGGCGCGGGACGCACGATCATCGAAGGCGGTACAGGTGGCACATCACCACTCCCGGTGATGACGGTGCTCGCATTTCACGGCAACGCTCAGGGTGGTGCCTTTGAATGTCTGGCCCTGGCCCCGGCAGCTGCGACGGGCGACGGGAGTGGCCGCTTCGAGGTCAACGCCATGTACGTCACCGGGACCGTGACTTCGGTGGCGGTAACCGGCCATACCGCGGTCATACGCGGCATCGCGACCGTCACCGGTCTCGGCAAGGGCCAGAACTTGCGATACAAGGCCACGGTGCAGGCGGGCGGACCCGGCACGACCGTCGTCCTGGAGATTTCCGGATTGACGTTCCACGAGATCCTACTGGAGGGCCGGATCAGCATCGGTGGATCGTGACGGGACGAGATGAGTGGGCGGCGGCGATCAGCCGCCGCCAATTCCTGAAGGGGGCCGGTGCGGGCAGCGCGCTGTTGCTGGTTCCAGAACTGGCATGGGCTCGTGGCCAGTCGCTGGTCGTCGCAGCAAAAGAGGAGACAGGCGACAGCGTCGTCCTCAAGTGGAACGCAGCCGCGCTCCAAGGAGTCCGAGATTCGAAGCTCGGCCCGCCCATGGTCGCGCGCGCCCTCGCCGTCGTTCACACCAGCGTCTACGACGCCTGGGCCGCCTACGACCGGCGCGCAATCGGAACGCGGCTCGGGGGCGCTCTTCGTCGCCCGCACCGAGAGCACACCCGGGCCAACAAGGAGATCGCGATCAGCTTTGCTGCTTTCCGTGCCGCCGTGGATCTCTTCCCAGGCGACAGGCTGACTGTCTTCGACCCGCTGATGCGCAGCTTTGGCCTTAACCCCAACGACACGTCGACCGACGCCACGAACCCGGTCGGGGTCGGAAACCTGGCGGCGGGAGCGGTCCTCGAGTTCCGGCACCGAGACGGCGCCAACCAACTCGCCGACGAGCCGGGCGGGCTGGCGGGCGTCCCTTACTCGGATTACACCGGCTACAAGTCCGCAAATGCTCCGATGGACCTTCGCTCGGCGTTCGATCCAACGGGAGTGCATGACGCGAACGCGTGGCAACCGCTGCGATACCTCGACGCGACCGGAGCCCTCGTCACCCAGCCGTTTGTCGGTGCTCACTGGCAGCGGGTGAAACCCTTCGCTCTTCTTTCGGCAGCCCAACTTCGGCCGTCCGACGCTCCAGCAACGTATGGATCCGACCCCTACCGGTCACAGGCCAATGCCTTGATCGAGCTCAGCGCCGGGCTTACCGACGAGCAGAAGATGATTGCCGAGTATTGGGCGGATGGCCCGCGCTCCGAGCTTCCGCCCGGACATTGGGACCTGTTCGCTCAGTTCGTCTCCCGACGTGATCGCCATGGAGAGCACGCACATGGTCTCGACTCCGATGTAAAGCTCTTCTTCGCGCTGACGAACGCCATCTTCGACGCCAGCATCTGCTGTTGGGACAACAAGCGGGCGTTCGACTCGGTCCGGCCTATCACTGCCATTCGCTATTTCTTCCAGGGCCAGCACATACGCGCATGGGGTGGACCCTATCGGGGGACACAGCTCATCAAAGGCGAAGACTGGTTCCCGTATCAGGCGTCCACTTTCCCGACACCGCCCTTTCCTGAGTTCTCATCCGGGCACAGCACCTTCAGCGCGGCCGGTGCCGAAATCCTGAGGCTGTTCACCGGGAGCGACAGGTTTGGTGCCTCGGTGACATTCCCTGCCGGGGGCTCCAAGTTCGAGCATGGTGTGGTCCCGGCGAGCGATCTGACGCTCACCTGGTCCACGTTCAAGGAAGCGGCGAACCAGGCCGGTTTGTCCCGTCGCTACGGCGGAATTCATTTCGAACAGGCCGACCTGGAAGGACGTGCCGGCGGCCGGTTGCTCGCACAGCAGGCGTGGGCCAAAGCAACGAGCTACTTCAACGGTAGAACGTCACCGATCGACGACGACAACGACCAGTCATAGGTCTGATCGGGAAGACGCAGACCCATAATCCCCTAGCGTGACCGCCGCCCCGCTCCTGGCCAGGTTCCTCCACGTGCGCCGCAGCGAACTCGACCGCACCCTGGAGGTCGCGGGCTTCGCGATCGTCCTCGGTTGGGCGATGTACGTGGCCTTCAACGCGACCCAGGCGATCTTCCTCGCCAAGGCGGGCCCGCACGCCTACCCGCTGTTCTTCATCGTCCTGGCCTTCGCGGTGTGGCCGATGGTAGCGCTGCAGGGCATGTTGGGCCGAAGGCTTGGCGTGGGGCGCGCCCTCCGCGTAACGCTGGCGCTGAACGTGGTCGCGGCGCTGGGCATCTTCATCGCCTACCGGCTCGCCGAAACTGCCGCGGTCGCGTTCACCGCCTACGTCATCTACTCCGTCGCGTTCGAGATCGTGATGCTGCAGTTCTGGGTTTTCGTCAGCCAGCACTTCAACCTGCTCGAGGGCAAGCGCATCTTCCCGGTCATCGCGGCCGGATCGAGCATCGGCTACATCCTGGCCGGGCTCACCACCACGCTGGTTGCTCTGTACGCGACCGAGCCGCTGATGTTCGTGTGGGCGTTTGGTGCGGCGACGGCGGCGATGTTGTCGGCGACACTGGAACGTCAGCTCTTCCGTCCCAGCTTCATCGACGACGCAGACGAGCTGATCGCACACGAGGAGGTCGTTCGCCACCGCCAAGGCCTGGTGCGGATCCTGCGGGGCGCGCTCCAATACCTGACGAGCAGCAAGCTCGTCCTGGCGCTGGTCTTGCTCGCGCTCGTGCTGCAGGTGACGAGTCGCGTGGGCGACTACCTTGTCGCCCTCATCTTCGTCGCCGCCACGCACAGCAACCTGCAGTCGCTGACCATCCTCATCGGCAACGCGTGGCTGGCGAGCTACGTCGTCCAGCTGGCGATCAGCCTGTTTGTCACGCCGTGGGTCCTGGACAAGCTCGGCGTGAAGAACGCGATCATGGCCCTGCCGCTGTTCACGCTCATCGGCTTTGTGGCCGTCGCGATAAACCCGGTGCTGGCCACGGCGCTCTTTCTCTTTATCGTTCGGAACGGCCTCCAGACCGGCCTCGACGACCCGGCCGAGAACGTGCTGGCGGGCGCACTGCCGGCGCAGGTTGGACCCAAGCTCAAATTGCTGCTCGACAACGTGGTCCTGCCGGGCGCAGCGGTCGTCAGCGGCGTGGGACTGTGGCTGGTCCAACTCCTGTTCTCGGCCTCGGTCGAGGTGCTGGCCATGATCGGAATCGTGCTTGCCGTTCTCTTCATCGTCGCGGCGCTGCGGGTACGCAGCCTGTATGTCAGCGCGATCTACGAGCGGTTGCGCACGCACGCCGTCTCTCTCAGCGATTTCCAGCGCGCGCTGGGCCGACCGACGCCGGCGCAGATCGACGAGCTGCGTGGCTTCATCCGCTCCGGCGACGACAAGACACGGCCTTTCGCGGCTGCGGCACTCGCGAAGACAGCTCCTGAGACGTTCGCGGCCATGCTTCCAGAGCTGCTGAAGTCACCAGACGCGTCCGTGCGCAGGCTCGCTCTGCAGCTCGCGCCGCCGCGAGCCGTCACCAGCCGGCAACTGCTGGCCGCCGCGGACGACCCGGACGGCTGGGTGGTCGCCGCGGCGGCAGTCGCGGGAGCCGGCCACAATCCGCCCTGGGACCAGGCCGGGCTGCTCCTGCACCGGCTGTGGCATTCGGTCGACGCCGACCGGCGCGCGGCGGCCGTCTGGGCCGCGGCCTTCATGCAGGACCGGGGGACCATCGTCGACGGGCTGCGGGACCGCGACCCGGCCGTGCGGCTGGAGGCGATCAAGAGCTTCGCCAAGTTGAAGGCCAATGTGCCCGAAGCGTCCCGGCCGATGGTTGCATGCCTGCGCGACGACGACGTCGAGGTGAGGCGGGAGGCGCTGCGCCAAGCGATGCGGTGGGCGCCGACCGGCGACGACCGCCCGGCGTTCTCCGAGGCGCTGGTCGCATCGCTGGCGAGCGGGGATCGCGAGGTCAGGCGCCTGGCGTCCGAGGCGATGGCGGCGCAGGCCCCCGAGGCGCTGGCGTTGACACTTCCGCTGCTGGATTCACGCGAGCACGCCGCCGCGGCCGCAGTGGAGGCGCTGCTCCGGAGCGGCCGGCACGACCTGTTTCAGCGGGTCCGCATACATCTCGAACGGCTGCTCGGCGATGGGGTCAAGTTGGCCCGGATGTCGCCACGCGCGGCCGCCAGCTCGCGCGCGCACGGCGACGGTGATCAGGCGGCCGGCTATGTGTTCCTGCGTATCGCCCTCGACGATTACGCCGGCCACGCGGCCAGCTCTGGCATCGGCGCCATGCGTGCGCTGCACGGCAAGCGAGGCTTCGCCACCGTCGAGCGCGGAGTGCTTTCGACCGAGCCCCAGGCGCGGGTTGAGGGCCTGGAAACGTTGTTAAACTTCGGCCCCGGATGGCTGGCCGGACCACTGGCGCAGCTCCTCGACCCCGACGCATTCGACCCGGCCTCGGCGCGGGCCCTCTCCCACGCGGAGCTGGAGGCGCTTGCGAGCCATCCCGACAAGTGGATCCAGGAGGCCGCGGGCGCGGCTACTAACGGAATGGGCGAGGGTATGAAAGAGCTGATCGCGCTCAAGCGGGTGCCGCTCTTCAGCACGCTGACGCTGGAGCAGCTGTCGAGCATCGACCGATTGATGGTCACGCGCCACTACGCCAAGGGCGAGTCGATCTTCATCAAGGGCGACGTCGGGTCTGAGCTGTTCGTGGTCCTCGAGGGGGAGATCCGCGTCCACCTAGACCACGAGGGCAGGGAGGTTACGCTCGCGCGCCTGGGCCCGAGCTCCGTGCTTGGCGAGATGGCGGTGTTCGACGATCAGCCGCGTTCGGCGGGCGCCCAGGCGAGCGAGACGACGACGGTGCGAGTGCTGCGCCGGGATCGGCTGCATGCCCTCGTGCACGAGCACCCGGAGGTCCTGATCGAGTTCGTGAAGAATCTCAGTCAGCGGATCCGGGTCATGAACGAACAACTTGAGTCAGGAACGCAGGAACCAGCCACCGACCACGTTGGAAGAGAGTGAAGGTGGTACACAGCCCATATCGGCCGTCGTCACGCACCCTCTTTGTTGTCCTCGGGGTCATGGCGGCGATCATCGTGTTCGGCATCGTGACCAGTCAGGCCGGGGTTGCTGCGGTCGTTACCACGCTGTTCTGTTCAGGCGTCATCGCCTGGTGGGTCTTCCGAGGTAAACGCTAAGCCGAGCGAGAGGATCCCGCTCCCCTCGCTCGGTTATTGAGCCCTACGGCTTGATGTTTTGGTTCATGTGGAAGAGGTTCGTCGGGTCGTACTTCTTCTTGACCTGAACCAGGCGGTTGTAGTTCTTGCCGAAGTTGGCCGAGGCGCGGCCCTGGTCGTCGTCGGAGGCGAAGTTGATGTATCCGCCCTGTTCGGAGTGCGGCGAGGTTGCATCGTAGTAGTCGCGCACCCACTTGATGTTGGCGTTGTTGTGGGCGGGGTCGGGCCACATGCCCGCGATCACGGTGGCGAAGTTGGCGTCGCGGTGCCCGAAGGCCGTCGCGTCGGATGCAACCCGGTGGACCGCCCCGTTGATCGGGTAGATGTGCATCGTTGAGTTGACCGCCGGCACCTTGGGCCCATGCTCGATGTGGGCGGCGATCGATTCGTCGGTGAGCTCCTTCACGAAGTTGGCCTTCCAGTAGTGCTGCAGGCCTGGCGGCACGAGGGCGTCGAACGCGCTGTTGAGCGCCGGGTACGGCATCGGGCCTACGAATTCGGCCACCACCGGGGCGACATCGTGGAACGGCTTGAGGGCTTTCTCGCCCTTGTCCAGCGGCCCGGCCCAGCACGCCACCATCGCGATGAAGGTGTCCCCGTGCCGGTTCTCAGGAATAAAAGGCAGGGGCGGGGCGATCTGGAACGCGGGGAAGCAGCCCATCTCCTCAGGAGCGTCTTTGATGTAGTCGCGATAGAAGTTCAGGACGTCCTTGATGTGCTTCAGCTCGTAGAACATGGGGCCGCCGTAGATGTCCTTGACGGGGTGCACCTTGAACTCCAGGGAGGTGAGCACTCCGAAGTTGCCGCCACCGCCACGGATCGCCCAGAAGAGGTCTTCGTTCTCCTTGTCGTTGGCGATCAGAAACTTGCCGTCCGCCGTTACGACGTCGGCCGAGATCAGGTTGTCGAGGGACAGGCCGAATCCCCGGGCGAGGTAACCGATGCCGCCGCCGAGCGTGAGCCCGCTGACCCCAGTCGTGGAGATGATGCCGCCAGTCGTTGCAAGTCCAAAAGCGTGGGCCGCCGAGTTGAAGTCGCCCCACGTCGCCCCGCCCTCGGCCCTGGCTGTTCGCTTTTCCGGGTTTACGCGCACGGCGCGCATGCGCGACATGTCGATGACCACCCCGCCATCGCACGTCCCGAACCCGGGCACGCTGTGCCCGCCGCCACGGATCGCCAGCGGAAGCCGGCTCTCCCGCGCAAAATTCACGGCGGCGATGACGTCCCCCGCGTTGACCGGTCGTGTCACGACGACCGGGCGCTTGTCGATCATCGCGTTGTAAACCGCGCGGGCCTGTTCGTAGCCTTCGTCCTCGGTTCCGACTACATCGCCACGCACCTGTGTGCGCAGAGTGTCGAGCGTAATAGTGACCATGCTCCCTTTCCCTCCTAACCCAGTGCCGGCTGCGGTCGTCCCATCGGCGATCTGCCGGTTCGGGTCCACAGCTTAAGCGCTTATTTATGGATTGGCTAGCCCGGCTTTAGGGTTCCCCCAAATTGTCGAAGGGCCTGCGTGAGCGCGCCTAGGCTGCGTCCCCCTCTCCCCGCAGGGGAGAGGGTTGGGGAGAGGGGCTGGAGTTCACCAGCCCCAGGGTTCAATACCTCCCAGATCGTTTCCGTCACATTGTCCAAGTCGGTCATGAGGTAATCGTTCCAGAAGCGGATGACGCGGAAGCCTAACTTCCCCAAATAGGCTGTGCGTTGAGTATCGAGGGCCTCCCGCATATCGTTGCCATGCGTATCACCGTCAACCTCGATGATCAATCGCGCCTCGAGGCAGACGAAGTCGACGATGTAGTTGCCGATTGGATGCTGGCGTCGGAACTTTCGTCCGTCCATGCGGTGAGCGCGGAGGCGCGAACAGAGGAGCTTCTCCGCGTCGTTCATGTTCCGCCGGAGATAACGAGCATGCTCCTTGTAATAGGGGTCACGTCGCATCCTGTAAATGGTCAATGCCGAAGGGCGCGACGCCAACGTTCTTAACAGACGTCATAGGCACTCACGCCCCTCTCCCCGACCCTCTCCCCTTCGGGGAGAGGGAGAAGGCAGCTCACGCCCCTCTCCCCTTTGGGCAGACGGAGAGCTACTCGCCGGGTTCGGGGCGGATCTCGATCTTCTTGCGGGCCGCCTCGAGGCGTTCGGTGCAGATCTTCAAATAGACCCGTGCCTCGTCGACGGCCTTGAGCGCGTCTTCCAGCGACAGGTCACCGTCCTCGAGCACTTTCAGCTTCTCGTCCAGCTTCTCCAGCGCCTGCTCGTACGTCAGCTGCTCGCTCATGGCTCGACCTGTTCTACCCGCGCGCCCAGGCGGCCGGTTGCGAGCCGGATGCGGAGCTTGCGGTCGACGGCGGTTTCTGCAGCGGAGCGCACCACGTGCCCTGTCTCGGAATCGATCGTGATGCTGTAGCCGCGCGCGAGCACCGCTTCGGGACTGAATGCGACGAGCTGCTGGCGCAAATGATCGAGCCGCCTCCGTTCTGTTGCGAACCGCTCGCTCAAAGCACGGTCCAGACGATCTTGTGCCCGGCGCGATGCCAGCGCGTTGCGGCCGCGAGTCAACCGCGCCGTCGCCGCTGACGCCAGCCTCCGAGCGCGCTCGCGCAGCGATTCCTCGCGCCGCGCCACCTGCTGCACCGGGCTCAACCGACCGAGGTTCGCTGCGGCCCGAGCCAGCCGGTCCACTCGCACCCGCACCATCGCGGGCAGAAGCTGTACCAGCCTCGCTCGCTTGACCTGAAGCTTCTCTCCTTCGCGCAGCAACCGTTGATTGGTATCGCGGTCCAGCCGGCGCGCCCGCTCCTGAAGCAATGCGATCAGGTCCGACTTCTTCGGCACCACGCGAGACCCCGCCTCCGTGGGAGTGCGCGCCTCGACGTCGGCGACCATGTCGGCAACCGTGCGGTCGGATGTGTGCCCCAGCGCCGTCACGACCGGCAGCCTGGAATCGAGGATCGCCCGCGCCACGATCTCCGTGTTGAAGGCGTACAGCTCCTCGAAGCTGCCGCCACCGCGCGCCACCACTATCACGTGGGCGAGCGCCTCCTGGTTGCACCGGCGCAGGGCTCGCGACACGCTCATCGGCGCTGCCGCGCCCTGCACCTGCACGGGATAAACGACTACGCCCATGTTCGGGTAGCGCTCCCAGATCGTCTCCTGGAGGTCGTGGATGACCGCGCCAGTCGGCGACGTGACCAGTGCCACCGCCATCGGCAGGAAGGGCAGCCGACGTTTGCGGGCGGGCGCGAAAGCGCCTTCAGCCTCTAGGCGGCGCTTCAGCTCCTCGAGACGCGCGCGCAGCTTGCCGACGTCGTCGAACTCGACCTGCTCGGCGACGAAGCGGATGACTCCATACTGCGTCCAAAAATCAACGCGGCCCTTAAAAACGAATACTTGGCCGTCCTCCGGGAGCGTTGTCACCTTCCTGGAATCGTCCGCGTACAGGAAGCCGTTGATCAGGCTCTGCCCGTCCTTGATTACGAAGCTGTAGTGGCCCTTTGCGCTGCGCTTCATGCCACTCACCTCGCCTTTGACGAGGAGAGCGGTCAGCGGACGCAGCTCGCGCCGGATCTCGTTGGCGAGCTCGGTGACTGTGTACGGCCGTTGTGCTTCTTCGGGTCGCAGCATCGAGCGTTAGCTTAGGCGGCTTCAGAGGCAGGGTCCTGCCGGCACCACCATGTCCT
>WNEZ01001224.1_pt1 | contig 25012 bp, 18 predicted proteins | sample 5400521 | NCBI WGS metagenome assembly WNEZ01 (sample SAMN13153339, study PRJNA577476) | soil metagenome | isolation source: 120 cm saprolite under Douglas fir tree site 2 hole 1 replicate 1 | place: USA:California | collected 2015-04-18
CCGCCGGAAAAGCCCGCGATGCCATACCTCATCTCAAAGCGGCACTCGCCGCTGATGAGGACGGCAGCTTGCACTACCAACTCGCAAGAGCTTACCAGGCGGCTGGCCAGCCCGCTCTCGCGAAGGAAATGCTGGCGGACTATCAGAAAACCCAGCGCTCTGCCGCTGCGGAAGCGGCCGCCGCACGAGACGTGGAGATAACACCGCCTTAAAGAAACACGTGACGCACGGACTATTTCGAAGACTCGTGGACTTCGAGAACCTGATTAGTTGCAACGTTTTGCAAGACCTGAACAATACCCCTTGGCCAGCGAATCTCTAGCTGCTCAATTTTCTCGAGCTTGCCAGTTCCGAAGTGCACGGATGGTGAGCTCGAGGAAGCGTAGCCTACCGCCGTGGTAACGTGATTCCACTGATCGCCCAAGCGGATTACTGCGCCTATCCCATCGCGGTTGCTTCGCGTACCAATCAATCTGAGAATCAACCAGTGATTGACATCCGGGCTGATGTTTTGCCAGAGCTCGGCGGGTTCACCCAGAGCGCTTACCACAATGTCGATTCTTCCGTCGTTGTCGAAATCTGCAAAGGCGCTCCCGCGGTGGGCCCGAGAGAGCGTAAAACCTGCTTCCGCTGAAACGTCCTGAAATGTCCCGTCTCGAAGACTTGCGAGAAGACTGTTGGGTTGCTTGTAATGCGTGGATTGAAATAAGTCAATCAAATCGTTGACATCGGAATTGGCGGTAAACAGATCCTTCCAGCCGTCGTTGTTAAAATCAAAGAAGCCGTTGCTCCAGCCACTGCGCGTGGTGGTGAGCGTGGCCAGCCGGCTTTGATGCGTTGCGTCTTGGAATAGGCCTTTGCCCAGATTCTTAAACAATGGAAACGTTTCGCCCGCCAAGGCCGTGATATTGAGGTCGGGTAAACCGTCGTTGTCATAGTCGCGAAAGTCTGCCCCCATGCTCGCCACAGGCAGGCCATTATTGGTGAGCGCGACGCCGGCTTCTAACGCAACCTCTTTGAACGTTCCGTCGCCTTGGTTGCGGAACAGGAAGTTCGGCATATTGTCATTCGTGACAAAGATGTCCATCAGTCCGTCGTTGTCGTAGTCGGCGAAGGCAACGCTCATACCGCGGCCGATGTGCGCAGCGATGCCCGCTTTGGCGGTGACATCCTCGAAAGTCCCGTCACGCCGGTTGCGGTAAAGAGTGTTGGGAAGTCCCTCGAAATACTTGGGGTGGCAGTAGACGCGCAGGTTGCGGTCACGCTCGCCGCAGTAGCGATCAAAATCCGGCGTCCAGTGAGCATAATTCACTACGAACAGGTCCAGCCATCCGTCGTTGTCGTAATCGAGCCAGCCGGCGGCGACAGACCATTTATCGCTCTTGATGCCGGCTGCTTCGGTCACGTCCTCAAACTTGCCGTTGCCCTGGTTGCGATAGAGTATGTTTCTATAAACGCCTGCTACGAACAAATCCGTATGGCCATCGTTGTTGTAGTCCGCTGCAGCGGCCCCCATCGAATAGCCCGCGCCCGCAATTCCAGCCTCTGACGTAACGTCGGTGAAGCGCATTCTGCCGTCGTTTCGGTAAAGCCGGTTGAAAAACTTAGGTGAGTCCTTTTCCAGAGACGGAATTGACGCGCCGTTCGTGAAAAAAATATCCATTAGCCCGTCATTGTTGTAATCGAAAGCAGCAACGCCCCCCGGCATCGTTTCGATCATATGTTTGCGCGGCGTAGGATTGTTCTGCAGGACGAAATCCAAACCGGCGCTTTGGGCAACCTCGCGAAAGCGAATTGGCGTTGACGCGGAAAGCGGACTCAAGACTTTCTTTCGGCGGACCTGCGGTAATAAGAAAACACAAGCGGCGGCGAGAAAATCTCTTCGACTACCCACCAGAAATGGGCGGTACATGTCTCGAATTGTCACTGGCTTATGGAGTAGCGTCCAGAATTTTTCCTGTTACGTTCGCGAGACCGTCCAAGTCTGCTTGTTTCCTTCGGCATGGAAATTAAATATCGCCGCCACACTCACGAGCGTCCGAGAACCAGCCGGTCCACTCGGCTGCTAACATCACGCAAGTAGGCCTCATCGCCTTTTTCCAATTCCGTCACGGCACTGCCGGCGTATCCGATTTCCGCGAAGGCTTGGCGCACCGCCGCCCAATCTACGTCGCCGTCGCCGAGATTAACCCAGGCGTATCCGTCTTCCTTACGCTTGAAATCTTTGAGGTGGACCTTCACGATGCGCTTGCCGAGGGTGCGAATCCAGTCCTGCGGATAGCCGTAGAGCAGCACGTTGCCGACGTCGAACCACGCTTTGATCCACGGGCTGTGGAACTCGTCGATGTAGGTGGCCATTTCGAGCGGGCTCAGCAGGAACCTGTTCCAGACTTCCTCGATGGCGATCTCGACTTTCAGATCTTCGGCCAGAGGAATAAGTTTGCGGATCTCCCGCTGGGAGCGCGTCCAAGCATCGCGGTAAGAGGTCTGCGGATTCACGACGGCGGGGACGAGCAACACCGCATCCGAACCCCAGAGCTTAGCGTTATGGAGAGATGTGCGCATTCCCGCTAGACTCTTTTCCACGACGGCAGAGTCACTGGAGGACAGCGGATATTTCCAGTGGTCCATGTTCATGACGGAGTCGATCCGAATGTTGGCGCTGTCGGCGGCCTTCTTGATTTCTTCAGCCTTGCGTTCCTCGGGCTCGGTGGGCGCCTGCACGACTTCAAAGCCTACGGCGCGCGCCAGCTTGAAACGGTCGGCATAACTGAGATTGTCCGGCATCATGTCGAGGAGGACGCCCTTTTTGATGGGGAGCGGTGCAGGTGAAGGCGTTGCCGTGGAAACTGCATACGGAGAATCCACGCGCGGGGCCGCAGCACATTCAAAGACGCCGCCGCCGAGACCTGCGGCACAGCCAGCGGTGACCGATGATTTCAGAAATTCGCGACGCGATGCGCGACGCATGTACACACCTCCTTCGCAGCTTGCCTGCTGGCCCTCGTAGCTGGGCACGGGCCACGCTAGGCGAGTTTATTCAGATCGATCTTCGGATCCCAGACCTCGGTCGACTTTATGAGTTCGTCCCAGCTGACCTCGCGTTCCTTATAAGCAGCGGTGCGCGCCATCATGCAGGAAAGAGCAGACTCGGCACCTTTGGCCGCCTGGTTATGGAAATTGCTGCTGGTGATGCTCTCGACGAAGGCCTTCTTCTTTTCGGGATCGGCGAACTCGAGGTTGGAGCTAAAACTCCCGGTGACCGAAAACGCCTGAGGCTCAGACTTATCTTTCGCGGGGGAACCGGCGGCTTGCCACGGTTCATCGCCCCAGATGCCGAGTGGGCCGGTGTAGGGAGACTGCGAGGTGCCCTTGGTGCCGAAGAAGCGCTCGGTGACGTCCCACCAGCCTTTGGCAAATTGTGTGGAGCTGAAGGTTACGTCAACGCCGTCGGGATAATGGAAGACCACGTTGTAATTTCCAAACGCGTCGCCGTCGTTCGCCGGACGGCCTTGCCGTCCGCCAGTCCCCGAAACCTTCAATGGATGAGCCTTGAGAATCCAGTTGCAAATGTCGATCACGTGAATGTTTTGTTCCACGATGATGTCACCGGAGAGAACACGATCGTACACCCAATTGCGCAGGCGATGCTCGACTGGTGAGGCGTTTGGCCACGCTGGTCGGTCGATGTACCCGGTAAGATAGTGAGCTTCTCCGCAGACAATCTTACCGATTGCCCCGTCATGGATGCGCCGGACCATTTCGACGAAAGGCGGGCAGTCGCGAATCTGGAATCGATGGCGTCCAATTCCTTGGATGCTGCGATTTGCTGATAAGCATTGGGACCGGCGAAGAGTTGCGACGCGTCGATCGCGGCATAACCCTTTGCTTGCTGCATTTTATCGAAGTGTGCGCGGGCGGCGTCGAGCTGATCGCGAAACAGGTCGCCTAGCGCGACAACGCGAGCGCCGCCAGTGTCGACGAGATTCGATGCGTCTTCAGTGCCGCGCCCTCCGCAACCAAGCAGACCCACCCGGACTGCGGAGTTGGCAGCCGTGCCGTGCACGAGCGCGGGCCTGATGAACATCGCGCCGGCCGTGGCGGCGGCGACGCCGATAAATTTACGACGATCGATTTTGTCCGGGGAGTTCGGCTGCTGCGGTATATCCTTTGACATAAATCCTCCTGTACGAATTGGATTCCCTCGCTGCCCTTGATGAATTCAGCTCGCGGTTTTTTCTTGCGCAAGAAGATTTTTATACTGCGCCCCAGCTCGCCGTGCGCTATCCGATCAGTTTTTCCAGATAAGCTTTCGCAGCCCGCACGTCTTCCACTTGCTGGGCGCCGGAAATCTCGCGTTCGATGGTGACCGCGCCGCGATAATTCAGCTCCTTCAATCGCGCGATAATGCGCGGAAAATCCACCTTACCCTTGCCGATGGGCACTTCTTCCCCGAGTTCCTTCGGGTTTGTCGGCCACAAGCCGTCCTTGGCGTGAATCCCCTGCACGTAGGGGCCGAGGAGTTCGATGGCGTCCACAGGATTGGCCTTGCCGTAGAGAATCAGATTGGCTAAGTCGAAGTTGACGCCCTGATTGTCCATCCCTACGTCCTGAATGGCTCGTACCAAAGTAATGGGAGTCTCCTGCCCGGTCTCGTAACGGAAATTCTGGCCATTGCCCTTGCAATAGGCGGCCACTTCGCGCATTGCCGCCACCGTTTCTCGGTATACCGTGTCATTGGGGTTTTCGGGGATAAATCCACAGTGCGTCTGGACCGCCGGAATTCCACATTGCTTGGCGAAGTCCGAGGCTTTCTTGATGTGTGCGATGCGGGTCGCGCGCGTCTCCCGCGGAACCAGACCTATCGTGAGCGGCCCTTGGTAAAAGTCCCAAACTTCCTTCCCGGGTCCGCCGACGACCAGCGAAGTAGCCTCAATGCCGTGCTTGTCGAGAGCATGACGCAGTCGTTCCGCCAGCCCGGGCTGGAAGTCGTCCACGAATGCCTGACATGTTGGCAGGCGCAAATCGTGGACTTTGGCCATGGATGCATCAGGGTCCTCGCCAACACCAATGATCAGACCCAACCGCAGCGGCTTCCTGCCCTCGTTGGATGCTACGGGCTGAGCGGCGACCAGCGCTGTGTCGGTGCCCGCCGCAGGGTGGTCCAGAGTAAGCCCAACCTTCAGCGTGGCGACTGCCGCAGGGCTTAGGCCGGCTGCTAATGCCCCCGCGGAAGTTTGAAGGAAAGCGCGACGGTTCGTTCTATTCATAGTATGCGAAAGAAAATTTTCCCGGGCCATGCGCAAGCAAAAAAGGGCTCTACTTCTCCTGGATGTAAATGTCCTTCCATCTCATCTTCACGCCGCCACCGGTGTGAATCTGCAAGCCAATCACGCCGTCAGTGAATTTCGGTGAGGCGTCAATGTAATCCGTGACCTGGACGCCGTTCAGGTGAATTACGATGCGATTACCTCGAACCGAGGCCTCAAGATCATTCCACTCGCCTGGCCTTAGCGCTCGCTCACCTTCCGCCGTCGGCATTATAACCCACCCGCGACCGCCGCTTTCGTAAAGCCCACCAGTGTGTTTGCCGACGCTCGGGTCCACCTCCACCTGCATCCCTTCGATGTCCGGACCGTGCTGTGGGTCGATGCCGGTAATCCGCGCGTGAAAGAACAAGCCACTGTTGCCGGCCGCCTCACCTTTGAATTTGAGTCGCAGAACGAAGTCGCGATAGGTCTTCTCCGTCGTTAGATAGCCGTACTTGTTTGCTGTGCTTTCGCATAAGATCGTACCCTGCTCGGCGATCCACTTCTCATCCCCATTCTTCTTCCAGCCATTGAGATCCTTCCCGTTGAAAAGAGGCACCCACCCGCCTTCCCGGGACGCTTGCGCCATTGTCGTGAGCCCCCCCATCAACACGATTGCGACAAACACAACAATTCGTTTCATGGCGAAGCCTCCATCTCCGTTTGGGGTGGCATTGCAGTGTTCCGTCGGCAAACTCGATCATCAACGCAAGATCTCACCGTACCGGCCTACCAGAATGACGGCATCCAATTGGTCGCGCGTGATGTCTGACAGTGTACCCTCATTCGCGGCGTACACCATCACCAGTTTCAGGATGTACAGTGGAATCCGTTTCACCGCTGCCAGCAAGGGCGGATCGCTGACGGCCAACTTTAGACAATTGGCCGCTGCTTTCGTGCCAACGGGCGAGTTTTCAATTCTCATTCTTTTACTTTCGGGATGGCCCGCCTCGGTGCGGGTTCTGGTTTTCTGCCGTGCCCAAGATGACGCCGGAAGCTATGCCGAGCAGCAGCATAGGTCATCCCGTAGGAAGGGGGCTTACTGCAGAAGCGGTGCTGGTTCATCCCGTATCAGCCCAAGAAGCTAAGGTTCAAGCTTTAACTGGCGTTGCCTCCGACATACGTTTGCTAGCCGCCTCGGGATGGCTGGGGTTGATCTTCGGACGGTGCAGGACCTTCTCGGCCATAAAGTCATCGCAATGAGGGTCTGCTATGCCCACCTTGCCCCGAAGCATACCTTGGCCGCGGTCGAGCGTTTAGATGCATCCACGGAACGCTCCACTGACGCCAGTACAGACACCACGACCTTCGAGCAACCGGCTCGTCAAGCGATCGTGTTGCAGTAAGTGCTTATGTTGGTTAAATTTGAAGTGCCTGTGCCCGGGTGGCGGAATGGCAGACGCTGAGGACTTAAAATCCTCCGGGGATTTTTCCTCATGTGGGTTCGACTCCCACCCCGGGCACCACTGATCTCTAGCCGTATCGTGCATTTCATTTATCCATGCCTTTACGAGTTTCGGCTTCACCAGAAGTCGCGGTGACCGTAGCATGACCGAAATTATGGCTGTTCTCGGCCCTGGCCTGTTCGAGTTTTCTGACCGCGTCGGTGGTGTCAGATGAATTGGTGATCGCATACGGTTTGAACTTAGCCCGTGTTTTCCAGCCAGCCATGTCCATGAGCCGATCTCCCTGGCTTGATCGTTCATGAGGAGATTTGCGCCCAACTGGAACATATCTGGAACGCCGGTTTCACCTGGCTGACCAATCTTGTGAGGAAAATCTTGCAACTCGCCAAGGGCGGCTGCTCCGGATTACGCTCGCATTGCCGCAAGTTGGTTTGAGGACTCCAAATTGGCCGCCAGCTTTTTTAGGTAGCTCAGGCTGGCGCGCATGCTTTCGACCGGTGGAACTATTGTCTTGCCATAGATCACATCTTGTTCGACGACCATCCAACCTGAATATTGGCTTTCTGCCAAGAATCGAAATAATCCTTCAAAATCAATGCAGCCTTCTCCAATCGGCGAAAATATTCCCGCGCCCACCGCCTGTTCGAAATTGAGATTCTTGCGCCGCGATTCGCCCAGAACGCCAGCGTTGATGTCCTTGATGTGCAGGTAACGCAGCAATGAGCGATACTTTTTGGCTTCTCCTGCAGGATCACCCCCGCCGTAAACGCAATGGCCCGTATCCAGGCACAAACCTACCTGTGTGGACGCAAGTGACTCGAAAAGATGCTCGACCTCCGCGGGAGTTTCCACGTAAGTGGCAACGTGAGGGTGAAAGACCAGGCTCAAACCGAATTCCCCGGCCGTGCGTTCGACCTCTCCGATAATTCTTCCCACCTGTTTCCATTGTTGGATGGTCAAGGAATCGCGCCCGTCAACGTGAACACGACTTGCGAGCTGTTGCCGTTTCGCCGTCTGTGCATCCGAGAGCACGAGCACCTTCGCACCCAAGGCCGAGAGCAGCGCGCCGACCTTGCGTACGTGCTGGATCACGGTTTCCTGTTTCGAAGCGTCCGCCAGCGGCACAGGTACGAAAGAGGAGAGCAACGACATTCCACGGCGTTTCAGGCTTTCCGCGAGAACCTCGGGATCCGTCGCGAAATAGCCGTACGGACCTAATTCCGTTCCGGTGTACCCAGCGGAAAGAATTTCGTCGAGGATGCGTTCGTAAGGTTGTTCCCAAGCCGGCCCAGGGTCATCCTGGATGCCCCAACTGACCGGCGCCGATGCAAAGTGGATACGCTCGGAGAACTTGATCATCTCAGAGTTTTCTCACCGGCGCGTCCACGTAGACGCGCGCTCCGTCCCGCGCGCTCTGATAGCAGGCTTCTATCAATTCCACGACCTGGAAACCATCCTCGGCAGAGACGGGCACGGGGGATTTGCCGTCGAGCGCGTCCACGAAGAGGCGATCTTCTTCGATATAACCCCATTTTTCATGCATGCTGGCCAGCGAAAAATCGTGAGTAGTTGTCCTGGATTCCAAACCATTCGTGAAGGATATTCGCTCCATCTCAAACGTTTCGTAGGTTGAATGCATTCCATACACCTCGAAACGTTCAAAAGGGAAGTGCCAGCTCGCGTGCGCATATGTTTTCATTGTCGCTTGTAAGCCGGACTGGAAATTCAGCAGGATGGAAAAATCGTCCAGTTCGTCATGCTCGTGAGCCCGCGCAGCCACCTGAACCCACTCGACCTTTCCGAAGAAAAAAGTCATCAGATCAAACATGTGGACGGGAGTTTCATACAGAAAACCTCCCGTGAGGCTGGCATCCCACACCCAAGGAGGATTTACGAGCTCCCCGCGATTCATCTTCGCGTGAACGGAAAGCGGACGGAGCTCATTCTGCTCCATGGCTTGTTTCAGCACCTTGTATACCGGAGCAAAACGGCGGTTGTGGCCCACCTGATAGATAACACCGGAGCGGAGTGCTCGGTTGCGGAGCCTCGTGGCGGACTCCAGGTTCAACGCGAAGGGCTTCTCGCAAAAAACATGCCTGCCGCCATCCAGCACTCGCATAGCTAAATCTTCATGGGTGGTATTTGGAGTGCATACAAAGACGGCGTCGCATTGAGCGAGCAGTTCCTCGAGCGACTTTGCCGCATGGCTTCCAAACCGGCTTGCCAACGCTTGCGAACGCGCCTTGTCCAGATCAAAGAAACCATGAAGCTTCACGCGGGAATCGTTCGATAGAACGGCGGCGTGGATCCCAGCGACGCCCCCCGCTCCGGCGAATCCGATCTTATGTGTCATTCCCGATCTCTCCTTCCCAACGTGCCGCTTGCGCGCTGATAGACCTTGGCGCGATTCCTCGATAACGCGCATAAGCCGGAACAAAATTGACTCCCATACCCGCCCCTGTGGCTACGAAGCACTTCCCGCCGGTCCCGCGCGAACCAAAGGCACTCGTGGATCGCGTTCTAAAACGTTCTTGCGCAGATGTGCGTAGCGCGGGTCATCACTGGCGGCCATCGACCGCGCACTCCCGGCGAGCACGTTGAGGTAGTACACGTCGTATCCATGGGCAGCAACTACCGGGTGATAGCCCTCCTTGATTAGCACCACATCGCCGTCTGCCACCATCAGGGTATCGTCGCGCGTGCCGGCTGCATCGTAGAGGCGCTGGAGCGCATAGCCTTCGCGCTTGGCTATTCGGTAGTAATAGGTTTCATCCAAATCCACTTCACACGGTGGATTGTGAACGTCATGCTTGTGGGGTGGATAACTCGACCAGTTACCGCTCGGCGTATAAACCTCGCAGATCAGCAGCTTCTCCGCGGGGAAATCAGGGCGAATCACGTCAACGATTTGACGCGTGCAATTTCCCCCGCCGCGAATCTCTTCGCGACACTCCGCAGGGGTAATGACCCTCGGTGCAAGTCTCGCGGAGGCTGGGGCGCGGCAGTCGGCAAATTCACAAGTTGTGATTGCTGAGACTTCAAAGGGTGTCTGGCTAGGCAAATAGATCGCATAGGGATAGCCGCTGAAAACATCGCTGCGCCCGCCAATTTCCCGAGGTCCTTCGCCCCAATCCACGGTTGCTTTTCCCCCCAGGACTACCAGAGCGGCTTCCTCGTTTCGCGTGTTGCTCTGCCAATACTGTCCTTTAATCAACCGGCGCACTGAAAAGCTGATCGTTTTCCAATTGGCTTGTTCACGTGTTACGGAGACCAGGACACCGGATTTATCCTGTGCGACGGCAACTGAGTGAATCAACACCTCCCGCACATATGAAGTACCTGCCATGGTTACCTCTCGAGGAAAGAGCGACCCTTGTACAGAGTTCTTGTTACTCCCAACTTACTGGACGAATCGCTGTCGCCTCCTTTCTTCAGAAAAAATGCCGCTCACGCTTGACGCTTGTTTCGTACACGCGTCGCGCGGCACGGACGCTTTCCATTTCCGAGACTTCCGCGACGGGCACGTCCCACCACGATTCATAACCGGGCACCCGAACGTATCGATCCACTTCGATTACCGTCACCGTCGTTCTCGAAGTTGCTCGCGCGGCGACGAGCGCCTGCCTTAGTTCATCGAGAGTGCGAACGCGCAAAGCAGCGGCGCCAAGACTTGCTGCATTTGCTACGAAGTCTACGTTTACGGTGTCCCCTTCCAACTTTCCATCCTTGCGGTATCGATAGTGCGTCCCGAACCCGTCGCTGCCGCACGCTTCGCTCAAGCCTGCAATGCTCCCAAATCCGTGGTTATCGAGCAGGATGATGTTGAGCTTGATTCCTTCCTGAATGGAGGTATGGATTTCCTGCGCCATCATCAAGTAGGAGCCGTCGCCGACCATCACATACACTTCGCGATCAGGTGCGGCCATCTTTACTCCCAGCCCTCCGGCGATTTCGTAACCCATGCAGGAGTAGCCGTATTCCATGTGATAGCCTTTCGGATCCCGGACCCGCCATAACTTGTGGAGGTCTCCAGGCAGGCTGCCGGCGGCGCAGACAACCACGTCGCGTGGCCCTGAAACGGAGTTCACCACACCAATGACTTCGCCTTGACTTGCGGGCGGCCCATGCTGGAGGTGGAAGAGGCGGTCGACCTCTTTTTCCCATTCCTCGCGAAATCGGCAAATGCGTTGCTGGTATCCCTCGGGGACGCGATGGCCTTTGAGCGCTTGCGTGAGTTCTTCCAGCGCGACTTTCGCGTCCGCGACGATGGGCAAGCCCATGTGCTTTCCGGCGTCGAGCTCCGCCACATTGATGTTGATGAAATTCACCGCGGGATTCTGAAAGGCGGTCTTCGACGCCGACGTAAAATCTGCGTAGCGTGTTCCTATTCCGATGATCAAGTCGGCGTCGCGAGCCAGCAGATTGGCTCCTGGCGTGCCGGTAACGCCCATGGCACCCAGGCTCTGCGGATGATCAAATGGCAGCGATCCCTTTCCGGCTTGTGTCTCTGCGACGGGTATTCCCGTTTGATCAACGAACTTGGCGAGGACTCCCGAAGCTTCGGAGTAAAGCACCCCTCCACCCGCGATAAGCAATGGTTGTTTGGCCGCGAGGACCATGGTTGCGGCATGAAGCATTGCTTGCGCGTCTCCGCGCTGCCGCGGGACGCTCCAAACGCGCTTCTCCAAAAATGCACAGGGGTACTCCAGTGCTTCCGCCTGCACATCTTGCGGCAAGCTAAGCGTGACCGCCCCAGTCTCCACTGGAGAAGTCATCACTCGTATTGCCTCCGGCAGCGCGGTCAGAAGCTGCTCGGGCCGGGAAATACGGTCCCAATATCGAGAAACCGGTTTGAAGCAATCGTTGACAGAAATGTCCTGCGTCTGTGCCGACTCCAACTGCTGGAGGACCGGCGCAACGTTGCGCCTCGCGAAAATATCGCCAGGCAGCAAAAGAACCGGCACGCGGTTCACGATTGCGGTAGCCGCGCCGGTTACCATGTTGGTTGCGCCCGGACCGATGGAAGAAGTGCAGGCGAAAGCACGCAACCGGTTATTCATTTTCGCGAAGGCCACGGCGGTGTGGACCATGGCTTGTTCATTTCGGCTTAGGTAGTAAGGAAAGTCCTGATTCTGTTGTAGCGCCTGGCCGATTCCAGCTACGTTGCCATGGCCGAAAATCCCGAAGCAGCCTGCGAAAAACGGGCGCTCTACTCCGTCCCTCTCGACATACTGATTTTTCAGGAACTTGATCGTAGCCTGCGCCGCCGTCAGTCGACACCTGGACGCCAAACCGCCTCCTCGAAAGGGCTTCTGATCCCTCCGGTATCGAAATCAGAAACGCACGTAAAAAATGCGGGAGCGGCTTTCGCCGCTCCCGCGCGGCACTTTAGAAGTACAGCTTCAGTGCCAGTTGGATCTCACGAGGATCGCCAGGTCCTCCCGAATCGGTGCCGAGAATCGGCGCGATGGTGTTGGAAACCTTTCCAAAGGAGCCTGGCGAGGAAACATCCGCGCTCGGGTTTGAGAAATTGGGATGGTTGAAGGCGTTGAAGAATTCAGCCCGGAATTGCAGCTGCCATCGTTCCGTAAACTTGAATTGTTTGAACAGGCTTAGGTCGACCATCTGGATGCCGGGGCCATGGAACTTGCGGGGAGCGCAGTTCCCGAAGGTGCCTGGAGCGGGCGCGGCGAACGCCGCCGGATTGATTAGAAAACCCGTCGTTGTATAGGAACTGGGATCGGTTGTCGCGCCGGAAAACGGATCTCCTATGCAGTCGGCATAGACCGCATGGGTAAAGCCCAGCAGGCCGTCGTTCGGCGCCGTGACACCGTAAGGACTACCGGTCTGCAGGGTCACGATCCCGTTCAGCTGCCATCCGCCCAGCCAGCGGCTCGCTGCGTTTTGCGCAGACAGGAAACGCTTCCCCTGCCCGAAAGGCAAATCCCAGATGAAATTCCCCACAAAACGACTGCGAATGTCGAGATTGGAGTTGCTCATCTCCGCACCGTAGTTATAGGAGTTTTGCGGTAGCGGGGCGGCTGTAAGGTTATCCCCGAAATTGGCAAGCCCATGGCTAAAGGTGTAACCCAAGGAGTAGCCCAACCCCTTGGACATTTTCCGTCGCAAGGAGAGTTCCAGGGAGCTGTAATCGGTACTGCCATCGTTGCTGGCGTACTCAAGGAAGGCGTGCTGCCCGGTAGTATTGCATCCGGTGGCCGTAAAGGTGTCGATGGTCGACACGGTATTCAGATTGGCGTACGGATACTGAAGAATGGGACAGCCATTGTCGAAGCCTGTTACTCTAGGCATGTTGTAATCGCGCAAGCGGTTCATCTTGCGACCCCAATTCCCCACATAGGTGGCGGCAAGCACGGTGTCATTGGTGACCTGAATTTCCGGACCAAGGCTTATTTGCTCCACGTAACTCGAGCGCTGGTTGGGATCCTGCGCGCGCAGTTGCAGTTGCGTCAGATCAAATCCGGCGCCGGTAATGGTGCTCAACGGAAACCCATTCTTCAGCTGAAAAACAGTATTCGCTCCGCTTTGATTTAACTGCACGTCAAGCAGCGCGGGCGGGTTCAACTGAATGAGGCTTTCCGAGCCAATCCGGTTGCTGTGCTGATAAAAAACGCCGTAGCCGCCGCGCCACACGACGCGGTTCGTCATCTGGTAAGCAAAACCAAGGCGCGGGGCGAAATCATTGAGGTCCGGATGAATCAGCGAACGGTCAAACCAGCCGGAGGCGTTACTAGCTGCGGTTACAATTCCGCCGCCGTTCGCGGGCGTAAAGTTGGTGGTATTGTTCTTTCGCTCCATGATCGGCGCGAAAAGTTCGTAGCGCAGGCCATAGGTTAGTGTCAGTTTCGAAGTGGTCTTCCAGGTGTCCATGGCATAAAACGAGTGACCCGGCTGGTAGTAATGAACCACCAGTGGCGTTGTGAAGTGCACGCCATCCACGTCGCCAAGCAAGAAATCCGGCACGCCGAACGCACCGCCGGCGGTGTAAACACCGTCGGTTTGCAATTCCCCTTGCGGTGCTCGAAGATCAAGGAAGTTGTCGGTTCGCTTGAGAAATTGATAGCCGAATTTAAAGCTATGGCTTCCCTTCAGCCAGCTGAGGTTGTCGATGATGTTCCAGCCTTGCGAAATCTGGTACTGAGGCCGCCACGGCGACGTTCCAATGCGCGTCAGGCCGTTAATTTCAATAGGTGGCAATCCGCCGGAGCCGGGTCCATCCGGGATTCCGGTCAAGCCAATCAGAGAGCTGGCTTCCGAAGTACCGAGGGTTACTCCTATGGGATCGCTATGGGCATAATCGCGGCTGAATCCGAATCGCGCATCGTTGACCAATGCGCTCGAGAGAGTGCGTGTCCAACCCAGCGCGAGTGACTGCGTGTGGATTCGATATTGCGTCGCGAAGTTGCCGCTGCCGATCGCGCCGTTGCTGGTCCAAGGGGGATCTTGACGGCTTAAGTGACGATAGCTATAACTGCCAAACAGTCGATTGGTTTGGTTCAGATTGTGATCCACGCGAGCGTCCAAGGAATAGACGTCGTCGGGCACCCCTGCGGTGAACAGATAATTCGGTTGATCGGTCCAGCTTCCCGGCGTCCCCTGCAAGGCTACGAGGGCACCTCTGTTCGGGTCGGGAAGCAAAGTCATCAGCTTCGCAGCAACGGGATCAAGACATGTTTGGCCAGTCGTGCTTGTCGACTGCAGGACATTGCCGGTATAGCAGCCCGACTGTCCAGGGACGGACGAATTATTCAACGCGAAAGGTAATTCCGTGAAATTCCCGGTCTTCATTAGCGGTGTGGGAACCGTGCTGGTGATCGTCGTGGACTGCCGGCTGCTAAAACGCTCGAAATCCCCAAAGAAAAATGTTTTGTCCTTAATGATCGGACCGCCAAACGTGCCCCCGAACTGGTTTTGAACAAATCGTCCCTTGGGGATGGCCTTCCCGTTGATCGGGCTTGCGTTGTTAATCCAGGAATTGGCGTCCAACACTGAATTCCGCAAATATTCAAACAGATTTCCGTGATATTGGTTGGTACCGGATTTGATGGTCGCGTTGATTACCGCTCCAGCGGAGTTGCCGAATTCCGAGGAGTACGTCCTGGTCTGTACTCGAAATTCCTGAATGGCGTCGGGCGGGGGTTGCACCACCTGCACCGAGAACTCCTGCAGGTTTTCCGACCAGGAGTTATTGTCCACGCCATTTAAAAGAAAATTGTTCTGTAGTTCAAGATTCCCGTTGACGCTGAACCGGTCCGGCGCTGGGTTATTAGCGGCGTAAAACTTTTGCACGCCGGGCTCCAACAGCGCCAAATCCGCATAACGGCGCCCGTTAAGAGGAAGGTCATTGATGCGCTGTTCGTCAACGACATTTCCTACATCGGCGGTCTGCGTCTGGAGCAGGGGTTCACCTGCACCGACCACTACCTGCTGATTGACGGACCCGACCTTCAAGACGAAATCCACAGACAGGCGATCCTGCACGTGCACGTTAATGTCATCTCGCAGAGCACTTTCGAAGCCGTCGGCGCTCACCTTTACGGAATAGGTGCCCGGTATCAATGCGAGAACCTGATATTCTCCAGCTTCATTAACAGGAGTAGTAACGGCAACTCCCGTGGCCTTATTAGTGACGGTCACAGACGCCTTCGCCACGGCGCCCCCCGAAGAGTCCAGAACACGCCCTTCAATGGCTCCTCGATCGACTTGTCCGAACGCCGGCAATGCATAAATCGAGAACGTCGCCACAAATAGCACTGACCAGTCAAGGAATCTCCGAGTTCCCATCCTTCGATTCATTACAGCCTCCACTTTTCAGATTCGAAGAGCAGTCCCTCAACTCTTGACGCTGTTCGGTTAAAATCACTCAGGCAGCTGCCGCTCGCTTTGGAATTTATGAGGAATCTCTGCGTTCTGGACATAACCCCCTGGGCTACAAAGCCAATTCGCCGGCACGTCCAATTAACCAGATGACTGGCCTCTTCGACTCACTCATGCAAGCTCTCTGCGCCTGGCACCCGTCCAAACCACATCGTCACGGAGAGGGCAGGGAAGACAAACCAAATGAGGCCACTCCAAAGTTCCCCTGTGCACAGTCACCGCCCCGGCCGTGCCGAAACGATTCGGTTTCCGTGCGTCGACATGTAACACCCTCAAAAATCGTTGTCAAGCGTATTTTTGAACAATGCCTTTTCTGTCGCCGCGTGTTTCCCTGTTTCAAGACTATGCTGTGCTTCGGAATCGCTTGCCCCGATTGATGCCAAAACGTTTTGGGATTCCTGTTGACAACGCCCTTTACGAACGTACAATGCCGTTACTTCGGGCGAAAAATATGCCGCGATTCCGGAAGTTCGAAGATTGTGACCCACAATACGCGCAGCCACGGAATATTTCGCTAGATACTCGGAACACGCCAAGGAGGGAGAATGACATCACGATCCAGCAAGATACTTCCCATAGTTGTCCTAGCGGCGGCGTGCGTACCGCTTCTTTTTCGATCCGTCTCCGTGAGCGCCCAATCCCCAACCGCTGTTAGTTCCAAACCCCTCTCGGCCGCACAACCGTTGCCCTTTGACCGTGGCGCCGCCGCACTTTCGCAGAGTCTGCAGAAACTCCACACCCGCGCGAGCGTCCTGATGGTCACGGCCCATCCCGACGATGAAGATGGAGGGATGCTGACCTACGAGTCGCGCGGGCAAGGGAGTCGCGTCACGCTGCTGACGCTAAACCGCGGTGAAGGTGGCGCCAACGTCATGTCTTCGCACTACTTTGACGCTCTGGGCCTGGTCCGCTCGGAAGAGCTTCTGGCGGCTGATCGTTACTACGGCACACAACAGTTTTGGACAAGGGTCTGCGACTATGGTTTCTCCAAGACAAAAGAAGAGGCTCTCGACTTGTGGGGACACGACCGAGTGCTGGCGGACGTTGTGCGTGTGGTGCGCATGACGCGTCCTCTGATCATCACCTCGGTCTTTGTCGGAGGGCGCACGGACGGCCACGGCAATCACCAGGTCGCCGGCCAAATGGCGCAAGAGGCCTTCAACGCAGCGGGTGACCCTACAAAGTTCCCGGAACAGATCAAAGAAGGGCTGCACCCGTGGAAGCCGCTCAAGGATTACGCCCGCGTTCCGTTCTCGCCCATCACCGACAAAGGTATCTATGACTATGCCGACGGCAAATTTTATCCCGCTGAATTCCGTAACTACGCCGACGGAACTGTTATCAAGGGCGCGCTCTCTGCTTCCGTCGAGATTCCCGAGGGCGAGTACAACCCGTTCCTGGGCTTAACCTATGCGCAGATTTCAAGCTTGGGCCTGGGCCACCAGAAGTCGCAGAGTGGTGGCACTGGCTTGAGCCCTGCTGAAGAAGAGATGAGTCCCTATCATCGGTTTGCCTCGCGAGTCTCCGTCTCCGATAAAGAGTCCTCCTTCTTTGACGGCATTGACGTCTCGCTCCCCGGCATCGCCGGCCTGGCAACCAGCGGCGACACTGCTTTCCTGAAGGATGGTCTATTCCGTATCAATTCTCTCGTCGAAAAAGCCATGAACGATTTTTCCGCCCAACACCCCGAAGCCATCGCCTCCACTCTGGCATCGGGCCTAAAAGCCACGAACGAGTTGATTGAAAAAGTCGGCGGCAGCGCCCTAAGCGCCGACTCCAAGTATGACGTGACCCATGAGCTAGAGATCAAGCAAGCCCAATTCGAAAATGCTCTCGCCGAATCATTGGGCCTTTCCGTGCTCGCCACGGTTGCTCCGGAGAAGGAGCCGACCGGGCCTTTTGCCCGCTTCTTCAGAAATCCGCCGACATTTCAAACGGCCATCCCCGGGCAGGAATTTTGGGTGAAAGTTCATGCCACGAATCCAACGAATCTTTCCGTGCAACTCGAGAGCGTCGTTCTGGAAGCGCCCAAGGGCGAGCAATGGACAATCAATCCGGTCACGAAATCGGGCGGCACGCTCAAAGGGAACCAGTCTTTGGATGTGCGGTTCACCGTCCGCGCTGCTCCCAGCGCAGGCTTCACGCGACCCTATTTCTCGCGTCCGGATATCGAACAGGCCTACTACAACATCCAGGAATCCAAGTACCTCAATCTACCTGTAGCTCCCTACCCGCTTTCCGCGAGACTGCGCTTTACTTTTGACGCTGTGCCGTTTGAAGTTTCCCAGGTGGTTCAATCCGTGAAGCGCGTCACGGGACCAGGAACGGTGCTCGAACCGCTCATCATCGCACCAGCCATTTCCGTTTCTATCGCGCCGCAGGCGGGTATTGTTCCCCTGGGCTCCAAGGCCTTCGATCTGACGGTCGCGATTCACAGCAATGCCAAGGGCCCCGCAAAGGGAATCGTCAAACTTGAGCTGCCGGAGGGCTGGAAGGCGCGCCAGGAAGAATTTTCGACGGCCAAGGACGGCGACGATCAGACTCTCAACTTCCACATAACCCCCGCGAACCTTGCGGAAAAACCCTACGCGATCACCGCCGTGGCCACCTACGATGGCCACGAGTACAAAGAGGGCTACCACGCGGTCGGCTACGCCGGCTTGCGTCCCTACAATCTTTACCGCGCATCCACCTATCGCACGACCGGTGTGGATGTGAAGGTTGCTCCCGGCTTGAACGTGGGCTATATCGTGGGAGCTGGCGACGATCTGCCTCAGTCTCTTGAGAATCTGGGCATCAAGGTTCATTTCCTCTCGTCTGAAGACCTGGCCAACGGAAACCTCTCAAAGTTCGACACCATCATTTTGGGCGTGCGCACCTACGCTGTGCGAGAAGATCTCAAAACCTACAACGGACGCATCCTCGATTTCGTGAAGAACGGTGGCGTCCTAATCGTTCAATACAACACGCCGGAGTTCGATCATAACTACGGTCCGTATCCCTACAAAATGGGATCCAACCCGGAAGAGGTTACCGATGAGCATTCCCAGGTTGAAATCCTCGCCCCAGCAAATCCCGTTTTCACCTGGCCCAACAAAATCACCAGCAAAGATTTTGAAGCGTGGGTCGAAGAGCGCGGCTCGAAGTTTCTGGAAAGTTGGGACGCCAACTATGAGCCGCTGCTGGAAGCGCACGACCCGGGCCAGGCCCCGCAAAAGGGTGGCTTGGTCTACGCAAAATACGGGAAGGGCGTTTACATCTACAACGCTTACGCCTTCTACCGCCAAATGCCTGAAGGCGTTCCCGGCGCGTACCGCATTTTCGCCAACATCGTGAGTCTTGCGAAAAATCCTCAACTGATTCGATCTCGCTAGGCGAACAAAACCCGCACCCCGGGTAAGAACTCCACTCCTTGACCTGCTTACGGGAATAGAGTGCGACTTGTTTGACGTCGGACCATATTTACTTATGGTCCGGTGCCTCCTTCTGGATCGTGTACAGAAACGTTTTCATCGTTTCATCGCGCCGGGCGTTTTCATCCGCTGCGCGCTTGGAGGTCTCGGCATACAGCTCCATTTCCTGTTGCGACCGTTCCCTTTGTCCCAGATGCTGGTAAATTTGTGCCAGGCGGTAGTGCGCTTCCGCGGAGTCCGGGTCCATGCGAGCGCAGGTTTCCGATTCGCGAAGAGCCTCTTGCCATTGTTCCAGCCACCGATAAACTTTCCCAAGCTGGCAATGCGGCGAGGCCTCTTTCGGGAGTAGGCCTGTTGCCGCGTGCAGTCGCTGCAGCATTTCGTCAGCGTGCGCCTTGTCCCCAGAGAGATTATTTCTGCGGAATAGCAGCGCGCCACAGTAGTACTGCAAGGTGCCATTCTTCGGATGGCGATCTGAATACCCACACAACTGGGTCAGTGCCGCGAGATCAGGTGCGGATACCAGGTCCATCTGAATGTCGCCCACGTACTTCAACGCAACCTCCGGCTCTGGCGCCAGGTCCGCCGCATGCACCAGGATTCGGATGGCTTCCGCGTCGCTTCCCGCAAAGTACTCCAGCAAGCCCAGCGTCAGTTGAATTCGCCACGATTTCGGGTGCAACTCCGCCGCCTGTGTGAGCACCACCTTGCCCGCCTCGAAACTCTTGTGCCGCATCAATTCGACCGCGAGCGAGAGCCGATACTTTTCTTCGCCCGGATCAAGCGTCACTGCTTCTTGATAACTCCGTACCGCGGCCAGGCTGTCGCCGCTTGCTTCCTGTATGTCGCCGAGCAGATCCTCGAGCTCCGCGTTATCCCCAAGCGCCTTGCACTTGTCTGCGCTCTCCAACGCCTCGTCCAGGCGGCCCCCCTTGAACTGTGCCAGAGCAAGATTGAAACGCAGATCAGTACGATTCGCATCCAGCTCCACCACTTTCTTCAGCTCCTCAATGGATTCTGAGAATTCACTGTGTGCGATCAGGACTTCTGCTAGATGCTGCCGGAATGCAAGCTCCTCGGCGAGCGTCAATTTGCGCGAGCGAAGCAACTCCAGCGTCCGGCGAAAATCTCCGTGCATTCCCAATTGTGCTTCGAGAAGTATCAGTCCGACCTCGGAATCCTGAGTGCGGGGGAAAACAGCCTCAGTCAGACTTGCGGCCCGCTGCCAATTTTTGGCTTGTAGCTGCGCCACTGCCGTCGCCACTACCAGCCCCATGTCGTCCGGCTTCAGGACCAGAGTCTTTTCCATCTCCGACGCAGCCTCCGCGGCATTGCCGAGGCCTGAGGCTATGGAGGCTTTCAGCCGGTGAAACCCGATTCGCTCCTCGCGGCTGGCGGGTGGTGATAAGCCTGCCAAAGCGCCTTGCGCTTCCTTGTATCTGTGTAGGCGCACCAGGACGACCGCCCACTCCGAACGAATTCCGGCGGCGCCGTGGCTCAGACTTGCGGCGCGCGCCAGCATTGGCTCGGCCTTTTCGAGCTGGCCCGCTCGCTCATAGATGTCGCCCAGTGCTGCCAACGCGGCGTAATTGTCAGGCGCAATTCGCACAACAGCGAGGAACTCTTCCTCCGCGCGGTCGCTATGCCCGGCGGTGGCATAGGCTTGGCCGAGCACCAGCCGCGCTGCAGCGTCCTTGGGCCGCGACTGAAGATAATTCGAGAGAATCCGTATCGCTTCCTGAGGATCTCCGTGCGCCAGAGAGGATTGCGCTTCCGCCAGCGGTCCCGGCGATTGCGTTCGGCTCGCTGGTCCCGAAGACTGAACCTGCGTCGCGCTAAACGTGGACGTTAAGCACAGCAGCATCGACGCGCAGGTACCCAAGATCCATCGCCCAAAATTCCCACACCTAGTCACAGTGCTCCGCACCCTCGATTTCGTCTGATGCGAAAATCAGCTCTCAGTTTTTTGCCCAGTTTACCAACTACCGGGAGCATCGTTGTGTTTCAGCCAATTCTCGACGAGCTTTACAATTCCATCTTCGCTGATTTGTACCAACCTGCTCCCCTTTTCCGCGGAAGCCTCGCTCACCTTCCCGGAATATCCTGGCCAGTCCGTTGTTTTGGACTTCTGCAGAAAATACGGAACTCCCCCGGAGAGGTCCGGCGGTTCTGGCAGATCCCGCGACTCATCCAGATGAATCAGATCGGGGCGAAAGGCCGCTACGGCAGAAGTCTCCAGCGGTCCGCCATGGCCGTGCCCTCCGTTGGCCTGATGAAACATTCCCAACGTCTTCATCATTTCACTGGAGAGAAATTCCCACCAGCTCGCAAATAACAAAGCCGCATCCTTCGTCTCGTCCGCGACTTGGGCGATCGCACCGCGCCCAGGCCCGATGTTGCCGTCATGCCCGTTCAGAATGAATATCTTGCGAAAGCCAAGGTGCAGGATATTCCGAAGGATGTCCGCGAAATACATGGTCATTACCTCCGGACGCACGGAGATCGTGCCACGAAAGTTCGCCGTGTGAGCCGGACACTGGGTGAACGCTACCGTAGGAAATAAAAGACCATTGGTGCGCGCCGCCACGCGCTCGGCAATCCCAGAAATAATAATGGCGTCGGACCCCAAAGGGTTGTGAGGTCCGTGAAACTCCAGGCTGCCCAGCGGCAGAATCGCCAGCGCGTGCCCGGCAACCGTCTCTTCCACCTCGAATCCAGCAACCTCCTCGAATCGTTTCGGCTTCTTGCGGTCCTCGCCGCTTGGCACGTTTGTGTACGCCGCCCCGAAGATCCCAGGCAACGCAAGACCCGCCAGCAGGACCTCTCTTCTGGTGATGTTGGCCATGTTCCTCCATCTGCAAAAGCGCTCGCAGGTTAGCGCAAGGTTTCCGAGGTTGTCCACGACCATTTCCATCAAAAGGTTCCGTCTGACCTGCTGCTCCGCTCATCCCCAACCAAAGGCTCGAATACCGCATCGTTTCGATAGTTTCCTTTTCTTGTTCTTTCGGTTTTGGTCGTCGCTGTTCTTTATCTGTTGATGAGCGTGGTAATCATCGAGACCATCGCGTGGCGCGACGCGGCCGTCTCCCACGCCGTGGTTTCGGAATTCATCGGCAAGCTCCGCGGTTCGCGCGCGGCTTCCTTGAGTGAGACTGGTCGAATAGCGGCTCTTCGCAGCTTGGTTCCTCGTGACCTCCGCGCGCGTCAACGCGCTTGCCGCTTTTTTGGCGGGCAGCAGGAATCGCGGACGACCAGTTGTGTCGCGAGCAGCGCCGGAGTAGGAATGCTCGAACGTCCCTCGATGTGATCGATCAGCATTCGCGCCGCGATCATTCCCACTTCTCGTGCTGGCTGACGAACCACCGTCAGTCTTGGCCGCAGCAGCGTCGCCCAGTAAAAATCGTCGAACCCCAGCAGGCTTATTTCCTCAGGGCACGCCAGCCCGATCTCTTGTATGGCGGCGAGTGCTCCCAAAGCCATCATGTTGTTCGTGCAGAAAATCGCCGTGGGCCGCTGAAACCCCGTTAGAAGCTGCATCGCATGAAAGTGTCCGCTTTCCATGTCATTGTGACCCCGGTGAATCATAGAGGGGTCCAGGCGGACTCTGGCGCTTCGCAGCGCTTGTCTGAATCCCTCTAGCCGGTCGACCGATGTTCCGCTGGAAGCGTCACCCGTGATGATCCCGATGTCTCGGTGTCCCAAACTCAGGAGATAACGCGTCGCGCTGTCCGCCGCACGGCGGTTGTCCACACCGACTCTTCCGACATAAGAATCGCGCTCCAGCGGGTAGCGGTCGGCGTACACAACGGGTAGATTGCCCAGGACTACTTTGGCTTTTCCTCCCCGCGCATCGATTGCCGGAACCCGGACGACTCCGTCCACGCGCCGCCGGTGGAAGGAGTCCAAATAATTGCGCTCCTCATCCCAGCTTTCCCTCGAATCGCCGATGAGCACCGTATAGTTCGCCGACGAGGAGTAGTCCTTCGCTCCCCGTACGACCTCGATATAAAAATTATTCGACAGATCAGGAACAACGATCGCAATGGAATGCGTTTTCTGCAGCCGCAGCCCGCGTGCCAGATCGTTGGGCCGATACCTGAGCTCCTTGATCGCTCCTTCAATTCGCCTCCGCATCTCCGCACTGACGTAGTCGGAATTGTTCAGCGCCGCGGAAATCGTTGACACCGAAGCCCCCGCCGCTTCCGCTACCTCTCGAATCGTGACGTGCCGCCTTACTCGCTTTGCTTTTGGCGTCAACGTGCTTCCCTCATCTCGCTGTTCTTGAAGAATCCCATGCCGTTCCGCGCTTTCCGTTGACCCTCCCAAGCAATGCTTGGGGCGGCGGCATTTCCCAAGTGCGCCTTTCGCCGAAGCATTTCGATAGCGTTCGATAGATTGCTAAGCGCAGCATCATAATACCGCCGGCTCGAATTACCTAGCGCGGCTGAATCCCACTTTTTCGCAAGGTTTTCATCGCCTGCGCCATGCTAGAAATCTATCAAAATGCCAATGCGAAACGTTTCGGGACCCCGCCTTTCTCCAGAATTATAGGTGTATACTCACTCCCGGCGCTTGCCGAAACTCGGGGCGCTTCCCCGGCCCGCTGGCGCGGGCGCAGACCACATCCACTTGAGGAGGGGAATCTTTATGAAGCCACTCGTAACGTACAAGAGTTTGCTGCACGAGATGACTCAGACCACTCCTACTTGCCTCTGGAATGATTCAGCTTCCCTTCAGGAACTCTCCTACTCGCTCGAACATGGTGCCGTCGGGGCCACCTGCAATCCCGTCATCGTGGCGGAAGTCCTGAAAAAGGAGATGCACCTGTGGAAGGGCCGTATCCGTGACCTCATTGATGAGATGCCCTTCGCCACCGAGGATCAGATCGCTTGGAAGGTGGTGGAGGAAATCTCGATCAAAGCGGCCGAACTCCTCAAACCCATCTTTGAGCAGTTTCGCGGGTTCAACGGACGCCTTTCCATTCAAACCGATCCTCGCTTCTATCGGGATTCGAAAACCATTCTTGCGCAAGCGCTACACTTCAACGATTTGGCGCCGAATATCATCGTCAAGATTCCTGTCACCCAAGCCGGGATTCCAGCGATCGAAGAAGCGACCTACCGGGGAATCAGCATTAACGCGACCGTTTGCTTTACGCTTCCCCAATGTATTGCCGTGGCGGAAGCGGCGGAGCGCGGCCTGCAACGGCGAGAAAAAGAAGGGAAGGATATCTCTGCCATGGGGCCCGTTTGCACCATCATGGTCGGCAGACTGGATGACTGGTTGAAGGTACAAGCCGAGCTCGAAAACATCACCATCGACCCCGGATATCTCGAATGGGCCGGCGTCGCCGTATTCAAGAAGACCTACAAGGTCTTTCGCCAACGCGGATACCGCATCCGCCTGCTTTCGGCGGCCTTCCGCAATCACATGCAGTGGAGCGAATTCATCGGCGGAGACGTCGTGATCTCTCCCCCACACAAATGGCAGGTCCGCTTCAACGCAAGCGACGTCGAGGTAGTTCCCCGCATCGACAACCCCGTCGATCCGGAAATCGTGGATGCGTTGCTGCTAAAATTCCCGGATTTTCAGCGCGCACACACCGAAAACGGCCTTTCGATCCGTGACTTCGACTCTTTTCCTCCGACGCTGCGCACGCTTCGTCAATTCATTGCCGCCTGCCACGATCTTCCTGCAATCATTCGTGATCAGATGCTCCCTAGTCCTGATCTGCGATAAGCTGATGGTTCGCGACCAGCAAGGCAGTCGTCTTGTTCCGTTTGTTCCGGTTGGCTGGTAGGCGGCCGCAGCGCATAGAGAGCACAAGCCTTATTTGTCCCGCCTCAGCTGGTAGAGGGTTATGTGGAGCATTACAACAACGTTCGCCTGAACAGTGCCATCGGCTACATCACTCCAAAGGACATGCTCGCCGGGCACCAGCAGGAGATTCAAGCCGAGCGGGATCGGAAGTTGGACGCGGCGAAGG
>WNEZ01001499.1_pt1 | contig 24972 bp, 26 predicted proteins | sample 5400521 | NCBI WGS metagenome assembly WNEZ01 (sample SAMN13153339, study PRJNA577476) | soil metagenome | isolation source: 120 cm saprolite under Douglas fir tree site 2 hole 1 replicate 1 | place: USA:California | collected 2015-04-18
ATCAACATTCCATCTGGTTGCCGCTTTCATACACGCTGTCCTATGGCTCAGCAGATCTGTCGCGAAGTTGAACCAGTCTACGAGGCTAAGGAAGGTCGGGAACATTACGCAGCATGTCATTTCTCTGAATTTGTCACGCCAGTTGATTGACGCGGGGTAACCACCATATGCGTGAACGCAGATCCCATTAGTACGCTGGGACGAGGGCGGGGCAAGCCCCGCCCCTACTATGCACGCTTTAGGTCAATGAACGATTAGAACAGCCAGTTTGAAATGCAGTGTTGAAGGGGAATAAATGAAACAGTTACAACGTTCGGGACAGGGCAGCCAGGTACTCCTGCTGGTACTTTCCCTATTGGGCGCGGGCATTTCTACCTACCTGACATCTGTTCATTATGAAAATATCCCTCTTGTTTGTTCGGAGAGTGGCCTCATCAATTGCACTCGTGTCCTATCCAGTGCTTATTCTGTTGTTCCAGGCACTACTTTGCCTATTACGATACCTGGCCTTGGATGGTGCGTCGTTAGCGCTGCTTTAGCGATTGCTGGCTTGCTTGCAGCAACGGGACTATGGCAGCGCCGGATTCGGGAAGCACAATTTGCCTGGGCACTGGCAGGTTTGCTGGTGATTCTCTATCTTGTGTATGTAGAAATTGTGCGTTTGCATACAATTTGCGCCTGGTGTACAGCGTTACATGTACTTATTCTCCTCATGTTTCTTATTACAGTAGTTCAGTTGCAGTCATTACCATCTGCTTCAGTTGCAGAGCTTGAGACAGAGAGTGAAGAAGCAGAGAATATGAGCACACTTCCCCGTTCAAAGTAGCACTGTGATTCCTGAAAGAGGTGTGCTGATGAGACGTTGGGCGTCACTTGCTCTCATCTTGATTTTTCTGGCTGCTAGCCTATTCATTATGAGGCAAAGATTCACTGTATCAAACGCACCCCTCAATCACCTGGCTCGTACGCCACACAGCGCTTATAAATACAATTTGTGTATCGAGGCTTTTGCTTACGCACACGCTGAGCCTGGCAATCCATATAAAACGGACTTTACTTTCCATGACCCTTTTCGAAATGCGAATGACACCATCATTCCATTGCTTTGGAACCAGGATCTGCGCGATCAGACTGTCAGCTTTACGGTGAAAATTATTGTGGGCCAGCTTGATACTTTTACTGATTCAATTTCGCATGTGTCTGCACTGGATGGCATCTCTATAATGCTACCAGATCAAGAAGGCCATCTCCAGCGACCCAGTATTCCCCAGTTTATTGTCAGTTCGCTTGACAGAAATGGAACATTGGCCATCCTCGATTTCACATGCACAGAACAGTGGAAGTGGATAACTGTCTGATATTACTCCCATTTAAATGTCTTCATAGCTACCAGGAGAATGGCCACAGCCCAGATCACCAGTACCACTAGAGAGTTAAGCGGAAACGGTGCTTTGTTAGACATTGTTGCCTGAAGAGCCTGTGTGAGCGCGGCAGCAGGTAGAATTTGCGCGATTGCTGCCAATGTTGGTGGGAGGTGATTCAATGGTAGAATCCCACCACCGAGTAAAAGAAATAGCAGGAAGAGTCCGTTTGCCCCTGCCAGTGTCACCTCTGCTCTCAATGCCCCTGCCATAGCCAGCCCAAGTGCGGAAAATGTCACAGTTCCTATAGCCATTATTAGTAAAGTTAAGGGCGGAGAACCTGCTGGCCGCCAGCCGTATAAAATGGCTGCTACACCAATCAGAACGATAATCTGGATCAACTCTAGAACGAGGACTGAAATTACCTTGGCAATAATAAGCCCACTACGTGGCAGCGGGGAGCTTCCGAGACGCTTCAATACTCCGTAGTAACGCTCATAGGCTGTTGCTATACCCAGACTCACCATGCCTGTTGCCATCACAGCTAAGGCCAGTATTCCTGGTAGGAGAAAATCTACTGCTTTTCCGGTGGTTGCTGGTATGATGTTCAATGAAGCAAAGAAGATCAGCAGGAGTACCGGCACGATGAGTGTAATCAGAACACTCTCTCCACGTCTCAGTGTTAAGAGCAACTCGACTCTGGTCTGGGCTATTATCTGTCGGCTTAGTGGGGCTGCTTGATCGTTGGAAGTTTGTGGGTGTAGAGTGTGTGTTGCCATCTCCCTTTACTCTCTCATCTCTGATCCCGTCAAGCGTAGAAACAGATCCTCCAGAGAACCATGTCCAACACGCAATTCGGTAAGCGTGATGTGCTGGTCACGTAACCATGCTGTCAATTCTGCTATAAGCAGCGGAGCCGTGTCAGTCTCTATCAAATAACTACCTGGACGAATCTCCTCGGCTGTGTGTGCTGATTGCAGCGCTGCTAGTTGGGTGCAATCTAACCCGGCAGGTGCGATGAAGCGCACAACTGTTGAGTTTTGCGCTCCTGTCAACCCGGATGGCGTATCGAAGGCGACGAGACGTCCATGATCGATAATAGCGATGCGGTCTGCCAGTCGTTCAGCTTCGTCCATCAAGTGGGTGGTCAATAAGACAGTTACTCCATTCTGTTTTAATTCACGGACAATTTCCCATGTTGCCAGTCGTGCCTGTGGGTCCATACCTGAGGTTGGCTCGTCCAGAAAAACCAGTGTCGGGTTGCCGACCAACGCAACTGCCAGTGCAAGTCTTCTCTTTTGTCCTCCTGAAAGTCTGCGACATCGTGTTTTGTTTGCTGTATTCAGACCTACCCTCTCAAGCAAACTATCGATATTCTGTGGCTGCCTGTAGTAGCCAGCAAAAAGATGTAGTACTTCGCGCGCAGTAAGCCCTGGATAAAGCCCATCTTGTTGCAACATGACGCCAATGTGTGGTTTTAGCTTTTGCGACTCGCGGATCGGATCAAGTCCCAGCACGCGCACTCGGCCCTGGTCGGGTGTCCGATAACCTTCCAGTGTTTCTATCGTTGTGGTTTTGCCTGCTCCGTTTGGCCCAAGCAGTGCGAAGATCTCTCCTCGCTGTACGGTGAATTGTAACTCGTCAACAACGCGATGAGAGCCGTAACTTTTCGTAAAATTCTTAACGACAATGGCTTCATCAGCAGGTGTACCTGGTTCAGGCACTTGCTTGTTTGCCATATGGGTCGTCTGCGTATCAGCAGACATTAGTTGTTTTCCTTATTGCACTTAAGATCACTGTTACTCCGAAGCTTTTCCTTCAACAGGATGCTTATGCTGTGTTTCTGGCCTCTCTGTATTATCCCTGTAAGCTTCGGGTTTCAGAATGCCTATGTAAGGTAGATTGCGATAGAGCTGTGCGTAATCCATACCATATCCCACAACAAATAGAATAGGGATTGTAAAGCCAGTATATTCTAGCTCTACCTCTACGTCACGCTCTCGCACTTTATTCAAGAGTGCGCATACGCGAATGCTAAGTGGGTTACGATTGCTTAGCAACTCAAAGAGGTAATTCAGAGTAAGGCCACTATCAACGATGTCTTCGACAATCAGCACATGTTTTTGATCTATAGGAGCTTCTAAATCCTTGAGTATCCGTACTACTCCGCTTGAATGTGTTTCATTGCCATAACTGGAGATGGCCATGTAATCAATGTCAACCAACAAATCGATGGCACGTGCCAGGTCAATGATGAAAGGGACCGCTCCTTTGAGGACTCCTAGTAACAACAAATTTTTGTTCTGATAATCGCGTGTAATTTGCTTGCCCAGTTCGGCAACCTTGGCAAGTATCTCTTCCTCGGAAAGTAATATCTCAGCGATGTCCTTATGCATATCCACCTCACACGATAGGAAAAGCCTTTATGGCTGAGTTATATTCCTGCAAAGACAGTACAAATTTACAAAACAAGGGCGATAAAATCATCGTCTACATACGAGACATTATACCATTACGAAAGCACGGGAAAGGTACCTGCTAGGAGGCATGGAGATGGAGCCGTGCTGCCAAGAGGCATTGGGTATGTTCCGTTTTCCTGTGCCTCGAAAAGATTGGCGAGGCGTTGCCAGAAACGTCGGTCAAGAAGAGCAAGAACGACAACAACGAGCGAATAAGCTGAAAGCCAAACATTTTCAGCATTACATCGAAGAGCAGATTCAGGAGGCGGTGGCTCGCGGCGAGTTCGATAATCTACCCGGAACGGGCAAGCCGCTTAACCTCGAAGAGGATGCCCTGAGTGGAGACAAAGCCACAGCCTATCGAATGCTGAAGCATAACGGGTATGCTCCCCCTGAAATTGAACTGCTCAAGGAAATTCGCCGCGAAAACGAGCGTATTGCGCAACAGCTGAACCGCCTGCGCCGCGTCCCCCCCTTTTGCCAGCGAAAAACGCGCCTATAACGCCGCCATCGAGAAAGCTGTCACCCGATACGAAGAGAAGTTGCGCGCCCTGAACCACAAAATTCTCACCTACAATTTGAACGTACCCACGCCGATGCACATGTCTTTGCTGGACGTAGAGAAAAAGGTGCAGGCGTTTCGGGACGCCTGCACGCCGCTGCCAGAATAACACAGTTTTTTTGAGTCGCCTCAGAAGAGGCGTGGGCTGGTCGCGATCAGTTCTGCAACCCCCTGACCAGCACCTTTACCATGACTGCGGCTGCAATCGAGCCATTCGCGTTGCTGGGGGCATACAAGACGAGTACTCCCTCCTGGGTGCCAGAAGGGAAGGTGGACTGGTAGCTCAGGCTGGTCGAGAACGAGGTCGGGCCATTACCGATCACTCCGGTGGCGCCCGTATGTCCCACGGAATGATAGAGGTGATCCAGTACCATGACCTGACCGATTTGTCCTTCAAAAGCGCTGCCTGTTCCCTTCACGCTGACCGGGCTGCTGAGGATGGTGAGCGGATCGGGGCTGCTGATCGACATGCCATCGACCTTCACAGCAATTGCTACCCAGATCCCGCCGTGAGTATTCCCCTCTAGCCGGGAGAGTGTCACTATGATGCTTCCACTGACCACCGTGCTGTTTCGAACTTTCACGACCGCACCTGTATCATGGGTCCCACCGCCGCTGAGCAGGGTGGTCGATGAACTGGGAGACCAGCTGAGCAAGCTCACGGCCAGTGCGTTGGCGACCATCGTGGCGCTGAGTTTCCAGGATTGATGTCCCGAATTGACCTGCGCCTGGTCAGCCTCGGCCTGGTAGCGCGTCAGGTCAGGGAAGATGCCGGGGAAGACGGTCTGCGCCAGTGTACCTGCGCTGGCGGCCCACTTGAACTCGCGGAAGAGATCGGCAGTCATGGCGGAGACGGGTTTGCCCGCGTTGAGCGCGGAGAGTTGGTCAGCCTGGGCTGTCATGACCGTGTTGTAGCCGCTCATCTTCGCATCACCCTTCACAAGTCCCATCAACTGAAAGACCTTTGTGGGTGTGGCCTGAGTGATAGTGTTGAACACGAAGACATCAAGCGTTGCGCCTGCATCGGAACGCCGATCCGTCACCAGCGCCTGGAGCGAAGGAGCGCCCATGATGTTGGCGCAGCTCACGCTCTCGACATGCTGTTGACCGCCATAGGCATAGGGATTGATGATCGCCTGCCAATGCGCGGGTTTGCCGGTGTCACCGGGGCACGGTTTGACGCCTAAGTGTACGACCGGCGTTCCAGTGGAGGCTGTGCTAAGAGGAGTGATGCTAACTTTGACTGTGCTGGTCGGAGTTGCATTACTATTACTGTTGACAGTACTACAGGCAACGAGTGCAGGGAGAAGAAAGAGCAATACGAGGAGGCTTGTACCGACAAACAGGCGTTTCGGAGATGATAAAGCTGCTTTCATAATGATGCATCCTTTGATTGATTAGACATACATTGAGGAAGAAACATGATAGACAGAACATTTTTAAGAGAGTATTAACCACCTCTAGCTTAACATAAAAGCTCAAGGATAGATGTGAACTGGTTCACACTTTTGTACAGCTTTTCCTGCTTAAGTCAAATTGGATAATCTTTTACTGGAAAGGAAAGCACTATTTGGTTATGATGTCACATCAAATAGACTGGAAAGTGCTGCTACTCGGAGGCCCGTCCGGCGCCGGTAAGACTATTCTTGCAATGCAGTTATGAGAAGACAGAGCATAAAGGTCGCAAGATGAGGGAAGAGGTGATAGACTGTGTTGGATGAATGAAGCAGAAGCGATCAAGCGAAGATTCGAATTGGTGACCGGGGAACTGCATGAACGGACACGGCGGCTGGTAGCTGCCAGGAACCAGACCGGAGATGGACTCTCGTTGTCCCAGGCAGTCGAGGCCTAGCGCGACGAGTATGTGGTGGAGCGCAACTTCGGGCGAGTGATCGGACACCCCTTGTCGCTCTCTCCCATGTATGTCGAGTGGGACGATCCTGCCACGGGCTTAGTCCGGTTGTTGTCGATCACCCTGCGGGTCTTGACGAGGCTTCAGTGTGTGGCGCGTCGTCAGTTGGCCCAGGAAGGCGCTGCCCTGGCGGGGCTGTATGCGGGCAATCCCAAGCGAGCGACGACCCATCCCGCCACGGAGCGCTTGCTGGAAACGTTCCAGGAGATTACCTTGACCTTGGTCATTGAACCGCATCAGACACGACGCCATCTGACTGCACTTACTGCCCTAAAACCTCGGGTGTTGGCCTTGTTGGAGTTCACACCCACCATGGATACGAAACTCTGTGGGGATTCTTCAGAACCCCCTGAAAATGAGCGAACGGTAAGTCACCAATGACGGAAAGTGAGTTCATATGTTATGGCGCTTACTGAGATTGAAAGAGGCGCGCTGGCTGCGCTCGATGAGCAAAAACTCATCGAGGCGTTGCGCGATTTGTTGTGTATACAAAGTGTGACAGGTCAGGAAGCTACGGCCCAGCACTGGTTGAGTCATCACATGAGGCAGCTAGGTCTGGATGTGGATCTATGGACGATTGATATTGCGTCACTGCAAAAACATCCCTGGTTTCCTGGAATGGAGGTCGACCGCAGCAAACATGAGGCAATAGGATTAGTAGGGGCGTGGCAGAGAACGGCAGGTGGAGATAGATCAAGTGACAAAAGATTAATTTTCAATGGACACATTGATGTTGTACCAGAAGGCGATCATGCTAATTGGCAACACGACCCCTGGGGCGCAGAGTTAGTTGATGGGCGTATCTATGGTCGTGGTTCTTGCGACATGAAGAGTGGGCTGATGGCAGCTCTCTATGCGATCAAGGCCATTATGGATGCAGGTATTCCAATCGATGGCTCTTTAATGATTCAGAGCGTGATTGGCGAAGAAGATGGGGGTATTGGTACCTTTGCCAGCCTACTGCGCGGACATACAGGAGATGCTGCAATCGTTTGCGAACCTACACGTCTTAACCTGATTCCTGCTCAGGCTGGAGCGCTTACTTTCACCGTCAGGGTGCACGGTAAATCCGCGCATGCATGTGTACGTTTAGAGGGAGTCAGCGCTATTGAAAAGTACCTGGATGTGCACAAGGTGTTGATACAGCTTGAAAGAGAGCGCAATAGTGAGATTGAGCATCCGTTGCTCGGCAAACTCGCTTTACCATATCCACTTAATATTGGACGTGTGCAGGCAGGTAACTGGTCTTCATCAGTTCCTGAAGAACTTGTTTTCGAGGGTCGCATCGGGGTTGCCATGGGTGAAGATAGCGATTCTGTGCGCCATCAATTCGAGCAAACCCTGAAAGAGCTGGCAGTAGCTGATCGATGGTTGTGTAACCATCCACTTGAAATTGGGTGGTCTGGTGGGCAGTTCGACTCCGGTGAGATTCCAATGGACCATTACCTGGTGAAACTCTGTCAGCAATGCATGCTCGATCTCACCGGAGATAAACCTGAGATCGAGGGAGCGCCCTATGGCTCTGACCTGCGGTTATTCGTCAATATGGGTGGCTTTCCAGCGTTACTTTTTGGACCAGGTGATGTCAAAGTTGCTCATATGCCGGATGAATTTGTGGACGTTCAAGAAGTAATTTTGGCAGCACGCGCATATATTCTCGCTGCCATACGTTATTTTCATTAGTAGTGAGGAGGTTGACTGAGAGTGGATGACCATTAGCCAAGATGTCCCATCTGATTGCATCACTCACCCGCATGAGGTAAAATGGCGGGAGTCCAGGCTGATTGAACAGCAGTGTCGCCCGTTGTGTATGGAGGAAAGAATGGTTGATCTAAAGCAAATGCTGAGTCGCTTTTTGACGATTCCAGGAGTGCGGCTGGCTGTCCTGGTGGGACGAGATGGCTTATTGATTGAGGGATTGAGCCGTGATAGTAAAGAAGATATGGAAACTGTCGGCGCTTATATGACAACGAGTCTGAATACTGCTGAAGCCCTGGGGCAGGAGATTTCACGGGGTAGTGTAGTTGGCGCTCTTATGGAATATGAGCATGGATTAGTGAGCGTTGACCCTCTTGGAGACTTTGCGCTGGTAGTCACTCTTTTTGACAATGCCTCAAGCATCGGTCGAGTGCGCCACATGGTGAAGGCATGTCGAAATGAAATCCTTCAAGCTCTCGATATAGCTTAATATTATTATTTAGTACAATTTCCATTAAAGCCGAACATGTGCACAGAGGGCGAAGCGTACATGGAACAACTGACCAATCTTATTATCTCAGATCATGAACTTGATACTATTACCAATGCGTTAAATAAGCTTATGAATGACACCAGTGCTACTTCTGTCATGTTGTTAGACAAAAGTGGTCAGGTTATTTCCTCACAAGGGACTAGCACAAAGCGTAATGCAACATCGCTTGGAGCCTTGTTGGCTGGCGCATTCTCCTCTTCGCGCCATGTGGCCGAGTTACTTGGCGAAAAAGATTTCCGCACCATTTTTCAGCAGGGAGTGCATGAGAACATCTATACCACAATGGTCGAGGAACAATGGCTGCTCGTAATCGTCTTTGACAAGCTTACGCATATAGGACTTGTCAAAGTCCTCTCGAAAAAAACCACAGAAGAGCTAGGACGCACCTTAGAACGGGTGCGAGTAGATTCCAGTCGCCAGAAATCCTCCGTTCTCAATATTCAATTTCGCTCCTCGGTGGAAGATACCATCGACCTGCTCTTCCGCGATTAGGGGTATCTTACTCATGGCGCTCATCAATATTTCTACCCACGAAATACACTGCAAGATCGTCTATTACGGCATTGGCTACTGTGGGAAAACGACTAACCTGCAATACGTGTTCAAGAGCATCAATCCTTCCGTTCGTGGAGAAATGTTGAGTATCGCTACTGAAACCGAGCGAACACTATTTTTCGACTTTCTTCCGCTGGATCTCGGCACCGTTCACGGCTTTCGAACCAGGTTTCATTTATATACTGTACCCGGACAGATTCTCTATGAACGCACTCGCCTGGCGGTGCTCAACGGCGCGGATGGAATCGTTTTCGTTGTGGATTCGCAGGCTGAGAAATTTGAGGAGAATGTACAAAGCATTCGCGAACTTGAGATGAATTTACGTCGTCTCAGCAAAGAAATGTCGCACTTTCCTCTCGTCATACAGTGGAATAAACGTGATATGCCCTCCGCTTTGCCAATTCCGGTGCTTGAACGTTACCTCAATCGTCGTCGCGTTCCCAGTTATGAGGCTATCGCCTTATCAGGCAAAGGTGTCTACGCTACTCTTCGCGCAATAAGTAAGGGTGTCATGTCACAGTTGTAGTGTGACTGTTTTCTCCTTAACTCAATGTGTGAAAAAGCTGGTTCTAAATTGCAGGCACAAATTAATGAAAATCTACTGTTTTGACTTCACCAGCGCTCCCAGCCGCAAGAAGCCTATCACCTGCGCTGTGTGTAAACTACAAGATAACCTTTTAAGTGTTCAAAATTGTCTGAAACTAATCAGTCTTGATGATTTTGAAGCTTTTTTACGCTCAGACGGGCCATGGCTGGCTGCCCTCGACTTCCCCTTTGGCCAACCCCATAAACTGATCTCAAATCTTGACTGGGCCGAAACTTGGGAAGGCTACATGCAGATCATTGCATCAATGGGCAAGAAGGAGTTTGAGGAGACACTGAAATGTTATCGAGAGAGCAGAACGTTAGGTGATAAATTGCATTTGAGAGCAACAGATGTAGTTGCTGGCGCCCGTAGTCCCATGATGTTGCATCGTGTCCCTGTCGGAAAGATGTTCTTTGAGGGTGCAACTAGACTATTAAAATCGGATGTGAGCATTCTGCCCTGCCGTCCAACAAGGGATAGCAGGATAGTAGTAGAGGGTTATCCTGCTCTTGTAGCTCGCAGATTTGTTGTAAAACGAAGTTACAAAAGTGACGAACGTGTCAAGCAAACAAGGGATAGGGAACTAGCGCGGTTGGAGATTGTTCGTGGCTTGCGTTCGAATGAAATAGAGAGATGGTATAGTCTTAGGGTCGAGTTACCTAAGAAAATCGGTGAGATGTTAGTGGAAGATGCGATGGGTGACGAGTTAGACGCGGTCTTGTGTGGGGTGCAAGGTGGGTGTGCGTGGCTACAAAGGTTCGGAGGTTATGGGATACCGGAAGCGTGCGAGAGGATGGAAGGGTGGATAGTTGATCGTGTTACAACGCATACCAGAGCTTAACTGCGGTTGAGTACTAACAAAAAGGCCATGATATGCTAGAGTATTCATTTATGTCTATATGTATCATATTAAGCATTAACTAATAGCGTACAGGCGTGTGCGTCGATGGTATTCTATTGTTTCTAATGTTGCGCCCAAGCCTGCCAGCGCCAATGAGGCTGAAATTCGAATAGAACGTGGAATCCGCTTATCCTGTGAGATGTGCTGGAGTGGTGCAACTGTTACTTTATCGTTAAGCAAGATTAATAGCCAGACGATAGACTGACGTTCCTGAGGATCTTCGCGGTGAAGCGAACGTAAAAGTTGTGAGGATAGTTGAGTGCCAAACCTGGTTACACCAAGGGTCAATTTTCGCTGCATTTCGTCGGTGGGGATTGTTGAATTATTGGCAAGTCGTATCAGCTCGTTTACTTTCTGGCGAAGTTGCCTGCGATATTCTAAAACTTCAAGCTCCCTAATGTTCCTGCTGTGTTCTGGCTGGAACAGCCTGACGCCCTTTTTCCCCATCAAGCTTTGACCTTTCTTGAATCGTATAAAAAGGGTTCCGTTCGTGTTGCAATCATCTGTAACAAATCATGCAATCCTTGTAGTGCACATGTGCGCTGCTGATCATTAAGTGTTGTATCGGCTTCAAATTCGTCTTCATCCAGAAGTAGTGGTGTACCCCAAGGGTCAACCCATACATCTAGAAGCAGATCAATCTGTTTAATTTGGTCATTGTGTATAAAGGCCGGCTCGGCAATATTGCAATACCAGCCTTTTCGCTCACCGTCGGCAGTTGAAATGTCGAAGATATTAAACCATCGATTGGTATAGTAATATTCTATAAAGCGGTCTTCCGGCTCGAAGCGGGTATAACCAAGGTCCTTCATTGGGTGCTGCCAAAAAGCTAGAATGATTACCCCGTTTGCTAAACGCTCGACAATTTCTCCCTTGTACTGGATTTTTATTTCACCAAGCGAGTTTAATTTGCTAACCGTAATCATGGACATTGCTCCTGGACAACCTCAGGATAGTGTACATTATTTTCTATCTAATATGCAAATTTTTCATATGTCGGCAGAGCTATCAATAACTAAGGAACGCATGTCCACTCATGCCAGCTATAGCCATCTCGCACGAAGATCTGATGCGCTGCAAGTGCATTAGCCATCGCAGAATAGGGAGAGCTTGATGCCTCGGATGTGCCCCTCCAGGTACTTGGATAGAGGATTTGAAAGAGACCTTCAGCATGGCTGCCACCAATCGAGATCGGATTATATGCCAGGGGATTGAGGCCGGATTCACACTTCGCTACCTGCAAAGCTCCTGGCGCATATGAGCCAAAAACCTGCTTAATCATAGCTATTACTGCGGCTTGACCAGGTGAGGTTGGAACAGGAATTGTTGGTAAAGGTGTTGGGATTATTTTTACTGGTTGAGGTTTAGGGGTTGGGGCTATCTGCCTGGGTATTGACAATAGTTCTGGCCCCTTTACTTTACCTTGCAGATGATGATTAGTCTGCCGAGTCGCTTGTACTTGATTATGGAATGTTACCTTAGAGCAGCTTTGTAGGGTGCTATATTGCAATGTAGAAGATGAACAGTTCCCAACTGTACTTGCACGATTCATAGAATGCAGTATGAGGCTACCACCCACGACCGAACCGAAAAGGATCAAGGCTACCAGCACTATAGGTGTTTTCGCCAGGAAAAAGCTTTGATAAACTGAAGCGAAGCGTTTCATCGCATACTCTCTAGTTAATTGGTCATGAACCGTATCGGACAAGACACAAAGTATATTGCTCTGCTACTATGCATCATGATGTAAACGTATGTACGCGAGCAAGACACCATATATTTGATATAACGGAATCAGTCTATCATAGACCTCTTAACATTACGAAGATCACGAAGAGAGGCAGTAAGAAAGTACTAGGATCTGAGAAGAGAAATAAGAGAGCACGCTTTTGGGGATTGTGCTAAGTTACGAATAAGAGGAGTGAGCATCAAGGATTATGTATCATTTCTCGCAGCATAGCCAAACTCTTCTTGAGCTGTTGTATATCTCTTGTCCCATCGCGATTAACGACCGAGGTCTCGAGGCTGATGTAGCCGCTGAAATTTCGTAGTTTGAGCGTATCAAAAAACTTTGGAAAATTGATGCAACCTTCACCTGGGTGAAGGTACCGGCGGAAGTTGTCCGTCGAGTATAAGCCCCCATCGTAATCTTTAATGTGTATATGACGCACACGATTCTCCTGCCATAACCAATCTGCCGTTAATGCCGAATTCAGTTGATTGTGCATTGCCAGGAATTCAGTATCAAGCGCCAGGAGTATGCGAGGTTCTTGTTCTATTGCTCGGCGGACATTGCTGAGTGGATCATCTCGTTTGCATGGTATAGTCTCGACCGCTACTTTTAATTCGAACGCTTCCGCAATCTTCATGCAATCCTCAAGATGTTGAAGATTTTGCTCGATCTTTTCGTCAGAATCTGGCAGACCCCAGAGATGAAATATCAGTAAATTGGCTCTTAACAAGTTACCCAACTGGCAACTTGCTTGCATCCATTGCCAACCTTGCTCTCGTTCTTCTAGCTGTGAACTCACCAGTGCTGGAGCAATGCCTTTTTCAGCATGAATTGCAGGAAACTTTAAACCAGATTTGAGTAATTCAGAGGCAATATGCTCAATTTCAGCAGTCCAATCGGGATAAAACATTAACTCAAAACCATCTACCTCGAGGTTTGGCCCGAATGTTAAGATAGATCTGTAGTCAGTGAGATCTGGAAACCGACTGAATGCGCCTGTTGAGCAAAGGAGCTGTATCGAGTTACTCATCCCTCGCAGATCCCTCCCAGTCCTGTGTGAAAGTCGCAACGTTCATAAAACGTCGTGAGTTCCGGCTCGAAATCAACATGAATGATGCTAATGCTGTGTGCAAGAGGTATTTCTATTGTATAGTGTTTCAGTATGCAGAAACAAGTTGTATAGGTTTTGGCAACAGTCCCAAAAGTCCTACCACCAGATCTGGCTATTTCTTCTTAGACCTTGGAGCCGGAAAAAGCCTTTCACAAGCAGTAAAATGTGACAGAAACCTCGATAGATGTGTTTATAATGCACGTTTTTAGCGGAATTATTTGATTTCCCCTTTCCAAATCGAATGGATGTATGTTACACTGTCCTCGGAGGGATGGCAGAGTGGACTATTGCGGCTGTCTTGAAAACAGCTGGGTTAACCGCCCCGGGGGTTCGAATCCCTCTCCCTCCGTAATGGCAATGACGCCAAAAGAAATAACGCCTGTGGTATCATCGTAATTTGTATCGCAGTGTTTGTAGTGGACTCGTGTGCTGGTATATGTAGCCGACGGGGAATGGGAAGAGCGGAACATGTACAAGTGTCAAGAGTCGTTCTTGGACAGCGGTGAAGTATTGTGTCATTCATAGGTACGTTAGAACAATTTAGCCTGTCAACTATCTTGCAGCAAATTGAGGGAAACGCAAAAAGCGGATTACTGACTATCAAGCAAGAAGCACAATGGGTAGAACTCTCATTTCGACAGGGACAGTTGATGTGTATTGGTCCGATACGGTCCAATAAGACTCTAGGGGACAGGCTTCTTCAAGCCGGGGTCATTTCACAGAAAGCTCTTCGAGAAGTCTCCTCTACTCTTGGCGCATCTCTTCAAAACGAAACTCGCACTGCTATCACCTTAATTGATCTTGGGTATCTCAATCAGGATAGCCTTTATATCTGGGCTAGACAAGAAGCTTCGAAGGTTTTGCAAGTACTTCTTAGCTGGACTACTGGTGAAATCTATTTCGAGGAAGGTCTGCAACCCCCCTCAGATCGGCTCTTGATCGCCCTTTCTGTTTCGTCTCTGGTACCTCTGCAATCGACAGATACTCCTTCGCTATCTGTCAATGCCAATGCATCTTCTACGCATGTACAAGAACGACCAAAATTTAGAGCGGCTTCACCTCCAATTTCTGATGCTTTGACCTTGCACGATCCTTCCCAGTTCTATGATGCTTCTACCAGATCATCGACTTCGGCATCGTTGAGCTTCAGCACAGGTTATATGACTGATGCGGTGAGAAATACTGATGCTTTATCTTCCCCCGCAGCCCCAATCACGATGCCGAAGCGTTTGACAGAGCCATCAACTCCAAGGCGAATCGATACCTCGTTTATGCAACCTCAAATGGTGCTGACTCCAACAGACCTATCTGGACTCCGTAATCGGAATTTACGTGTGCAGCTTACACCAGAGCAGTGGCATCTCTTTACAAGGGCTGACGGTAAAACTTCATTACAAATGGCCTGCCAGCTATTGGGAATGTCGCGTGAACTAGTGTGCCAGGTGGCAGGTGAGCTTCTTGCGCTTGGTCTGGTAACTGTTAGCTTGCCAGATTCTGGGTTAACAAATGATTTAACTCCTCTCCCACTAGATATGACGAATGCGGGTTTAAGCAATAGTTATGTTGTGCAAGCTCATGGTAATGGCAGTGATTTCTACTCCCTTCCTCCCATTGAAACCCACTCTCAGTGGGGTAATGGTGGAAATGGCGCAACCTTCATCCTTGGGAATGGTTGGGTAGTTGCTTCTTCGCTATCTCAACCCTTGCAATCGAGCGATCTGTACAACGCCGGTAAAAATGTGTACGCCGAGGCAGGCGGGATGCGTTAAATTAGAACTACCCCTCGGGCCAATCTAACATAATTGCTTTAGCTGTGTCGCCGGGTTGAATGACTGTCCCACCCTCTGGCACAATTAATAGCGCGTTCGCATTGAGTAGTGAAGTCATAATATTGGAACCCTGATTGCCTGTTGTGTGGGCGATGAAACGACCATCGCGCCACTCCACGTGAGCGCGCACATAGTGGCGGCGCATTACACGCTCGCTAACACCATCTTCGACCACAACATCAGCTTGAGGATGTAGTAGGTGTGTATGTCCTAACATCTTGCGTATTACAGGTCTGCCAAAAAGTTCGAATGTTACCGCCGCTGAGACAGGGTTACCGGGAAGTCCCAACAAAGGTACAGTACCAAGATGGCCAAATGCGACTGGTTTCCCCGGACGCATGTTGATGCGCCAGAAGTGAATCTCGCCTTGCTCAGTCATGATATTCTTAACCAGGTCAAATTCACCAACGGAAACACCGCCAGAGGTGATGATGAAATCACATTGAATGGCTTCTGTAAATTTCTCGCGCAGGCTTTCCACTGTATCAAGCGCAACTCCCAGGCGCTGTGGTTCCGCTCCTGCTTGTCGTACCGCTGCTTCTAGAAGATAGCTATTACTGTTGCGTATCTTCCCAGGCCTCAGTGGTTCATGTACGTCGACTACTTCGTCGCCTGTTCCCAAGATTGCCACACGAGGACGGCGTATCACCGGTACATTTGCCCAGCCCAGGGTTGCTAGTACGCCAATTTCCCACGGCCCAATCTCTGTTCCGCGTAAGAGAACCTTTTGCCCGCGGTGTATATCTTCTCCAGCTGGACGAATATTATTGCCTGGGTCGACCGCCTGCATAATCTCAACCCATTCGCTCGTGGGTCCATCTGAGTGCGTCAACTCTACTTGTATCACAGTATCGGCCCCTGGTGGCACTGGCGCACCAGTCATAATACGCATGGCTGTGCCTGGTACTACCGCATGATCGGCTACATAGCCCGCTGCAACTCCCCCCGTTACACGTAAATGTGGAGGTTTCCCATCTTGCGGTTGACTATCCTGACTGAGCAAAGCGAAACCATCCATGGCGGAATTAGCGAAGGGTGGAATATCTTCTTTGGAAATGACATCTTCGGCCAGAACATATCCGAGCGATTCAGGCAGTGGTACCACAGTAACAATAAGCGGTGTAATTTCGGCAAGTATGCGTTCTAGGGCTTCTTCGACACTAATCATAAGCATCCTCTCTATTTTGAACCTGGCAGGGAGATGCTTCGCTGCGCTCAGCATGACAGTTCTATAAAATGAAAGTACCTCGTACGGGATTCGAACCCGTGATCTCCGCCTTGAAAGGGCGATGTCCTGGACCACTAGACGAACGAGGCTCATATAATGCGGCTTCTATGATAGCGGTAAGATTGTACCTGAAGGGTTGGTGCTTTGTCAAGCAAAACGTCATATGTAAAATTACCTCAAAATAAGATGCAAATGTCCTGTTGTGAGGTAATTGAGAGATGAAATATGTCTTGTTTATGATACAATTACGGCGATTAGTTACATAAAAAATAATGAGGAAATGGATATATGGCAAAAACGAAACAAAAGCCTGTTTCTGCGGCTCAGCGCCGCGAACGGGAGAGGCAACAACGACAGCAACGGCTTACCAGCACTCAAAGTAATCGGTCTCAAACTCGTAAAAAAGACTCACTTCAGCGTCAATCTAACCTACGGCAATGGCTTCTCATCGGTGGAGTCCTGGCAGTTATCGCAATAATCATCGGTGTCTTTGTAATCTTTTCAAATCAACAATCGGGAAGTCCGAGTGGACCAACACAGGCAAATTCTCAGGTCTTCAAAGCAGTTACGAATGTTAATCCAAATGTACTTAAGGCAGTAGGAACGGGCGGCGTACAAAATCCTTTGCACCATGTAAAGGGGCCACCGCCGATTCTAGTTGGCCCAACAGGTAAACCACAATTTTTGTACGTGGGGGCCGAATATTGTCCTTACTGTGCAGCGGAACGCTGGGGAGTCGTAGTAGCACTCAGTCGCTTTGGCACATTTAGCAAGCTCTATCAGACGACTTCTTCAAGTACTGATGTCTATCCTAGCACTCCTACATTTACGTTCTATCCTGGCCATTATGGTGGTTCATTTTATACGAGCAAGTATATTGATTTTGTGCCTGTCGAAACTCTAGGAAACGTGCAGGATACCTCCGGAAACTATACGACACTGCAAACTCCTACTACGCAACAACAGAATCTGTTGAATACTTACGATGTTTCGCCATATACAACTCAAGCTGGCAGTATTCCATTTATTGATATTGCAAACCAATATATCATGACTGGTGCAAGCTACAGCCCGCAGGATCTGCAAAGTCTACAATGGCAAGCTATCGCTACTAATCTGTTAGATCCGACTTCAACAGTAGGGAAGGATATCCTTGGCACAGCTAACTACATTACTGCTGGAATATGCATGACGACCCATCAGCAGCCAGGTAATGTATGCAATACTGAAGTAATTCAAAAGATAGATCAATCTCTCGGCAAATCATCTGTGGTGCCTGGTGGAGCGCAAATAGCTGTTGCCGGGCATCTTGAGGCGGTTACTCGTCGAGAGGAACTGTAAAGAATTAGATCGGTACATCAGCTCTTGAGGAGAAGCTTAAACGTTTCTTATCAGTAGACACTTTAAACTTGGCAGGAAAGGATACGAGCGATGCAGGAACTAACTAATCTTATGCCAGATACTGACGGAATCAATTTCTTTAGCGCCGACCCTGACCTGTCATTTCTCTTGAGGTGGCATCTATCAGCAGAAGATTATGAGCGAGCGCAGACAATACTCACTGAAATGGGTGCAATGGCATCACAAAAGATGGACAGTCTTGCAGAAGCAGCCAACCGCCAGGGTCCTGTACTTATGCAGTTTGATAAAAAAGGCCAGCGTGTTGACGAAGTGGTCTTTCATCCTGCCTATCATGAGCTTGAACGCATTGCTTATCAAGATTTTGCCATCGCGGCCTGCTCCCATCGAGACGGCGCGCTAGGCTGGCAGGGCCACGTACCACAACCTGTCAAGTTTGCGCTCGGCTATCTCGGTATGCAGGCCGAAGCTGGCGTGTTCTGTCCAATAGCAATGACTGATGCATTGGCTCGCGTACTGGAACGCTACGCCAGTGAAGCTCTCAAGCAACGTTTCTTACCTCCGCTTACTGCGCTCACAATGGATGAGTTGAAGCAGGGCGCCATGTTTTTAACAGAGAAGCAGGGAGGGTCTGATGTCGGGCTAACTACTACAGTAGCAAAACCCCGCTCGGACACTGGTGATGGCTTTCAGCCTGAGTGGGAGCTATGGGGAGACAAGTGGTTCTGCTCTAATGTTTCAGCCGACATTATTCTAACGCTAGCCCGTCCTGAGGGGGCTCCAGCGGGTACTCGTGGCCTTGGACTATTCCTCGTGCCTAAGACATTGGAAGACGGCACGCACAATTCCTATACCATTAATCGTCTCAAAGATAAACTTGGTACTCGCTCATTGGCAACTGGAGAGGTGACACTCAATGGCGCGCAAGCATACCGGGTAGGAGCGCTGAATCGTGGATTTGTGCAGATGACGGAGATGATAAACCTCACCCGTGTCTGGGCCGCCATCGGTTCGCTTTCAGCCATGCGCCGCAGTTTTCTCGAGGCATTAGTTCATACACGAGGGCGTGTTGCTTTTGGACGTACTCTGGCCGAACATCCACTGATGCGCCGTCAACTGGTAGATCTGTTGATCGAGGTTGAGGGCTGTGCAGCTCTGGCTTTTGAAACGGCAGCAGTTCTGGAACGAGTAGATCGTCATGGTGCAGAGGAAGACCAGCGCCTGTTACGCATTTTGACCCCGCTCGGCAAGTACTATATCCCAAAACGGGGCGAATATGTGACGCTGGAGGCGTTGGAAATGCGCGGAGGGAATGGGTATGTCGAGGACTGGGTTAATGCACGCATGTTACGTGATAGTATTGTAAACGTCGTCTGGGAGGGTTCCAGTAACGTGATCGTACTCGATGTAGCTCGGGTTATCGCCAGGGAAGGTGCTGCTGCAGCGCTCTTTGGTATGTTGCATCAACGTTTGCAATCATTCCAACAACCTGCAGTGGTTCCGGTAGCGCGACAGGTGCAAACAGTGGTGAATCAACTCGCGGAACGGCTGCAAGCACTGGCATCACTCGACTCTGATAGCGCCCAACTTCCTCTACGTGGCCTTGTTGAGCGCATGGCGCAACTTACCATTGTCACCTTGTTGTTAGAACAAGCCGAGATCGAATTGTTGCGTGGTCTAGAGGGTACAGGCAAACGAAAATGGCTGATTGCTTTGCTCTATCTGCATCGTCATATTCTGGTACATCCAGATGGCTGGGCTGCTGATCAACCTTAACCAAATCGCAACTCCCTTGCTATCGGCCCTGTCTACACCTACCCTTTATAATAATGCTCATTCGACCTTTCTACATACCGTCAGCTACTTTCTTGACCATTGAGCAGCATGTTTGAAAATGGAGGTGAGATGGGCATGTTCGTGACCATTTCCAGTTACATAGCAAAGGAGGGCGAAGAGGATGCCATCATTGCCCTGTATGAAGACTGGGAGCGCACCCTGAGATCTCAGGCTCAGGGCTTCCTTTCTGGTGAGTTGCTTCGAGACTGCGAGAGCGCTCGTGCATTCATCGCTATTCTGCGTTTCGAGAATTGGGAGTCAGCACAAGCTTACTGTCTCAATCGTGAGCACGATGGATGGTATCAGCGCTTGGTAAGTCTTACTGAGAAAGTACTGACGGACATCAACTACATAGGTGAATGGCAGTCGAATTGATCCCCCAGCTTGTGGAGGCTCAAGATATCCCCTCTTTGCAAGAGGGGATTGATCTAGTCTTTGGATGGTGCCTGATAGATGAACCCTACTGTGCGTACTGAAAATCATACAGCCTCCTATACACTCCTTGCTGGCCTAGCAATTGCTCGTGGGTTCCCTCTTCTACAATGCGCCCTTTGTGCATGACAATGATGCGGTCGACGTTGCGGATGGTCGAAAGGCGGTGGGCGATGATGATGGAGGTGCGATGTAACATCAGTTTGTTTAGAGCGTCCTGAATCAACACTTCGGTTTCGGTGTCAACGCTGGAGGTTGCTTCGTCCAGGATAAGCAGGATTTCGGGATTGAACGCGATGGCTCTGGCAAAGGCGAGCAATTGTTTTTGCCCAACTGAAAGTCCTGCGCCGCGTTCGCGCACTTCCTCATTGTATTTATCACATCGCTGATGTGCTCCTCGTGCAGGCGTATATTGCTGGCGATGGTGCCGGAGAAGATGAAAGGATCTTGAAGCACTGCCCCGACGTGTTTGCGCAGATCGTTCTGTCTAACATCGCGCACGTCAACACCGTCGACCAGGATGGCACCTTTCTGTATATCGTAAAAGCGCGAAATGAGGCTGATCAGCGATGTTTTACCCGCGCCTGTTGCTCCCACAAATGCCACTCGTTCCCCCGGACGAATCTTGAATGAGATGCCTTTCAATACCCAGTCGCCGGGGTTGTAGGCAAACCACACATCGCGGAACTCGATCTCTCCCTGCACGTTGCCGAATACCTCTGGCTCAGACGGGTCTTGTATGGTTGCAGGCTCGTCGAGCACCTTGAAGATGCGTTCAGAACTTGCCATTGCCGATTGAAGAATATTATATTTTTCCGCCAGGTCGCGCACCGGCAGGAAGAAACGGTCCACATATTGCAGGTAAGCCACTAGCGCCCCAATTGTCAGAGCGCTCACAAGGACTCGACCGCCTCCATACCAGATTATCAAGGCTACTGCCACTGCGCTCAGGAAGTTTGTGATCGAGCTGAACGAGATAAAGTAGAGGATTGAACGCACGGTCTGATGTAGGTAGTCGCGATTCAGGTCGTCAAATCGCTCGAAGTTGCGTTGCTCTCGGTTGAACAACTGAACGATGTACATCCCCCCGATATTTTCTGCTATATAAGCGTTGATTCGCGCAAGACGCACGCGAATGGCGCGGAAGTTATCGCGCATAGCAACACGGAAATAGGAGGCAATCCAGAAGAGTGGGGGCAATACAACGAAAGTCACCAGCGCCAGTTGCCAGTTGATGACCAGCAGCAAGATGGTTATGCCGAGGATGGTGAGCACATCACCAAGAATGGAGATGGCTCCGGAAGTGAACATCTCATTGAGCGCGTCTATGTCATTCGTGAGGCGGGTCATCAGCCGCCCAACGGGATTGTGGTCGAAGTATGAAAGGGATAGGCGTTGCAGGTGATCGAACATCTGTGAACGCATATCAAGCATGATGCGCTGTCCAATGATGCTGAGAAGCAGGACATGCAGATAACGTAGTATCAGCCCTGCAATGAGAACAAGCAGGTAGATAGAGGCAACCTCAAGCAGGCCTATACTTCTTTGGGTTTCGCTTAACGTTTGTGTTTTGGGGGCTATGTAGTGGTCTATGCCGTATCCGATCAAGGCAGGGCCAACGAGATCCACCAGTGAAACGAGGATCAGGAACACAAGAGCCACTATGGTTAAGCGGATGTATGGACGCACATAGGTTAGCAAACGACGCATGATGCGAGCATCGTACGCTTTACCAAGTATTTCATCTTCCTGAAAAAAGGTCGCCATTGTTTGATTCCTCTAGCTCTTCGCCTATCAATTGCCGTCGATACATCTCTGCATAAAGGCCGTGTTCCTGTAACAGCTTTACGTGATTGCCTTCTTCGACGATTCGTCCCTCATCGAGTACGATGATATGATCGAGATTCTTCACCGTTGAGCAGCGGTGCGAGATTACAATCGTTGTGCGTCCCTGCATCACATTGCGCAGGTGTCTCAGTATTTCAGCTTCGGTATGGGTATCGACACTGGACATGGCGTCGTCAAGAATTAAGATTGCGGGATCTTTGGCAATTGCTCTAGCCAGAGCCGTGCGCTGCTTCTGGCCTCCTGAAAGGGTGACCCCGCGCTCACCGACCATGGTAGCGGTGCCCTGTGGGAAATCGCTCACATCCTTTCCAAGTTGTGCGAACTCCATGACCTCCCGCATACGATGCTCGCTCAACGACTGCACTCCGAAACCTATGTTTTCCGATAGTGGGACTGAGAATAAAAACGTTTCTTGTGGCACAAAACCAATCTGACGACGTAGCGAAGCCAGCGGTATCTCACGCACGTCGATGCCATCGATGAGTACCTGCCCCTGATTGACATCAAACAGGCGTGGCATCAGGTTAACCAGTGTGGATTTGCCACTGCCAGTAGGTCCTACAATCGCTAACGAGGCCCCTGCTTCTACTTCGATATTGATGCCACGTAAAACTTCATGTTCACCATACGAGAAAAATACATGACGAAACTCCACTTTCCCGTGAAGGTGGAGTTCAGGTTGTGTCTCCCCTGGCTTGACAGTATCTGCAATCGTGGGGTTGTGATGCATGACTTCATTAATACGTATCATGGAGGCTGAGCCTTGTTGGAAGAGGTTCACGACCCAGCCAAAGGCAATCATCGGCCAGGTGAGTTGCGCCAGGTATCCCATAAATTGTACAAGTTGACCGAGCGAAATACGACCATGTATAACATCCAGCCCACCACGCCAGAGCAGTATGACGGAAGCAATACCTGCCAGGAAGAACATTGCTGGCCAAAGAATTGCGTAGACCCTGGCGTAGCTGATGCTCAGGCGCATATATTCATGATTAGCTGCTCGAAATGCTTCCAGCTCAAGGTCTTCTTGTCTGTATGCTTTGATAATGCGAATGCCTGATAAATTCTCCTGGGCGTGTGCAGATACTTCGCCAAATTGATCCTGTACGGCCTTATAACGGTGCTCGATCTGGCGGCCGACCACAATAAAGACAACTGTGATCATTGGGAGTATCACGGCAGCATATAGCGTAAGCTGGATATCAATAGTGAGCATAAAGGTGATGGTGACAGTAAATGCCACGATGGTGTTCATGAGGTTGCTGATGCCTGGTCCGAGCATACTGCGAATGGCGGTTAGATCATTGGTGGCTCGGGCAACAAGATCACCCACTTTGTGGTGCTGGAAGTAATCCAGTTCGAGCTTCTCAAAATGCTTGAAGAGGTTAGCACGCAGCTCGTATTCAATTTGCCGTGACGCTTTTGCCTGGAAATAGCGTCCATAAAATGCCAGAACTGCCTGCACAGCGCCTGCAACAATAATCAGTAGAGCGTAGCGTACCAGTATTGCCCCATTAGCGCCTGCCTGGAGACTATCAATGGTTAAACGTATGAGGTAGGGCTGGAAAAGTGCAGCGATGTTGGCACATATGAGAAATAAAAAGCCGCCAATCATGGCGACTCTGTACCGGTACAGGTAAGAGCGTAGTGCTATTAATGCGGACATACATTTATTGTACTATGCAATTGAGAATTTATCCAATGGGGTGTAGGGGCCAGATAAGGACAGACACTCCCTATTTGGGAAGTGTGAGCAACTTGCTGCAGGTCATAGTATCTTGCTTAAACCAGGACTTCGGTGAGGTCGCCCACCAGCTTTTGGATTTCGCGCAAACGTCGCTCAGCCAATTCGACGTTTTCAAGTGCCTGGGCAAGAATACGCTCCTCCAGAGAGGAGAATGATTCGGCGATTTCAGGGTCGATAGAGCCGCCAATCAGCTCTAATGCGCGATTTAGTTTTGCTTCAGGTGTTTCAGGTGTGGTTACCATCAATCAGTTCACCTCGTTTTGTAAGGGCGTTGACTACAGTTTCGACGAGATTATTTACATGAGCAAATGGTAGTTCCATTGCCAGGAGTTATCGCGCTTTCCCCTTGAAAAGGCTTTCAATACTCAATACGTTGATCATGTCTGATAGGTTACACTTTGTAACCTATATTACAGCACTCAATCAGTTACTCATTTCAATGTCTATATTACATTAGACGTGTTAGAAATCAAAAACGGGGGTACCACCTTCCTATTGTTGGTGCCACAAGTACTGTTAAGCCTCTTGGACACCTGCTTCTGATCAAGCTTCTACACGGATTTATGTAACGTTGACTACTAGATTCATACCTACGTGAACTGTGCAGAGGACGTTGAACTTGCCCGCTGTATTAAATGGACCAATATCGGCGCTGCCCCCTGCAATATTCACATTGGGGATTGTAGGCGCTCCTGGCTGTACAGACAGTGCGGGAGTGTCGTTCACCCATTGCCCATTTGTAATAATGTGCAAAACCTGGACATCATCGACAAGCGTAACTTTCGATCCTTTGGAAATATTGACGCATTTCTGTACAAAGTTGGACGAATCCATGTGAACAGTTCCACTCGCGCAGCCTCCCCCACCGCCGCCACCTCCACTACCGCTGCCAGCCGTTGGAGTGCTCCCTGTGGTAGCGGTAATAGTGCCAGGGCGAGAACAGGCTGCCAGTAAAATACTACCTAGCGCTAAAACAGCCAGAAACATTAACAGGATTTTCAGTCGCTTACTATTCATCGCATTACATCCTCTCACATTAAAATATCATTTCTTGGTGTTAGTCTCATCGTTGCTTTTACAACATAAACTCGTGAGTTGATCCAATTTTATGATGGGTTCAGGAGTCTATACTGCAAAATTGCTATCCAGACCTCTATTGTATTCTATTCCATACTATAGGAGTTTATGCAAGTCCTTAGGAATAGGGCTATTCCCTTATATTACGTCGGGTGATTTCCTATATTCTCAAAGTGGTTAGCAGCG
>WNEZ01001847.1_pt1 | contig 24969 bp, 15 predicted proteins | sample 5400521 | NCBI WGS metagenome assembly WNEZ01 (sample SAMN13153339, study PRJNA577476) | soil metagenome | isolation source: 120 cm saprolite under Douglas fir tree site 2 hole 1 replicate 1 | place: USA:California | collected 2015-04-18
CCATCGAAGAAAGCGGAGTGGAGAGTTTTCTGAAACAGATTCAGGACGAACTGGCCCACAACACGTATCGGCCCATGCCGGTGCGGAAGAAGGAGATTCCGAAGGACGGGGGCACCAAAGTCCGCGTTCTCTCGATCCCCACAATCCGCGACCGCGTGGTTCAGGGTGCGCTTAAACACATCCTGGAGCCGATCTTCGAAGCCGATTTTCAATCGGGGTCGTATGGCTATCGACCGAAGCGATCAGCGCATGAAGCGGTAGACCGAGTGGACCAGGCGATTGTCCAAGGATTAACCCGAATCATCGATCTGGATCTCCGAGCCTATTTTGATAATGTGCAGCACTCGCTGCTGCTAGAGAAAGTGGCACGGCGGGTTCAGGATGCGTCGGTGATGGGACTCCTCAGGATGATCCTGAAGTCGACTGGGGCAAAGGGAGTTCCTCAGGGCGGGGTGATTTCGCCAATGTTCAGTAATCTCTACCTCACCGAGGTAGATCAGATGCTGGAAAAGGCGATTGCCACCACGCGCCGGGGACAATACCCCAACATTCAATACGCGCGGTTTGCGGATGATTTGGTGGTGTTGATTGACTCTCATCCGCGGCATGACTGGCTCATCGGGGCGGTGGAGAAGCGACTGCGAGAGGAATTGGCCAAACTCAGAGTTGAAATCAATGAGGAGAAGAGCCGGAAGGTTGACCTGACAAAGGGAGAAAGTTTTGGCTTCTTAGGGTTTGAGTTTCGCCGCATCAGAAGTCGTAAGGGAAAGTGGCGGGCCCATTTTGTGCCCAAGCTGAAGAAGCGGACGGCACTCCTGCGAAAGCTCAAAGAAATCTTCCGGCGATATGTCAGCCAACCCGTGGGAAGGGTGATTGAACTTATCAATCCGATTCTGCGGGGATGGGTGCACTACTTTGCGGTAGGGCACTCGAGCCGGTGCTTTTCTTACATTCAGTTCTGGGTGGAACAGAAGGTTCGGAGACATTTGATGCGTGCCCGGCAGCGCACGGGATTTGGCTGGAGCCGATGGAGTACGCGATGGCTCTACGACGCACTCGGAGTGTTTGGTGATTACCGGGTCGTACGCGAAGCCCTCAGCTGAAAATCATCCATGCCATGTCGACCACATAACCCTTGACGCGTAGCGCACAGGAAAGCCCAGTGCAGGAAATCTGCACGCTGGGTTTGATGAGGCGGGGGCTGGAAACTAGCTTACGATTTGGCTCGTGAGGCACTCCCAAAGGAAACGGGGAGCCACGGATAGGCTGAGTCTAAGGAGCTTGGCGCCAGTCCTCGACCCTACCAGGCACAGGGGACCATGCGCAACACGGGAAGTCCCAGCGGTGATTGCGGTACGGATCAACTGGCAGCTCGTGAGAGAAAGGCTGGGCCGACTGGGATGGCGGAGAGGCTCGTAGTACCGATGAAGCCGGGTAATTCCGGTGGAGGGAAGGGGCCTGTGCAGCGATGCTAGCTGACGTTCCAATGGGTGAGAGTCCCATCGGTGGAGCTTGCTCAGTGGCCACCGTAGTTATATCCGACCGCGGGAAGGGCGACCGACCCGTTGGAAAGCTCGGAGGTAAAAGTCTCCGTTGGCTGGGGGAAACCCCGGTCAGATCCGCCAGGGAGACAAGCAACTCGACAAGCCGTAGCGAAAGCGAACCAGTGAAGCCGCGAAAACCCTCCGCCCGTCCGAAGCGGATGATGGGCAACCTTGGGAGTGCCGAGCCGTAGGCTCTTGGCGAAGGCCCATGTCATCGGTGAAGGACTGAGTAAGCGCAGCTGATGGACTCCCCGTGGCCGTAGAGGACGGCATGTCGAGAAGGAACGTGCAGTGAAAGCACGGAACCACTCGCGGGTCGCCTAGGCGCACCAGCACAGCGAGGGCATCCCGTATAAACCGCTAAGCGGCGAAATCGGGATGTGCCTGCGAGTGGGACGGATGAGGTCGAGTAAGCGTAGATGGGCTGGGACAATAGAACCCAGACCGGAGCGAAGACCTCTGGGGTAGAGGAGTCGACTCCTCGAATGGCAGTGCGCCACCGAGTCCACTGTTCCGACACAGAGCGGGACGTAAAGTGGGGGCAGCGGAGTGCACGAAGGGTAGATGCAAACCTACGTGCTGCGCAGGGCATGCCTGGTGCTGGCTTAACCTGAGCGACATGGAGAAAGGCACTACCTGAAAGGCCAACCTTCCAGCCGCACTGGGGGAAACCCGCCGTACGGATGATAGGGGGGACTCTGGAAACGGCGCCATCATTCGAAGCCCGATTCGCGCCACGGTCCTACCCGACCAGTTGAAGGCGGACGCAAGAAGCGACGACGGAAAGGGAGAATGGCGATAAGCCTAGCAACTCCCGAGTTGTTTTCAGAAGTTGCAGACAGCGTCACATGCAATGGCCTCGGCGATGGCGTGAGTCTTCTCCGAGAGCCGGATGCGGCAAATCCGCACGTCCGGTTCGATGAGCGGGGTGTGGAAACGGAAGCATGGTGGGAATAGTGAGGCACCGGCACACGAAAGAGCCGGCAACCAGCCACGAAATCGCAGAGAAAAGTTCTAAGGTCGTCTCCTTGGGCGCGCCATTTTCCCCAAAATTAACAACCCTGCCAAATCAGACGCTCGGATCGAACGCTCATTTATTTCGAATAGGTCTTCTTGTAGTTGTTTCTCGAATTTATGACTGTGAAGGTGCCGTTCGGATCGGCAGAAACCTTGATGAACTTGCCTTCGCAGTTTTCGTCTAGATTGGCGATGAACATTTCCGCCACATTGTGTGCCTTGTCCGAGTTCAATGCATAGTGCAATTGCCACAGGTCCTGCAGTCCCGGTGAATTGCGGATCGTTTCCCACGCATCCGGGTTTCCGCCCTTGCGCGCGCCATTATTCATTATCGAGACGCGGGGATGAATCGCGTCAACAATGACTCTGGCATTGGACTGGTTCAATCCGTGGTGCGTGGTCAGATAGAGATCGACGGTCCCGATCATGTTGCTGGGACACACCAGATCTCTTTCCTTCCTTTTGGTGAGATCGCCGAGGTCGAGAAAGCGAAACTTTCCAAAGGTGATCAGGATGCCAAGCGAACGAGCGTTCTCCGTCGCATCGGGAGCCGCTTCGGGCTCGGAAGCGCATAGCGGGTTCGGCTGCCCAGCTCCTGGTAAGGGAGCGGTGATGTGTTCTCCCGCTGCGGTCAGCACTTGTACGCTTATATCTTTCATTGGAACTTGATCGCCGGGTTTGACCACCATCCGTTTTGATTGTGAGGCTACTTTTTGGTAGGCGGTAAAGTCCTCTCGCGGGTCAGCGGCATCTTCCATGTTGAGACCATGATCGACAAACGTCCCGATCTTGATTTGGTTGGCGAGTTGGGTCACACCTCCCACATGGTCGCGATGAAAATGAGTGATCAGCACATAGTCGATTCGCTCGACGCCCGCTGTCTTAGCCGAAGTGACGATGCGCCCGGAGTCTCTCCCATTAAATCCGGGCCAGCCAGTATCAATCAGAATGGATTGGCCCGAGGGTGTGACGACTAGGGTTGCCTGCCCGCCTTCGACATCGATGAAAAAGATTTGCAGCGGCTTACCTTCAGAGGCCGGCACGCCTGTGCAAAGTACCGCACACACAAGAGTCTGCAATAAGAGGGTGCGGCGAAGGGAACTCATTCTGATTTTGCTCCAATCTTTCGTGAACACATACAAAGGCCCTTTGGAGGGCAACATCTGCACAATCGACAATCAGTCAGCCACAATCTTGTCTGGCTGCCCTGCTGTTGGCCGAGGGTTTCGCGCACGCCCCGTGGATTCTCGTACGACCAACTCCGGATCGATCAAGATCTCGCGCCCGGTCAACTGCTCTTTCATTGAATGGGGAGCCAGATTCTCGAAAATAAGTTGACCAATCTGTTCGCGGGGAATATGCGCTGTCGTGAGCGCCGGAGAACAGAACTCTGCGAGCTTAATGTTGTCGAAACCGGTTACCGACATGTCTTCGGGTACCCGAACGCCCTGATCGCGAAGTTGCCTCAAAACTCCGACCGCCATGAAATCATTGACGCAGATTATCGAAGTTGGCTGGAAGCCGGAGGAAAGCAACTCGCGAGCTGCTTGACGCCCTCCTTCCAGGCCGTCTGTCCCGGCAACAATGTGAGTTTCCGCGCTTGGCGAACAGTGCGCTACGGATTCCAAGAAGGTCTTCCTGCGTTCGCTGATCGGCCCCAGGGTGGCGTGATGTCCCACGAAAGCCATTCTCGTATGGCCGAGGGAGTAGAGATACTCGACGATTTTCTTCATTCCTTTTCGGTAGTCTACCCGGACGTTCGTGATGTTCCTCCGGGGTGTTCCCACGTCGTAAAATACGATTGGAATGTTGGTATCGGTCAGAACCTGCATAAGATCCGCGTCCATTTCGGAAACGATCGCAGCAAGGCCGGCCACACGCGAGCCAATCATCAGGCGGGCGCTGGACACCAACTGTTCGGAGCGGTAGTCCGTGTTCGCAACAACCACCTCATAACCGCGCGAGTGCGCCGCCGATTCAAGAGCCCGAAAAATATCGAAAAAAAAAGGGTTTTCCATGTTCGAGACGAGAATTCCCAGGGTGCGGTTTTCGCCCCGAGCGAGGGAGCGCGCATGCAAGTTTGGATAATACTTCAACTCTTGAGCTGCTTTTAGGACGCGGGCGCGAGTCGAATTCTTGACCACCTTTAGATCATTGAGGACACGAGAGACGGTGGCGGTAGAGACCCCGGCTTTTTTCGCCACCGCATTCAGGTTCATGATCTCGGCACTTTTTGTTTGCACAGTCTTTTCCGGAAGCCGTCGTCGTGCATTCTAATGCACTGCCATCGCTTGCTCAAGCGGGTTTGACACCATATCAGCGTGTTCTCCGCCGCTGCGCAGGCTAAGGCTCCCACTTCTCCTTGACAACCGCACAACCACGGAATTATCGTCGGAATGCAAGCGTTTACAATGCTCAATCGATTGACCAACTCCGAGCACGATTGTCTTTTCGCATCGAGTCGCTCATGATTTCAGTTCCACCTTATGTTCCCGGATTTGCGGGAGATTTTTGCAGGTGATCCTCGGGAATATCCAAACCTGCCGTTTCTTCGCACGAGAAAAAGGACTATGAGCCAAACAGCAAAACGACCAATGACACTCGGGATGATCGTAGGGAATCGCGGATTCTTCCCGGATCACCTGGCGCGCTCCGGCCACCAAGAAATGCGCGCGGCATTGGAGTCCGCAGGAGTAAAGGTGGTCACGCTGACCGAAGCAGAATCAAAATTTGGCGCGGTGGAATCGCGCCAGGAAGCGCGGCGCTGTGCCGACTTGTTCAAGCATCACCGCGAAGCACTCGATGGAATCGTCGTCACCTTGCCCAATTTCGGTGACGAGCGAGCCATCGCGGACACGCTGCGTATGGCAGACCTCTCGGTTCCCGTCCTGGTACAAGCAACGCCCGATACGCCCAGTCGGATGACCATTCGCGACCGCCGCGACAGTTTTTGCGGCAAGATGTCGGCCTGCAACAATCTCTCGCAATACGGCATCCCCTATTCGTTGACGACGCTCCATACCGAACTGCCGCAGTCGGACATTTTCCGCCACGACCTGGATTGGTTCCTCAGCGTGTGCCGCGTCGTGAAGGGTCTGCGGAGGTTGCGTATCGGTGCGATCGGCGCGCGGCCCGCGGCTTTCAATACCGTGCGCTACAGTGAAAAAATTCTCGAAGCCAACGGCATCTCGGTCGAAACGATCGATCTTTCCGAGGTCCTTGGCCGAATCGCGCGCATGAAGGACGACGATGCCCTCGCGCAAAAGAAGCTGCAATCCATCAAGAAGTATGTTTCTACGCAGAGCATTCCCGATGCCGCCCTTCTCAAAATGGCCAAGCTGGGTGCGGTGATTGATGGCTGGATGCAGGACACCGAAGTGGTCATCAGCGCCATTCAATGCTGGACTTCACTCGAAGAATATTTCGGAGTCGTTCCCTGCACGGTGATGAGCATGATGAGCAACGAAGGCATGTCCAGCGCCTGCGAAGTGGATATCGCCGGCGTCGTGGGCATGCACGCACTGCAACTCGCCTCCGAAACTCCCAGCGCGCTGCTCGACTGGAATAATAATTACGCCGATGATCCCGACAAGGCCGTCTGCTTTCACTGCAGCAATCTTCCCAAGCACTTCTTCCAGGACGTTCGCATGGATTTCCAGGAGATCATTGCCGGGACAGTGGGCAAGGAAAACACCTTTGGCACGTGCGTGGGAAGAGTCAAGCCTGGCCCGATGAGTTTTGCCCGCATCTCGACGGATGATCGCGAGGGAAAAATTCGCGGTTACGTGGGCGAAGGAACCTTTACCGACGATTCGCTGGAGACATTCGGTGGCGCCGGCGTCGTTCACATTTCACACTTGCAGAAGCTTCTCCGCTACATTTGCGAACGCGGTTTCGAGCACCACGTAGCCGCAAACTTTTCATCCGTCGCGTCAGCCGTCCACGAAGCCACCAGCCGTTACCTCGGATGGGACATGTACTGGCACAAACCATGAGCGCAACCTTCGCCGTTCATGTGAAGGCTTCGACTGCCTAGTTTTTCTTCCGCGTCTCACACGCTGAGACGCGGCCTCCGTCAGAAGGCGAACCGCAGGGACATCTGAATCTGTCGTGGGCTCCCAATCGTCTTGTTTACGATCCCCAGGCCGCTGAGCGTGGGAGAAGAATAGAGATTCGAGCCATAGACGGGAAAATCGTTAAACTCCAGATTTTGCGAAACGTTGTTAATCGGGACGTCAAAGCTGGCAGTGTTCGTGACGTTGAAGATGTCGAAGGTGAACTTCATCGAGACGCGCTCAGTCAATTGCGTCGCCTTGATCACTGAAAGGTCCGTCCGGCGCTGCCAGGGTTGCCGGAAGATGTTGCGCTGCCCGACCGTGAAGGTAGTCTCGTAGGTGTCGCCTGCAGGAATCGCGCCGCCCAGATCGCCCGGATTGAGCAATGGCAGCGTAAAGCAGTTTGCATCAAGCGCCGGCGCTCCCGGCACCGCGCCACTGGCCCCTGTGATGGCCTTTGAGGGTGTGCAGGAGGACAACGGCACGACCGCCCCGGAGTAGTCAATGACGCTGTAGGGCTGCCCGCTCTGGATGATGGCCAGGCCCGCGACCGCCCATCCGTCGGCAAGTCTTCCCCGTACGGACGTTAGCTCATAAAATTTCGGCAGTTGGTAAAGATACGTGAAGTTGAGCACGTGCTTGCGGTCGAAGTCCGCCAAGCCGTAGCCACTGCGAAGGTTAGTAGCGTTGTTCCCGTTGTAGAACAAACCCATGGCGCTCTGTTCATCCGTCGCGTGAGAGAAAGTATACGAGAAGCCTACCTGCAAGCCATGACTTAGACGTTTTTCGACGTGCGCCTGGAGCGCGTTATAGGCTGATATGCCCGCGGCTGTGTACGACTCGGATTCCGACGAATAGCCAATGTATGGAACGCGCAGGTCAATGTTGCCGCCTTCGTAGTTCGCCATCATGGTAGTTCCGTCGGGAAGCCCCATGAATCCACAACCAGACGTGGTTCCGCTTGCATTGCAGGTGGATGTATACGCGCAGGCGCCCGGGTTTAGAGTCGGATTGCATCCCGGGGGAGCGAGAATGTTGTAGCCGTAGGTGTAATTCTGGCCGTGGATAGGATGGCTGGGTGAGGCGATTCCTGCCTGGTTGAAGGGCACGGGAATCACCTCATGGCGTCCGAGGTTGCCCACGTAGCCGATGGTGATGGCCAGATCCCGCCGCGGTTGCCACTGAATATCGAGAGTCTGGTTCAGCGTGTAAGGAAGTTTGTTCTTTCGGTTGTAATCCGCAAACGCGAAGAGCTGCGTCCCATTCGCAATAGCCGCGGCGTTAGGCAGGTTTATCTTCGACGGATCGCCGGTCGGGGGAGCCTGTAGCGATGCCCCCCACGGATTCGAGAAGGAGCCACCATTTGCTTGCGTTGGGTCGCATGTCGGAATGAAGGACTCGTAAAAGTTTCCGATCGCGTTGCAAACCTGTGAATTGACGAATGGCGGAGCCTGGTTGACGCCGAAGGGGCCCCCCGCAATCACGCCAGCCGCAAAGCCCGGCGACAGATATGTGAAGAGCTCGCCGCGGTCGTAATACATGCCCCAACCAGCGCGAACGACCACCTTGCTGTTGAACATTTTCGGACTCCACGCCACACCCAAGCGCGGCCCGAGGCCCCACTGTCTGCCGGTGAGCGTGGAATTGCTGACATTTTTGCTGGGAAAAAGTTTGTTGTTGCTTGCAATGATGAAGCCGTTGGAGACGATCGTGTCCGTCGCCGCGTCGTAGTTATACTGAGCGGGATCGAAATTGTAGAGGCGGCCATACTTCTCCGTAAGTCCGCCATGATCATCGAAGCGAACCCCGGCAGTAATGCTGAGGTTAGATCGTATCTGGAACTTGTCCTGGAAGTACGCGCCCGTTTCCTTTGAGCGATAGTAGCGATTAGCATCGCCCTGAAGATACGCGGTTGTAATGAAGCCGTCAGGCGTGTAAGGCACCACCAATCCCTGCAGAAATTGCGAGAAATCGGCAAACCCGATGGTGCCTTTGTTCGTTCTCTGATCGCGCGTATTGAGCTGGGTATAGGAGAAACTCCCGCCAAATGTCAGTGTGTGTTTGCCGAGCGTCCAGACAGCGTTGGCCGAAGGCATGAAGCGGTTTTGGAATACGCCGGTAAAGGCCCCTTGGGAATTGGCGCCGCTGCCGATGTTCGTCGCGGCGTTGAAAACAAAGTTCTGGTTGTAAGGCGCCGGCGGATTGCCGTAGTCGTCGACGACGGAGATCCCGGGAAAGAAAGTGGAGCCAAAGGTGTTGATTGTGGACTCCGCCGCGGACGCGCCCGTGACTCCCTGAACGTAGGTGGAAAATTGCTGTGGTGTGAAGGGCTGCGAGACGGTGCTATAAACTTTTTCGCGAATGAAGCCAAACACTTCGACCACGCTCAAATTCGGTTTTAGCACCTGCGTATTGCTGATCGAAGCCACTTGGCTGCCAGCGTCAAGGTGCTGCGTAAAGCCCGGTGATCCCGAGTACGCATACGGAGCGATACTGGGGTCATGCTGATAGTAGTATTTCAGCGCCAGGGTGCCCTTCGGGCTCACGATCCAATCGATATTGGAAACCACCTGATGCGCCAGGAAGTATGCCGTGCCTGTCGTAAAAGTGTTTTCCGGAAAATTGATGGTTGGAACGAAACTGTTGGCCGAAGGGATCAGAAACTGGCCATTGGGCATTTTGTAGTTGAGCAGGCCGTAGGCGATGGGACTGATGTCGCCGGTAGCCGTGCCGATCGTTGGATTGACCTGAGCTGAATGTGGGAAGTTGCATGGGAGTGTCGGGCATGTCGAGGCGGTGGTGCCATTGACGAGAGCCGCCAACGCCGCAGCGCTGCGGTCATTTGTTAGTCCGGGGGGGACCGAGACGCGTGAGCTGCCGATTTCCGCATCCGAATCGTGAATGTGCTGGTAGGAGACAAAGGCAAAAATCTTGTTCTTCACGAGCGGACCGCCCAGCGTGCCGCCCGCACTATACCGATGCAGCCCGGGCACTTTGTCGCTCGCCGGAATATTGGGATCGGCGTTGTAGAAAAAGGGAGCCGCGTTGAGAGCGTCCGTTCCGCGGTGGATGTAGGCGCCGCCGTGAAAATTGTTCGTGCCGGACGCCGTGCTCATGTCAATGTGTGCGCCACTCGTGGAGCCCTGCTGCGCATCGTACATCGACGTGTTCACTCGAAATTCTTCAATCGTTTCCGGGGCGGGTGTTGGCAGGGCTTGGCCGATCGCAAGATACGGCGAAGCCGTGCTCTGCAGCGGTTCCGCGGTTGTGCTCGAAATGCTCGCCGCGCCGCCGATGCCGGTGTTGTTCACGATGCGCGCTGAGGTCACCTGGCTGGTGCTCTTGCCGTTGAAGAGATTGCTCGCATCGACTCCGTTCAGCAAAAACGTATTGCTGGTGTCCCGCTGGCCGTTGGCCCAGATCGGCTGATTGCCCAATCCACTGTTCACGCCCGTTCCGCCGGAGAGTTCTGCGTTTACGCCCGGCGAGAGAATGGCAATGCCCGTAAAGCTGCCCGTAGGCAAGGGAATCGACTCGATCTGATCTTTTTCAAGAATGTAACCGTTGGTGGTATCCACCGCGTTCATTAGCGGGCTGGCTTCCACGGTTACCGTCGTGCCCACCTGGCCCACCTTCAGCGTCGCGTTGACCGTTGCCGTGCGGTCCGCCTGGACCACGATGGAAGGTATCTTTTGCGATTCGAATCCCTCGTGGCTAAAAGTCAGCGTGTAGCTCCCGATGGGCAAGTTCACGAAATCGTAGATGCCGCTGGCGTTGGTGGTCTGCGCTCGGCTGAGCTTGGTCTGGTCGCTCACAATGCTCACGGTCGTGTTTGGCAGGATACCGCCGGAAGCATCGGTCACCGTGCCGGTGATGCCTCCAAGAGTTTGCTGCGCTTGCGCTGGGAAGGCGAGGAGGAACAGGATGCAAGAGCAGAGGAATGAGGCGAAGAAGGAGTCGGAGAATCTAGATTCGCTGTTTCTTATCATTCGAAACGGCCTCCTAAATTGTCGAGATATACTTAGCCGATAAAATCCTCCCAGGACTCTCTCGGAACTGCGGTTTATTAAAGCGGCGTTCGCGGCCTCGCCAAGCCCTCGGGACAAACCAAAAAATGTTGGAAAGAAGTTATTCCAGTTCTGGTCGGAAGAGTAATGGAAAATTTGATTTCCGCAGATTTGTTTTTCACTTCCTGTGGAAAACCAGGCGCGCCCGAAAATCTCCACAGCCTGTAGAGAGGTGGTAGCCAAGTGCGAATTCTTAGAACCGCGGGCAATGGCCGCGGCCGTCGGACGGCGTTTCGAATCCTGAGCATGATTGATATCGTGCCGTCTGCCTCGTCGGCTCATCGAATCAAACGACTCAACTCCGGGCTGGCTTCGCCTCCTTGCTACGCCTTTGCAGCAAAAACCCCAGCAATCCCGCGCACAAGTACGCGAGATAAATGTACGGCAGCTTGCCGTAAGGTCCCTCGGGAACTGGATAAAGGTTGCCAATTAGTGCTAGCAGCATGGCCGTGAATGCGAGCCACGGGATGATCTGCACTCCTGGACGATGCGCACCATGCTCGCGCAGGTAGCCCGGAAGCGCGACGCATACCAGCGCGTAAGCCATGATAAAACCGTAGGTTGCTAGCGAACCCATCCAGCCGTACACGTCCAGGCCGCTCGCGCCACGCGCCGCCAAAATGGCCACAGGAGCGACGGCCGCGATGCCCGTCACCACGGTCGCACGCCCGGGCGTTTCATGCCGTGCGTGCGTCGTCCGCAGCGAACCGGGCGTGAGCCCGTTGTGAGACATAAGCAGTAGCACGCGCGCCGCCGCCGTGATGCAAGCCAGTGTTCCCGCAAACATGCTAACCAGCACGCCGATATCAATCAGCAATCCCAAAGCCGGCACGCCGCCGACACTAGCGAGGACACGCATCGGAGCTTGGCTGGCACCGAGGTCCTGCCCGACCGTCCGCAAGCCCAGCACTTCCGTGTAAGCGCAGAGAATGAAAATGGCGCCGGCCAGAAGAGCGCTCTGGATCACCGCGCGTGGAATTGTTTTCAGCGGGTTGCGCGCTTCCGCGCCCAGAGTGGTCGCGCTTTCGAATCCCACGAAGCTGAAGAGCGCCAGAACCAATCCCAGCCGCAGCCCGCTGCCGGTCATCCCGCGCAATCGAAGCTGCGTCCAATCCACGTGTAGACCGTAGCGAATCAGCACGAGCACCACCACGGTCAAAATCAGCGTGACGGAAACAGCTTCGATCCACAGCATCAGCCGCGCCGAAATTTTGACGTCGCGCCATGCGATTCCGATGGAAATCGCGGTAACAAGCAGAGCCAGGAAAACGGCGGAAGTAACATGGCCGGTAGCATCGTGAAGCAGCAAGTTCGCGTAGTGATAGAAGCCCCCGATAACGCTCGACCCTGTCGCGATATAAGCGAGCAGCAAACTCCACGCCGCGGTAGCCCCGAGCGACGGTGGAAGAATCATGGAAGCGTAGGTATAAAGCGACCCTGGCGAAGATGAGTACCGCGCGAAGCGGCTGATGCACAGCGCCACCAGAAGAATCGCCGCCGTTGCCAGCACATAAGCGAGCCACGTACCGTTCCCGGCTAGCGCGCAAACCAGCGGAATGGTCGCTGCCGGTGTCGTTGTAGGCGCGATGGTGGAGACCGACTGCGCCAGCGTCTCCATTGGGGAGAGGACTTCCCGCCGCAATCCGTAGCCGGCGGACTGCGGACCCGATTGCGTGCTCGTCTCCATCAATGGCCGTCCCTTTTTCCGCTCAATTTGCGTGGGGATAAAAGCGGCTACGATACAAGTCTTGGAGACTTGGCGCAAGGCGCAACTGCAGGCCAGACGAACTTCAGTATTTCCCGTGCTCGCTAAGAATTAATAGAACATCCGCTCCCCGGGAAGAAATGTCCCTCACAATCCGGCTTCAAATGTGCGGAAACGCTTCTCAAGTCCCCACTGTTGCCCGGCTTTTTCGTTGGACCGAAGGAAATCGGCGCAGCGCGAAGAGAATTTGTCAGCGCCTGGCGAATCCTGTGCGCAAGCAGCAACAACGCGAGTAAAGACATCCGGCGCATTCCACAAACTATCCCCCGGCAAAAAGCTGTGCTCCAGACTGGTGCGCACCATCTTCTTGACCTCAGCATAATGAAGATCATAGGTTTGTACCGCGCGCACATATTCGTGCGTCAAATCAATCCGCGAAACCCCCTCGTCGTCCGAGGAAAGCGCCACTGGAACGCCAAACATCCGGTACATCAAGAATGGATGATCTTTCCCGCTCACCCCAAGAATCACGTCATTGCTGGTCAGGCTGATTTCCACCATCACGTGTTTCGCCGCCATCTCCTTCAAAAGCGCATGGGGACTATTTTCATACATCACATCCACACCGTGACCGATGCGCTCCGCCTGAGCCTCCTGGACGGCCAGCCGAATGTGGCAACAAAGTCCCTCGTACGGAACAAATCCCGGCGCAATCTCTCCCGCGTGTAAACTTACGTGAATTTTCGGATACAGCCCGCGAAGAAACCCGACCATACGCATGTGCAGCGCATAGTCATTCATCGCCGTGTAACCATCTTCCGGCATCACCAGATTGACGCCTACAAATCGCGGATCAGCCGATGCCGTCTCAAAGCAAAGCAGGGTCTGCGCAAACACCTGCTCCTTGGGGAAGCCCCGCAGAACCTGGCAGAGAAATCGAACCTGAACCTTGCAGGCGGAAGCCGCATCCGCTTGCCCACAGTGTTCGCGCTTCAGACGGAGGGCCTCGGCCTGGTCCAAGCCAGTCTTGGCGAGAGCCACGTCGTCGCGCAAACCGCGCGCGAGCAATGCATCACGCAAAGAACCCAAATCCTCGCGCCACTCGATTTCTTTCGAGATCGCCGCAGTGTGGCTAAACTCCGGCGTATGCATCAATTCGAGATATTGTTCATTCTGTGCCGCCGCGCGCGTCGCGACCTCATCAATCCATTCGCCAAGATGCCGGTGATCGGTACCCCCAAATTTCGAGAATGCATCGAAGAAATGATCGTGCCCGGTTATTCCCGGCAAAGGCACAAATCCCCGCATGGAAAATGCATCCACAAGCGCATCGTACAGTTCCTGATCCTTGAACGCGGCGGCCGCGGCGACTTTGCCCTCCCCGCATGCAGGTTGTTCTGCTCCGGTGCTTGATGAGGCCTGCGGCTTCGCGAAAGCGCGCTTGGCGACATCTACGCACAAGTGATCTTCGGCCGCAGCGCGAATCCAGGATTCCGCGTAGACCGCGCCGCTCAAATGATTGTGCAGGTCTCCACCCTTCGGCATGCCCAAAAGAAAGTGACGAAGCTGAAGCGGGTTTTCCCGTGCAACTTTGAGGTTGAGTTCCGCGCGCTGCTCCGAACTTGTCGCCATGGCCCCAGAACGCGGAGCCTTGGTTTGGGCAAAGACGGGCGCAACGAAGAGCAACAAAGAAACCAGAACACAAAACGATCGGGAGAGAGGTCGAGTCCGCGAAAGATTTATATCCGAGTTTCTCATGTGGGTTTTCTCCAGGAGTCGCGCCACGATTGAATTGGCCACTGAACAATCGCATTTTCGCGGCTGCCAGCTGTGGTATAGATTCTCATTCGCGCGATGCACAGCATAGCAGGCCGATCAAGCAGATCAAGAGGCTGGGGGATTTCATGAACAAGCGCCTTAAATGGTTCGTCCCAGTGTTAATCCTTCACGGAATTTTCCCCGTCCTGCTTCTTGCCCAATCCGCCACGCCCGCCAACCCAATCCGCATCAAGGTCGTGGTGGTTGCCATGTTCGAGCGCGGCGAGGACACCGGGGACGCTCCCGGAGAATACCAACTCTGGGTCGAGCGCGAACATTTGGATCAAATCATTCCTCTCCCCGCCGGCTATCACCACGTTCGCCTGAACAAAGACGGTGTCCTCGGCATCTTGACCGGCGTCGGAACGGCCAAAGCAGCAGCCTCTGTGATGGCTATCGGTCTGGATCCGCGGTTCGACCTTTCGAAAGCTTACTGGATCGTCGCTGGAATTGGCGGTGGTGATCCCGCCGACGTTTCGCTAGGCTCAGCCGTCTGGGCCGATCATGTCCTCGATGGCGATCTCGCCTACGAGATTGACGCGCGCCAAATTCCTGAAAATTGGCCGACCGGCTACATCCCGTTGCGCAAAGCTACTCCTTATGAAGAGCCAGTACGCAAGGAACTTGAAGGCGAGGTCTACAAGCTCAATCCCGAAATTGTTAACTGGGCGTTCCGCTTGACGAAAGATGTGCCGCTTCCGGATTCCGATTCTCTTCGCACCTCGCGAGCGCGCTTCGTCGGATTTCCGAACGCGCTGAAGCCTCCGTTCATCACCCGTGGCGACACGCTCTCCTCCAGCACTTTCTGGCACGGCTCAAAAATGAACGAGTGGGCCAACGCCTGGACACGCTACTACACCGCCGGAAAGGGAAACTACATGGTTTCCGCTATGGAAGACACCGGCACCCTGCAAGCCCTCACCTTCTTAAACCAAGCTGGCCGCGTCGATCTTCAGCGTGTACTCGTCCTTCGCACTGTAAGCAATTACGACCGCGAGCCACCGGGCACCAACGTAGCCGACAGCTTGAAAACCATGGTCTTCGGCAACTACTCCGCTTATTTTCCTGCTTTGGAAGCGGCCCAGGTTATCGGTGACAAAGTAGTGCGCGACATTGTCGAACACTGGGCCGAACGCGAATCCAGCATTCCTCATTTGCACTAGCGGATCGATCCGCGCGTTTTCATCTCAGCCGCCTCAACGTCAGTTCCAAACCTTGAACCGCGGCCACACTTCCTCCAGCGGCTTCTTCAGCCCTTTGCAAACCAGAATCGTATAGTGCTCTTCCCCCATCCCGTAATACGGATCGAGCTTTGGTCCTATCTGCACCGATTGGCACCACCGCTGCACATCCTCCAAATCGTAATGCAGGAAAATCAAGCTCACGCCCGTGTACTCTCTCGGCCCCCAAAGATAATAATTCTGATGTCCGCTGATGGCCTTCGGCAATCCAAGTCGCGGCCCGAAGAAGTCGATGGCCCCGGCATCCCCATAGGTTCCCGCAAGAATCCCCGTCTTGGCCCGTTGCTCTGCCGGAAGTGCGTTGTAAACCTTTGTTACCTCGGTCACCATTTCCGGCCACCCAAATTCATCGCCGAAATGCTGCGGAAGCCGTCCTTGATCCTGCACTTCCGTCCGTGACATCTTGGTGCCCAGCGCTTCCATGTACGCCACCACTTTCTCCACCGGCAGCACGGGAACAACGAGTGGAACCGCGATCACGCCTATAGCGATGACTACGGCAGGCAGTCCTACTCGCACCCAGCGCAGACCCGCCCGCGCCTCCGTCAGCGTTTCCCAGAAAACGCCGCCCGCCGCGAACAGCACCGGGTAAATGGGCGCGAGATAATAATCCTTGCCCTTCAGCGCCATCATGATTGCAAGAAAAACCAGATAGGTGATTCCCAGAGCGCGCCACCGTTTGGTTCGGCTGCCAAACAACAGGAATCCCAGTCCCGCAATCCACACGAAAACGCTAGCCCGGTTCAGCATCATGATTTGCTGCCTGAAAAACTCCAGCGGTGGCAGTTCGACGTTTTTGTGAGTTGCTTTCACATTCCGCAGCGCTTCGAGAGTAGGGAAGTGGTGCTGCACCTGCCACAGTAGATTCGGAAGAAAAATCAGGAGCGCGACGCCAGCCGCAATCCAGAACCACCTGGTAAGAATCAGCCGGCGAGCCGAAGTTGCAAGCAATCCCGCCAGCAGACCGACGAAGAAAAACGCGGTCGAGTGCTTGTTTTCCAATCCGAGGCCCAGCATCACCCCGCACCACATCAACATCCGTGGCTGATCGCTGTTGATGGCCCACAGCAGAGAATAAACACAGCCCATCCAAAACAGCGGCTCAAACGGGTTCATCGAGAGCCGCGTGGCGTTGTTGAGGATAACCGGCGCCATCAGCACGGAAACGCAAGCCAGAAAAACCGCGAACCGTTTTCCGCCGAGTTCGCGTGTGATGAGCCCCGTCAGTACAATCTCCGCTCCCAGGGCCAGTGCCGGCAACAACCGAATCGCGTGCAGCGAATCGCCCAGCGCAGCGCGGCTCGCTCGCGCAAGCAGCGCCACCAGCGGCGCGAAATCCACATACCCCCACGCGAGATGATCTCCGCACGCCAGAAAATAGAGTTCATCCCGGAAATAGCCATACCGCCAGTTCGTCAGCACCTGAAGCAGCACGGCCACGCACGCGAGCAACCACGCAATCCTCATGCTTCCCGAGAAAAGCGATTCGCCGCTACTCCCATCGATTTGTGACCTGCCAGGAGAGTTCTTCTCGGATGGCGTCACGCCCGGCGGGGAAGTAGAGTCCATACCTGCTCCTGAAACGTAATTAAATCGCTCCGCCGCAGGGAAACTCATCCCGGCCGTCGCGGCCCTCGTCGAAAAGAATCCGTATTGTGCCCGACAAGCGCCAGCTTCGGAAACTCAAAAAAACGGATCCACTCCGATTGACACCACTTTTCTCTCGGCCTATAGTGGCGCACCTTTTTATTTAAGAGGACACCGCTTGCTCGACCGCGTCTTTCATCTCGAAGAAAACAAGACCACCGTCCGCCGCGAGCTCCTCGCGGGCCTCACCACCTTCATGACCATGGCCTACGTGGTCGTCGTCAACCCGCGCATCCTCTCCGAAGCCGGCATGCCCGTCGATGGCGTTCTCTTCGCCACCTGCATTTCCGCCGCGCTCGCCACCCTCATCATGGGACTCTGGGCCAACTACCCGATCGCTCTCGCTCCGGGCATGTCTCTCAACGCCTACTTCAGCTACTCCATCGTCCTCGGCCGCGGCGTTCCCTGGCAGACCGCTCTCGGCGTCGTCTTTCTCTCCGGCCTCCTCTTTCTCCTGCTCACCCTCACGAACGTCCGCGAGCAAATCGTCAACGGCATCCCCAACTGCCTCAAGTACGGCACTGCTGCCGGCATCGGCCTCTTCATTGCCTTCATCGGCCTGCGCAACGCGAACATCATCGTCGCCAATCCCGCCACCTTCGTCGGACTCGGCAAAGTTTCCGACCCGCAAGTTCGCCTAGCCGCCGCCGGACTCGTTCTCATCGCCATTTTGATGGTCCGCCGCGTTGGCAGCGCCATTCTTATCGGCATTGTCGCCATCACTCTCGCAGGCATTCCCCTCGGCCTAAGCCATTGGCCGGCACATTTCTTTTCGCTGCCGCATCCCGGGGGCACGTTTCTCAAGCTGGACCTGCGCGCCGCCGCAAGTATTGGTCTCGGCGAACTCATCTTCGTCTTTTTCTTCGTGGATCTCTTTGATAACGTTGGCACACTGGTCGGCGTCTGCGAAGAAGGCGGCTTCCTCCGCGAAGGAAAACTTCCTCGCGCCAGCCGCGCGCTGCTTGCCGACGCCTTCGGCACCATGTTCGGTGCCCTCACCGGAACGTCGACCGTCACCAGCTACATCGAGAGCGCTGCCGGAGTCGCCGCCGGAGCTCGCACCGGCCTTGGCAACATCGTCATTGCCGCGCTCTTCCTCGTCGCTATGTTCTGCGCGCCGCTCGTCGCCGCCATCCCTTCCTACGCCACAGCTCCCGCCCTAATCCTCGTCGGCGCGCTTATGTGCGGCGCCGTCGCCCGTGTCCGTTGGGACGACTTCAGCGAAGCCTTCCCCGCCTTCCTCACTCTGGTCGCCACCCCGCTCACCTTCAGCATCGCCACGGGCCTCAGCCTCGGCCTCCTCTCCTTCACCTTCGTCAAACTCGGCACCGGCCGGCACCGCGAAATCAGCCCTCTTATCTGGGTCCTAACCGTCCTCTTCGTCCTCCGCTACGCCTTCCTCGCCGCCGAATAAGTCAACCGAGCCCCTGCCCCGTTCACTTCGCCAATCCTCCCGCACTCGCCGGCGCAATATCAGACTTCACACCCAGCGCTTTTAAATATCCCTCATTCACGCGGCACTTTTGCAGGCGGACACTCTCCAGCAACTCCGCGAAAGCACGAGCAATCGTTTCCTGTTCGGGACGGACCTTCAGCCGTTCTTCCACGTGCCCAGTGCCGCGCGGAAGCTTTGCGAACGCCACGATCTTTCCCCAATCCATCGGCGGGATAATGCTGACGACCGCCGATGCCTTCTCCATCTTCTTATACGGCCAGAAGGCCCATCCGATATTATTTTTCTCAAGCGCTTTCGCAAATTGCGCGATCCACTCATCGGTATTCTCTCCGGACTCGCCCATCCAGATCGGCACATCATAACGTTCGCGAAAATCAATGTATGGCCGTAGCACGCTTTCATCCGGCGCCGTCCAATATTTGTGGAACGTGTATGCCACGTTCGCATCAAAAGGCTTGCCAAAGACCGAAAAGTTCGTGTCCCACTGCGCGCCGCCGAGAAAGAGAATATGGTGAGCATCAACCTTTCGTATCTCGCCCGACAACTTTTTGTACAGCGGTTCAAGCGAAGAATTCAAAGGTGCTAGCGTGGGAAAATGCGGGATCGGCTCGTTCAGCAAGTCATATCCGAGCACGGTCGGCTCATCGCGATAGTGCGTCGCCAGCCGCCGCCAGATCGCGATCAGGTGCTCTTGCTCTTGGGGACTCTGGTATAGCCAGGGATATCCGGCGCTGTCATCGATGTTCGTTCCTGTCTGTCCGCCCGGTGCGGCATGCAGATCAAGGATCACATATAAGCCTTCGGCACGGCTCCAGACGATCAACCGGTCCAGCAGCTGGAAACCTTCCGCGTCGTAGCTCTCAAACAGGCTGTAATGCAAAGGAACTCGAATGGCGTTGAATCCGGCCCGATGCAGGAGCGCGATGTCCTCCCGCGCGACGTAGTTCTCGCGGTACTTCTGCCAAAATGTGGCCGACCCTTCGGGTCCAAGCAGCTCCAACACCAACGCGCGAATTTCCCCAGGAGATTGCGGCCCACCTTGGAACAGCCACATGTAGCCTTCTGGCACCAGCCAATTGCCCAGATTTGTTGCGCGAAGAAAGAGCGGTTTACCAGCGGCATCGACGATCTGTTTGTGGTCCGTGTGTGCGAACTGCGCGCTCCCTTGGGAAGTCCATGCCAGAAGAAGCAGCGCCAACAGTAGAAGTCTGATCTTGAACATGATTTTCTCCGGCGGAAAGCCTACACCAAACTCGCCGCTGCTATCAGTTTGAATGTTCGCCCTGATTCGATTTGGTATCCGGGCATGCTCACTTGAATTTTAGGTCTACAATACGCTGCGTGGACCACCATACCGTCGCGGTCGTCAGCATTACGGGTACGCGTCTTGATGTGCTCGGTAGTCTCTATCTGGCCTACGACCTATTGGGTGGACAACACGGTCCGTTGCGCCTGCTTACCCGTGCGGTAACGTACTCCGTTGTCTTCGGCGTCGGCTACGGCCTCGGCCTCGGTCTCTTCTTTGGCCTGGCCTCGGGTATCGCGACCGGTATCACTCTGTCGATTGAATTCAGTCGAGCAGCTCGTGGGCTGGATCATTACTCCTTGCCTTGGGAAGGACTGTTTTCCGCCATCCGGGGGTTCGCATTCGGGGCTGGACTGTACAGGATTTTAGGCTTCGGATTCGGAATCGCATTTGCCATTCTCATCACCGTCGGCCAAGTATTCGCCTACTCTCGCGGCATGCGTCCTGCCGCCGACTATGCCGCGTCTCGCCGTCCACGGCTTACGCGTCGTCAGTTTTGGGGAACTGTGATCCGCACGGCCGGCTACATGGCCACAGCACTGATCTGTAGCGCCTTCATCCATCACGTGGACCACGCCTGGTCTTTTGCGATTCGCGTAGGGTTGGTGACAGGCATTGTCACCGGTGTGGGAGTGACGATCAATCCTTACATCGAATACTACGCCGACAATCTCCCGGAGCGGCGGCTTGGAGTATTCGGCATTGGACTCATCCTTTGCGGTTTTTCCCTGCAATCGCTTCAATATTGGCTGGCACTATTCGATGTGCGTCTCACTTAGACACTCTGCGGCCTCGGACGTTCGTGGAGGATCATCCAGGACGTGCCGAACTTATCCCTGAGCATCGCAAACCGGAAGGCGAAAAAGGTCTCCTCCATCGGCATGAAGATCTGACCGCCCTCGCCGAGCAGCGCGTAAATGCGCTCTGCCTCGGTTATGCTGCTGACGATCAGGGAAAGGTAGGCGCTACGCATGGGCTGAAAACGCTCTGGCGGAACGTCGGCTCCCATAAGCTCCGTCTCTCCGAGGTTCATGCGAGCGTGAAGGATCGCGTTTTTCCAATCGGCTGCAACGTCAGTTGCATTCGGCGACTGGCCGTGGGTCATCATCATCGTGATTTTTCCTCCGAGATGCCGTTCGTAAAAACGGAATGCCTGCTCGCAGTTACCGCCATAGTTGAGATAGGTGAGTAGTTTCATGGAGTCGTTTTCCTTTCCGGATATGGCTGCGCGTGTCTGGGCGAATGCAAGGACCGATGCTCCCAGGATGGTCCCCGCGCCGGAGATTGCCAAGAGTCTCCTCCTCAGCATTCGTGGTTGTATCCCCTTCTACCTACACGTCGAACAAGGGGCCGCGAAATCGACAAGGCTCCGCATTTTTTTCTCGCGTGTTGCAGTCTTGGCAAAGATTCGACTTATTCGTCTCGCGATTGCGTTCTGGGCCCAACTCCCACCCATGTCAACCCGCTCAAAGCGGTTACACCTCTATTTCGCGAACCGCCGAACGCTGAAGGAAATGGGCAGCCCGACCACGACCATGTGCACTACCAGCCCTAGAATCAGGTCATGAAGCTTGTAAGGGCCCCTGGCGTGAAGCGCGGAGAGCGGCAAGACGATAAGATTCATTACCTCTTGAACCGCGGCGCCAAAGAACAACCCGCACACCAGCGGGTGCTCCTTCATAAAACCCAGCTTGCGGCTTGCCGCATAGTAGATAGCCGCTGCCGAGCAAGCAATAAAGAAGTGCAGCACGACGCCGAGAACATAGGTGCCGGCGCCTCCATGGAAAGCCTGCCGCCCCAGTAGGCCCCCGGCAATCACGAGTGGTATGTGCCATCCAAAGAGGATGCAAGCTTGTGCCAGGTCCAAGGTCCCGGCAATCCCGCCGCCCACTGCGATTGCCAATAGAGCGCTATTCCCCGATGGCCCAGGTTCAGAATCTCCCATCATCCGGTATCCTCTCTTTCACCTCTGATTTGTTCGCAATCCGCAACGCCACGATATCCAGGTGAGACGCGCGGAGTCCTGAGGTAAGGTCTGAAGTACTCTGAATACTTCTGAAATCACATAATCACGCTGCATCGGCAGTGGCATGGCTGGTGCAGCGTCGCCGGGCGCAAGACCGGCCGGAACGCGGTCGGCGTTTCTCCACCATGTGGTATAGTCGGCGAGCGCGCTCTCCCGTTTAAAACAGAGGGTAGTAGTAACCGGTCCTGCATGCAGCGCCCAACCACAACAATGCTTCGCATCGGCGCCTGGTGCGTCAATCCGGCGTCCGGCCAGATTTCACGGGATGGAGAGACCGCTCGGGTAGAGGTGCGGACGATGCGGCTGCTGGTGTGTCTCGCCGAGCACGCCGGCGAGGTCGTCAGCATCGATGACTTGCTCAACCAGGTCTGGTCAGGGGTCTTCGTCAATCAGGACTCCGTCTACCAGGCTGTGGCATCGCTCCGCCGTCTGCTCGGCGACGATCCTAAGCAGCCCACTTACATCGAGACAGTGCCGCGACTAGGGTATCGGATGGTGGCGACGGTCAGTCCCTGGGCGGATCAGTCCGTCGCCCAGAAGGGCGCACAGGAAAAGGTCCAGAAGGGCGTACAGGAAAATGCAGAGACAGGCTCTTCGCGGCCTTCGGACAGCGAACATCCGGCCCCGGCGACCCCCCACGCACTGAAGACCGATGCGCCCGAGGTGGCGAAAAAGTCCGGCCCGCGCCTCAGAGCCGGCCTCACGCTTGCCGCTGGCGCGGCGCTTTGCCTGTCCCTCGTCGTTGCTTTCCAGTTCTACGTCAAGGTCGCGAACAACAATCACTCAGCCTCAGCCGCCTCATTTGGCATTGCTCCGCAGCCACAGAAATCTGTCGGCGTGCTGCCGTTTCTCGACTTGACCGATGAGATGAACCAGGAGCCCTTCGCCGACGGCATGACCGAGGAACTGATAGACAAACTCAGCAAAATCCCGGGCCTTCGCGTACCGCCGCCCACGTCCTCTTTCTATTTCAAGGGCAAACTATGGCCGCGCTCGCATGGGACTCCGCAAGTAACCATCGCCGATATCGCCAAGACGCTGGGTGTCGCCTATGTGCTCGATGGGAGCGTGCGCAAGTCAGGTGCTAGGGTGCGGGTTGCCGCGCGGTTGATTCGTGCGGACAACGGGTACGTTGTCTGGTCTGAAACCTACGACCGGCCATTGGACGACATCTTGATGGTTCAGGACGACATCGCCGGCGAAGTAACGAAAGCGCTGAGGACATCCATCGAGGCCAGACCAGACCACTAAGCCACGACACTGCTCTCAGTCTTTTCTCCACTACAGAAGGAGCGTTCACGTTGGCCACACGCCCAAAGCATTTGTTGCGACATTCGGAGTATTTTGCGCAATTCCCATGGGCGGTATTATTGGGTCGACGCGCATGGCTGGCGATTTGTTAAAGCCGCCAATTTTTCTCACGAACTGGAGCGAAGCAGCTCGAATCCCTTCGGCAGTGGCCGACGGATCGCCCTGTGCATTTCACTCGGCGCGAAGAGCCTGTATGACGTCGATGCGCGCGGCGCGGGCGGCCGGCAGCCACGACGCGACGATCGCGGCCGTCAGCAGCACAAACGCAGAGAGGACGACGGGCAAGGTGCCGGGCAACTTCACGTCCGGGAAATAGCTGGCCGCCAAACGCTCCAACACGAAGCCGAAGGCCGCGCCTGCGAGGACGCCGGCCCCAGCCATCACGGCGCCTTCGGCGATGACACCTTTCAGGAGATTCCGCGGCTGCGATCCGAGCGCCAGCCGGATGCCGAATTCGCGCGTCCGCGCGCTGACCGAACACGCCAGCACGCCGGCAACGCCAACCAACGCAATCGCCAACGCCACAGCCGCGAACACACCGAACACCAGCGAGTTCAGACGGTCCGGCGTGAGCACCTCCGCGCGAACGTCTTCGAGAGTGGCAGCGTGCTCAATGGGCTGATCGGCGGACATGCCGCGAATAATGCGCGTGATCGGCGTGACGAGCGAATAAGGGTTTACGTCCGTATGGATGAAAAGTCGGCCGCCAAAGATCGGACCCTCTTCAAAAGGGCTATAGACAGTCAGGATGGGCTGCGGAACGACGTGTTCGTCGTCTATATCGGCGGTGACGCCGATGATGCGGTGTGGCGCGGGGTTAATCCCGGGAGCGAATTGCAGCACGGGATCCGTCCAATAGACATGGCGATTGACGGCAACCTGATTGGGGAACATACGCCGCGCGAGAGTCTCGCTAACGATAACGACGGGCTCTTTACCTTTTTGGCCGTCGGAATCGTCGAAATCACGGCCGCTAATGATGGGAACGCCGAGCGAGGCAAAGAATCCGGGAGAGATGACGCGCATCTGCGCGCGAGGATCCTCTCCGGGGACATGAACATGACCGTCGGCCGAGAATTGGAGCCCGAAATTGGAGGGGGCGTCGCGCCAGGGAACAGACAAGCCGAAAGCGGTCTTGTTCACGCCGGGCAGCGCATCAATGCGGCGAATCGATTCCCTATAGAAATCGACCACTTGCTCAGGCGTCTTTCCGTAGGCCATTGCGGGAACGTTGACGGTGAGAACATGGCGCATGTCGAGACCCGTCTCCGCCCTTTGCAGAGCGCTCAGCGTAGTGATCACCGTACTGGCGCCGGCCAGTAACACGAAGGATGCAGCGATTTGTGTCACGGCGAAGATTCGTTGGCGGCGGTTGGTGCTGCCGGTGATCCGTGTGCTGCCGCTGGATAGGCTATGGCCATTGGAGGTGTCCGCCGACGGCAAGCGCGGGACAAACGCCAAAATCACCGCCGCGACGATGGCCAGCGCCGCTCCAACCCAGAGCAGGCTGGAATCGACAGTCAAATCGAGCGCGCGCACCGAGAAGCGCGAGGCGTAGCGAGTCAGGATGGCCACCAGCGGCTGCGCGCTCCATATACCGACTGCGGCCCCAGCACCGCAGAGCAGAAGGCTTTCGGCCAGCAGCATGCGCCGCAGCGCTCCTGTGCTTGCGCCGAGCGCCGCACGGGTGGCCAGCTCGCCTTCGCGGCGAAGCGTCCGCGTGAGAATGAGGTTGGCCACGTTGGAACACGCGATGACGAAGACCAGCGCTGACGC
>WNEZ01002952.1_pt1 | contig 24964 bp, 18 predicted proteins | sample 5400521 | NCBI WGS metagenome assembly WNEZ01 (sample SAMN13153339, study PRJNA577476) | soil metagenome | isolation source: 120 cm saprolite under Douglas fir tree site 2 hole 1 replicate 1 | place: USA:California | collected 2015-04-18
CGGGCTTCGAGACCGATGACGCGCTCAAGCGCTCGAAAGGGGCGCCCGGCTACTGGGCCGCACGCCCGAAGCCGCAGGACCAGGCGGCGGAATAGCCGTTCCGTTGCCTTGCCGTGCGGCGCTCGCCAACCGGGTGCGGAATTGGGTGACGTCTATCCGGCCGTGAAGGTCGCCGCCGTGCAGGCCGCGTCGGTATTTCTCGATCGCGAGGGATCGACCGAGAAGGCCTGCCGCCTGATCCGCGAGGCCGGCCGCCAGGGCGCGCGGGTGATCGGATTTCCCGAAGGATTCATTCCCGCGCATCCGGTCTGGTACCACCACCACGCCGCGACCGGCGCGCTGTCCAATCGGCTGGCGATCGAGCTGTTCAAGAATGCGGTGGAAATCCCGGGGCCGGAGACCGAGGCGCTGGGCGCGGCCGCCCGCGACGCCAACGCCTATGTCGTGGTCGGCGTCTGCGAGAAGATTCCGAACACGACCGGGACGATGTTCAACAGCCAGATCTATCTCGCCCCCGACGGCCGGCTGATCGGCAAGCACCAGAAGATCATGCCGACGGTCGGCGAGCGGCTGGTGCACATGGGCGGATTCGGCGACACGTTCGGCGCGTTCGACAGCGCATTCGGACCGATGAGCGGCTTGATCTGCGGCGAGAACTCCAATCCGCTCGCCGTCTTCGCGCTGACCGCCGAAGGCACGCGCATCCACGTGATGAGCTGGCCGAACCACTTCCCGGTGAGCGGCGATCCCCTGCGCCATCGGGTGACGATCGACTCGCAGGCGTTCGCGCAGATGAGCAAGGCCTTCGTGATCTCCGCCTGCGGCACCGTCGACGAGCGCATGATCGGCATGCTCGAGCCCGACGCGCAGGCGGAGAGATTTTTGCGCAACCCGGATTGCAGCGGCGGCAGCGTGATCGTGGCGCCCAACAGCCGCGTCATCGCCGGCCCGCTGGGCGCCGACGAAGGCATCCTCTATGCCGAATGCAATCTCGAGCTCGCGGTGCAGATGAAACTGCGGCACGATTTCGCCGGGCATTACAATCGCCCGGACATTTTCCACCTGCAGATCAATCGCGCGGCGCCGAAGCTCTATTCCGTGCACGGCGGCGCGAGCGATCCGGCGCTCCCCGCCGCGAAGATCGGGATGCCGTCACGCGCGCTGCCGGCCTCGCCGGACGCGACGGAGGACGAGGACGGTCGCGCGAGCGGCGGGTGATTCCTCGGAGCTGCCGCGGGCCCTTACCCGATCGCGCGCGCCATCGCTTCCGGCTTGGCCGCGATGCGCTCCTGCACGAGGTTGGCGACGCCCGCCATGTCGACCTTGCCGGTACCGAGCAGGGGAAGCTTGTCGAGCACCCAGACCTCCGACGGGATCATCAGATCGGAGGCATGCTTGCCCTTGGCGAAGCTCATGAAATCGGTGCGCGCGGCGCCCTTTTGCTGGGTGACCAGAATGAGCCGCTCGCCCTTGCGCAGGTCCGGCACGGCCACCACCGCCGACAGCGCGTTCGGCCACAGCTCGCCGGCGAGCGCCTCGACCGCAGCGAGCGAGATCATTTCGCCGCCGACCTTGGCGAAGCGCTTGGCGCGGCCCTTGATGGTGACGAAGCCCTGCTCGTCGATGGCGACGATGTCGCCGGTATCGTGCCAGCCCTCGGGCGGCGGCTCGAGCACGCCCGGATTCTCCGCCTTGAGATAGCCGAGCATGACGTTCGGCCCGCGCACGTAGAGCCGCCCGCCTTCCTCGACGCCCTCGACCTTTTCGAGCCGCGCTTCCATGCCCGGCAGGACGCGGCCGACGGTGCCGAACTTGTTGAACATCGGCGTGTTGAGGGCCAGCGCCGGCGCGGTCTCGGTGACGCCGTAGCCTTCCAGGATGCGCAGCCCGAACTTCTCCATGTAGGTCCGGCGCGTCGTCTCCTTCACCGGCTCCGCGCCGGCGAGGATGTAGCGCAACGAGCGGAAGTCGTACGGATGCGCCACCCGCGCATAGCCGTTGAGGAAGGTGTCGGTGCCGAACATGATGGTGGCGTTCACCGCGTAGATCAGCTCGGAGACGGTGCGGTAGTGCAGCGGCGACGGATAGAGAAAGATGGGCACCCCGGAGACCAGCGGCAGGATCAGGCCGACCGTCAATCCGAAGGCGTGGAACACCGGCAGCACGTTGAACACCTTGTCCTCGCAGCCGAAATCGATGCGGGCGGCGGCCTGCGCGGCGTTCGTGAGCATGTTACGGTGGGAGAGCACGACGCCCTTCGGCACGCCTTCGGAGCCCGAGGTGAACAGGATGGCGGCCCAGTCGTCGGGCTTGCGCGCAACGAGCGGCTTGTCGGCGTGGGCGAGGCCGCGGATCTTGTCGGCGAGCGTGATGCCGGCGCGAACGTCCTCGAGATAGACGATCTTGACGCCCTTCTCGACCGCGGCGATGAGGTTCGTCAGCTTGCCCCTCTCGATGAAGAGGCGCGAGGTGACGATGGTATCGATCCGCGCGGCCTTGCAGGCGGCGAGGATATTGGCCGCGCCGGCGGTGAAATTGATCATCGCCGGCACGCGGCCGGCGGTCATCAGGCCCAGCAAGGTAACGACCGCGCCGTTGGCGTTGGGCAGCATCACGCCGAGCGCGTGGCCTTCCGCGGCGAGCGGCATCAGCTTGGCGCCGAGCACGGCGGAAGCCGTGAGCAGGCGCTTGTAGCTGAGCGCCCCGGTCACGGGATCCTCGATGGCGACGCGGCCGCGGCCGTGGGTCTGCGCGGCTTGGATCACGGCCTCGACCACCGTGCGGTCGGTCGAGGTGGTGCGGAACACCAGATCGGACATGATCCCGTAGAGCGCGGCGCCCGCCGCCTGCCGGCGTTTGCGGCCCTTGAGGGCGGGATCGAAGGCAAGCTTCACCGGCTCGAGGATGGTGACCTTCACCTTCGGGAACCAGCGCCGGCGCACTTGCGTCCGGGAGAGGCGGCTGAACGGCGTCTGCTCCAGGCCCTCGATGCGCACCGGCACGATCTCGGCGTCGGCCTTGTCGGCGATCATGGCGGCGCCGTCATAGACCTTCATCAGGCTGCCGGTGACGGTGATGCGTCCTTCCGGAAAGATGATCAGGGCGTTGCCGGCCCTGACCGCCTCGATCAGCGCGCGCACCCCCATCGGCTTCATGGGATCGAGCGGCATCGCGTTGGTGAGCTTCACGAACGGCCGCACCCACCATCGTTTCGCGATGCCGACGTCGATGGCGAAGATCGGCTTGCGGTTGCGCAGCGACAACGCCAGACCGGCGTCGAGGAAGCTCACGTGGTTGAGCGCGATGATGACGTTGGGGCTGGCATTGTTGAGGTTGTCGATGCCCCTCACCTCGATCCGGAACAGCGCGCGATAGACGATCGAGAGCAGATCGCTGAGCGCGCTCGCCGGCATGGTGCGGCCGATCGCGACCGCCACCGCGAGGCCGGCGACGCCGAGCAGCAGGAACAGCTGCGGCGTGGTCATTCCGGCCTTCTGCAGGACCGCCACGAGCACGGCGCTCCCCGCCATGAAGGCGGCGTTGAGCACGTTGACGGCGGCCACCACCCGCGCGCGGCGGTCGGCGCCGGCCCAGGCCTGCACCGCCGCGAAGGTCGGCACGATGAACAGGCCGCCGGCGATGGCGAGCCCGGCGAGATCGATCGCAAAGCGCGTGCCGCGGAACGAGCCGAGCACGGCGAGATAGCCGGAGAGGCCGGCAATCGGGGAAGCGCCGAGCGTCGACCAGCCGAGGTCGATCGCGAACAGGCCCAGGAGCACGGCGCCGATCAGGGTCGGCAGCAGGATGATCCGCCCGGCCGCCAGCCAGGCGGCGAGGCCGGAACCGATGGCGATCGAGACCGAGAATACGGCGAGGCAGGTCGTCACCACCTCCTCGTTGCCGCCGAGCACGTTCTTGACCAGCGGCGGCATCAGCGAGAGCGCGACCGCGCCGGTGAGCCAGAACCAGCTCGTCACCACCGCGCCCCACCACAATCGCGGATCTTCGCGCAGGAACTTCAAGAGTCCCGCGGTCGAGACCAAGATGTTCTTGCTCACCACGAGGTTCGGCGCCGCCTCGCCAGTGCGCGGGATGAGCAGGCTCGCCCCCCAGCACAAGAACGCGAACACGATCATGAGCAGGGCGAAATGGGCGGGATCGCCGCCGTCCTTGGCAGCGATGCCGCCGACGATGGTGCCGAGCAGGATGGCGATGAAGGTCGCGCCTTCCACCAAGGCGTTGCCGGCCGGAAGCTCGGAGCGGGCGAGATGGTCGGGCAGGATGCCGTATTTGATCGGGCCGAACAGCGAGGCGATCACGCCGAACAGGAACAAGGCGAAGAACAGGAGCGGCACCGAATGCAGGCTGAAGCCCAGGACGGCGACCAGCGCCGCGCCGATTTCCGAGAATTTGAGGCGGCGCGCCACCACGGCCTTGTCGTAGCGGTCGGCGAGCTCGCCGCCGAGCGCGGACAGGAAGAAATAGGGCGAAATGAAGACTGCGGCAGCGAGCGTGATGAGGGCTTCCGCGTCGGCGCCGCCGATATGAAACAGGATCAGAAAGACCAGCGAGTTCTTGAGGAAATTGTCGCTGAATGCGGAGAAGAACTGGCACCAGAACAGCGGCGCGAAGCGCCGCGTCATCAGCAGCGACGAGGACATGGCCTCTCCTTCAAGCGGGTACCGGCAATCCCCGACCGGCGGGGGCTGCCGAGCAGCAATGCCCGCCTAACAGACGATAATTTGGGCAAAAGGACAATCGCCCCGCCGCGGCCCGGAGGCTACCGCCCTCCGGCAAAATCCCCTCCGCGGGCGCCGTGAAGGCGCAAAAACAAAGCGGGCGGCGCGGCGCCGCCCGCTACGCGAGTCCCGCCACGCGCGCTCGCTTACCCATACAGCCGGGGGTATCGGGGTTGCTGCATCACGACGGCTGCGACACTCAGACAAACCGCCGCCGCACAAGCCAGGGCAAAGAGCGAAATCCACATGGCGTAATCCCTCGTTGTCTTGTGTGTCGCCTGCATCTGTCGTCAAGCCGACATCAAACGCGCGCCGGGCTGACTGGTTCCTGGAACTCGGTGAGAATTTTCTCGGTAAAATCATACTACTCGCCGCGAAGGTTTCCGCCTCGGACCGCAATCCCCGCTGCTATGGCCGCCGGCTTGGCCCCCCCATCGGCCGCGGTCGGCCGTCTTCCCCCTCGGCTTTTGACGTTGCCGCGTCGATGCGCGAGAATTCCCGCCGCGGCCGCCGCCCTTCCCCCTTCCCTGCGGCCGCTCTTCCGGAGTTCGCGTGCAAGACAGAGACCAGGCCCGAAAACCAGTCGGCGCGCGCCGGCGTCCGCGCCGGTGAGACCATGAAATTCACCGGCGACATCATGATCGGCGCGCCGCCCGAGGCGGTCTACGCAAAGGTGCGCGATGCCCGCTTCTTTGCTTCCTGCGTCGAAGGCGTCCAGGAGCTCAATGAGATCGATTCCGATCATTACACCGCGGTGCTGGAGACCAAGGTCGCGTATCTGAAGTTCAAGTTCAACGTCACGGTCGAGGTGGTGCGGGCGCAGCCGCCGCGCGAGATCGAGGCCAGGATCGAAGGCACGCCGCGCGGGATCGTCGGGCGGCTGACCGCGACCTCGGTCACCCGGCTCGCGCAGGACGATGGGGGAACCAGGGTGAGCTACGAGATCGATGCGGCGCTGACCGGCAAGCTCGGCAGCCTCGGCCAGCCGGTGCTGCGCGCCAAGGCCAAGGAGATGGAGCGGCAATTCGCCGAACGCATGCGCGCGGCGTTCGCGGCGCCCACGCCGGAGGCTGCCGGATGACTCCGTTCGAGCTCGTTGAACCCGCCACTTTGCGCGAGGCGATCGGGCTGCTCGATGCCGAGGATACCTCGGTGCGGCCGATCGCCGGCGGCACCGCGCTGATGCTGATGATGAAGGCCGGCGTGTTCCGGCCGACGCGGCTCGTCAGCCTGCGCAAGCTCGGGGAACAATATTCGCGCATCGCGGCGGCGCCGGACGGCGCGCTCGCGATCGGCGCCATGACGCCGCTCGCCGCGGTCGAGCGCTCGCCCGAGGTGGCGCGCGCGGCGCCGGTGATTGCGCGCGCGATGCGGCGGCTCTCGAACATTCGGGTGCGCAATGTCGCGACCGTCGGCGGCAATCTCGCGCACGGCGACCCGCACATGGACCTGCCGCCGGTGCTGATCGCGCTCGGGGCGGAGGTCCTGGTCAGCGGGCCCGGGGGCGAGCGCACGATCGCGGTCGAGCATTTGTTCGCCGGCTATTTCGAGACGGTGCTGGCGGGGAACGAGCTGATCTCGGAGCTGAAAATTCCGGCGCAGGGTAGATCGCGCGCCGCCTATCTGAAGGTCACCACCGGCTCGGCCGAGGACTGGCCGGCGCTCGGCGTCGCCGTCGCCCTCGAAACTGAAGGCTCGGCGGTCAAGTCGGCGCGCGTGGTCATCAGCGCCGCGACCGAGAAGGCCGTCCGCCTGCCGGGGGCGGAGCGGGCGCTGGCGGGGGCGAGCGTCGACGCCAAGGTTTTGGCGCGCGCCGGCGACGCCGCGGCCGAGGAGGTGCAGTGCATCTCCGACGTGCGCGGCTCCGCGGCCTACAAGCGCGAGCTCGTCCGTGTCTATGTCGCGCGCGCGGCGCGCCAGGCGCTCGATGGAGCAACCCACTGATGGCGACCACTGCAGGCGGACAAATCGGCGCCAAGGTCGGCGCGCAAGTCGGACGCTCGCTGCCGCGGCTCGAGGCGCGCGAGAAGGTGACCGGACGCGCCGAATATACCCACACCATGCGGCTCCCCGGCATGCTGCACGGCAAGATCTTCCGCAGCACGGTCGCCCACGCCCGCATCAAATCGATCGACGCGAGCGCGGCGCGAGCGCTGCCGGGCGTCCACCGGGTCGTCACCTCGCAGGACGTCCGCAAGGTCATCCCGCAGCCCTATTACGGCCCCGCATTCCACGACCAGCCGATCCTCGCCATCGACAAGGTGCACTATGTCGGCGAGCCGGTCGCGGTCGTGCTCGCCGCCGATCCGCATGTCGCCGAGGAGGCGGCGCAGCTCATCGTCGCCGACTACGAGGAGCTGCCGGCGGTGTTCGACGAGATCGAGGCCGCGCGGAACAAGACGCTGGTGCACGACGAGCTCAAACCCGCCGGCACCTTCGCCGATCTCAAGCATCTCAAAGGCCGCAAGGGCACCAACGTCGCGCTCGATTACAAGCTTCGGCGTGGCGACGTCGACAAGGCCTTCGCCGCGGCCGCCCACGTGTTCGAGCACACCTTCCGCACCCAGAAGTGCCTGCATCTCGCGCTCGAGCCGTTCGCGTCGATCGCGGATTGGAAAGAAACCGGGGTGACGATCTACAGCGCCGCCCAGGGGCCCTCGTTCGTGCGCACCGAGATCGCGCGCCTGCTCGGCTGGCCGGAGAACCGGGTGCGCATCAAGGTGCCCTATCTGGGCGGCGGCTTCGGCGGCAAGCTCTACATCAAGCTCGAGGCGCTGGTCACCGCGCTCTCCATGATCGCGCGGCGACCAGTCAAGGTCGCGCTCACCATGGAGGAGCAGTTCTACACCATCACCAAGCACCCCAGCACGTTCCGCATCAAGACCGGCGTCGACAAGGACGGCCGCATCACCGCTCGCAAATGCGAGGTCTATTGGAACGGCGGCGCCTATGCCGACATCGGGCCGCGGGTGACGCAGAAGTCGGGCTTCACCGCCTCGGGTCCCTACGACATCGACAACGTCTCGATCGATTCCTACGCGCTCTATACCAATCTGCCGCCGGCGGGGGCGCTGCGCGGCTTCGGCATCCCGCAGCTGGTGTGGGCCTACGAGAGCCACACCGACATGATCGCGCGCGCGCTTGAGCTCGACCCGATCGAGTTCCGCCGCAAGAACATCCTGCGCGAGGGCCGGCCGCACGCCACCGGCCAGATCATCGAGAACGCCAAGCACGAGCGCGCGCTCGCGCGCGTGGCCGAGCGGCTCGACTGGGGCAAGCCGCTCGACCGCGGCACCGGCACGCTGCGCCGCGGGCGCGGGGTGGCGGTCGCGATCAAGGCGGTGATCTCGCCGACCACCTCGGTCGCCAACGTCATCGTCGCCGCCGACGGCAGCACCACGCTGCATTGCGGCACGGTCGACATGGGCCAGGGCTCCGACACCGCCATGGCGCAGATCGTCGGCGAGGTGCTCGACGTCGCGGCCGAGAGCGTCAAAATCGTGCCGCGCGACACCGACGTCACGCCCTACGACATGGGCACGCTCGGCTCGCGCTCGCTGTTCCACATGGGTCACGCGGTCAAGCTCGCGGCCGAGGACGCGCGCGCCAGGATCAAGGCGCTGGCGCGCGAGGTCGGCGAGCCCGAGGGCAGCAACATTCCGCTGCCCGAGCTGTTCAGGAAGAAATACGGCATGCAGGCCGGCACCATCGTCGGCACCGGCATCTACAAGCCGGACTACGTGCCGCCCGATCCCGCGACCGGGCTCACCTCGAACGTCACGCCGTTCTGGATGTGCGCGGCCGCCGGCGCCGAGGTCGAGGTCGACACCGAGACCGGGGCGGTGCGGATCGCGCGGCTGATCAACGTCGTCGACTGCGGCAAGCCGGTCAATCCGAAGATCGTCGAGACCCAGATTTCCGGCGGAACGCTGATGCAGCTCGGCTTCACCATGTTCGAGAAGATGCAGATCGACGCCGGCCAGGTGACCAACGCCTCGCTCGCCGACTACAAGATCCCGAGCATGCTCGACGTCCCCATGGTCATGGAGAACGAGGCGGTCGGCGCCGACCAGTCGAACGGGCCGTTCGGCGCCAAGGGCGTCGGCGAGACCGCGACCTTCTGCGTGTCGCCGGCGATCGCCAACGCCATCGAGGACGCCTGCGGCGTGCGTCTCACCGAGCTGCCGCTCACACCCGAGGCCGTGTTCCGCGCGCTGCGCGCCAAGGCCGAGCAGCCGCTCGCCGTCGAATGATCCGGTGACCGATGATGACGCGCACGATCAATTTCACCCTCAACGGCGACAAGGTCGCGGCCGCGATCGAGCCGCATCACAATCTGGTCGAGCTGCTGCAGCGCGAGTTCAATCTGATGGGCGCGCGCGAGAGCTGCGGGCAGGGCATGTGCGGCTGCTGCACCGTGCTGGTCGACGGCACCGCCGTCTCCGGCTGCCTTTATCTCGCGGCCTTCGTCGACGGCGCCGAGGTGGTGACGGTCGAGCATCTCGCGAGCGGAGATGCCTTGAGCCCGGTGCAGGAGGCCTTCATCGAGGCCGGCGCCTTCCAATGCGGCTATTGCACCCCGGGCTTCGTGCTGATGACGACGCAGCTGCTCGACCGCTACCCCGACCCCGACGACGATCAGATCAGGCATTATCTCTCCGGCAATCTCTGTCGATGTGCCGCCTATCCCGAGATCGTCAACGCGGTGAAGATCGCCGCCCGCAAGCGCAAGGCCGGCAGCTAGCGGCGAGGCGGTGCATGCCCTTGACGGCATATGCCGCCTTAGGCATATTGAAAGTGAGGTGATCGATGCCGCGGACGCTGGATGAAGTCGTCGCCACTCTTCCCGCGGGCGAGCGGGCGAAGATCGAGGCGCGTGCGCGGGAGCTCATTGCCGAGGAGATGTCGCTGCAGGACCTTCGCAAGGCCATCGGCAAAACGCAGGCGGCGATCGCAAAGCGCCTCAAGGTCGGGCAGGACGCGGTCTCCAAGCTCGAGACGCGGAGCGACATGTACATCTCGACGCTGCGCAGCGTCCTCAAGGCCATGGGTGCGGAGCTGGAGCTGATCGCCCGGTTTCCGGACCGCCCCCCGGTCCGTCTCGAGGAACTTGGGACTGCCGCACCGCGCCGCAAACGCGACCCGCGCGCCGTGGCATAAGTGCGGGACCCGTCGGTCTCGCATTGCGCCGAGAGAGGTAGCAGCCTTGCCCCGGGCAAGCATGCCTTTACCTTAGTGGCGGCAACAAAGCCGTGGATGGCCGGAACAACAAGTCCGACCAGGACGTGAATGCGCATCGACCCCATGCACGTCGACACCGACGTCCTGGTCATCGGATCGGGCGGCGCCGGCATGTACGCGGCGATCGCGGCCGCGCGCGCGGGCGTGCGCGTGTTCCTCCTCGACCGCAGCCTGATCGGGCGCGGCGGCGCCACCGTGATGGCGCAGATGACGGTCGCGGTCGCGCTCGGCTCGGAGACGCCGGACCATTGGAGCCACCATTACGACGACACGCTCGAGGCCGGCCGCGGCCTCTGCGACGAGCCGCTGGCGCGGCTCCTGTGCGAGGAAGCCGCCGACTGCATCGGCGAGCTCGACGGCTGGGGCATCGGCTGGGCGCGCAACGACGGCCGCATCGCCCAGGCGTTCGCGCCCGGCCACGACCGCCCGCGCTGCGTCTATGTCGACTTCCTCAACACCGGCCCCGCCGTCTCGAAGACGCTGCGCGGCGTGGTCACGCGCACCGGCGGCATTCGCAAGGCCGGCGACCTCCTGGTCGTCGATCTCGTGCGCGTCGACGGCGAGGTTGCCGGCGCCGCAGCCGTGCATCTGCCGACCAGCGCGCCGGTCACCATCGCGGCGAAGGCGACGATCATCGCCACCGGCGGGCTCACCCGGCTCTACCGCCGCAACAGCGCCTCCGCCAACATGGGCGGCGACGGCTATGCCCTGGCGCTGCGCGCGGGCGCGCCGCTCGTCGACATGGAGTTCGTGCAGTTCTTCCCGATCGGGCATCTCGCGCCGCGGCTCATCGGCATGGATCCGATCATGTGGGATCCGTTCCGCTACAAGCTCGGCGGGCGGCTCATCAACAGCGAGGGCGAGGAATTCGCCGCGCGCTACGGCGTCAGCGAGGACGGGCGCTACGTCATCACCCGCGACCTCGCCACCTACGCCATCGTCAAGGAGGTCGAGGCCGGACGCGGCTCGCCGCACGGCGGCGCCTATCTGAGCTTCCGGCACTGCTCGGAGGCCGAGCTGCGCCGCGCCTTCGGCCCGGTGATCGATCGGCTGGCGCGAAACGACATCGACCTCACCAGGATGCCGGTCGAGGTCGCGCCGATCGCCCATTACCACATGGGCGGGGTCAAGGCCGACGCGCGCATGGCGACCGAGCTGCCGGGCCTGTTCGCGGCCGGCGAGGCGGTGGGCGGCGCCAACGGCGCCAACCGGCTGTCCGGCAATGCCATCACCGAGGCGCTGGTGTTCGGCCGCCGCGCCGGCGCGAGCGCAGCCGACCATGCGAGGCGCGCTCGCGCGCCGGCGTTCCGCCCGCAGGCGGCGCGGGCCGCGCTCGAGCTCGTCGGCCGCCGCACCGATCGCAACGACCTCAACACCGCGGCGATGGTTCAACGGCTGCAGGCCACCATGGCGGACGACGTCGGCCCGTTCCGGACCGCGGCGAAGCTCGAGCGCGCGCTCGACTCGATCGGCGAGATGATCGGCGCGCTCGGCGAAGCGCCGATCGGCGACCGCGCCTTCGACCTGCGCTTCCTCGAATGGTTCGACCTGCGCAACATGCTCACGGTGGCGCACACCGTCGCCATGGCGGCGCTCGCGCGCGGCGAGAGCCGCGGCGCCCACCAGCGCGAGGATTTCCCCGGCATGCTGCCGGAATGGCGGGTGAACCAGGTGGCGCGGCTCGGCGCCGGTGGTCTCGCGCTCGCGGCGGTGCCCGCCGCCACCGCGGCGGCCGCGCAATGAGCACCGTCGCGCGCCTCAAGGTGCGGCGCGGCGAAACCACCGGCGCCGGGCGGTGGGAGAGCTACGACGTCCCGTTCGAGCCCGGCCAGTCCGTGCTCGACGGTCTGCGCTGGATCCGGGCGAACCGCGATCCCTCGCTCGCGATCCGCTTCTCCTGCATCAATGCCAATGCCTGCAAGGAGTGCCTGATGGAGCTCGACGGCAAGACGGTCTATGCCTGCACCGCGCGCCTCGAGGCGCGCGAGATGACGTTGGCGCCGTTGTCCAACAAGCCGCTCGTTCGCGACCTCGTCACCGAGATCGCGCCGCCGGCGGAGCGATTCAAGAGATGAGCCGCGAGGCTCGAATTCGAACGTGAGAGCAATGTTGCAAACCCGGAAAGAAGACATGTCGGTCGAGCGCAAGCCCACGGCCTTCGGCGACCTGCGCGGCTGGATCGCGGCGCTCAGGGCGCACGGCGAGCTCCACGAGATCGCCGCCGAGGTCGACTGGAACATCGAGCTCGGCACCATCATGCGCTTGGCGCAGGGACCGGGAACCGGCAAGGCGCTGCTGTTCGGCAACATCAAGGACTACAACAAGCCGGAGAGCCGCTGCCGCCGCGTCTTCGGCTCCGCGCTCAACAGTTACCGGCGCATCGCCATGATGCTGGGGCTGCCGCCCGATACCCATCCGCGCGAACTGGTGAAGATCGGCCGCAGCATCCTCACCGGCAGCGTCCCGCCGAAAATCGTGGCGACCGGCCCGGTGAAGGAGAACATCCTCACCGGTAAGGACATTGATCTCTTTGAGTTTCCCACCCCCTATTGGAACCGGCTCGACGGCGGCCGCTATCTCCTCACCTATGGCGGCTGCGTCACCAGGGATCCCGAGACCGGAATCATGAACGTCGGCATCTACCGCGGCATGGTCGCCGGCCGCGACCGCATCCCGATCCTGATGTGGCGCGCCCAGCACATCGGACACCATTTCACTGCCTGGAAGGACGGCGGCAGCGCGGAAATGCCGATCGCGGTGGCGATCGGCTGGGAGCCGTCGCTCGGCTTCACCGGCGGATCGCCGGTGCCCAAGGGCATGTGCGAATACGACGTGATGGGCGCCATCCGCGGCGCACCGGTCGAGCTCGTCAAATGCGAGACCGTCGACCTCCATGTGCCGGCGGCGGCGGAGATCGTGATCGAGGGCTATCTCGGCCTCGATCCCGAGAGCTACGTGATGGAAGGCCCCTATGCCGAGTTCACCGGCTATCTCGCCGGCGACCGTTCGCCCAAGCCGGCCATCCGCGTCACCGCCGTCACCCATCGCAACGACCCGATCCTGCGCGGCACGATCGAAGGCTCGCTGCCCGGCAGCTATTCGGAGAACGGCGTGTGCTCCTCGATCATGCGCGCCGCCACCGCCTGGAACGTGCTCGACCGCGCCGGCGTGCCGGGGATCACCGACGTCTGGTGCCCGCCGGTGCAGACCGGTATCAACGTGCTGATCCGGATGAAGCAGAGCTATCGCGGGCAGGCCAAGCAGGCCGCCAACGCGCTGTGGGGCTCGTCGGCCGCCCACGTGCGCTACAAGCACGTCACCGTGGTCGACGACGATATCGACATCCACGATTACGCCGCGGTCGACTGGGCGATCGCGCACCGGGTCAACGCCGGCGAGAACGACATCGTCATCATGCCGGCGACCTTCGGCGCCGGGCTCGACCCCTCGACCCGCCGGCGCGACCGCAATCCCGACCTGTTCGGCACCGGCAAATGGAACCGGGTGCTGATCGACGCCACCGTCAATCTCGACTACGACCCCGATCCGGAATTGGGCGGCGCCCGCTTCCCGCCGACGGTCTGGCCGGGCAAGGACGATGTCGACAAGGCCTATGCCCGCTGGAGCGAGCTCGGTCTCGGCAAGCCGCAAGGCGGGTAACGGAGAGGCCGTAGGTTGGGTCGACCCCGGGCTCTTGACCCGGGGGAGACCCAACGTCGCGAGGCAGTCGGAGATGTTGGGTCTCGCAAGGGCTCGACCCAACCTACGGCCGCCGGATAAACTCCCCCGATTGAGCCCACGACGGAGCCCCTGCCGATGACCGAACAAGCCGTCACCTTTTCGTCCGCCGGTCTCGAGATCTCCGGCGTGGTGCACGTCCCGAGCGGGCTGCGGCCCTCCGAGCGGCGCGCCGCCTTCCTGGTGCTGCACGGCTTCGGCAGCAACAAGACCTCCTCGAACACGATGCAGCCGACCAAGGTGCTTTGCGACCTCGGCTACGTGGTGCTGCGCTTCGACATGCGCGGTTGCGGCGAGAGCGAAGGCGAGTTCGGCCGCGTCATCTGCCTGGAGCAGGTCGAGGATACCCGCAACGCGCTGAGCTTCCTCGCCGAGCATCCCGCGGTCGACCCCGACCGCATCGGCGCCATCGGATCGAGCTTCGGCGGCGCCGTCGCCGTCTATGCCGGCGGCGTCGATGCGCGTCTCGCCGCCGTCATCTCCAACGGCGGATGGGGCGACGGCGAGCGCAAGTTCCGCGGCCAGCACAAGAGCCCGCAGGAATGGGAGCGCTTCACCGCGATGCTCGCGAAGGGCCGCGAGCACCGAGCCCGCACCGGCCGATCGCTGATGGTCCCCCGTTACGACATCGTGCCGATCCCGCCCCATCTGCGCAAAAACCTCGCCGGCAATTCGGTGCAGGAATTCCCCGCCGAAACCGCGCAGAGCATGTTCGATTTCCGCGCCGACGACGTGGTCGGAAAAATCGCGCCGCGGCCGCTGTTGCTGCTGCACGCCGCCAACGATTCGGTGACGCCGACCGAGCAGTCGATCGAGCTGTTCAAGCGCGCCGGCCAGCCGGCCGAGCTGCACCTGATCAGCGACGCCGATCATTTCATGTTCGCCGAGGGCAATGCCCGCGTCTGGGACCTTTCGGCGACCGCGACGGCGGTGCGCAAGGCCGCCGGCGCCGCCGGGCATTAGTCCCGCGATGACCGACGACTACGCCTGCGCGCGCGACTACCAGCTGTTCGGCCCCGGCCCGAAGCGGGTGCTGTCGCTCGACGGCGGCGGCGTGCGCGGCGCGATCACCGTCGCCTTCCTGGAGCGGATCGAGGCCTTGCTGTCGCAGCATCGCGGCCGGCCGGTCCGGCTCGGCGACTGTTTCCATCTCGTCGGCGGCACCTCGACCGGCTCGATCATCGCCGGCGCGCTCGCGCTCGGTTTCACGGCCGCGCAGGTGAAGAAGCTCTATACCGAGCTCGCTCCGCTCGCCTTCAAGCGGCAAAAGTGGTCGATTCCCGTCCTGCGCGCCAAGTTCGACGTGCGCGGGCTGCGCGGGGAAATCGAGAAGATCGTCGGCGATCTCGATCTGCAAAGCGACAAGCTGGTGACCGGGCTGTGCGTCGTGACCAAGCGCATCGACACCGGCAGTCCCTGGATCCTCGCCAACAATCCGGCCGCGCCCTATTGGAACGACGGCCCCGGGCACGACGGCAACAAGGACTACCGGCTGGCGAACCTGGTCCGCGCCAGCACGGCGGCGCCGCACTTTTTCGACCCCGAGCTCTTGCCGATCAATCGCCGCAAGGAAGCGCTGCCGCAGTCGACCGCGGCGCCGCTGCAAAATCCCTTCCTCGCGCGATTCCTGCAGGCCGTGCTGGAGCGGGCCGGCCTGCGGCCGAAAGCCGTGGCGGACACCACCGACTATGGCCTGTTCATCGACGGCGGCGTGACGCCGCACAACAACCCGTCGTTCGCGCTGTTGCAGATGATCTCGCTCAAGCCGTTCGGTCTGTGCTGGACGCCGGGCCCGGAGAACCTCTGCTTCGTGTCGATCGGCACCGGCACCCATCGCCCGCGCCTCAATTACCAGGATCTCGGCTTCACGCGCTTCGCGCAGCTCGCCTATCACGCGCTGATGTCGCTGATGACGGATGCCGAAATGCTGATCCTCGCCCAGATGCAGTGGCTGGGCGAATGTCCGATGCCATGGGTCATCAACTCGGAGATCGGCACGCTGAAGGACGACGGTCCGCCGGGCGGCAAGCTGTTCCGGTTCCTGCGCTACGACGTGCGGCTCGAGGCCGAGTGGCTCGACGAGAGGCTCGGCTTGAAGGTCGCCCAGCGCGACGTCGAGCGCTACCGCTGCATGGACGATCCCGCGATCGTCGACGACATCTACGCCATCGCCCAGGTCGCGGCCGAGAAGCAGGTGCGCCCCGAGCACATCCTGGGCAACGATCGGGACAAGGCCGCTTGATTTCCGCCTTCACCGAGCCCCATGCCGAAGCGCCGTCAGGCAGCAGGCGGTGACTCCGTAGAGAATGGGCTTCGGTCGGCCGGTCGGTTAGTTCGCCGCAGCGCCGCGGCGCAGGTCGGTCTCGACGATGAGCGGCGCGTTGTCGCCGAAGCGCGTGCGATAGACCTGCATGTTCTCCATCACGCGCTGCACGTAGTTGCGCGTTTCCATGAACGGAATGCGCTCGACCCAGTCGATCGGATCGACCTTGGGGTCGCGCGGATCGCCGAACCGCTCGATCCACTCGGTCACGCGCCCGCGCCCGGCATTGTAGGCCGCGAACGTCAGGATGTAGTTGCCGCGGTAGTCCTGGAACAGACCGGCGAGCTCGGCGGCGCCGAGTTGCAGGTTGTAGGGCGAGTCGTTCTTGAGGCGCTTGACGTCGTACTTGCAGCTGAAGCGCTTGCAGGTGTCCTGCCCGGCCGACGGCGTCACCTGCATCAGCCCCATCGCCTGGGCGGCCGACCAGTCGGCCGGATTGAACATGCTCTCCTGACGGATGATGGCGAACAGCACCGCATTGCCGATTTCCGGGGCGATCGGCGAATAGCGCGGCACGCCGACGGTCGGAAACGCGTAGTAGTCGAGCGGCAAGCCGCGCGCCAAGGCGGCCTTGCCGAGGTGGAGCATGCCGCGCGCGTCCTGCTGCTGCTCCGACAGCTCGCCGAGCGCCGACAGCGTACCGACGTCGTCGACCCCGCCGCCGGCATCGGCCATCAGCGGGATCACCAGGGATTGCTCCCTGAGCGTGTAGAGGATCTCGAGCGCGCGGACGAGCTCGAACGGTTCCGGAGCGGCCTGCTTGTCCGGCGTCGGCGGCGGGCCCGCCAGCGCGAGCGCCTCGAGCCCGAGCCGCGCGCGAGCGAGCTGCCCATAATAGGCGGCGGAGGAATACGCCGCCGCCCGGTACTCGGCGCGCGCCAGATCCGGCTGGTGCGCGGCTTCCGCCGTGCGCCCCAGCCAGTAATGGGCGCGCCCCAGCGACGTCGGATGGATGCTCGCTTCCGGGATGCGGGCGAAGTGCGTCGCCGCCGTGGCCGGGTCATCGAGATAGCGCAGCGCGATCCAGCCGGCCATGAAATGGCGCTCGACCCGGGAGTTTTCCTTGATCGGCTCGGCGGCGTCCCGCACGACCAGATACGCGGAGCGGGCGTCGCCGATATCGATGAGCTTGCGCGACAGTATCCGCCGCTCGACCCACCATTCCTCCGGATCGCCGATCTCGACGGGATCGCGGGGGGCGGACAGGATCACCCGCGCCGCCTCGGCGATCTTGTTCTCGTGGCGCAGAACATGCGCATACGCGAACAGGAAGCCGGGATCCTGGTGTGCTTCCTCCGGCACGTCCTTGAGCAGCTTGGCGACACTACTATCCTTACTATCCTTGCCGCCCTTGCCGCGCTTCGCGCTCTTTCCACTATTTCCACTCTTTCCGCTAGTTGCACTCTTTCCATGCAGCGCGATGCGCACGCGCGCGATGGCGAGGTCGGCGCTCCCGAGCCGGTGCGCCGCCCGCAGCGCGGCCTCGTTGTCGGCGGCGAACAGCCTCTTCTCCATGCGCGCCTTGTGGTCGACGCGGCTCAGGAGCTCGGAGTAGCTCACGAGCACCTGCTTCTCGACGTCGGCGGACAGTGCATCGTAGCGCCACGCCTCGCGCAGGAGCGCACTGCCGCGATCGGTGTCGCCCTGCGCCAGCAGCGCGCGCGCCAGGACCAAGCGGCCCATGCCCGATTGCGGCGGCGATTCCTTGAAGAAGGCGAGCACCTGCGCCGGCTTGGGATGCTCGTTCCAGAGCATCGCCTCGGCGCGGCGGCGGAACAATGCGAGGCTCGGCCAGCCCGGATTGGCGGCGATGAAGGCCATGTAGCGCGCGCTGCCGACGCCGTTGCCGTCGCTGCGCAAGATGATCCATTCGACGAGCTTGCGCGCTGCCGGGTCCGCGATGGTGGCCTCGATCCCGGTCGCCTTGCTCGCGCCGCCTTTGCGCAGGCCGTCGATTGCCGTCCTGACCAGCGCGACATCGGGGTCGGAGGTCTCGAGCGGCGGCGGTACCGTCGGCGCCGGCGGCGAGTCCTTGTGGGCGGCAGCTTCCGCCGTCTTGTGGGATTTCTTGTCCCTCGACTTGGCCGCCGCGTGCTTGCCGCCCCGCGTGGCCTTGTCCGCGGCTTTTGCCGTCGCTGTGGGTGGCGTTTTCGCGGTCCGGGCCGCCACGAAATGGCTACCCGCGAGCAAGCTCGCGCAAGCGAGTGCAGCAACAAGTGCTGACCGGTGTCGTCGTGTCAAAGCTGTTTATCCCCCAGAGCCCTGGCGAATCGCTTCGCCCCCAGTATTCAGGCGCTCGAATTTACCTATTGCACCAAGATTTGGGCAGAAAAGCGCCGCCGTTGCCGGTCATTGCGGCGGCTGGATCGGGCGCTGGCGGTAGATCGCCACCCACTCGGCGTTCTCCCGCATCGCCTCGGTGCCGAGCTCGAGGTAGAGCGCGCGGGCGTGCGCCGCCGTTTCCTCGTCGATCGCCTGCGGCAGCAGGTCGTAGGCGCGTTCGAACAGCGCGCGCATGCGGTCGTATTGCCGCGCCTGCGCCTTGAACGCGAGCCGCTCGGCATATCCGGCCCAGGCCGCCGCGATGCCCGGTAGGAGGCCGACCACGATGAGGACCATGTGCTCGAGCTCCGGCCAATCGCGCAGGACGTGGAAGAACAGGAGCGGCACGAAAACGAACGGCGACAGCACCAGCAGGATGGCGGAATGCGTCTCGATGGTCCCGGCCAGGCGGTCGTGCCGGAACCCCTGCCGCTTGAAATAGGCGAACTGGCCGTGCACCCAGAACCGGCGGGCGAGCGCGTGCCCGCGCGGATCGATTCTGCCGGGCGGGGCGTCATCCGGCCGGTCGAGGCGCTCGATCGTCCGCAGGCAGATCTTCACCCAGGCGAGCTCGTTCGGCTGCTTGATCGGATAGGCGGCGGCGACGTCACCGACCGGACCGGCGTCGACCGTGGCCGCGCGGCCGTCGCCCGCCTTGGCGTCGGCGTGGCGCGCGCCGATGCCGATGAGCTTCCAATAGACGGCGACCCGCAGCGCTTCGGCCAGCGCCCGGTAGTCGAGGTATCGCTCCTGGTGCTGCCCCAGCGTGGCGCGCGCGAACAGCACGAGCAGCACCAGGAAGGTGACGAAATAGCCGCCGAGGAACAAGTTGGTGACGTATCCGGCATGGGTGAACATCGCGAAGCAGAAGAACGCGACGAAGCCGAAGAAGAACAGCAGTCTCCAGTCCCACTGGAATTGCTTCTGCCGCTCCTGGGCGAGCGCGTCGGCGACCGCGTAGAGCCGGCACCAGAGCGGAGCCCGCTTCATTGCGGAGGCCTTCGCCTCGAGGTCGGTGACGCCGGCGGGATCGGTGAAGAGAGCGTCGAGGCCGTGCGCCCGGCGCGCCGCCCCGTCGGCCGACGCCGCCAGCGCCGCCGCCTCGCGATTGAAGGTGCGGGTGAGATCGATCAGCGTCTCGAACGACTGCCAGGCGTCGAGCTCGCGCCGGACCGCGACCGGCAGCGTCGCGCGCTCGTCCTTGGCCTCGCGGTGGAGGGTGCGGGCGAGGAAGGCCGCGGCCCGGCGCCAGCTCCGCCGCACGATCCCGCCGCGATGACGCTTGACGAGGTCGCGCCCCCAGCGCCCGACGGCGACCTCCTTCGCCGCATTGCGCTCCTTCATGCGCGGGGTGGCGATCTCGATCACCGGCCCGACCTCCGATGCGTCGAGGCTCGCGCGCGGCGAGCCGCCGACCATGAGCGGGATGCCGTCGCGCTTGAACGCCACCACCTCGGCGGTTCCGCCCGCGGCCATGTCCTTGCCGTCGCCGTCCCAGAGCGCGAGCAGGACATGGCAGTGCTGGGTGATGAAGATGCCGACCGCGCGATATTGCTCGGCGCGCTCGCCGCGGTCCGCGCGCAGCGCCTCGAGCGAGGCGGCGCGCAGCGGCATCACCGGCGCGGCGATCGCCCGCGCCAGCAGCGCATCGAACTCGGCGACGTTGCCGGGCTTCAGCCCGGGCTCGAAGTCGCACCGATATTCCTCGAGCGGCAGCGGCAGCGGCGCGATCAGATACGCCCCGTGCGCGAGCGCGACCCGGGCCACCAACCGGTCGGCCCCCTCGGCGAGCGCGGACAGCACGACGATCGGCGTCTCGGCGTCGAGATAGTCGCGGCGCAATCGGGCGATGATGCCGGCGATTTCCCGCTCCAGCCGCGGCACGTCCTCGTCGCGCAGGTCGCGATGTCCGGTGACGCCGATGACCAGGGGCAGGCGGTCGGGCAGCGATTCCATCATCGAGGCTCCATGCCGCGAAGGTTCCGAAGCTTCGCGATTCGCCGCCATATTTGCATCCCGCGCGCCGGGAAGCCACGTCCGCGCCGAAGCCCCGGGGTCGTTGCCCGCATCATCGCCGCGCCTGTGCTATGCTTGCCGCCGCAGGCCGCAGCGGACGGGCTCGAGCCGAGGAGACGAACCATGCAGCGCGACGGACGGGTGAATTCCGGCGACGTGTCGATCTTCTACCGCGCCTTCGGCATGCCCGGACGCACGCCCGTCCTGCTCATGCACGGCGCCAATTATTTCGATTCCTTCGACTGGATCGGGGTCGCGGAGGCGCTCGCCGCCGACCGCGAGGTCGCGAGCTTCGACAAGCGCGGCTTCGGCGAATCCGGCTGGAGCCCGAGCAAGGACTACTCGGTCGACGCCAACATGGGCGCTACATGCTCAAGCGCGATCCCGACTTTCAGAACTCGAAGCCGCGGGGCGAAGGCGCCGAGCTGCCGCAGCGGGCGAGCCGCGACGTCTGGCAGGACCTTGCGGCGATCAAGTGCCCGATCATGATCGTGCGCGGGCTGCGCTCGGATCGCTACACGCCCGACGCCGTCGCGCGCGTCAGCCGCGCTGGTGGCAGCGCTGCGCAAATTCACGGCCGGCGCGTGAGGCCATGTCGAGGAAAAGTGGATCGGCATGACCGCGTCGCCACAGGCAAAGCGGCAGGACAAGCAGAAGGAGATCGCGTTCTTCGACGGCCATGCCGCCGCCGACGAGTACGACGTGTTCACGCCGCAGGCGAGCGCGCGCCTCGTCGATGCGTTCGCCGCGTTGAGCGGGCTCGAGCGCGGCGCGAAGGTGATCGACCTCGGCTGCGGCTCCGGCGCCTTCACCGCGCTGCTCGCGCGCGCGGGCTACGACTGCGTCGGGCTCGACCTCAGCGCCAAGTTGCTCGCGGTCGGCCGCCGCAAGCATCCCGGCATCGCCTTCGTCGAGGGCGACATCGAGCGGCTGCCGTTTCCCGACGCGCGCTTCGACGGCGCGCTGCTGAGCGGGGTGGTGCATCATTTCCCGGATCCCTCGCGCTGCGCCGCCGAGGTGTTCCGGGTGCTGCGCGGCGGCGGTCGCTTCGTCGCCTTCGATCCCAACCGGATGAACCCATTCATGTGGCTCTACCGCGACCGCGCCTCGCCGTTCTACAGCCCGGTCGGAGTGACCGAGAACGAGCGGCCGGTGCTGGCGCGCGAGGTCGCCGCGACCTTCGAGCGCGCCGGCTTCACGGTGTCCTCGCATTATCTTTCCGGCCTCGCTTATCGCTACGTCGCCTCCTCGCGGGCACGGCTCTTCCTGCCGCTCTACAACCTCATCGACGCGGCGGTGTTCGCGCTCCCCTTCATGGCGCGGCTGCGCCCGTTCGTGCTGACCGCGGGCGGCAAGCGCTGATGCGGAGCGGCGCACACTCTGACCCGCATCGCGGTTGCGTAGGGTGGGCAACGGCGCGACACGCCATCTTTGACGCGTGGGCAAAATCGCGCCGCGCCCATAGCCCGTCGAAAGACGGGCGTAAACGCCCTTATGGCCCCCACGCGTCAACGCTTCGACATTCGATCCCCGCTCGGAGGCGGGGACAGGTTTTGCCCACCCTACGGGAATGAGACGTGCTCATGAAATGGCCGAAGATCCGCGCCCGTCGCACCACCGAGGTCTCGCCCTGGATGAGCATCGTCGCGCGCGAGGTCGAATTCGCGCGCGCGGCGCCGACGCAGGTCTATCACGCGGTGGCGCAGGCCGATTACATCTCGATCGTCGCGCTCACGCCGGCCGGCAGGATCGCAATCGTGCGCCAGTACCGTCCGGCGCTCGAAGCCTTCACCTGGGAGCTGCCCGCGGGCCTGGTCGATCCCGGCGAGGACCCCCTCGACGGCTGCCGCCGCGAGCTCCTCGAGGAGACCGGGCTCGTCGCGCGCGCCATCCATCCCCTGGGCGAGCATTTTCCCTGTACGGGCCGGCTCGGCAACCGCATTCATTCCTTCTTCGTCGAGGCCGGCGGGCGCAGCGCCGCGTTTGCGCCCGAGCCCGGCATCACCGTCAAGCTCGTCCCGCCCGTCGAGGTGGTCCGACTGATCGAGACCGGCCGGTTCGAATCGCAGCTCCACCTCGGCGCGCTCCTGCTGGCGCAGCTCAACGGATATCTGACGCTGCCGCGGCCGGTGCGCCGAAAGCGCAAGCCCGCATAGGGCGCAGGGTCAATCCAGCAATCGGGCCATCCGGTCGAGGCCGCGCGCGATCGCCAGGCTCGCGGGACGCTTGGCCAGGCGCTCGACCAATCCCGGGAACCACTTGTTCGACAGCTCGATCCCCTCGCCCTCGACCCACACCGCCACCACCAGCAGCGTCAGCAGCCAGGTCAGGTAGTGGTAGCGCCCGGGGGTGAGGTAGAGGAGCACGACCCCGTGCTGAACGAGGGTGGCGCCCGCGATCAGGCGCAGCCATGGGTCGGCGCGCGCGGCGGCCGCGAGGCGCGCCAGCACGACGATCGCCGCCGCGTTCAGCGGCGCCATCACGACGCTCTCGGAGGGACCGGCGAGCCAGCCGCAGATCTGCCGGATCGCCCGCGCCGCATGCTCGCCCGCCAGGTTCAAATGCAGGAGGTCGATCAACGCGCCCGCGTATTCCGAAGGCGGCATCAACATCGCCATCCGCGCGGTCGAGGTGAACAACATCAGCACGCCGCCATAGACCCAATTGTGCAGCGCCATGCCCAGCACCGGCACGAAGCCGACCACGAGCCCGGCGACGCGCCGAACCTGGCGCTGCCACAGCGCGGCGAGCCCCGCGCCGGCGAGCAGGATTCCCGCCGCCGGCGCGAGGTTCGGCCGCACGAACAGCGCGAGCGCGAACAACGCGCCGGCGCCGCAGGCGCGGCCGAATCGATCGGGCGGCGGCCCGGCGGGACCTAAGAGCAGCACGAGGGCGGCGAGGAAGAGGGTGTAGGCGGCGGGATCGGCGAAGCCGCGCGCCGCCCAATTCACGTATTGCGGCAGGCTCGAGCCGAACAGGACGCCGATCGGAACGGCGGCGAAGATCGTCGCCAGCGCCAGCGCTGCGCGCAACGGCAGGAATCGCCGAAACAGCGCGAACACCAGGAACGGCAGCAGCAGAACGAGCGAGAGATAGCCGAGATAGCTCTCGCCGAAGACGAGATGCTCGGCGGCGCGCAGATAGCGCATTCCCGGCGTGAAGTAGAACACGGGCTCGCCGCCCTCGAGCGCTCCGGCGAGGTCGCCGGCGAGGAGCCGGCGCAGCATGGTGCGCGCAAATCCATCGTAGGCGAGGCCGTCGTCGCCGCCGTCGAACGGCCGCACCCCGCCGATGAAGCTCGCGTCGTTGCAGAAGGCGACGAAGAGCGTGACCGCGATCAGCGCGAACGGCAGCACGACGCGGCGCGGACGGACCCGCACCAGCAATCCGAGCACCGCCGCGGCGCCGATCAAGGCGATCGCCGGCTCGACCAGCTGGCGCAGGCGGATGGCGGCGGTCGGAACGAGCCGCATCGCGAGATTCCCGCCGATTGCGACCCCGAAGATGCGCCGCCCGACGTCGTCGGGCGCGAGCGTCCGGCATTGCATCGTACGATGCGCGATGCGCTCGAAATGCTCGCCCGCGTTCTCCCACAGCACCTCGCCTTGCCAGCACAGGTCGCTGCCGACGAAATCGGCGGGGAAGCGATACATCACGAACCACGGCATCGTCAGCTTCCAGCGATGCACGGTGGCCCAGAACCGGCGGTCGCGGACCGCGCGGTCGAGATCGGCGAGCGGCGAGAACCAGTTGTAGCGTAGCTCGTTGATGAAACCGAGGCGCAGCCAGACCGGATCGGCAAAATCGATCCCGCTCACCCGCCGCGAATAGGCCGGGCGGTCGTAGATGCCGTCGGCGGAGAACGCGAACGGCGCGTCCGGAAAGCCTTGCCCGCGCCAGCAGCCCGCGATCGCGGGATCGCAGCGGCGCTCGCTCGGATAGCGGGCGTCGAACTCGGACGCCATCGCGCGGAACGCCTCCGCCGGCAGTCCCGCCGCGAGCGCGCCGCCGGGCCGGTCGATCAGGAAGACGTTGTGGCCTTCCTCGATGCGCGGCGCCGCCAGGAAGCTTTGCCCGAGCGCGCACAGCACGGCCGCCGCGAGCGCGCCGAGCCACGGCGCCGGGCGCTGCGCGATCGTGCCGGCGACGACCAGCACCGTCGCGACGACGAGGAGCGCGTAGCGAAGGAGATCGTTGATCGGAATCCCGAGCGCCGCGACCACCAGCACCAGCGCGGCGAGCTTGAGCCAGAGTCGATGGCGAGGAGGATTTGCGGAGGTCAATGCTCAAGACTCTGTTTCAGCCCGCAGGGTGGGCCGGCAGGGCGTTTACGCCCGTCTTCGACGGGCTATGGGCGCGACCAAAAAACACAAGCTCTCGGCGCCGCAGGAGCAAGCGCCGTGCCCACGCGTGACTATTGCCGAGAGATCGGTGTCCGGGCAAATGTGACGCGTGGGCAAAGGCGTGCCAGACCGCACCTCACATCCAGCTCTCGCCCGACGCCTTTGCCCACCCTACCGGACCGTGCCCATGGCTCTCGTGCTCGCGCTCCACGAGGACATCCTTTCCGACGGTGCCGCGCTCG
>WNEZ01001165.1_pt1 | contig 24947 bp, 21 predicted proteins | sample 5400521 | NCBI WGS metagenome assembly WNEZ01 (sample SAMN13153339, study PRJNA577476) | soil metagenome | isolation source: 120 cm saprolite under Douglas fir tree site 2 hole 1 replicate 1 | place: USA:California | collected 2015-04-18
GCTTGTGTGACGGTTGGTATATTCCAGGAGAACTGCTACTTATACGCTTGCCCGCAAACGCTGGAGGCAGTCATTATTGACCCTGGCGATGAGGCAGAACGCATCCTGGAGCGCATCACGGAACTCAAACTCATTCCCAAATATATCATCAATACTCACGGTCATATCGACCATATCGGTGCGATCGATGCTGTGAGTGAGATCTACCCCGTACCACTGGCAATCCATCCCGACGATGTTCATATGTACACAGACGAGCGTGTAGCACGAATGTATGGACGCCGGGCACCACTTGTGCAGAGAAAACCTGATATTCTCCTGAAAGAAGGCGATACGATCTCTTTTGGCACATTGACACTCGAAGTGCTGCATACTCCTGGTCATACCCCCGGTGGTGTGTGCCTGGTGAGCCATCCCTACTGCGTGTTTAGCGGTGATACCCTCTTCTACCGCAGCATCGGGCGCACAGATTTTGAAGGGGGAAATTATGAACAGTTGATCCGTTCGATTCGTGAGAAGCTGTATACGCTCGACGATGATCTCGTTGTCTTCCCTGGACATGAGATACCAACGACTATACTAGAAGAGAAGCAGGAAAATCCTTTCGTCCAAATATAATATCTGAGGAGTAAGACCTTGTCAGTTGTATGCGTCATTGGCACAGGGTATGTGGGCCTGGTAACAGGCACCTGTTTCGCTGATCTAGGCAATCAGGTTACCTGTGTTGATATTATCCCGGAAAAGATCGAAGGTCTCAAGCAAGGCATTCTGCCTATCTACGAACCTGGTCTGGAAGAACTGGTCGAGCGCAATGTGCACGCAGGGCGTCTGCATTTCACGACCAGTTACAAGGAAGGCTTGGATAACTGTGATTTTATTTTTATCGCGGTGAATACACCCACCGGCTCCAGCCAGGGTAGAGCAGATATGCACTACGTTGAGAGCGCAGCACGAGGCATCGGGCAGGAACTCGATCACAATGCGATCATCATCAACAAAAGTACTGTGCCTGTGGGCAGCGGTGATGTCGTGAAACGCATCATTCTCAACAATCTTGAACGGCCCGATGTGTCCTTTGCCGTCGTCTCCAATCCTGAGTTTTTACGCGAGGGTTCAGCCGTGCAGGATTTTCTGAGCCCCGATCGCGTCGTGCTTGGCTCATCCGACTCGGAGGCAGCTAATAAGGTTGCTACGCTCTATCTACCGTTGCGTGCTCCAATGGTCATCACTGACCTGTATACGGCAGAGATGATTAAGTACGCATCCAACGCGTTTCTGGCAACAAAAATTTCTTTCATCAACGAAATTGCACAGATTTGCGAGCGCCTGGGGGCTGATGCGAAGGAGGTGGCCGCGGGCATGGGCTACGATAAACGCATTGGGCGGGCATTTTTGGATGCCGGCTTGGGCTACGGTGGGAGTTGCTTTGAAGGAGATCAGACGGTTTTCACGCTCAATAGCCCCAATGTGGCGGTGGAGCGCTTCGATACCCTGTTTGCTAAGGGTGGTCCACCTTTCCTGGGAGATGTAGTGGAGCTTGTGCAGCCCTCTAGTCAGCGTGTGCTTGCGTTTGATCTAGAGGCGGGGCTGCCCATCCTTGCCGACGTAAAAGCCATCACCCGGCGGCCATACAAAGGCACCATGGTGAAGATCAATACCAGCATGGGGCGCACGCTGCGTGTTACTGCCGACCATCCAGTCATCTTGCACAAGGATCAGCAATTCACCCTGCTGCCTGCGGCGGCGGTTGTACCAGGTGACCGACTGATGGCCTTGTGCGAACTGCCCACTATCGAACAGGCAACCAACCTCAATCTGATCGATCTTCTCCAGGATACCAACCTGGAGGCCGACGTCTATGTGAAGCCTACCGATAACACATTCAGCGAGCAGTATGAGCAATTTGCTGCTGCGATTCCACCTGATATGCTCAAGTATCCATACGATGTCAAGTACCATAACCGCATGTCGCTGCGCCTGTTCCGCTACCTGAGTGAGTCACATGTGCTCAACGTTCCTATTGAGAAGCTTCAGCTGTATACCGCGAAAGGTGCGGCGACGGTGATCAATGCCCTGATTCCGATCGACGCGGACCTACTGCGGCTGTGTGGCTATTATCTTGCCGAAGGCTATCTTGCCCAGGACACGGGGCGTGCCGATGCTATACGAGAGCGAGTGGGCTTCTGCTTCCATGAACAAGAAGCTGAATATATCGCGGATGTACAGCGCATTTTGCGGCGTTGGGGCCTCAAGTTCATTGAGCGGCACGCCACCAGTGCCCTGACGACTATTGTTTCTTCGCGCATCTTCTCCTGGCTGCTACGCGATGTCTTGCACTGCGGCACGCGTTCAGAAGACAAGGCCCTGCCTCGTCTGGTATTTAATGTGTTACCTGAGTTACGCCTGGAGTTAATTCGCGGTGCATTCAGCGGCGATGGCGCAGTCACAACGGTGCAGGATGGCCAAAATCTGATGCTGGAATACGCGACCGTGAGCAAAGTACTGGCGGATGGCATGACACTCCTGCTGCAAACGATTGGCGTCATCCCTTCCATCCGTACACGTTGGATGAACAAATCGACTCAAGCGGCTTATATCTTGCGGGTGAGTGGCTACGAACAGATAGTCGCGCTCAAAAATGTTTTTGGCAACAAGCATCGCGCACAAGTAAGCATGGCGGGGGCATTACCTGTCCCCCAGACAGGGTCCCCCGCCACTACTATACACGAATGTTCGCTCTCTGACGGATATAGTAGTGGCGGGGCTTGCCCCCGCCATGGACGATATCAGCGTCATATTCAGCCACATTCCACTCATGGCTATGAGCGGCACAGAGCTTTTGCGACTCTTGTTGTCCGTGAGGTCGAGCATGAAGACGTTGAAACAATGGTCTATAGCATGGAAACCAGCACGGGGACGCTGATCGCATCATCCGGACTGATCAGTCATAATTGTTTTCCTAAAGATGTACGCGCTCTGGCCCATATGGCTGATGAAGCTGGGCTGCACCCACAATTGTTACGTGCCGTCATGGACATTAATCAGGACCAACGACGTTCAGTAGTCAACAAGCTCAGTTCTATCCTCGGCTCGCTGCGAGGATGCACCATCGGCATCCTCGGCCTGGCCTTCAAACCGAATACCGATGATATGCGTGAAGCGCCATCGGTTGATATCATTCGCTGGGTAACCAGCCAGGGGGCAATGGTGCGTGTCTACGATCCGGTGGCCGCGAAGACGGCACATGAGGCCCTGGTGCGCGAAGGTATCCGGTTGGATACGATCACCTTCTGTGAAGATGCTTATGCAGCAGCGCTAGGTGCCGATGCCCTGGTGATTGTGACAGAATGGAATGAGTTTAAGTCTCTCAATAAGCCTCAGATTCGTAGTGTGATGCGTCGGCCTATCCTGATCGATGGCCGCAACATCTATGAAGCAGAGGAGATGAACCGCCTTGGCTTCACGTATCGTGCTATGGGACGTGGTACAGGGCCAGCTCCAACTGTCCTGCCGTCGGGGGATACAAGTGCACCACAACAGCAGTCATTTCTGAGAGGAGAAAATGGCGAGTGACTGACGAAGATCTGCCACTGCTTTTTACCCCCCTGGTGCGTCAACCTGGGGTAGCCATTCCCGATTGGCTCTTTGGACCGGCAGGAGTGGCGGGTCTGCCTGCGCCGCTGCAGCCACCACAAGGGGTGAATATCGCGGTTGGCGTCGATATCATTGAAGTAGGACGTGTGCGCAAGGTCTTCGAGCGTCACGGTGAGCGTTTTCTGCAGCGCGTCTTCACCGAAGCGGAGGTAAGGCAGTGTCGCGGCAAGGCGACGCGCCTTGCAGGGCGCTTTGCTGCTAAGGAGGCGATTAGCAAGGCGCTTGGCACCGGCATTCACGGGGTCGCCTGGCGCGAGATGGAGGTGGTGCAGTTGCGCAGCGGACGGCCCACGGTGCGCTTGCATGGTAATGCGAAGCGGCGTGCTGAACTGCTTGGCCTCAGTGCCTTCGATGTGAGTATCGCCGATCTGAAAGAATTTTCGGTTGCTATTGCGGTAGCTGTGCAGACTACGCCGATGGAGCGAGCGCAAGGATGAGAGCATTATTACAGCGAGTGAGCCGGGCCAGTGTCACAGTTGACGAGCAGGTCGTCGGCCAAATAGGTCAGGGACTGCTGGTGCTGCTTGGAGTAGGGCAGGACGATAGTGAAGTTCAGGTAAAAACCCTGGCTGACAAAATTGCCCATCTGCGTATCTTTGGCGACGATGAAGGCAAGATGAACCGTTCGCTTCTCGATATTGGTGGAGAGGTTTTGGTTATCTCGCAGTTCACCCTCTATGCTAATACGCGCAGGGGTCGCCGTCCTAGCTTTACCGATGCTGCGCCCCCTGCCTTAGCCGAACCACTTGTTGAACGTTTCAAGGATGCTCTTGCTAGCTTTGGGCTTCCGGTCGCCAGTGGGGTTTTTGGTGCCTATATGACCATTGATCTTCGGAATGAGGGACCGGTCACTGTTTTGCTGGACAGCGAAGAGCTATGAACCGGTCCCATTTAGTTCATACGTTTACTTGTCGGTTCGCGCTCACTCATAAGTGTACGCAGCGCTATGATAAGCTTTTTCATCTCGCGTACAGATACACCAATTGAGCCGGGTGGTGAATGATGGGCCTATAACGATTTGACATCCCCTTACGCCTTGCACTATACTACCTAAAGTTAGAGAACCTGGCCCCCACAAGAAGTGTCAGCCGAACACGCGGCCCGGGTCAACATCATGCCCCAGGGCGGAGGCACGGACGGACGCAAGGTCACGTCCCTACCGCCCCTACATAGGTTGGAAAGGATATATTGTTTGCTCGTCGATAGCCATGCTCACATTGACACCGCTCGCTTTCAGAATGACCGCGAGGCCGTGATTCAGGCTGCCTTTGAAGGTGGCGTCACCCGCATCGTCGATCCTGGCTGTGACCTCGCTTCAAGTCGGGTTGCGCTCGCACTGGCGAAAGCGCACCCTGGAGCAGTATTTGCTGGTGTCGGCACACATCCACATGATGCCACCACTTATACCGACGAGGTAGGCATGCTGTATCGCCAGATGGCACGGGAGCCAGAGGTTGTGGCGATCGGCGAGTTCGGCCTCGACTACTTTCGCATGCTTTCGCCGCGAGAAGTGCAACGCGCCGTTTTTTGTGCTCATTTACAGCTCGCTCGCGAGTGTGACCTGCCCTGTATCATCCATGTACGCGACTCCCACGACGATGTGATCGAACTGCTACGCGCTCATGGCCAGGGATTGCGTGGCGTCTTTCACTGTTTCTCAGGGGCTGTCGCTCAGGCAGAAGAGTGCCTGACGTTTGAGGGTTTTCTGATCTCGTTCGCGGGGCCGCTCACACGCCAGGGTAATGCGCTGCCGGAGGTAGCGCGTATGGTGCCGCTTGATCGTATGCTTGTGGAGACTGATAGTCCCTACCTGGTGCCACAACCGCTACGCGCCAGGCGTAACGAGCCACTCTTCGTCAAATATGTTGCTGAGAAGCTGGCTGAGCTACGTGACATGACTCTGGAGGAGATTGCCCAGGTAACTACTGCAAACGCGGTTCGTTTGTTCGGACTTGGAGATTATCATGAAACTGTTTAACACCCTCACGCAGTCTCTCGAAGAATTCGTCTCTATAGACAATACAGTACGCATCTATGTGTGCGGCGTGACACCGTATGACACCACGCACCTGGGCCATGCTTTCACCTATGTCTCGTTCGATACCTTGATACGCTACCTGGAATTCCTCGGCTACAGCGTGAAGTATGTACAGAATGTGACCGATATTGACGATGATATCCTGCGCAAGGCCCGAGAACTTGGTATGCCCTGGGACGAGTTGGGCAATCGCGAGATCAAACGTTACTTGCACGATATGGACTCATTGAATGTGCGTCGCCCCGATGTCTATGCTCGCGCTACTGAAGAGACACCCGCCATGATCGAGATTATCTCGACGCTGCTAACAAAAGGTTATGCGTATGAAAACGGTGGTAGTGTCTATTACAGCGTGAGACGGGACCCGGAGTTCGGCGTAATGGCTCGCGCAATTGGACTAAATGATTATCACGCCATGCTCACCATTGCCAACGAGCGTGGCAACTTCCCCGATGACCCACGCAAGAGGGATCCACTCGATTTTGTGCTCTGGCAAGCGCAGGCTCCTGGTGAGCCGGCATGGCCCAGCCCCTGGGGGCCAGGTCGTCCTGGCTGGCACATTGAGTGTAGTGCGATGTCGATGCGCTATCTTGGCCCACAACTGGACATTCATGGCGGCGGCATTGACCTTGCCTTTCCCCACCACACATGTGAGATTGCCCAGTCTGAACACTTCACGGGCAAAGCTCCGTTCTCTCGTTTCTGGATGCACACAGGTATGGTGCATCAGGATGGCGAGAAGATGAGTAAGTCGTTGGGCAACCTGACGCTTGTCAGTAACCTGCTTAAAGAGTATAGTGCAGATGCTATTCGTATAACGCTGCTGAACCATCTGTATCGCTGTCCCTGGGAATGTTTCCCCGAAGACTTGCAGGTGGCAACGGAGTCGGTTGCACGTTTCCGCCAGGTACGCACGCTCGTTGGTGAGCAGACCGAGGGGCAGGATGCTGTCCTCTCCGGTCGCTTCCACGCGGCCATGAAGAATGACTTGAACACTCCAGAGGCGTTATTGCTGCTGAACCGGGCAGCGGAGACAACGCTTGCGAACCACGATTTGAACACGGGAGCCGAGGTCCTGCGTTTGACGAAGGTGCTGGGGCTACGAGTAGCCGAATAGGCACATAAAATTGGGTCTCCATCCTTCGGATGAAAGCCATTCGTACGGGCGTGATTCATCACGCCCCACATTCCCTTGTCGAGCGGCCCGCAGGGCGTGATGAATCACGCCCGTACGAACGATCCTCTTCCATTTCTACCCTGTTTCACCCCGAAGGACGTAGACCCTCAAAACTTGTCACCATTCTCCTCCTTTGGGACGTGTTAAAAACAGGGGATGTTATCCGATTGTCATCCTGACACCCGCAAGGGGTGGGTCCACGATGAATCGGGACCCTACTACATTTCAAAGGAGGAATTTATGGTTCAAGAGCCAATGGTTCGCAGGCGACCACTAGGCATCACGATTATCGCCATCATCGTAGCCATCTACGGCATTCTAAGCATTATAGGCGGCATTGCCCTGCTTAGCGCAAGTGCTACTGCAGCAATAATCGCCATCGTGTTAGGAGTGCTACAGCTCGTCCTTGCATGGGGACTATGGACGCTCCAACGTTGGGCATTCTGGGCAACTGTAGTTATTGAAGTACTGGCTGTAATCAACGGCATCTTAGCGTTGACAGGACACAGCACTGCTGGTCCAGCACCAGGTATTATCGGGATCATCATCGCTCTGATCGTGCTGATCTACCTGTTCGCCGACCGCAATGTGCGCGCCGCATTTAGGACGTGATAGCGCAGCCCCCCACCAGGGCGCAGGCAAGCTGACGCCCTGGGGTGGTGGGTGTGGCTTGTGCAACAATCTGAACCTCACCCCTTCGGTTCTTCCAGATGACCACCGGTCATTAAAATACCCAGTTGTTCCTCGGTTGCTTCTGGCGAAACGATGTCTACGATCTTGCCCTCGTACATGACAGCGATGCGGTCGGCAAGCGAGCGAATCTCGTCCAGCTCGGCCGAGATCAGCAACACGGCCTTGCCAGCGTCACGCTGCTCGATCAGGCGACGGTGGATAAACTCGATGGCACCGATATCGACACCACGCGTAGGCTGGGAAGCGATCAACGCCATAGGATGAGCGGAAAATTCACGGGCGATAATGACTTTTTGCTGATTGCCACCCGAGAGTGAGCGCACTAGAGCCTTGGGAGAGGATGTGCGAACGTCGAACTCTGTGATAAGCTTTTTTGCCCAGGCAGCAATGTTGCGTAGAAGCAGCACGAAATGCCGCCATGAGAACTCTGGCCAGCGCTCCCGTCCTAAGATTGTGTTATCCTCTATCGAGTCAGTGAGCACGAGGCCACTACCACGACGGTCTTCTGGAATGTGGGCAAGGCCAAATCGCCGTACCTCGCGCGCATTCATTGTCGTAATGTCTAACGTCTCACCCGGTTGCCCATCCTTCACAGGGGTGATAGTAACCTTCCCACTCGTGATCTTACGCATCCCTGTCAATGCCTCGACCATCTCGGATTGCCCGTTGCCTTCAACGCCAGCAATACCAAGAATCTCTCCCGCGTGTACATCAAAACTCACTCCGTGGAGGATCTCTAAGTCTCGATCCGAGAGCGCATGCACATTCTCTACGTGCAATACAACCGGACCAGGGTGAGCGGCTGTCTTATTGACGCGCAGCAGCACTTCACGCCCTACCATCATGCGTGCTATCTCTGCCTGATTGGTCTCACTGGTAATCAACTCGCCTGCATTCTTGCCACGTCGTAATACCGTGATCCTATCGGAGAGTTCGAGCACTTCACGCAATTTATGCGTGATGAAGATAATGGTCTTGCCCTGAGCCACGAGACCACGCAGGACGCCAAAGAGTTCAAACGTCTCCTGCGGCGTTAGCACACCCGTTGGCTCGTCCATAATCAGGATAGCGGCACCACGATAAAGGACTTTGAGAATCTCAACCCGCTGCTGAAGGCCCACTGAGAGCTTCTCGATGCGGGTGTCAGGGTCAATAGAGAGACCGTACCTCCTGCTCAGGTCACGAATATCGGCACGGGCCCGGTTGAAGTCATAGGGGGAGGCAAGACCACCAGGTTCACGTCCCAACACTATATTCTCTGCTACGGTCAGCGGCGGGATCAGCATAAAGTGCTGGTGTACCATACCGATGCCCAGGCGGATAGCGTCACGCGGCCCGCTGATGTGAGCGGTTTGCCCGTTGATGGCAATCTCGCCACTATCGGGGTGAATCAGGCCATAGAGGATATTCATGAGCGTGGTTTTACCGGCACCGTTCTCCCCGACCAAGGCATGAATTTCGCCCTTGCGCACCTCAAGATTGACATGATCGTTAGCAACGACACCCGGCCAGGATTTGCAAATGCCGCGCATCTCTACGGCAAGCGGTGTTGCACGCTCCTCGGTTTGGGCCATTATCGTACTTTCTTGCACGGCTTATCCTCCTCCTTCAGAGGTAGCAATGCAGGATAGCCTCCGGGCCGCGGGCGACCACAAGGGTCCCCACCCCACTCCACACCACCCCCGCCCCTACGGGGTCCGGCATTATCCTCCTGCGATGGAATTTTATTCGGACCCTGGCTCATACGGAATGCCATCGGCGGCAGGCGGCGTCGTGCGACCTACCAGACCGACCAGTGCTACTAGCGTGAGCAGATAAGGCAGTGTACTGAGCAAATTTGGTGAAAAACCTGTATCCTGTAAGCGAGTGCTGAGCGCCTCACCTAAGCCGAAGATGATGCAGGCCGCCCCAGCGCCCAGGGGGTTATACTTGCCGAAGATCACGGCAGCCAGAGCGATGAAGCCTGCCCCAGCAGTCATATTCGAGTTGAAGATGCCGGCAATTCCCAACGCCAGAAACGCGCCTGCCAGGCCAGAGAGCAAACCGCTGCTGATCACGCATAGGTAGCGCACGAGGCGTACGTTGATACCTGCGGTGTCTGCCGCCTGTGGGTGTTCACCCACTGCCCTAATGCGCAGGCCAATGTTTGTGCGGAAGAGTAAGAACTGCATCCCCAGCAGAATGAGCAAGGCAACATAGAAGATGATATTTTGTTGAAAGAGCACGGGTCCCAGGAAGGGGATGTTCACGAGTGGTCCCCAGGAAATGATGGGCAGGCGTAATGCATTTGGCAGCGTTGGCACGCCTTGCCCAGCCGTCTGGATGAAGAGCAGATAGTTCGTCAAGCCTAGAGCTGCGATATTGATGGCGATGCCACTGACGATCTGGTTAGCTTTGAAGTTGATGGAGACGATAGCATGGATAAGCGCCATCAATCCTCCGGCAATCATCGCACCGAACACACCGCCCAGGAGACTATGGGTTGCTAATCCAGACATGACGCCTGCATACGCACCTGTGAGCATCATGCCTTCCATAGCGATATTGACGACACCGCTACGCTCGGAGATGACCCCTCCCAGGGCAGGTAACAGGAGCAAGGCAGCGAATTGTAGAGTAGCTTGCCACAGATCACTGCTGGGCAGCACCCGGAATAACACTTGCAAGAACACGATTGAACCTCCCCAGTCTGCCTGCATAAATTCCTCTAGACCTCTACCGGAGGGCATAGTTCACATTTTTGCGCACCTCAACCTCCCAGGGCGGAGGCAAGCTCACGCCCCTACTAACCACGTAACAAGCCCCTCAAGCAAAAAATGAAATGCGCCCTCAACCGGATGCCAATGGTGGTTTATTAGTTTGCTCAGGATTATCCTCGATAGTTGAAGTACCCAGCCCAGGTTGTGTTGCACCGTTGCCTTCATTGCCGTTGCCGTTCACAGGAACCTCTGTCACTGCCACTCCCGAAATAGGCGGCACGAGGGGTGGTCGGCTACTAACGCTCATCCACTGAGGTAGGGCACGCTGGATCGCGGGTAAAAATTCAGAGGCAATACTAAACAATACCAATGCTTGAATGATGAAGACCAGGTCACCCGGCACATTGGCGTTCAGTTGCATGAACGACCCACCCTGGCGCAGTCCGCCGAAGAGGAGGGAGCCAAAGAACACACCGATGGCAGTGGTGCGACCAAGCAAGGCGACGCCGATGGCATCAAAGCCTGTGGGATCAATTTTGAATGTCGAGCCGATCAACTGGTAGGGAAACTGCCCCATCAGGCGCAGCGCGCCCGCCAGCCCGGAGAAGGCACCCGCAAGCGCCATGACAGCAAAAATATTGCGCTTAATGGGAATACCTGCGTACTTTGCCGCCTTGAGGTTTTGACCAAGCACACGGATCTCATAGCCGAAGGTGGTGCGAGAGATGACGAACCAGTAAATAACGAGGGCCAGCAGGGAGATGAAGAAGCCGACATCCACAAAATATTGGTCGGGTAGAGGAATTTTGGGCAGGAACGTACCCAGCGTCTGATTGTAGAAAATGGAAATCTTCGGTAGAGTTGCTTGCAAGGGAATAGAAGTGGTCTGGTCAGCCTGCTGTGGAGCCTTGAAAGGGCCATCGATGAGATAGTCGGTGAAAAAAAAGGCGATCCAGTTGAGCATAATCGTCGTCACGACTTCGTGTGCGCCACGCCATGCCTTCAGAATACCAACGATGCCGCCCCAGACAGCACCGGTAAGCATACTGGCAATGATCATGACTGGAATGAGCACCCAACCAGGCCATGTGGGCGCTTTGAAAGCAATAATGGCTGCTGCCATCGCTCCCATAGCCAACTGGCCTTCGGCTCCAATGTTGAAGAGTCCAGCGCGAAAGGCAATCGCTACCGAAATCCCTGTGAGAATGAGCGAGGTCACACCCACCAGCGTAAACGAGAGGCTCTGCAAGTTGCCGAATGAGCCGTTAAAGAGCGAGCTGTAGGCGGCAATAACGGATGCAAAACGGTCTAGCAGCGAGCCAGGCGAGGTAATCATGATGACGATGCCGCCGGCAACTATCGCCAGCGCTACGGCAAAGAGAGGGCGACCAATCGAACTCCCAAGTGAGCGTATCCAGGTTGCAAGTTTTGCTGTAGGAGGGCGCTGTGTAGGCGCCCCAGGTTGCGCTGTGCGTACAGCCATAACGAATTTCCTCCTACTGTAGGATGAGGCTTCGCCGCCGACGTCTCTACCTTAAGGATCTGGTTTTCTTAATCATAACATTGATGATGACAAGAAACAAGAACCGGGCGACCTTTGTGGTCACCCGGTCAAAAATTCCCCTTACAACACGGAATTAGGGAATATTCTCAGGTGGAGTGAGCGCGCCAGACATTATTTGCTGGGCATACATGTCGGCAATTGCCTTGGCATCGGCAGGAACGGCAGCGCTGACCGGAGCATAACCGACGCCATCATGGTTCAGGTCGAACTTTGTTGGATTCGCGGCAAAGCTGGCAAAGGTGCCATCTTGCCCATCTTTAATGATGTCGTAGACGGCAACATCGACGCGCTTCAGGGCACTGGTGATGACGCTTGCATGGACGAAGCTCTGATCGGCATCAACACCGATACCGAAAACGCCCTTCTGATCAGCAGCATCAAGAGCGCCGATACCACAGCCACCGGCGACCTGGAAGATGATGTCGGCCTGGTGCTGGTTAATCTGGGCCAGGGCAGCGTCTTTACACTTAGCAGTGTCAGCGAAATCCTGTGAATAGTTGATCACGACGTTGACTTTCGGATCGACTTTTAGAGCACAGAACTTGTAGCCAGCCATGTAGCGGTTGACCGGTGGAATCGAGAGGCCACCCACGGCTCCGATGGTGCTCTTGCCAAGCAACTTCGGAATTTTAGCCTTGCCATCCATCTCCATCTGGCCAGCAATTGCACCGACGAGGCAGCCAGCCTCTTGCTCTTTGAATTTGAGTGGAGCTACATTGGGGAGTGTTTCGCAATTTCCGGTAGTAGCGTTAGGAACGGCACAGCCATCGACGATGGCGAACATTTTGCTGGGGAACTGCTTGGCGACCTGGTCCAATGGTGTTTGCATTAAAAAGCCGACGGCGATGACCATGTCTGCACTTTGAGCCGCCAGGGTCAGATTTTTGACATAGTCGTTCTGTGATTGTGTCTGAATGATTTTCTGCGGGAAACCATACTGGTTTTGCGCCTTGGTGTAGCCGGTATAGGCCAGGTGGTTGAAGCCGTTGTCATTCAGACCACCGATGTCGGTGACCAATGCTGCAGTCACAGCAGGTTTGGTGGGAGTCGTCCCGCCGGTAGGGGCCTGTGTGCTGCCGCCACCACAAGCGGCAAGCAACATGGCAAATAAGGCCAGGAATGATGCGATGCGGATGAGGTCTATCGTTCTTCGCATGTGTGCTTCCTTTCTCTCCGTCTAAAAAATACGGTTGCTATACATAACATACGTAACGAAGAGATTACTTCTCACATGTCTGTCGAGATATTCCTGAAGAATGTCTCGACAGACATGTGAGAAATCCGCCAGTTATGCCCGTATCTCCTCGAGCATAGCCAGATTGATGAACAGGTCACAGCTCTGACGCAGGGTAGCAGACATGGCTTCGTCGAACGCAGCGACCTCGACACGCACGCCGTGATCGGAGCAATAGTCGAGCATGGGCATAAAATCGCTATCGCCGCTGACCAGCACGATACAATCGACGGCTCTGCCATCGACGAGACGCACGACATCCATACACAGGTCCAGGTCCAAGTCAGCCTTCTTCGCACCACTTGAGAAGGTTTTGTAGTTCTTCGTGGTGATGCGATAGCCCAGTCCCTTCACGGCTTGCAAGAACATCTGATCTTCGCTGGAATGTGGACTGGTGGGACAATAGGCCTGGGCGCGCACCAGGCGACGATTGCCGCGCAAGAAATCAAGCAATTTGGCAAAGTCTATCGTGATGCGCAACGTACGAGCCGAGTACAACAAGTTGGCAACGTCCACAAACACCCCCACGCGCTCAGTTGATGGGAACGGTGGAAGCGAGACAGAGATGTTGGCCGGTACCTGATTTACACGTCGTAGCTCATTGACCATACGATCGGTCTGTGCCTGAATCCCTTGCACTACAGCATTAGCAAGCTGGTTGAGGGCAGGGTCACCAGTACGAACTGGATAGACCGTCGTGCGCTGCACTTCTGCTCGTACTGCCCGCAAGTTACCCCGCACAGGTGAGCTGCCACGCGCGGGAGACGGCTCTGGCGACATGAATGGGCCAGGAACATCGTTGCCTTGATTCATCTGGCCGACCGTGTAGCCAGACACAATGTTGTATGGACCTGTCGCTGGAGCCACACCAGGCGCCGGCACAACACTACGCGGCGAGGTGGTAACTGCCGGTGCCTGTACCGGCTCCTGCGCTGGCATAGGGGGTGGTTCTGGTGCACCTGGGTTGGTTGCCGGTGCAGTACTCGCAGTTGGAGTAGTGGGCGTAGGCGTAGGCGTAGGCGTGATATCTCCAGAACGCCGTCGTCGTCGCCGTCGAGAACTGGCACGCTGCAATTCCGAGTATTCCAGTGGTGGGAGGTCCTCCAAAGCCACCTCTGTCGTTTGTGAAGCAGTGGTAGGCTCTGCAACAGGCGTAGCAACTTCTGCCTCAGGGGTAGCCTCGGGAGAAACCGGGGTGTAGCTCCCCGATTTATCGTGGGAGTCTTGATCACGCTGACGAGCTTGTCCCTGGCGACGACGATCAAACCCCGTCACTACAGGCGTTATAGTCCCCTCGCCTTGCGCTGCTGGTGTTTCAGGTGCGGCAGGTTGTTTAGGTGAACTCTGCTCGGGCGATTGTGGTTGAGTCACATCTGGTGTCTGTTTCGAGTGTCCCTTGCCCTCCTTCACTTCCTTGCTAGTAGCACTTCCATTGTCTACGCGAGCAGACACCGGGGGAAGGCCATGACTTGTCGTATCTTTTCCTTCTTCGGTACGCGGTTGCATAGGCGTTGAAGCGATAGATGCGCCAGATGCCGGACGATCAAAACGGTAACGACGAGCCGGGCGTGACAGATCTTGGGTAGAATCTGTTTCGGGAGCAGGCACCGCCTGCGTCGCCTCTGTTACAGGAGGCTCCTCGCGCTGGCGTGAAGCGGCATTGCCGTGTCGTGGCAAACGCAGACGAGATGCAGGACGCAATAGAGGTGATACAGGCCGCGCTGGGACAGCAGGTTCAGTCGTAGGGACCCGATTTATCGCGTCCGCTCGATTTATCGAAGGAAGATTCTGCTCACCTGGCATCTCGACCGGCGTGCTATCTGGTGCGTTCGTTGGGGTATCGTGTGGCGCTTGCTCCTCTGCTTGCTCTTGCAAGATAGGGGCCTGCGCTGTTTGCTCCGCCACTTCACCCTGATCACGTTCGCCTGGCTCTACAATGGACGGCTGACTTACAAAGGAGGTATTTTCCCAGGGGTTGATGAACTCATGCCTATCTGGCTCCTCTAGAGAAAAAGCTTCCGGTGTTGACTCTTGCAGTGAAGAACTCAAGCGAGCCTCTTCTGCTTGACGAAATTCCTCAATGAAGTCGATGAAGGGCCGTGCTACATCGGCCTCAACGAACGGGATTGCCTCTGTAAATGAGAAGGCACTCCCATGATAAATCGGGGAGCTAGCGTCTCTGACCTCAGTAGACGCCTGATTCATCGTGGGGTCTTGCTGCTGTTGAGGCGCTTGTCCTTGATCGTGCTCATCCGTTGGCTCCTCTGGAGGCACTCCCTCGATAAATCGGGGAGATGCGGTCGAGGCAGAATTTGGGATGGTTTCGGAGACAGGTTCTTGCTCCACGACCGCCTCATCAACGTCGCTGTTTTGTAAATTGGTATTTTCTGTTGTCACTCAGATCTCCAGTCTCAGTAGTTACAGACCGGAGTCCAGGCACTCGTCATATAGAGAGAGTGTTCGATTGAAGATTGGTGAGACAAGGCTCTGTGGTCTCTTCTCACTGTATATGCAACGGGTGTTCGGGAAAAGCAAAAGCCAAAAAATCTTGTTTGTTGCCAATATACCTATTTCAGGCTTTCATAACACCGATCCGCGTTGTTACGGAGGGCGGACGCAAGGTCACGCCCCTACCAGAACGCTCACTCTCTGCATGTACCCTACCTCATCCTCGGGCAGGCTTCTTAACACTACATGTACGACCCGGTCCGGTCTCATCTACGCCGTTTTCCTCACTCACTCCTGCTGTACGCCACTACTGAAACGGCGGAAAACTTGTGGGTACAGGAGTATCTCTTGTTTCACTCGCCCCTACGATTTTTGACGAAGAGAGGTCGAGCGCGGACGGATGCAAGGTCACGTCCCTACTTTCTTGTTCGGAGTCTGGGACCTGCGCGGGGCCCAATTTATCATGAGACCTCGCTCCGCTCATTCCTGGTACCTGGTAGGGATGTGAGCTTGCCTCGGTCCTACGCCAAATGTAGACAAGACGCTCAATGGCAGTCACATGCGAAAAGACTGCCAGGAGAGCCACTGCCCAGATTGTAGTGCCAGACAAGAGACCAATAGCCAATATGACGACACGTTCGGGGCGAGCAAGCAGCCCGGTTTTGCACTCTAACCCCAATCCTTCGGCGCGTGCTTTTGCATAACTTACCATCAACGAGCCGACCACAGCAATAAAAAGGAATACGATCATCCACGTTTGCTCCGAATGCAGTAAAAATGAGTCGGCAGGCCAGAATGCATCGTGAAGGCCTGGTCGCTGCAAGGCGTAACAGAGCAATCCAAACAGGATGATACTCTCTGAGTAACGGTCAAGCATCGAGTCAAAAAATGCGCCGAAGATTGTGGCTTTGTTGCGTACACGCGCCATCGCTCCATCGAACATGTCAAAAATTCCCGCAAACAACACCAGCAAGCCTCCGGCGAACAAGAATCCCAGAGCAATCGTTACGGCCGTCAACACGCTGAACAGCAGCCCCAGGACGGTCAACATATTGGGAGTGACTCCCAGTCGGGCTAGCGGTTGAATAATCAGTGCTGCTAACTGCCGAACTCGTTGCTGTATGCGTCTGCTAAACATATCTCTATTGTATCACACTTGAACCTGAGGGACTAGTAGTCCCCCGATTTAGCGTGGGGAATTCCTTTCTCATTCAGGCTACACGCAACCGATGAGCGTCCCTGCGGCGCTTGCTCATGTGATGGCGGGCCAGCCGGAGATAATCATCCATGCGCCACAATCTTCCTCCTGGTGCGCTCAGGCCAGCTTCAATGGTAGCACGCACATCACGGGCACTTTTCCCCTCGAACCAGGTACAACCACACCCGATAGCACTCAATGTATGGGCATCGCTGTTGCCAACCTCCGGCCAACCGTACACCTCACGGTTCATTCTCATCGCGATGCGATTGCCATAGACACCACAAAAACTCGCATTCCAGGTCTCTATTCCATCAAGCCAGGTATCGCTGGCAGCACAGATATGATCGAGCACATCACGCTGACAACTATGACGGAAGAAGCGATTGAGGGGATGAGCTACAATTGCAAGCCCATTCTGCTCATGCACGAGATCGATGCTATGCTCCATGCTCAAGTTGGGTGGGATAGGCTTCTCGATGAAGAGCGCCAGCAAATGACCTTCACTCGTGGTAATCTCTTCTCCTACAATGAAGTCAAAGCGATACGAGCTTTTTAGCCAGAGATCACGTGCACGCAAAGCTCCTTCTACCACATCATGATCGGTAATAGCGATTACATCCAGGCGCGTATTGTATTGAACATGATGAAGAATCTGTTCAATTGTACCAAGGCCATCACTGTACGTGCTGTGCATATGCAGGTCAGCTCTACCAAGCTTCCCCGAGTAATGTGCTTGCTGCTGGGTCATGCGCTTATATTTCTGTATCATTGCCGTTCCTAAAATTCTATTTTTGTGTTATTACCAATGTAACAATCCTAGCTTACTACAGATGCGTTAAGTTTCAGGCTTAACTGACCATTAAGTTGCTGTTAAGGTTACAACAAGCTTATGGTGGAGCTATGTACAAAACTTATCCTTCAGCTTCTGCAATCGCTTCCTCTTCCACCAGAGATGGTCCAACAGGCAGTCCTTCGGCCATGGCAGTAGGATCTACCAGGCCCGCCAGACGTTGCAAGCAGTATTGAAAGCGTACGTTGTCCAGTGTACAATAGACCTGACGACCAACGCGGCGGGTACGTATCAAACCAGCACGGCGGAGTTTGCGGAGATGCCAGGAGACAAGGGGCTGGCTAATCCCTAACAGGTCGGTGAGGGTTGTTACAGTGATTTCGTTCTGGTGTGCTAGATGATAAATAATTGTCAGACGTGCGATGTCTGCTAATGCCTTCATCATGATTTTGAGTTCGCGCCAGTCTTTCATGCTGCTTGCGAGGTGCTCCATCCCTTTATCATATAAACATTCGTTTTATAAATTTCTGTTTATATATTACGCTGTTCGAACTCAAATGTCAATACATCAGGTACTTATTTCAGCCACGAAAAAGACTCTTCCGCTGTGGAAGAGCCTGTTCTATTGGTTGGTGGGCAGCCAGGGAGTCGAACCCTGAACCTAGCGAGTGAAGCAAGGGCCAACACCTTTGGAAGGTGATTAACCTCTCCTTCCCGAACCGGACGTGCGGCTTTCACCGCATCCGGCTCTCCAGAAGCCTCACACAGCTTCCTGTACCCCTTCCCCGTGTCTCAGGCATTACCCTGAGTGTTTGAGTACTATGGGTACTCCGTCACCATGCATCTTGCGATGTTTAGGTGATCCCTAAGTTCTCCTAATTACCCCGGTCCAGACTCAGGTCCTTCATTCGTCGCTTAACTCTTTGCGAAGAGCGGCTATAGGGGGAACGTTTAACGGCCCTCTTAATCTCGACCGCTAACCCTATACTTCAGCGTAATCACATGCTGAAAGATGAGCGAATACATCGCCGCGACTGAAGTTCAAGCAGTGTAGCTTTGACCATATCTGGCCTAGCTGCCTGACTCTCGGCCTCATTGGTTTGGCCTCGTCAGACTTTTAACGACCATGCTGTTGTCCCCTTACCCTTTCGGGATCAGGTCAGGTCGCGCTTTAACCACACCCGTTCCAGTGGTACTGTACTTCCACAGTAAGGGTAACAGAAGCGCATAGGCGCACTTTAAGAGTCGCTTGCTCTGCCATTGAGCTAGCTGCCCATTGTTGACGAGTGAAGATTACCATATCATGTATAGCTCGTCAAGCGCTTTTAGCCACTTCATCGTCCCCAATGAATGAGACACATCTGCGTAATCCTGTCTGCTAAAAAGTGTTTCCCTCGACGTTCATCTATCAGGCGAATAGGTATTTCGGGCTTCAGGCTACCTCTTGATGTTGCTTAAAAAAGTCAGACAGGAGATGTTGCTCCCGTTCAGGCAACGGCGCAATTCTCCCATTCTAGACCAGCATAAGATCCGTTGGCCTGAGACCCTGATGTAGTATCTCAGGTTTCGCGCAAAAGAAAGGAATCATTCATGATGCAATGTCAGGCTTGTGGAGCTCAACTTCCTTCGGAAGCAAATGCTTGCCCAAATTGTGGAACTCGTACTCCTGCTTATTATGCCAATTCTGGCGCCTCACCGAATGATCCTACCATACCGGCAGAGTCAGGATTATCCCCTTACGCTATGAGTGCTCCAACGCTACCCTCGACTCAGTATGGTTCAAACCCTCAGGGTGCGTCCTTGCAAAGCCCGTATGATGTCAACCCCTATCAGGTAGTGCCGCCTCCCCCTCCCCCTCGAAAAGTATCCCTTATGATGCTTGGGATACTTACCGCAGTGGTCTTGCTCGTTGTAGGAGCAAGTGTTGGCTTCGTCTTTCTCAGAAACCATCAGACCAAGACAAATATCCCTCCTAAGGCAACTACCAGCACAGTTAGTAATACTGGAAATACTAACGCGAATGCTACCGCAACTGCAACAGCAGCAACGGACCCTTATCCTCCCACCAATGGGAAGTTGGCACTCAATGATCCATTAAGCCAGCCCTATCAGTGGGACGTTTATGCAAATGCCTCACTTGGTTTAACTTGTCAGTTCAGCAATGGAGCCTATCATGTGAGCGAGTCAAAAATAGGCTATGTCTACACCTGCCCCGACCAAACCCAATTCGGCAACTTCGCCTTTGAGGTGCAGATGACGATTTTACACGGCGACTGTGGCGGGATCATCTTCCGCATTACTGTCACCAAATACTATCTCTTTGTAGTTTGCGCAAACGGGTATTACGAACTCGAGGCAGGCCTCGACAACACACACTTTAAGACGCTGGTGACCAAGTCTTCCCCAGCAATCACAACCGGGTATAATCAGCTCAACACGATTGCAGCCGTGGCAAACAGGAGCACGCTGGACCTCTACGTGAATCACACAAAGATTGATAGTGTCAGTGACAGCACTGATACCGACACGGGTTTCATTGGTCTTGCAGCCGATGCTGCCGGTTATCAAACCGAGGTAGCATATAGCAACGCGAAGGTGTGGACATTTTGACGATAAGCGTATCCCCTCAGTGAGCGATGATAAGACCGTGCGGGCGTGGCAAGCAATATGAGATAAGGAAATCCCATTGTGTCGTTCCCATAGGGATATGTAAGCTGAATATTTGAATGGAGTAAATGGACAACACAGACCCAACATTATATAATCTACGTAGCGTTTCCTGCATCTTCATAGGAACAGGAAACTGCCTTGGAGAGGCAGAATTGAATACACGCCGGACCTATGACGCAGAAAGGAGCCCCCTATGTATGTCATTGTACGACGCAGCAAGCATTTTGGCGGGACTGATGAGATAGTACAGCGGGCCAAGGAGGGTCTGATACCTACACTCATGAGACTGCCAGGCTTTGTGTCCTACGACATCTTCAGCTTGCAGGAGAATGTCGTGATGGGTATCACGATCTTTGACAACCAGGCAGCAGCGGATGAGGCCAATAAGTCCTTTGTTGTATGGGCGCGAGAGCAGGACCTACGATCGCTTCTTACGGGGCCACACGAAGTTTTGTCGGGTGAAGCACTTGTTCATGTAACCGAGCACGATTCGCCCTATGAGCCAGGAGGTTATGGTCTATGAGGTGGCCGACCTGACCCGAACCTCCTGCCTTGGAACTCAATGCTAGCTCTTCTTAAAGATGCTCAGAGGCAGGTACGCCGATACGATCCAGTTGGGCGCATCCACGATTTCGCTGATCTTTAAGTCTACAGCCGCGCCGCACAAGCAATAGGCTTGCTCGCGTGTCATGTTGTGCTCGGATGCCAGGTAATCGATCATATAGCGTATAGTCTTCTGGGCGTCCACGAAGAGATCAGGACCGTGCGCAGTGGTCACGAAATAGCCGCCTTCATCGGCAACCGTCAGCTTCTTGCCAGCTGGTGTAATGAAACGCAGTTCGGGGATGTTCGCACCTTTCATCAAGTTAAAGGTCAGGGTCACGGACATCAAGGTTTCAATGCCTGTCCCATTGACCTCACCGTCGCCCTGGGCGGAGTGGCAGTCCCCACAGGAGAACAAGGCACCGGGCACCAAAACCGGAAAGAACACGCGCGAACCAGGAGTGAGATGGCGGATGTCAATATTACCAGCATTCTCGCGTGGCGGGATGGTCGTAAATCGCCCCGGTTCACGCGGCCCGACCCCCATTACGCCGCAAAATGGCTCGTAGGGGATTTGGATATCTGGTCTGAATTCGCAGGTGGTTTCTCCCAGTTTGTAGTGGTGCAGGTATGGCTCTGGAAAGTCGCCGGCCAGCAAGCCGAAACCTGGTATGACGGCGTTCCAGCCCCACCCTTTGTGCTTGATGCTGATGATGTCGACTACCAGGGCATCGCCTGGTTCCGCGCCATCCACATACACCGGTCCGGTAAGCGGGTGAATGAAGGCGAAATCGAGTGTCCTGAGTGCCTCTGACGTGGAGTCAGGGCGGACTTGATTAGCTGAGGCCTCGAGGGTCTCGAACACAACAGTGTCGCCGGGCTGGATGTGTATGCGCGGCGGGTAGCTATTGTCCCAGAAGGCATGCGGTTGGGTGTCGTCGAGGTGATGGGTAGCCATGTGTTCCTCCTTCTATCCTGGTACCCGCAAGGGGCACCAGTACATTCTATCCTGGTACCCGCAAGGGGCACCAGTACATTCTATCCTGGTACCCGCAAGGGGCACCAGTACATTTCAAATAAGACGTTTTGCGAGTCAAACGAAGCCGATGCAGGATTGTCATCCCTTCGCTGCGCTCAAGGGCAGGCTCTGAGCGGAGCGAAGGATCTCTCGCCGGACAGAGATCCTTCGCTCCGCTCAGGATGACTTTCTCTATTCTTCGAGATAGACCTTGCTGCTTCGTGCCAGAGCTTGGGGAGCTCCCAGGCTCAGGGCAATGATGATAATCAGGCCAAGCACAAACCAGCCAGCACAAATGAAATCAGCCAGGTAGAGTGGTGCCGGTGGCAGCGGCGAAAACTGGAAGTACAAAACGACGGCAAGCACAACAAACGGTATAGCAGGGATGATGATGTGCCATAGAATGTTGAATTCTGCCCGTTGTTCGCGCAAGTAGAAGAATGGCACAGACAGGCAGGTTGCCATATATACCAGGATGATCGGAATAGCGATAGCTGTTCCCACGAAGGCAAAAGCTGTTGCAGGGCCATAGACGAGGCCAGGCCACAGGGTAGCGATTACCGCTATGATCATGGTGGGCGTGCGGAAGCGATTTGTGTGCGCTAATGTAGCTGGAAGTGTTCGGGTACGGCCTGTCGCATAGAGCACACGGGTTACAGCGTTCACACCTGCATTCGCATTCGCGAGCGCGCTATTGAGAATGGCGAGGCTCACGATGAACTCGAAAGGTCCCCATACCCGTGTTGCCATGGTTGCCCAGGGATCTGGATCATTAACATAGGTCGTGATCTTGTTGAAGCCCCAGCCGACTACACCGGCATAGGAGCAGAACACATAGAAGAGACCGATCAAGACGGCAGCTAACAGGATAGCACGGGGAACCGTCCGGCGCGGGTTGTGCGTCTCCTCCGCCAGTGGAGCAGAAGACTCAAAGCCAGCAAAGGCCAGGAAGACGAAGACCATGCCCTGGAGAATACCTTGCCAGCCGCCAAATCCATGTTCAAGACTCGAGGCAGGGTTAAAGGCCGCGGCGGTATTGCCATTGCCTGCAGTGGCGATCAGCCAGGCCGATAGCAGTAAAAAAACGGCGATCTCAATCACACCAAGCACGATGCCTGTGTCTGCGGAGAGCTTGATACCAAAGTAGGTGAGGGCAAAGACAATGAGGGCAAAGACCATCGCCCAAAAAATCCAGCCATTTGCTCCCAATGCGGTGAAGTGAAAGTATCGCCTGACGAAGTCATCGGCGACAGGCCCCAGTACCAGCAATTGAAAGGGAACGATGAGTAGGTAGGCGAGATCAAACAACCACCCGGTCATCCAACCGGCTTGTGAACCAAGGCTGCGACTGACGTAGGTAAAGTAGCCGCCTGCTGATGGTAGATATCTCGCGAGTGCGCCGATACTCAATGCGATGAAAGAACAGACGATGAGCGCTATAAATACAGCGAGCGGCAGTGCCCCGCCGGTGAAACCAATGGCGGCGGGACCAAGAGTGAAGGCGACGGCAGAGGCAGGTGCCATGGTTGTGATGGATTGAAACAACACACCAGGCAGGCCGATAGCGTTTGCACGAAGGGTTGACTGCTCCGAGGATGGGGTGGTGGACTCAACGGACATATGATTGCTCCTTCTCCAGCCGAGACGATAGAAAAGCGGGCAAATTATGCTGGCATTACCTGCCCCCCAGGCAGGGTCCCTGTTCTCCAAAAGGGATGCCAGGTCTCCTGGTCATTTGCCCATGGATCAGTTCCATATATTCTTAATGATAAGTATTTATGGGGAAAAAGCAAGGGTCTGTCCCCATTTTGGTATCCGCGGGGGGAAGGGAAGTCGTTGTTGCATTATCCGGAGTTTCGTATCTGCTTCAGGCGCTCAAGTTCGCGTTGGCCACGCGCCTCCAGTTCAGTTTTCCATTCATCCTTGTACTGGCGCATCGTGTGAACAAGTGTATACGCCACGGCCAGGTTCCGATACCACTTGTGATCGGCGGGCACAATATACCAGGGACTCTCGTTGGTGCTGCACAGGGACAGCGCATCTTCGTATGCTTCCTGGTAATCTTTCCAATATTTGCGCTCGGTCCAATCACTGGCATCGATTTTCCAGGCTTTGTCTTTATCTTGCTCGCGAGCAAGTAAGCGTCGTTCCTGCTCATCATAGCTGATGTGCAGGTAGAATTTGAGAATGATCGTCCCACTATTGACAAGCAAGTTTTCAAAGTTATTGATTTCTGTGTAGCGCCGACTCCACACTTTTTCCGGCACGAGATTGTGTACACGAGCAATCAAGACATCCTCATAGTGAGAGCGGTTGAAGACAGCCATTGTACCCTTGCCCGGAGTGACCTTATGGATACGCCAGAGAAAATCGTGAGCCAGTTCTTCTTGAGTGGGTACTTTGAACGAATGTACTTCACAGCCTTGCGGGTTGACGTGTGAAAGTACCTGGCGAATGGTGCCATCCTTGCCACTGGTATCCATCCCCTGCAATACTACGAGCAAGCTCTGATGTTGTGCCGCCGCCAGGAGTTCCTGCAGCTCGCTCAGTTCATTACTCAGGGTTTGTAGCGCTGTCTCTGCAGAGGCACGATCATTCTGCTTGTCTGTATAACCAGGGTCGTAATCCTTCAGCTTGATTTTGCTTCCTTGATCGACCTTCCATAGAAGTTCCATGCTGGTGTCCTTTCGCTTTGTTATTCTCCGTTCATTATGATGATAACACAATTCTGGGGGGACATTTGGACAGAAAATTCCCTATCTGGCCCGAATAATCGAGTTACCTTCTTGACAGCGGGTGTAGCATAGGAGTGGTTATGCACGACCCCCTGCATTGTGTAACAGGCGACCACCTCATCAACCATGTTGTAGCGCGTCACAAGCCGTTTTCCTATGTACTTTCAGCCATGACTCAGTATATTGTGCTTGGAGAGAGGGGTTCCGTGAACCTCGAACCCTCATGATAGAAGCTCCTCGCACCAGCTCGATGCGATGGAGTCAGATGCGCATATTTGCATCGCAAAGGAGAACACTATGCCAGGTAATAGGTGCGTTACCTATGTGGAGCCGGGGATGGTGAGCGTCGAAACGATCGACTACCCCAAGCTCGAATTACCGGAACAGAACCGCAAATGTGACCACGGTGTCATCCTGAAGATCGTGGCGACCAACATTTGTGGTAGCGATCAGCATATGGTGCGTGGCCGCACCACCGCTCCT
>WNEZ01000929.1_pt1 | contig 24927 bp, 32 predicted proteins | sample 5400521 | NCBI WGS metagenome assembly WNEZ01 (sample SAMN13153339, study PRJNA577476) | soil metagenome | isolation source: 120 cm saprolite under Douglas fir tree site 2 hole 1 replicate 1 | place: USA:California | collected 2015-04-18
CGCGGCTTCTCCTTCTGCTCGCGCATTTCGGAAAGGAAGGCAGCCCGCGGCCGATCAATCCAGGTATCAGCCAGGAAACTTTGGCGGAGATGATCGGCACCACCCGATCCCGCGTCAGTTACTTCATGAACAAATTCCGCAAACTGGGACTCATCAGCTACAACGGAAAAATTGAAGTCCACAATTCGCTTCTGAGCGCCGTTTTGCACGACAAGCCCGAATTAAAACGGGATGAAGCCTGATAGGACGAATTTCGCCGCGCTTGAGCCGGCATCGCCGACGTCAGTTGGGTCCGGTCATCCTCGCCGTCGATCCGCGGTCGACACGCATACGGGATTTCAATCGTCGCCATCCCTAGTTCGCCTTGCCCTCGGGATTTTGAACCGGCGTGCCGATCAGCAGTGCCTTGTCGATGGCATCGCGCAATTGAATGGCGGCGGTCGCGGTGCAACGCAAATGGGCCACCGCGACGGGAACGACATCGGTGCCTGGTCCCCCCGACAGCATGACGATGCCGGCGGCGAGCATGATGTTGATCAGGCCGCTGTGGTTTCCGAACGTCGGGCAGAATTCGAAGAAAATAATGGGAGCGGAGGGTAGATCCCGGACCGGGGTGAAAACCTCGTTGGTGGCGCCCGGTGCCGGCTTCTCTGTCATGATGGTTCCTTCGCCAGCTTCATCATAAATTGGAATTTACTTGATAAATTGGAATTTACCCAGACGGCGTGACGCTGCCGGCGTGGATCAAGGGCATGCTCCACAATCGGGCTTGAGACAAGACGGCGCGAATCCGGAACCTGTCCGGGATCCTGCGTTGCTTTCGATACTCGCGTCGCCAGGCGTTCGTGACATCAACGAATCGAGGGCGCCGGGGCAACGTCACAGCCGAGGGTTGGAACGCGTGGCGCGCGGGGGGAGGGCCCCGTCCTGTTGGAGCTTTCACGTTGGCATGTTAGGCGCTTGGATCAGCGGCCGGCCGCTCAAAGACCGGTACCGGCCGGCCTTGGACGCGACCGGAAAATTTGGCAAAAGCGGTTATGAAGAAAAAGTAATATTCGGGGTTATTCTTGTTCATAGGCCATTCACGCCCGCGAGGCTCATCTTGAGGGCGGCGGTTCTGCGCTACGTGGTCGATCGCGCCTTCGACGGCGAGGAGGGGCATTATCTCGGCGACAGCGAGCCTTACGATGCCGTCGTGCTCGACATCGGCCTGCCGAAGATGGACGGCATCTCGGTGCTGGAGGCCTGGCGGCGCAACGGACGCGCGATGCCGGTGTTGATCCTCACCGCCCGCGATCGCTGGAGCGATAAGGTGCAGGGCTTCGACGCCGGCGCCGACGACTACGTCGCAAAACCGTTTCATCTCGAGGAAATCCTGGCGCGGATCCGGGCGCTGCTGCGCCGCTCAACCGGTCACGCCCAGTCCGAGCTGACCTGCGGCCCGGTGTCGCTGGATACCCGCACGGGCCGGGTCAGCGTGTCAGGCAATCCGATCAAGATGACGTCGCACGAGTACCGGCTGTTGGCCTATCTCATGCACCACACCGGGCGCGTGGTGTCGCGCACCGAACTCGTCGAACATCTCTACGATCAGGATTTCGACCGGGACTCCAATACCATTGAAGTGTTCGTCGGCCGCATCCGCAAGAAGCTGGACGTCGATATTATCCAGACCGTGCGGGGGCTCGGCTATCTGCTGACGCCGCCGTCGCCTCGGTCTTGATTAAAGGTGTTGATCAGGCGCCAGACTTAACGTTTTGTTTGAGCATGATTTTGTCCGAAGATCGGCATCGACGTTTCGGGATCATGCGCGATGCGTGGTAGCTCGCTCGCCACCCGGCTGTTCCTGTCTGCGACCGCGTGGGTGGTGGTGATCCTGCTCATCACCGGGGTGGTGCTGTCGTCGGTGTACCGCGACGCGACCGAACGCGCCTTCGACCGCCGTCTCAACCTCTACCTCCGGACCCTGATCGCCGAAGTCGCGACCCCGGACGAGCCGCCCGACCGTCAATTCCAGTCGCTCGGCGAGCCGCTGTTCGAACTGCCGCTGTCCGGCTGGTATTGGCAGATCACCCGCACCGACTCCGAGAAGGCCGAGGTGCGCGCGTCGCGCTCGCTGTGGGACAAGAAGCTGCCGAAACTTGAAGACCACGGCGCCGATTTGACCGCGGCCGGCATTCGTCTTGGCTATGTCGACGGCCCCGAGGGCCAGAACCTGCGGATGGTGGAACGGCCGGTCGATCTCGGCGCCGATGGCAAGTTTCTGGTCAGCGTGGCTGGCGACGCCAGCGAGATTTTCGACGAAACCCGCAGCTTCGATTATTACCTCGGCGGCACCTTCGTCGCGCTGTCGATCGTGCTGGTGCTGACCACGATCTTCCAGGTCCGCTTCGGGCTCGCGCCGCTGAAACGCATTTCGGAATCGATCGCCGATATCCGCTCCGGCCGCGCCGAACGGCTCGAAGGCGAATTTCCCGTCGAGATCGCGCCGCTGGCGCGCGAGACCAACGCGCTGATCGACGCCAACCGCGAGATCGTCGAACGCGCACGCACCCATGTCGGCAATCTCGCCCACGCCATCAAGACGCCGCTGTCCGTGATCGTCAATGAGGCTTCCGCGCATGGCGCCGATCCGTTCGCGACCAAGGTTCTGGAGCAGGCCGATGTGATGCGCGATCAGGTCGCGCACCATCTGGAGCGCGCGCGCATCGCCGCGCGTCTCACCATTATCGGCACCGTGACCGAGGTCGCGCCCGCGATCGAGGCATTGCGCCGGACCATGGAGAAGATCCATCGCGGCCGCGGCATCGCCATCGCGGTCGAGGCCGACCCGCAGGCCAAGTTCCGCGGCGAGCGCCAGGACCTTGAGGAGATGGCCGGCAATCTCGTCGACAATGCCTGCAAATGGGCGGCGTCGCAGGTCTTCATCGAGGTGCTGGTGGAGCGTAAGGCCGGCGCCGGTCCGATGCTGCGAATCCTCGTTGACGACGACGGGCGCGGGCTGTCGGCGGCCGAGCGCGCGCAGGTCTCGCGTCGCGGCCAGCGGCTGGACGAGTCCAAGCCGGGTTCCGGGCTGGGATTGTCGATCGTGGTCGATCTGGCGGCCTTGTACGGCGGCAGCCTTAGCCTCGGCAGCGCGCCGATCGGGGGGTTGCGGGCGGAACTGGTGCTGCCGGGGGTGTGAGTGACGTTTGCGGCAGATCCCGGCGACCGGCCGGAACAGCCGCCCGTAACCCCGATTTCATTATTCCTAAACGACTTCTATAGATTTACGGAAAAAATATAGAGAAAAATCAAGTGGTTGGAGCGCGATTAGTCATCCTAAAGTAAAACGTTAGTCACTCCCTGTTCGCTTTTTGCCCCTGACCTTGACCTTGTGGGTTGCATCCCTTGCCAATCGTTTCTGATCAGCGGCCTTGGTGTAGCGCTCGATCTCGCGCAATGTCTTGTGACCTGACCATGCGGCAATCTGTTTCTCGGTCGAGCCGGCCTCGGCGAGTCGGCGCATCCCAGCTTTACGCAAACCATGGGAAACGCATTTCGCCGGAAGGCCCGCTGCCTTGATGGCGTCGCGCATCACATGAGAAAGAGCGGGGCGTGTCAGCGGCCTCCCATCCTCGGTCCCGATCAGCGTCAAACCTTTCGCAGGATATGCCTTCATCGCCCGCGCAAGTTCTGGCAGAATTGGCAGATACAACTCCGCACCAGTCTTGTCCTGAATGACGTGCAGCTCACCTTCCACAATGTCGGCCCTGTTCATTTTGGCGACGTCGCCCACCCGTTGAATGGTGTAGAGAAGCAAAGCATAGGCGAGCCTCTCTCGCGTTCCCAGTGGCCATCTGGTCTCGAATGTTTTGAGTTCGCCCTCGGTCCAGGTGTGGTGCTCCCCGCCTTTGAAGCGATCGATACCGATCACGGGGTTGTCCGATCGCCACTTCGCCTTGACGGCATATTTCATAAGCTTCTGCAGAACGCTCTTGGTGAAATTCGCCATGCCCGGCTTGGTCTCTCCGATGTCCTGAATGATTTTGGCGATCTTGTCGGCACGCATATCCTTGACGAGCCGATGACCGTGAGCCTTCGCCAGCGGCTCCAGCGCATAGCGGTAAGCCTTCTGAGATGACGCCTTGAGGTTATTTCGGAACGCCGGTGATCCATAATACTCGGTGATCAGCCGACCGAAGGATCCCTCGCCAGTACGGGGAGAGAGGGCGATAGGCTTGTTCTCGGCCAAGAACCCTTGGTACGCCGCCATGAACTCTTCGGAGCCGACATCGCCGGGGAGGGCGCCGAGTCGCTTACCGCCGCGCCTGAAGTAGCGCCGGAGCTTGCCTGTCCTGTCGAGGTACTCGTTCACATAGTCGAGCTTGATAGTAGCCACTTGGACCTCCATCACACGTCATCCCATGACGTTGCGAGGGCGGTCTCCCGGTTGTCAATGGCTGGATGGGCGCCATCCATGCTGTCGATCACGACGGACCCGTCCCGATTGACTGTCACCCGATTTACTCGCTTGCCAGCGCTCTCGACGGCTTTGACGGCGCGACGGACCTGCGCCTGCGTGAAGGGCAGGGCGCGGCTCGCCGGGCGTCTCACAGGCTCTCTCCGTGCCTCAGCCTTCCCCCAGTTCAACGACAGCTCGCGCAGCTCGCCAAAATCCTCGACGGATATTCCAAGGCGCGCTGCTCTCTCCTCGCGAGTCATGATGCCTTCACCGCCCGCGCCGACATCGCTGCGTCCAGCGCGACCCGGTCGTAGACATTCCTTTTTAAACCGGGCAACTCCATCGGGGCCGGCGCTATACCGAGCCGCACCAGCTTTAGAAATGTGCCGCGGGAGACTCCCCAATAGGAAGCCGCCTGCTTAATGTTCAGGCCGCGGGGAGGAATTGTGGGAATTATGATGGGAGCGCGCATAGGTGTGTCCGTGATGAGAGAAATAGGGGGGGCTGTGTGAAACAACAGCGGGGCTCATTGCACGGACAAACGTGAATGACGATGACGCGACCATGGACCATCGTGACACCTGTTGTCAACGCTTGGATGTTGCATCGATGACACAATGGGTAAAAAGAACCCGCCGGGTTGAAAAGCCCGACGGGGTTGATCGATCTGTTCGGTACGCCAGACCGTCACGCCGTCACGCCGTCACGCCGTGACGACGTCCCCCGCAGCCCGTTCGGCCACCTCAGACTCGTATGATGCCCGCCACGCCGCAGCCCGTTCAGCTACCTCAGACTCGCTGCCTCCGTAGAAAGCTTCAGACAGTTTCACGGCCAGATCCAAGACATGAGACGCGGAGAATAGGCATAGCTCCAGAGACTCCTCGTTGTTCTCGCAGACGACGTCATGGGCGTAGTGGTGCGCGATCCTCGCCATTGAGAGGACGTCGTTGATCTGAATTTCGAGGTCGATATAGGAACGGGTGGTGGTCTTCGAGCCGGTGGTGATGCAGTCCGTCGTCATTTCGTCTCCTGTTGAGTTGGAAATCGCTCGTAGTCAGCATAAACTCTTATCGCGGCAGTCGGAAATCGACGATCGCGAAGCCGGCGTCGGCGAGTCGGAGCAGGATGAGATCGGCAGCCGCTTCGGGGTCAAGGATCTCGTGATCAAAGTCGGCCCCGCCGAGCAGATCAACGAGAACGTCGCGGGGGTCAAGCTCTCTTCCGGGGCTCATCGCGGCACCAACTGCGGGAAGCGGGCCAGCACGATCGCGCGGTGCTCGGCGGGGCTCAACTCAGTTGCCTTTGCGTCGGTCGCGCCGCTCTCTGTCAGGCGACGGAGCAAGTCGGCAGCGCGGTCCTCACCCTTTACGATCAGCGAATTGGCGGTCACGTCGCGACCAAGGCGGCTGTCGTGGAAGGCTGAATGGGTGACGTTGAAGTTGGTCATGCGAGGCGGAAACATCAGGGGGTGGTCGACTGCAGACGTGCTTGTGGGTGGCGTGCTATACACGCAGGTAGCCTCGGCCATTTGATTTTGACTCCTTGTGGTCGGGGTTAGAGCCGAGGCGGAAGTTGCTCCTTCCCCTCGGCTTGCTTTCCCTGTACAGATTATTTATGGCGAAGTCAATTTCCCGTACAGAAAAAAGAACCCGCGGACGGCCGGCAACAAATCCGACGTCTATTCACTTGACGTTGGCGCCGGGTCCGTTGGCGGACGTGGACAGCTGGATTGAAAGACAGAAAGACCCGCCGAGCCGTCCAGAAGCTATTCGGCGGCTTGTCGAGATGGGGTTGACCAAGGCCCCGAAATCCAAACCAGAACCGAAGTGAGAACGCGTATGAGCACCTCCCTCAAGATCGCGATCGGCTGTATTTTCGTTGTCGCACTGGCCGCGGCATTCCCATCCTTGAATGAACCGATCGCCCCAACTGTTGCAGCACCCGAACCATCACCCGCCAAGCACGTCGTCGGCGATAACTATACCGTCGAGTCGTGGCAGACGAACGGGGCCTCTCTTGCGTGCGACCGGGTGGAAGACATCGAGAAGTTTATCGACTTCGCCGGCTCGCAGGACAAGGCCGCGATCGATCGGTACTTCGCGCCACTTCTGGTTAGAAAGCAGTGCGTCGTGGTAGCAAAAAACACGAAGGTCTTTATCTCGGAGGCCAGCATATTCGGCTCAACGATCCGTGTCCGAGTCCGTGGCGAGACCGCCTATCATTACGTTGTCCGCGACGTGCTGGAGATGATCGAGGGCTGACCAAGCGAGACGGTATCACGCGATCGCGTCTTTACCTGCCGCCAGAACCGTTCGTATTCTTTGACCCGGCCGAACCGTTTCGCTCCCCGTGGTTCAGTTCGGCCGGCCCGGCGCATCTCTACCTTTTCTTCCCCGGCGGGGGTGCGCCGCTCTGCTCTGTTTCCCCTTCGGCGGCTTGTCGATGGTGGGGCGGTCGTCAACTGGAAGGTGCCTTGCAGTTGATTTCCGAGCTTCGTTGACGGTGAAGTGGCTCACACCAATCTCCCCCGCAATCATGCGGTTCGACTTCTCCGGATTCGCCGCAATCGCCGCCGCCGCCCGCTGCCAGGCCGGAACCAGCGGCGCGTTCTTTGCCACGATCAAGCCGCCAAATACTGCCTGGCAACCAGCCGCTCCAGCCGTGTCGCCAGGGCTTTTCCTTTTGGTGTCAGGAATATTTGGACGAGTCTTCGATCGAGCGGATCGCGGCGAGATTCTATTAGAGCGTGACCCTCGCGTTTCCTGGAGCGACTTGGTTGATCCGATAGGTCGATCAATCTTCGACTCATGATTGCAGGAGTAACGTTCAGGCGCCTGGCATAGACATCGACCGAATGACCGGGGTCACTCGCGATCGTCAGAAAAGCAGCCTGGTATGTCGATGGCAGCATTCCGAATTGTTCGATGACCCGGAAGAGACCAGCCATAACGTTTCGTGTTTCAATTGATGGTGGTGATAAGTGGTCGTACATTTTGACAAAACTCCGTTGCTGGTTGTGTGTAGATTGGTGGTGTGTGGTGGGGGAATTGAATACGCGGCAGTCGGTGTGTCAGTCGACTGCCGCGCTCACCCGAAGCCGCGCTTTTACATCCGAAGTCGCAGGCCTATGGATTGGTATTAGGTACTACACGCGGCGCGAGCTTCTACCACGTCCAACACGCGATCGATTGCATCTAGGCAAACCCTTGTCTCAAGATCGTTCGGGCCGCCGAGTTCGCCGACAAGCTCTCTGCGAGCATCGTCGCACCAGAGCCGCACCTTGTCGCGGCCAAGGTTGCTGCGGGCGAAATGATCGCCGATCTGGTGCGCTGTCGAGACCATTAGAGCGAACGTGTTGTCGACCATTTTGTGGAAATTGCTCATGGCATCGCCCTCACACCATCGGAGCCGGACAATCGATCGATCACGCTTAGGACCGTGTCATTGGCGCGATCAAGATTGCGCGTCATCTTGTCAACCGCCTTCGGCACGAGCTTGAAGAAGATGTGCTTCATCTCTTTCTCGGTCAGGTCCTTGTGTTGAGCACAGATGGTGCCGAAGATTTGCGCAAGCTCTTCACGAGGTGCGATCTGGCCGGCAGCCATATGGGGTTGCGACGCCTTGTAGAATGCGAGCGCGACTTCCTTGGCGATATCGTTGAGGTTCGTTCGCTCCCTGTTGAACATTTGTGCTCCGAAGGTTTGGTGTTTGTGACCGATGACGTTGATGTGGCGCCGTTCCTTGCTTGACATTGATTATCCTTTAAACCATTCGGACGTCATTGCCGCCTGCACCGCCGGTGTAATCGTATGATGTCGCACCTTGGAGCGGGCCGGACGCGTCTCGGACGACGGTTCGGACGAGTCCACCGCCGAGCTTTTTTCCGTCCAAATAATTGTGTACGTGAATGACGCCGCCACGACTTCCACCCGGAGGCGGAACGTAACGCATCGGTGCAGCGCCTGCATTACCGAGGGCTCGACCGAACTCTTGCGTTCCGGCATCTCCTCTTCCTCCTCCGGGGATGTGAAACGCTCCAGCGATCGACTTGGCGAAGTTAATGATCGCGTCTGAGATCCTAGTCGCCGTTGCATTGATCGCGTTGATAGCCCCATCTACCGCGCTGTTGATGGCTGTGGGGATCGCCACGAGCGCGCTCCTCAAGGCCGGGAACGCCGCCAGGGCAGCGCCGATGCCAATGACAGCGCCAACAACCCAGCCCGCAGGGCCAAGCGCTGCGAGAATGGCCGCCCCGCCAGCACCAGCCAGGGAGACTCCCAAGATGCCAATCCCATATCCGAGATTGCGGAGCGTCTCCGGCTGCATCTGCGTGAGAGCACGCGCCATGTCCCTTATAACGTTGGTGAGGCGGGCGAGGCCTTCATAGGCCGGTGCCACCTGCTGGCTTCCCAGAATGGTCCAAAGGTTATCCAGCTGCGCGAAGAATGATTTCTTGATAATCGACGGATCGGTCTTGAGAAACTCCGCGCCACCGGACTCGAGCACACGATTTACGTTGCCGATCTCCTTGGCGATTTGATCATGTTGAAGCGCCATGGTGTTCAGGACACGCGTAAGATTTTTGTTACGCGACACCTCGCCGATGGCGGCCATCACCGCCTGGCGATTGGAAGTATCAACGCCGTGGCTCTTTAACGCCGGCATCAAAAAGTCGTCGACCCATTTGTTGGGGTCGCTGGCCAGTACGTCGCTGCCGGCGACGCTGCCAGCCCTGAGGCCCAGGAAGCGTTTCGAGTCGTCCGTGAGGTAGTCTTGCGGTCCCTTGATCAGTCCGTACTTCTGCAACCCCTCTGCCGCTCCTTTCGTAATCACGCCTTGGCCGAATCCGCGACTCAACATATAGAGCGCGTTCCCTGCGCCGCTCTTCATTTCCTGTATGAGAAAAGGCAAAACTTTTGTGACGAAGTCCATGGAATAACCCATGCCCGCGCCGCCGGTGTTGTTGAGCGTGTTGTAAAAGCTATGGCCATCCACCAAACCGCGCATCGCGATCATGCTGGCCGTCATCGCCTCCGTCCACTTGGTGATCACCGCCGGACCTTGCGTCGTGTGGCCCATGACCTCGAGCGACCGGGCCAGGTCGTACGTTTGCAATTCATCGCCAGCGAATTTCGATCGCATCTGATCATCCTTGAGGGATGCCATCACTTGCTTGACGGCGGCGAATGGCGCCGACAGGCCGATCGCTTCGTTGAGATTCCCGGTGATGCTGGCAAGGTGATGGATGTCGCGCAGGTTGTCGGCGTATCTGGAGGTCAGAATATCGCTACCCGTTTGGAATGCGCGGTTGGTTGCTTCCTGAATTTCCAGGTTGGAGTAGCCCGCCGCTCGGAGCTGAGTCTGATAGTGAATCAGCTTCTCACCGTGCTGGACCAGCTTGGCATATCCCTTGATCACCTCGACGCCGACAACAGCAGCCATCGCGCCTTTTATGATGGTCGCGCTGCGGCCCCAGGTGGTCGCCAAATTTTTGACCTGGCTGTTGATGCCGGTCAGCTGCTTCGCCATGACGCCGAGAAGGGCGGACATGTTTGAAGTGAGCATGATACTCACTCCCACCTTGTAGACATCGGCCATTTGTTGGTTCCTTCAAAATGATTATGAGTAGCGCGATGGCGCGCTGTTACTGTGCTTCTGCCAGGGCCCGCGCTTGACGGCGAATGAGGCGAGCAAGCTCGCGGGGCACGAACAGCTCTGCGCACTGCGTATACTGCTTTGACGTCATGTCTCTATTGCGCGGATCGGCGCAGGCGCCGATAAGCTCGCGATTGATGACGTCCTGCGCAATCGAGCCGGAAGCGTGTTGCTTGAAGAGTTTCAGCGCGATGATGTGGGAGACGCTGCGAAGATGGGATCTGGTCATGTGGCATGCCTCAGAATGAAAAGACCACGGCGACGTCAGCAGCATCTGACGCCACCGTGGATTGATCGCCAGACGAACTAAGAAGGATTAAAACTTGTTCGTCGCGATCAATTGGAATGAATCCCCCGGCCAGGCGACACCTCTGAACGCCTGGCCGGAGGGTATCGCTGCGGAAAAATCTCGGTGCGGTGGGACCAGAGGTCCCTGTCGCTATCGAGATTGATCGCGCGAAATGGATTAGCCTCGAATAGCAACCCGAAGGTCTGCGATCGCTGTTTCCAAGCGAGCATGCTCCGGATCTATGGAGCTATGCGGCCCAACCTGGTGTGCGATCAGGGACAGAACTTCGACCGCCATCTCGTCTAGCTTTCGAAGTGCGTTCTTGAGTCCAATCCGTTCGGGTGGATATGGAGCCGGCGTCGCATCGAGTGGTTTGGGTTGTTCAACTCGATATGAATTCGGAATCAAAGACGTCTTCATTTCACACCTCCGATCAGGTCTGAGATATCTGCGCCGGCATCTAACTCCAACCGACCGCGGATTTCTTTCCACATTCTGGCTGCATCTCCGATATCGAGCTGGTTTACTTGATGTCGCAAAAACGGATCCGCATCCGCGTTGCCTAATGAGGGCGACGCAAATCTCGGGACAGCGAGCGGCGCTTGCGTGAGTCTTATGTCACCTTGGTTCATCTCCGCAACGCTCGACCAGCCGCACAGCCTGTCGTGGGCGCGCCCCAAATTTTCGAAGGCGCGCTTATAGGCTCTGGCCTCATCATCGGCCAAGAGGCTGAGTACCCGGTTGAGTTCTAAGGCTCTCTCTTCGCCGAGCACGATCACTTGCGCACGGACGTTCTCGAGAGAAGCTTGCGCGGTTGGAAGGGCAGCGCGAGCCGCTGTTTCCGCCCTTGCAGTCTGCTCCGCCGTCATAACGAGCTTGCTGATCTCGTCATCACCCTTCGTCAGGCCAGCGGCGTAGTCTTCCAGTGCCTTGCCACCGTCGGCGGCGATGGCTTGTTGAAGAACCCTATGAGCCGTTTCGGCATCGCTGATGATCGACTCGAGCCTTTGAACACGTTGCTCGAATTCGACCACGGCCTCCTTTGCCTTCTGGGTCTCAGAATCCAGATGCTTTAATCTCTCACGACCAGCGGCCTCCGGTTTGGATCGCCGAACGCTGCTGGCCTTTTCGGTTGGTTTGGATTTTGACGCGACACTAAGATTGAACATTAGAATGCGATCCCTTTCCAGTCGGAGCCCGTCATCCATATTTTTGCCTGAATCCGGTCCGGTATAGATAACCGAGTCCTTGCAAGGGCGGCGTCTATAATCCCGACGTCAATGTTGTGGTCATTCGTTGCGGCGGCGATCTTGAATTCAGCATCCAGGCCGAGCGCGACGATAAGCGCCCGGAAATTCTCTTTGTTCATTAGGTTCGGAATATAGCGTATCGACTCAGGGCAAGCGGTGTCGGCGACGGCGTGCAGGCGGTCGGTCGGTTTAGAAAATGCAGTCATTTTGTTTGGTCCTTTGGTTACATCAGTTCGGCAAGAACAGCTTGAAGAGCCGTCAGGTTGGCAGCATCGCCACCGCCTGTCGGATGGAGCGCGATGATTTGCTTAGTCAGCGCCATCAGCTCGATGCAGTGTTGCTGCAACAGCAGCATGAGCCCGCTAATGTCGGCGCCCTTGGAGCTGACTACCGCCTTTGCATTTGCTGTCGGCACGATCGCCGCGACTTCGGTTTTGGTGGTCATTTTACCTCGCTCGATCTGTCGGAGATTGGAAGCTTCGGGTACGAGGTCGGAGAGACCTGGCCTCCAGCCCTCGGATCGTTGTGCGGGCCGACGTTCGGGGTGGGGCGGATCGAACCTGAGTTGTAGATCGGGGCGATGGCAACACCGCGCGGGGGGTCTCTGTTTTCAATCTTCATTTTTCAGTTCCTTTCGGTCGCATTATCGCGTGCCGGGATGGCTGTGCGTCGTGAGTTGGTTTCAGCCAAACAGAAATGTCGGCCGCTGTTTGGTGAGCGTTAGCTCCGTGATCGCCCAGACCAACGCATCAAGTCGGTCGGGCGAGTATCCGGCAGATGCTCTAGAGAAGTCGCTGGTGAATGCGCAGAGCTGATCTTCGAGTTGTTGGAAGGTTCCGACGTGATGGACCTTGCCCTGTTCGTACAGCGCGCTGATAGGTTCAGCCCTCGTCACTTTTCCTCGAGAAGCATGAACGGCGCGATAGGAAACATTCGGATCAACACTCCGAATGGTATTCTCGACCAGCGCGCCGCCGTTGTTCACTTCGGCGATGATCCGATCGGCATGGTGTTTGCGATAGAGGTTGATGGCCTTGGTTGCCCACTCGTGTGGCTGATATCGACCGGAAGCGTCCTCCAGAACGTAAGCGACGCCAGTGGCGTCGACTCCTGCCACAATGATCCCGGTCTCGTCCGCGTCTTCGCCAGATGTAACGGCTGGATCGATCGCAACGACGATGCGCGTTAGATTGCCCCATGGAAGAGCTTCGACGCGATCGCGGTCGATCCAATCTTGTTGCCATAAGGCGCCGGGCGTGTCCGACAGCAGCTCCGCATTCAATTCCTGCCGACCGAGACGTGTGCCCTCGTATCGTTTTCGAATGGCCTCGAGGAAAGGCGGCGCCAGGTTCGCTGCGTTATCAAACGTGCTACCGCGAGTAACGACAACATCGTCACCTTCGCGCTTCAGCAGGTCCTTGAGCAGCTTGATCGGACGCGGGGTCATGGTCACGACACAGCGCGGATGCGTTCCTAGGCGCAGCCCGAACATCGCCATGTCCCACGTCGATTGCGCGTCGGACCAGCTCGCCAGCTCATCGCCCCAAATAAAATCTGTCTGGGGACCTCTGAGACGATCACTTTCCTCCGAGCTGAAGGCCGTGGCGATCGCGCCGTTCGGCCAGGTAAGCCGTCGTTTGCTCGGTTCGTATTCCGGCCTGCACCAGGACGGTGCGGTGTTGAGGATGCCGGATTCGCCCTCGATCATAACGTCGCGGGCGTCGCCTGCAGTTCCGGCGATCAAGCCGATACGTTTTGCACGACCGCTCTCAGCGAGTTCATTTATATAGCTGGAGCCGACCCACGTTTTTCCGAAGCCGCGACCGGCAAGTAAAATCCAGACGTTCCAGCTACCTTGTGGGGGCAACTGCGCCAGACGCGCCTTGCTGCGCCAGCCACCATCGGCGAGAACATCAGCAAGCTGTGATGCGATACTTAAATTAGTTTGATTGGATTGGGCTTGGTGAAACATAGTCCACGACTCCGGTCGCAGACTCGGCCAAGGGATTATGCTCGATAGTTTTCATGGGCGGCGCGTTCTGTTCATCCATTTGGCGCAGTGCCATCACGACTGCAGCGCGAGCTTCAGGGAACGGTGCAAGGGCGTGTAGCAAGTTCGCCTGGAGATTGGCGAACACCGGGCTGTTCATGATCGACACGTTATTGATCGTCAGATTGTTCACAGCCATGTTGCCCATCTCGCCGCTGATGGATCCGATCGCTCGCAGGACTTCTGTCAACCTTCCGGCCAGTGTTGCGGTGGCGTGCTTGTCGTTGAGGGACGCGGCGAGCTGGAATTGCGTCATCAGCGTTGCGCGGATGATGGAAAAATACTGAAGGACGCTAACACCTTCTTCTGCGGCTTTGGCAGCGAGATCCTTCATCGGCACGGCCGCCAAATAGTCGGCGCGAGCCGACTCGTCGACGTGATTGCGCATGTGGCGGTGGACCGCGTCTCTCGAGATGTCGTGCTTGGCAGCGATGGTGTCGAGAGAACAGCCGGCGACGCGCGCGAATTCGATCAGGGCGCGATCGGCGTGGTTGCAGACGACGCAGCGCGCCTTGGTGATGAGTTTTCGCGCGGTCATCCCTACGCATCCACCACGTCGACCGCGGTGACCTTGACCCGGTCGAGGGCGGCATCCAGAGCGTCAGCCATGTCTGCGATTGCCTTGACTTCGTCGAGCGGCGTTGAAGGGGTGATGCGCGCGATGCGCCGGGCGATGTGACCGGTGATCCTTGCGAGACTGTCGTCACCTGTCGCCGCACTCAGCGCGCCGACAGATTGAGTTAGGTTCGCCATCGCGTCAGAGACTTCGGCAAGTTTGTCTGACGCACCGCAACCGGCGACTAGGTGACGCAGAACTTTCCGCGCCTCCGGATCGCGCACTGAGCGGTCTTCGACCGCCCCCGTGATGATGGCGTTGGCCTCGTCTAGCACTCCGATTCCTCCAGCGCTGGCGAGGGCGATGTAGACTGCGTTGATCGTTTGCCGTGTGGTTTCGTCCATGGTTTTTCCCTTGATGTTATGAGTTTATCGAGCGCGTAGCGGAGCATTTCGACGTCAGCGATAGCGTTACTGGCCAGTGCGGCATGAAGCAGCGCGGTCGCTTCGCGCCCCATGGCTTGGTTTGCTGCACGGATCCGGGCGAGTGGCGATGAGTGTCGCTTGATTTCGGTAGCCAGCATGGCCTTGGCGTCCGGCTCGCGCGGTATCCAGACGGAGATGTCGGTTTCGTCTCGGTGTGGCGCACGTAGTCTGGCACCAACCTCATCGAGGTCGTGCATGTAGGCGACCGCCGCGTCGTACTGCTGCTGCGTGATCTGGTTGGCTACGAACAACCGGCCGAAGGGATCGTCGCGGAAACTCTCCCTATAAGTGTTTTCGGAAATGACTTCTGACTTAACCAACCTAGAAATGTCAATTATATCAACGACATCGCTCGCGGGTTCAACCGCAGTGCAGGAAAGTTTACGCCTCAGCGGTTGGTTTGCGTCCCCGACCCTAAGCGCGGCGAGCCGGCGACGATCGCGCTGTGCGCAGTCTTTGCCTTTGCAATACCGGGCATTGACGCGGCGATCTTTACCGAGCGGTTTCAGGCACTCGGTGTACGCGCAGACGCGCTCCAGATCGTTGAGCAGCGGCGAGAAGCCGCCGAGGGAAAGATTGCTGCCGTCCGAATAGACCACAGCGCGGACTTCCTGCGCGGCGTTATGGCCTGACGATGCTGCTGGTTGTCGCCGTCGATATTGTTGGTGATCGTCGTTGGCTTGCCCCCTGTAGTCGCGAACAGCCTTCCTGCCGTACTTCGTTGTACAGAAGCCGGTTGGCACCTTCGTGATCCCCGCCTCCCACGGAAAGGACTCCACCTCCTTGGCGATGGCGGCGCGGTCAATCTGCTGCGGCTTCACCACCTTGCCCTTGGCATCATGCAGCAGGAATTTCGACTTCATCTCGGCCGCTTGCGCTATCTGGCGCTTGGAGGGTGGCCCCTCGACGGGTTGGGCTACCGGCGGCCTGGTGCGGTTCCTGTATTTGACCAGATACGACTCGATCGCGGCGTCGACGGCCGGATCTCGCGGTTTGGGCGCCATGCCGGGCGCGTAGGAATACTGATGACCGGCGCCAAGTCTCTGTGCGGTTGACGGTTCCGGCTTTTCGAAGTCGAGCGGCCTGCGGCCATCGTTGGGTTCTATGGATTCATGGGGGGAGGGAGGATTCGACACGGGACACACTCATTGGAATGCGGCCGAAGGAAATCGGCCATGATGCAACTTGACGGGGAGTGGGGGAGTGGGGAGGCGAGGTGACTGCGCGAGCGTGCCCCGCGCACCGTATCAGGTGCAGGACTGTGCAGCGTCTGTCTGTCTCTAACTCTCAGATCATACAAATACCCCTGCCGGATGGTTCCGGTAGGGGTTATGTACAATGCGCTTTGTAGGGGTATCCAGCCGGGGGGTCAACAGGATTCGGGGAATCCGGGTCGACATCGCGCGTTCGTGATCAGCGATTCACCATCGCGATCCCCGGTCCCGAGTGCGACGGCGTTGCGGATGGGATTTTTTCTGTTTTTGGATTTTTTCGGGAGGGTATGAGTGGGGCCGCGCCGGCCGAAATGAGAGTAGATTTGGGTTCCTGCAATCTAGAGATGTGGACGGTCCAGCCGCCCGATCGACCGGCGTGGCATGCACGTCGGCGACGTGGCGCGCGGGCCTCAGGCCTCCAGTGCCCGATAGACGCTCGCGCGGCCGATGCCGAGGCGCTTGGCGATGGCGGATGGTCCGATGCCCTGCGCCTTCAAGGCACGCACCTGAGCGGGGTCAATGGTCGCTGTGCGCCCTTTGTAAACGCCTGCAGCCTTGGCCTTGGCGATGCCTTCGAGCTGGCGCTCCTTACGTATCTCGGTCTCGAACTCGGCAAACACGCCGAGCATGTTCAGGAAGCAGCGGCCAGCAGCGGTTGAGGTGTCGATCGGCTGTTCCGTAGCCTTCAACGCGGCGCCCTTGGCCTCGATGGTGCGCACGATATCCTTCAGGTCGCCGATGCTGCGCGCCAGCCTGTCGATTCTGGTGATCATCAACGTGTCGCCAGCCCGCAGGAATTGCAGCACGGTCTCGAGTTCGGCCCGGCCAGCGGTGCTGGTGCCGCTGCGCTTCTCGCTTCGGATGACCTCGCATCCAGCGGCCCTCAACGCGGCTTCCTGGATGGTGACATCCTGATCGATGCTGCTCGCCCGTGCGTATCCGATAATGGTCATGTTTGGTCCTTTGTCTCGTTTGGGTCTAGACCCTGGACAATGGTGTCTCAAATAGAAAATGTCAACTCAAATGAGACACAAATGTCGTCTCATCCCGGTGTTTCGCGACGGTATACCGTATTGAGACAGACGGCGTTGGGGAAGCGCGGCCTCGCTGGGCTACGGGGAGAATGAACGAGGCCGCGTCCAGGCCGCGCGCTCACCCATGCTGCTGACGTGAGCACCGCCCGGCCAGATAACGGGCCGGCGCTGGGCGCGTTCCAAGATGGGGGAGCGACCCGGTGGACAGCCGGTGGATATTCGGTGGACGGCCAGTGAATAACCTGTGGATTACCGCGACGACCGTCGGCGCGGTGTGGCGCGGGCGGCGGGATGTGGCTCGCGTGAGGCGTTGGGGAACGCGACCGCGTGCTGCACTGGAGGTCGAAGGCGCGGCCGCGCCCCGGACCGCGCTCGCCCATGGTGCAGACGAGCACGACCCAGAGTGGCAATTCGCGCGCGGGATATTCGGTTCCGCGAGGCGCGCTGACCTGCGGCTCCATCTTTACGGCGTGCCGCCCACCCTACAGGGTGGGCGGTAGCAGGGTGTAGCAGCAGTGGGTGTGATGGGGGGTCTATGGGGGTCTATGGGGGTCACTTTCCATCCTTCGCGTGGAAAATGGCAGAGATAATTAGAATCTCAAAACAGCCAGACCTTTTTCCCTCTGGCTCTAATTACTTTTCAAAATCTCCCGCCATCTTCCCGGCGACCGGCTGAAAACGACCCCCACAGACCCCCACAGACCCCCAAGGCCTCAGGCCGTGGCCCTGGACATCGGCTTGGCTTTGACCTCCTCAACCCACCATTCCGCGCCTCGCTTATCGTCTGCCTTCATTGCGAACCGTTGACCGTCAACGATCTTGCCCTTGAACTTTCGGAGATAGTTTCCCAGCAAGCGCGCATCCGGCTTCTGACCGCGCTTACCGGTCGCCCGGTAGGCCAGAGCCTCGAGCGCCGAGTATAGTTCCGGATACGTCGGTTCCATCGCAACGGGATTGTTGAAGTCGTATTGCTGCCCTCCCGGCCGAACCGTTGCAGAGCCCTTCAAGATCACATCGGCTAACTTCCCCCGATTGCTGTACTCTCGCCCCATGACCCTCGCCCATGCCTCCAGCAAATCGCTGAGTTCGCCGATCTCGGGGTCCTCCGCGCGCGCGCTGTCCATGGAAAGCACCGGGTCGGCCTTGCCGAGCCAAACAAGGGATGATCGCACCAGATCGCTCCAGCCCTCGAATGAAGCCAACCTCGGCAGCCGGCCTGGTCGGTCAGCCGCTACATAGGCGCGGCCGATTGTAAGGGCCGCCGCGATGTAAGCACCGCGATCTGCCAGGATCCGCTCGATAGGGTCAAACTCAAACTGCCGCAACTCGGGTCTCTCGAGTTCTGGGTCTAGGTTCACGGTGATCACGCGCCGGGTCAGATCGCCCAGCACCACGAAGTTGATGCCGGTGGCGAAGGTAGAAGTCCCGCGGGCTTCGATCCGCACCTTTTCCGATCGTCCGAGAATACGAATGTCGACCAAAGGTCGTTCGATGATCTGGCAGAGCGCGTCGCCGCCCAGCTCGCCCGAGATGTTGTCTAGACTGATTAACGGCTGGCCGCCCATCAGTGCGGCACCGAGACGCTTTTCGGTCTCCTCGACATTCGCACCGGTCGACATCACGGGCATGATCTGGCCGATGGCGATCGCTGCTACAACGTCCCACAGATAACTCTTGCCTGATCCTGCCGTCGGGGCTCGACTGGCGTGCATCGGCGTGACGGGAAATGCGCCGCGCAGGATCGGTGTGATAATCCCCGACAACGCCACAGCCTGATCGACGTCGCTTTTGAACGGGAAGCCAACCAATAGATCCTCGATCAACGCCAGTGCCGCCAACGCATCCTCTCGCGTCGGCTGATCCGGTATCAGCGGCATGGGCGGTGGCTCGACCAGCAACAATCCTGTCGCCTCGTCGTAACCCTGCTCCAGCAACAGCGAGCCATCTGGCCGCATTGTCTGTGTCGAGATCACGCCTCCAATCGTTTTGAAGCTCCACTCGCCCGCGCGCGCCATGACGGTCGCCGCGGTTTCGGTTGGTGGATTGGTCATGTTCATTTGCTCCTCTCTTCTGTCGTATCTGAGCCATATTGCGTGTCGGGCCAATAGATCGCGCAGATAGATCGGGTCAAGCATCCGGAGTTGCGCTACCTTGGTTTTGCGGCCTCGCGAAGCATCTACCGTTTCAATGATCGGGCGAACCAGCTCCCCGCCGCGTTGGTAGATCGGGACGCCGGCTTCGATCAGTAAGACTTCTGCCCGGGTCGCGAGCGCAGACAACTGCCCATCCTTGATTTCGATTGTCGGTAAATCCTCACTCGGTGCCTTCTCATTGGCATCACGGGTTGTGTTTTTCGTGCTGGTCGGATGCCGTTCCTTCCACCACCAGCCCAAATTTCTGGCGTGCCAGAACAACGTGCCGATAGAAACGGAGCGACCGCCCTTGAAGCTCGGCCATTTCGCGGCTGAGACTTTAGGGTCATTCCCGGTGTACGTCGCCGACCAGGCCTCCCACAGATCGCGGCCGCTGTCGCCAAGTTCACCGTACAGCGCAAAGCCGATCTTGATCCATTCGTCATAGTCGAGATCGTTGGGGATACGCCTAAGTGCGCTCGCGATTTTCTCACGGCTCGGCTTGTCACCGGGACGAATCCCGGCAGCGGCATAGCCTTGCTTCTCGCGCTTCTCGCGCTTCTCCGTCTCCCGATCCTGGGATTCCTTGTCGGCCTTCTTTTGATCTTTGGATTCCTTGTCGGCCGACTTCTTTTGCTCCTTCTCCGCCTTCTTTTGCTCCTTCGCATCGTCCTTGATCTCTGCTTTCGTTCGGCCGCCAGCGGCACGCAGGACTCCCTCAGACTCTGTGACGAATTGCTCCAGCAGCTCGAGCGTGACCAGCGGGACGTCGGCGAATGTAATGTCGAGCGGTGACTTCTCTGGCCAGGTGTAGGGCGCCATCGTGTCCGGATGAATGCCGAACGCGACGAATTGCTGGCCCTGCGCGAGGATCTCCACCTTGGCCTTGGCGCTCTTGTCTGCGGGATCTTCGCCAAAGATTAGGTCCGGCGTCGATAGCTTATCGTGCGGGGTCTCAACGCGATAGACGAGCAGCATCTTGGGCGCGCGGCCGATCCGCCGCAACGATGTCGGACCAAACATCTCAACTGCACGGTCGACCAGCTGGGCCGACAGTGCCTCATCGAGTACGTCGACGTCGACGCCGACCAGCGCACCGCAGAGAATGCCGGTGTTGGTGTTGTGACGTTGCGCTTTCGACCAACTCTCTATCTCGGGAGGCCCTGCGGTCAGGCAATCCGTTTGCCAAGCCATCATCGTCGGACGCTTGCCGGCCGAATTTGTATTTACGTGCGCGCCGACGATCGGTACGGGGTGATATCCGTGAACGTGCAGCTTCAGCCGCAGCTCGTCGAGTTGCTGGGGTGTCGGGATATTGCTCATCGCACCGCCCCCAACAAAGCGAGAGTGAGTAGCACAACCGAGTAACAATGAAGGGCCGGCGTAATATAGATTAGGATTGCGGCGAGCCGCGACTTGAGGTATGACACTTCTTCTATCTCTTTGACTTGGTTCGGCCGTCTCGCGATTTGTTTCCTCGACCAAAGGAAATCGCTGGGCGGCCGAACTGCGTTAGCTCACTTCTTGGAGGTGGGGAGCAGCGACCTTGGTGAACTGGGTCATGTGCGTTTTTTCCTTTTTCAATTTTTCACTTTGCTTTCCCACGCGCTGTTCTGCGTGGGCGGGCACCGCCCTCGTGAGGCGAATGCTGATGGCGTCATCGGACAAGCGGATGCGGTAGTTTCACGCGGGGGCATTGCGCCGAGGCGGGGATTAAGATTTCGTTAGTCACTTTGCTTTTTTACTTAACGATATCAGTTGGGTCATCCAGGTAGGTTAGTCAGTCTAACTTGTTGATTTACCATATTTTTCCGATAACGACTTCTTAACGCCGGCCCTTTTATTATGGCTGCCGGACGGGCTTCACCGTCCGCGTCAAACCAATGTGCATACCGGGCGCATGAGCCAGACATCGATTGAGCGGCTGAGGGACTATCTCGCGCAACTTCCGCCGCAGGCGCAGGCCTTGCTGATGCGGGAGTTCGAGCGCGCCATCGAACGCGGCGAGGACGCCGGGGTCGCCACCCTCGTGCTCGAACAGTTGCGCAAGGTCGTGCGCGGAACCGACGAGGAGACGCGGGCGCGCACCGACGATCCGGCGCGGCTGCTGTTTCGCCCGCTCGAACCGTTTCTCGTCGACAGCAATTTTCCGGTACGGCCGGGTCAGATTCGACGCGCCTCGTTGCCGCCGGTGTGGCAATGGCTGATCCGCGACGGCGCGCCTGACCAGGCACGCGAATTCGACGCGGCGCTGACCTTGGTGCGGGAAACCGGAACGACGTCCGGCCTCGAGGCGGCGATCCGTAAATTCCAGTTCGCGACGGCCGATGCGATCTACAAGATTGCCATGCCCGTGCCTGGTGAGGACAAGCAGCGCGCGCTGTCCCGCGTCGGTCCGCCCAATGTGATCGAGGATCTGCTGCCGATCGGCTCGGTTTTGCAGGCCCGCGAAGCGCTGGACGGCCTCAACGGCCGGCTTCCCAGCAACTTGCGAATACTCGCGGACGCACAGATTGCGACAGTCAGCGCCGCGCTCAACGTTCCCGCCCTGCAAACGCCGCAAACGCTGCCGTTTGCGCTGTCGCTGATCATTCAGCGGCTGACCGCGCCGTGGCAAATCATCCGCCTCGCGATCAAGATGGCCGCCTCCGACGACGAGATCCGCGTCGCCGCCACTCCCTACGGCATGGCCGTGACCATAGCCCTGCACGATCTGTATTTCCTCGCGGCCTGTCTGCGAACGGACATCAAGCGCGGGCATTTCGAAGACGTCGCCGACCATCTCAAGAGCCTGCATGACGGCGTGCGCGGCCTGCGGACCGAACTCGATCTTCGCAACGATTCGTCATGGGGCAAGCAACTGACGTCGATCCGGGCCGATATTTCCAACACCCTGCAATCGGAAATCGACAGCGTGCCCGGCCGCGTCCGGCGTCTGCTGCGTCAGCGTGCCGACAAGGATATTTCCGTCGGCGCCAAGATCGATACCTCCGAAGTCGACGAAACCGCCGCATTGATCGATTTCGTCGCGGTGTGCCGCACCTATGCCAGTGAACTGGCGATCAACGAGGTCACGCTGCGCACCTATTCCGACCTGCAGCAATATGTCGAAAAGTCCACCGAGGCGCTGGTACAGTCGCTGCGCGGCGGCGACGCCAAGGCGCGCGCCTACCGGCAGATGCAGGTCAAGGCGGCGGTGCGCTTCTGCGAAGTATTGTTCGGCCACGACTATGCATCGCTGATGAGCAGGGCGGCGGAAAATGCGCTGACCGGTGAGCGCAAGCCTTCGCGCGCGGGATAAAACGGATAGAAAGATAGTAGAAAACTCTAGCCACAATTTCCGGTTGATCAAATGGTGCAAGCCGCTTACAAGTTTTGGTGCGAACTCAATCGTCAATTTCGCTGAATTCGAGAATATGAACTCAATCCTTAATTTCGTTGAATTTGAAAATCGCGTGATCTCGGCGACATACCGGAACCTCATGATCGGAGCGAAGGTCGTGATCGTCGACAAGACCAGCGGGGCGCAATTGCCCGATCCGGTGATCACGATTGCATCCCCGGTCCCCAGCGGCTCGCTGCGGATCAGACTTCCCGAGGCGGTCAAACCGGGGGCCTATTACTTGAAAGCGTTGAACGGGCGTGGCGAGCAGGCCACTCAAAGTGTCGAGTTTCATGTCAGCTAACACCAAATTTTATCTGCGTTTCCGGGATTTATCCGCCGCAATTGCGAATTGAGAATTGTCAATTGCCCGGCTTGGCGCCGGTGGTGTAAAGCGGCGCATTGGTGTGGTTAGCGCCGTTCGGTCGGAACCTGCTCGATGACGCTGTGGTTTGTGTTCGCACTGATGACGGCTGCGGCGATCTTCGCCGTGCTCTGGCCATTGGGTCGCGGTACGAGGCCGCAAAACGACGGCAGCGAAACCGTCGTCTACAAGGACCAACTCGCCGAGATCGATCGCGACGTTGCCGCAGGGCTGATTGGCCGCTCCGAAGCGGACGCGGCGCGCGTCGAGATCAGCCGCCGCCTGCTGGCCGCGGCTGATCATCAGCGCGAGCCGCCCGTCGTATCGAACATCAAGTTGCGCCGCTCGGCGGCCATCATGGCCCTGGTTGGACTTCCAATCGTGGCGGTTGCGTTTTATCTCCCGCTGGGCTCGCCGCGGCTCGGCGATTTTCCGCTGGCACAACGCACCCATCCGCCCGACGTCACGCAGCCGCTTGACAATCTGGTGGCACAGGTCGAGCAGCACTTGGAGAAAAATCCAACCGATGGCCGTGGCTGGAGCGTGCTTGCGCCGGTGCTGGCAAGGTTGGGTCGCTACGACGATGCGGTCCGGGCCTACCACAACTCGATCATCTATAACGGCGACAGTGCGGCGCGCCGGGCCGATCTCGGCGAGGCGCTTGCCGCCGCGGCCGGTGGCGTCGTCACGTCGGAGGCCAAGACTGAATTCGAACGCGCACTCGCGCTGAACCCGGACGAGGTCAAGGCGCGGTACTTCCTTGGGCTGGCCGCCGAGCAGGATGGCCGCACCGCGGAGGCCACGTCGATCTGGGGGGCGATGCTCGCAAAAGCGCCGCCTGATGCGCCGTGGCGTCCGCTGGTTCAAGCGGCATTGGCGCGGGTCGGCGGCGCCGCCGCTCCGGCGCTGTCGGATGATGCGGTTACCGCGGCAAAGGACATGAACGAGACCGACCGCGGCACGATGATCCGTGGCATGGTCGAGCGCCTCGCCAGTCGGTTGAAGCAGAACGGCGACGACGTCGATGGATGGCTGCGGCTGGTGCGGGCCTATGTGGTAATGGGCGATCGCGACAAGGCAAGGGGCGCGCTCACCGACGCCCGCCAGGCCGTTGCCAATGATGCGGAACGGCTGCGACAACTGAATGAGGGCCTGAAAAATCTCGGGCTCGATGGATGAGCATGATTAGGGGCGCATGATGCCGAAAAGTGTGAAGCGGTTTTCGGATCACATCATGCGCAGGATTAGAGGCCACGCATGACGCGCAAGCAGCGGCGGTTGACAATGATCGGCGGCTCGCTTGCGGTTCTCGCAGTCGCGGCGGCGCTCGTGCTGAACGCGATGTGCGATTCGATCGTGTTTTCTCGACGCCGGCGATGGTGGCCGAGAAACATGTTCCCGCAGGCAAGCGTTTCCGGCTCGGCGGCCTAGTGCAGCAGGGGTCGCTGGTGCGTGGCGACAATTTGGCGGTCACATTCAGGGTTGCCGACAGCAGCGCCGCATTGCCCGTTTCGTACAAGGGAATTCTTCCCGATCTGTTTCGCGAAGGGCAGGGTGTGGTCGCCGAAGGCGCACTCGATTCCTCAGGCGTATTCGAGGCGGATACCGTGCTTGCCAAGCATGACGAGACCTACATGCCCAAGGATGTTGCGGACGCGCTGAAGAAGCAGGGGCACTGGAAAGACGATTACGGCGTCAAACCGGATTATGGCGCAAAATCCGCGATGACCCAGGGAGCATCGCGTGCGGATCCAAGCGCGCCGCAGGCGGATCGAACCGCGCCGCGGGCGAACTCGGGAGCGTTGCAGTGATCGCGGAAACCGGACATTACGCGCTGGTGCTGGCGCTGGCCCTGGCGCTGATCCAGTCCACGCTGCCTATCCTAGGCGCGCGCTGGCACGATCCTGCCCTGATGAATGTCGCGCGCTCGACCGCGCTGGCGCAACTGCTGTTCGTGGCGGCGTCGTTCGCCGCGCTGGTTACGCTGCATGTCACATCCGATTTTTCCGTCGTCAACGTGTTCGAAAATTCGCATTCCTTAAAACCGCTGATCTACAAGATCACCGGCGTAT
>WNEZ01000850.1_pt1 | contig 24922 bp, 17 predicted proteins | sample 5400521 | NCBI WGS metagenome assembly WNEZ01 (sample SAMN13153339, study PRJNA577476) | soil metagenome | isolation source: 120 cm saprolite under Douglas fir tree site 2 hole 1 replicate 1 | place: USA:California | collected 2015-04-18
ACCAGCCTAAGGCGAGTCCATCGCAGCGTGGATCGGCGCCACCTTCGAATACACGCGTTGAAGGATTGATGACGATCGCTTGAGCGTGGCCCATTGCATCCTCCCAAGGCTGCCCAATGATGGTCTGATGACCAAGCAGCTCAAGTGCTAAAGGAACCTCTTTCAGAAAACGATCCTCCAGCAGGACCATCTCCACGATTGTATCCTTTGCGTGTTCATCGACAGCTCGTTGACCGACCATCGCTTGCCTCGTGCCTGGTAGCTCTACATTGTAATGCGAACTACGCCAGCGGGGAGCTGTGATAGCTTGCTGAACATTAAAGCCAAAATCTATTATTGCAGAGAGAAGCTGTACATGAATTTGAGGTTGTGCATCTCCTCCCATCGAGCCTATCGCCATGTAAGGTCTACCGTTGCGCAGCACCATCGCAGGCGTGAGTGTATGCATGGTACGCTTCCCCGGCTGCAGGTAATTCACATGGCGGGGGTCGAGGAAGAAGTACGAGCCCCGGTTATGGAGTAACACGCCGGTATCACCTCCAACGATGCCACTGCCAAAACCAAAGGAGAGACTTTGGATCAGTGAGACAACGTTCCCCGCTCGATCCGCCACACATAGATACATCGTGTCACCTTCTTTTTCCAGCCCGCCTGCATAATAGGATGTCGCCCGCTTAGGATTGATACGCGCACGCTGCCGTTCTGCATAGGTCTTACTGAGTAGTTGTTCAACCGGCACATCAACAAAGGCTGGATCGGAGACATATGTATCCCGGTCGGCATAGGCCAGCTTTTTCGCTTCAAGCACGATATGCAGATATTCAGCACTCTGGTAGCCAAGCGACTTCAGATTGTAACCTTCAAGAATGTTCAGCATCTCCAGGGCGGCGATACCCTGCGTATTTGGTGGGAACTCATAGACATCGTACTCACGATAGTTCGTCGAGATCGGAGCTACCCAATCTGAGTGGTGTTGCTCCATATCTTGCATACTCAGAACGCCACCGCAACGTTGCACATAGTTCGTGATGCTACGAGCCAGGGGGCCACGATAAAAGGCATCGCGCCCCTCTTTGGCAAGCGTGCGGAAAGTACGAGCCAGGTTAGGCTGGCGCAGGATTTCACCTGTATGCGGTGGCTGACCATGGGGTAGAAACACTCTAACGCTACTCTCCCAGGGTTGCAGCACCTCCTTCGCAGCGTGACTTAGCCAGTTGCCCAGTTTGGGGCTCACCGGTACCCCCTCTTCAGCGAACGCAATGGCAGGAGCAAAAATCGTTTCGGCTGAGAGCGACCCGAAGCGACCCAGTGCCTCAAACCAGCCATCTACCGCGCCCGGAACAGTAATAGGGAGTGGCCCGCGCTCAGGAACCTGTTGCATACCACGTGATGCAAAGTATTGAGGTGTCATACCCTGGGGAGCACGACCGCTTCCATTCAACGCATGCAGTTGCTGCGTTTTCGCCTCCCATATGAGCATAAACACGTCACCGCCTGCAGAACAGGTGGAAGGGTATACAACTGTCATCACTGCATTCGCAGCAATCGCCGCATCAATTGCATTGCCGCCCTGTATGAGAATCTGCAAACCGGCCTGGGTAGCAAGATAGTGTGCGCAGGCGACCATACCGCGGGTACTTAAAATTGGCTGTTCGGAGAGCATAGCCGGGGACTCCATTTCCTAAGAGTGAGGCACCAACAATCCTTCTTGCTATTCATAATTATAGCATAAGTTGGGTGAGCATAACGGGTAGGGGCCGATAATCAATTTTAACAAAATACCCAGGACACGGCAGCGAGTCCGAGCGAAGCGACGGACAGTGCCTATTGGGCGCGATTTCTCGCGCCCAATAGGCATCAATCTAAACCTGGGAATGCAGGAGGAGGTCGGGTGATCCGTAGGGGCGAGGGTGGTGATGGGAGGTTGGGAGGGCCTTTATGGTCGCCCGCGTCGGCTCGTGCCTCCCCAATCACACCGTCGGGTAACAGCAGGAGGGACGGCGAGCGACCATAAAGGCCCTCCCCGCCCTTCCCAGCCTCCCTCGCCCCTACAGATGTTGATGGGCTTGTCATTAGGTTGGTGCGTATTGGGCCCGATTTATGGCGCCCGCGGGGTGGGGGGCTGGCCCATGCCGTTACTTGGCCTCACAGACCTAACGAAGGTGTCCAAATGAAACAATTAAACTTCATAATCAGCAATGGGCATGGAGTATTGACACGCAGCTCCCAGGCTGCGTCGCTGCTCCGCAAGCTTCGCTGAGGCTCTACAACTTCTTTTGTTCCTGCTCCGCCAGCTCCTTCACACGTTGCACCGAATCCCTGTGGCAAATCACAGTTGCATTATCCAGTTCAACCACAACAACGTCCTCCAAACCAATCGTATAGACTTTGCGCGGAGTGGTATTGTACACGAAGATATTCTGACTTCCTAGCCCTTGGTGATGTCCTACTGCCCTTATCCCCAGTTTATCAGCCGTGAAGAGCGCCCCGTACTGTTCCCAGTTCCCCACATCACTCCAACCGATCTCGACAGGGATAACAACGAGATTCTTTGTCTTTTCCAAAACACCATAATCGATGGGAATTGCAGGAAGCGTCGGCCATAATTCATCAACTGTCGTGCGCTCCTGTGGTGTCCCCATCGCAGCGCCTATCACATCCAGTTTCTTTGCCAGCTCTGGAAGATGCGTGTGCAGTTCTGCCAGGATCGTCTCCACTTTCCAGATAAACATACCGCTATTCCATACATAGTGACCATCCGCCAGGTAGATCTGCGCAGTTGCCAGATCTGGCTTTTCCACAAACCGCTCGGCCCGGTATGCTTGATGTCCATATCCCTCATCCAGTTTCTCAGCAAAGCGAATATATCCGTACCCGGTCTCCGCCGTAGTCGGTTTGATCCCCAACGTCACCAGACATTCCTGTCGAGCTAATTCATACGCCAGCCGCAGTGCTCGCCTGAGCGCATCAACATGTGCGATGGCATGATCAGCGTGAAACGACGCCATAATTGCCTGCGTATCTTGTCGCACAATAGTAGCCGCCGCCCACCCAATAGCGGCTGATGTGCTGCGCCCCATAGGCTCCCCAAGAATGTGCGAGACGGGAACAGATGGCACATGTTGGTGTACCAGTTCCGTCAAAGCGCGATTCGTCACAACCCAGGCAGACTCGGGCGCAATGAGCGGTGCCACTCGCGCTAATGTTTCTTGAATCATGCTCTTGCCACTTGGCAGGGGCAGAAATTGCTTTGGCGAACTCGGCGTGCTGAGCGGCCACAACCGTGTACCGCTTCCACCCGCCAGAATCACAGCGTGAAAATGATCCATACGTACTCCTTTGCTCTACATTATAGAGCGATTGTATCGGGCTTCGTTCGTTGTGTCAAATGCTGCCTTTCGATGAGAAAGCAGGGTTGTTGCAAACTCGGGAATAAGCAGGGTTACAAGGGGCTGCAAGCCCCTTGACGGAGCGCGAGGTGTCCTCGCCTCCTCCCTTCTCCCTGCCGCCGAAGGCGGCAACATAAGACTTTGCAACAGCCCTGGATGAGAAAGCCTGGATACTAGCCAGAAGGCCTCGATTATGATATGCTTGACACGCAAAACCGAAAGCATTTTTATATAGAGCCAAAAAGTGGAAAACGAAGAGCACCAGGGATCCTCAAACCAGCAACCATACTACGGCTGGCAATATGACCAGGACAATCCAGGTCCACTGCCACAACAGCCCCCTCCTGCATTTCAACCAACCGTATATCCACAACAACCTCCTCTCTATCCTCCTCAAGCCAAAAGAGGACCACAACCACCGCAGTACCAGCAGCCAATCCCCGACATGGGGTCCTCACTAGGCTATACGCAGGGTATGGATTACCATTACTACGATCCACCCCAACCGTCCCAACCCATTCCACAACTGCGGCAGGCCCGCTTGCAACAACTGCGCGAGGAGCGTATGAGGCGGCAACAGCGACGCATGGGACAAGATATCACCACTATCATCCAGCGTAAAGGAGCCAGGCTTCCCCAGAACTTCCGTACACCTGGTCCTGTAGCGCCGCAGCATATGCCACCGTCCCCGACCTGGGGGCCTAATGCCCCACCATCCATGCAACCAGCCATTCCATCCGTACCGCCGGCACCACCGCTCATCTTCCAACCAGACTCGGGTGCAGCTCCATCTGCAGCAGTCTCAGCACAAGATACAGGCATCATCAATAGGGCACGTATCGGCCAGGCCACCATGATCCTCACAGGGTCTTTTATAGCAAGCCGCATCCTTGGCCTGCTGCGTACTTCGCTGTTCGCATACGTATTCGGCACAACTCATATTTCTGACGCCTACGTGCAGGCGTTTCTTGTCCCCGATACCATCTTTAACATCGTAGCCGGTGGTGCGCTTGGCTCCGCTTTTATCCCCGTGTTCGTCAAATACATGGTTGGCGAGAAAGATGAGAAGACTGCCTGGCACATCGCCAGCGCTGCGCTCAACCTTGCCATCGCTATTATGATAGGCCTGGCACTCATCGTAATGCTTTTTGCCCGCCAGATCGTACCACTCTACAGTCCTGGCGCACCAACTGCTGAACTTGACCTGATCGCCTTACTGATACGTATCATGCTTTTACAAGCTATTGTGCTTGGCGCAGGAGTGATCGTCACTTCCGTGCTACAGGCTCGCCAGAACTTTCTCATACCGGCCATAGGCACAGTTCTGTATAACGTCGGCCTTATTATAGGGCTGCTGCCCGGTGTGTACCTCGCATTGCACAACCAGCGCAACGATACGTTCGCGGCCTATGCTGCAACCTGGGGTGTCGTGCTCGGTGCGCTTCTTCAGGTCGGTATCCAGATTCCAGGTCTGCTCAAAACCGGCATGCGCTACACCTTTGTTTTCGATTGGCGGCATCCCGGCGTCATCCTGATCGGACGGCTGATGGTGCCACGCATCCTCAATGCAGGCATGCTCTCCCTCACCACATTTGTCGACCGCTATCTCCTCTCCTCCCTCTCTTTCCTGGTGAGTGGCATACTTTTAGCCGGCCTGATTACCCAATACTACCAGGCATTTCAAATTTTGCTCTTACCACTGGGTATCTTTGGTATGGCCGTCTCCACCGCTGCCTTCCCCACTATCGCCGAATACGTCGCCAGGGGACGTATGGACCGCGTAAGCAGTATCATCATGGAAACGCTGCGTGGCATCTTATTCATGTCCATCCCTTCGAGCATTGGCTTGATTGTCCTGGGTCTTCCGATCATCCAGGTGCTGCTTGAACATGGTCGCTACAGCCTGACCGATGCAGAATTTACAGCCGTTCCACTCGCATTCTTTGCCGTCGGCCTCCCGGGTCTTGCCTCCGTCGAAATCCTCACCCGCGCTTTCTATGCCCTGCGCGACAGCACCACGCCTGTCATCATCAGCATAGCCCAATTCATCCTCAAGATCGCCCTTAGTTTACTGTTTATCTATGCAGCCGTTTTTTGGGGACCACAATGGGGCATGGGTGGACTGGCACTCGCCACCTCGATTGCAGGCTTAGTCGAGGCCAGTGTGTTGCTCTGGTTACTACATCAACGCATTGGAGGTCTACCTCTACGTGACCTGGTGAACTTCTTTGGGCGGGTTCTGTTAGCGTCGCTGGCAATGGGTCTGGTTGTACTGCTCATCCGCTTGCCGCTCGACGCGTTGCTGGTAACTACTGACCCCCATAGTTCCCTTGGAGTGCTTGGCACCATCTTTGCTATCATCAAGCTTCTGTTAGAATTGGGCGTCGGCGTCTTCATCTACATCTTTGGAGCACGTGTGTTGCACATCGAGGAATTGAATTTGGGGCCGATCAGGCGTTTGCTCGATCGCTTGAGACTGTCCTGGCTATAAGAATGAGATATCGTTTTGCACAAGAACGTCTAGCCTATTCCGTCCGTCACAGGTGTAGCAGCCTCAATGGCTCCCAGCGCCCGCAGCGTCGTCTTCTGCGCTTCATTGAGTCCTGTCGTTTCGACAATTGCAAGTCGTTCATAAGGCCGATCGCCACGTAAGGTGCAAAGGTATGCAGCACTCTGCATCTCCCATATATGGGTAACACCATCATGACCACAACTTGCCAGCATTTCACCATTCGGACTGATTGCTATTGAGCGAATCCATGCTTGATGACCTTGTCGAACGTGCAGGCACACTCCACTCTCGACATTCCACCAGCGGAGTGTTCCGTCGATACCGGCACTGACCAGAATGTCTCCTTGGGGATCCCACGCGATGGCGAATACGTGACTCGGATGTCCAACCAGAGAACGTAGAAGTTGTCCACTCCTCGCATCCCAGAGCAATAATTCCCCATTGCTCCCTCCACCGCCACAACTTGCCAATAATCTCCCATCAGGACTCCATACGATGCCGGCCACGTCTTTACTGTGTCCCTGTAATGTTCGAAGGAGGATACCATCCTCTGCTTGCCAGAGTCGCACCGTATGATCGTCGCTGCACGTCGCCAGGCGTGTCCCATCGGGACTCCAACAGACGGCGCTGACCAGGCTGGTGTGTGCATGTCCCACCCAGCGGCAGGTACTGTTCGACACATCCCAGACGCGCAGTACCTGATCGTAGCTCGCGCTCGCCAGCCATGCTCCGTCGGGACTCCATGCGACTCTGGTGATCCAGCTCGTATGTGCACGGAACAATTGCACCAACTTTCCTGTCGTGGTATCCCAGATGCGCACGGTCTGGTCATAGCCTCCACTGGCGAGCAACCGCCCATTGGGATGCCACGCAAGCGTGTATACAGGTTGTGTATGCCCTTGGAGGCTCTTCACGGGCCTTCTGCTTGCGATATCCCAGATAGTAATCGTACAGTCAGTCCCCTCACTCGCGAGGAAGTGGCTCTCTGGGCTCCAGGTCACAGCGTAGAGGATGACCGAGTAGCCTTGCAGGATGCGTAGGCACTGTCCACTTATAATCTCCCAAACACGCAGTGTACGATCTTCGCTCCCGCTCAGGAGCATTTTGCCATCAGGAGTGAAGACGACAGAATGCACAAGATCAGTGTGCCCCAGGAGTGTCTGCCGGGTCATCTCACGGCTAGGTTGCCACAGCCTGATCGTAGTATCATAACTGCCACTTACGAGTGCCTGCCCATCGGGGCTCCATGCCACCGTCCTGACAAGATCTGTATGCCCTGCCAAGGTGTGTTGGCAACGACCACTGTCTACCTCCCACAGCTTCACCAGATTGTCCGCTCCGCCACTGGCAAGTGTCTTCCCGTCAGGAGTAAAAGCTACTCCCATCACCCAGTGAGTGTGTCCGGTCAAGGTTCGCAAGCATTTGCCACTTTCAACATCCCAGATGCGGATCATGCGATCAAAACTTCCACTAGCGAGCAGGTGCCCATCAGGGTGCCATGCCACAGCGTAGACATTCTCCTGGTGCCCTCTGAGCGTTCGCAGGCATCTTCCGTCGCTCAGATCCCAGAGCTTGATTGAGCCATCATCGCTGCCACTGGCCAGAAGACCTCCATCTGGTCCAAATGCGACGCTTTGCACATAGCCCTCATGCCCCTGGAAATTCCAGAGGAGCGCTTTGCTGGCGACATCCCACAGCTTCACCGTGCAGTCCCAGCTCCCACTGGCAAGCGTTCGCCCGTCCGGGCTGAAGGCGAGAGTTGACACCCTGTTCGTATGAACCCGCACCGCTACATACGCCGTCTGGCCTTCATCGTGCCAGATGCGCACCTCACCGCTCTTACTGCCCGCTGCCCAGGAGCGTCCGTCTGGGCTAATCGCAACAGCGAGGCCAGCATCGAAGGCTTCGGTGAACCTCACCCTATTGAGATGTGCCCCGCTGAGCGAAGCATCTTGCATCTCGACCCCTTGCAGGTAGGCTCCCCGAATGGAGAGTCGGGAGAGGTCCAGACCACGCAGATCGCCGCGCAGTTCCTTGAGCAAGCTAATCACGCTGGCAGGGCCATAGCCCTGCGCCACGGCATCCGCCGAGCGAAACCGGTCGAGCTGACCCAGGAGCTGCTTTTCGACACGCGCATCGTGACCGAGTTCGACACGCAGTCCCTCTAGGAGTGGCCGCACCAGGAGACGTACCTGGCTCTCCCGCACATAATTCTTCGTCTGCGCCTGTTCCAACGCATAGCGTCGCAGCCGATCTCCCTGGCCCGTCACGATTTCCTCCACCAGGTGTTCGACCAGAGTATCGGTGATGTACTCCATCACCACTGATTGCAAGCTATAGGTGGCTTGCTGTCCTTGCTCCAGGAGTGATCGACGCCGTAACGCCTCTAATGCCTCCATTGCCTGTCGGCGTGGTGCTCGGGGAACGAGGACCTCAAGCAGGTGCTCCAGAGAAGTCCACTCGCGCACCACTGCGAGCCAGGTGAGGAGGGTCTGTTCCAACTGAGTGAGCCGGCTCACTTGCTGGCGCAGCACTGCACGGATCCCATTAAAGATCAGCTCACCCTCATGTAGAAACTGCGCGATGTCGCCGCTAAACATATCTGCGATCGTCTGTGCCACGATTTTTAGGGCCAGGGGATTGCCTGCATAGCTGGCGATGAATTGGTGCCAGGCAGCAGGGTCGCCGCGCAGGTCTTTGTCAGCGAGCAAGCTGTGGGCCTCCTCATCAGAGAGCCCCATCAGCCGCAGGGAGCGCACAGGTGAGCGACTGCCTTCCAATGCCTCCAACTCCTTGGGCTTCTCACGCGAGGTTACGAGCACGCAACTCTGATGGGCCGTTTCTGCCAGACGCTGAATGAGGCGCCCATACCCCTCGTACCCAGGGCGATAATTGCCCTCGCTGTCCCGTTCTTCTAAGAGCGTCTCCAGGTTGTCGAGCACGAGTAGGCAGCGCCGGTTCTGCAAGCGTACGACCAGGTGATCAATGCGTCGCTCCAGGGAGACCGGAAGCTCGGCGGGAGGGGTCTCAGAACAGAAGGTGATCACATCTGCGACCAGTTCCTCACTAGAAGGCGCATCGCGCACCGAGCGCCAGAGCACTGCTTCGAACTGAGGAGCCAGTTGTTGACCGAGAAGCGAGACCAATGCACTTTTCCCGATGCCCCCCATGCCCAGGATGGTGATGAGCCGGCAGTGCTCCTGGAGGATCCACTGGGAGAGCTCGGCCAGTTCCACCTCGCGGCCCTGGAAGCCGCTCACATCTAGTGCGCCGACCCAATCGATGCGTGTCCGGGGCAGTGAGGCAGGGGTGGGAGCAAGCACCGGGGTGCCGGTCACTCCCATTGCGGTGACAGCCTCAGCCGTGATCTCCCGGGCTGCCCCGGCGACTTCGTGTGCACCGCTGGCAGGAGTCAGCAGCGCGCGCAGCCAGGGTTCGTCGAGCAGCACCCGTTGGTGCGCCGCTTGCCACAACGCCCGAATCTCCTCTTCCTGGTGGGAAGGCTCAAAGACGTGATGCTGAACGCAGACAGCAATTAACCGTTTGAGACGTTCCACCTTGGGATAGCTCTCGCCTACTTCCCAGCTTTGAATTGCCCGTTCAGAGATCCCCAGAAGGTCCGCGAATTCGCCCTGTGTAACCCCAATGTGGGTGCGCAGGGTCAGACAGAGATTGCCGAAGGCATAATCTCGCTCGCGGTACTGATAGGAACTCCTCATGCACGTTCTCCTTACTTGCTGCAAAACACGAAGTGATCCGAAGTGACCCACGCTGACATCCAGGAGAAATGCTTCTACACTGAAGAATAGTGGCTGGGCTCATCCAAGCAGGTCACCGCCTGAGGTTGTATGGCTTCGAAGGCATGAGCATCCATACAACCTCTTGTATCTCATGGCTCTATTTTAACATACTTTCAGGAGTGCAGTGACAACTTTCGCGTTCTTGTTATTTCGTGAGTGATGCTGTCGAGGGTAACGTAACCGATCGGTGCCGACAGAAGACGATCTTGTTGTGAGAACATGTAGTAGGAAGAATAACATGCTTTCGATGCATGAAAGAAGGAAAGCGGAAGGGAGACCTCCGATGAATAGCTCTTCGTATAGTGAACACGACTATGCCTTCGGTCAGATGATACTAACGCTGCGGACGCACATCGGCCTGACGCAAGCGGGCCTGGCCGAGCTGCTGGGCGTCTCCCGGCGCGCGGAGGCGGAGTGGGAGGCCGGCAGCAGTTATCCGAAAGCGGAGCATCTCAAACAGCTCATTGCGCTGGGAGTGCAGCAGCAGGCCTTTCCCACCGGGCGTGAGGCTGAGGAGATCCATACCCTCTGGCACGCAGCCCATCAGAAGCTGCTTTTCGATGAATCCTGGCTCGCGGCACTGCTCGATCGGCCGCATCCTGCACTCACCCGCCTGCCACCAGTGCCGCTCGAGGAACCCCAACCATGCGAGGTGCCCGCGGCTCAGCCTACGCCAGGGCAACGAGTGGATTGGGGCGAGGCGCTAGCGGTATCAAGCTTCTATGACCGCCAGCGAGATGTGGCCAGCTTGACCCAGTGGGTGGTGCAAGAGCGCTGCCGGGTGGTGAGTGTGCTGGGCATGGGCGGCATCGGCAAGTCGGCGCTGGCCACGAGGGTGATGCACCAGCTTGCTCCCCACTTCGAGGTGGTGCTCTGGCGGTCGCTACGCGATGCTCCCGCTTGTGAGGTGCTGCTGGAGGACTGCCTGCAAGTGCTTGCCCCCCAACCGCTGCGGGAAGTGCCTGCTAGCCTGGAACGGCGCCTGGGCCTGCTGCTGGAGTACTTGCGCGAAGAACGTGTGCTGCTGGTGCTGGACAACCTGGAAGTGCTGCTGGAGGAAGGGGAGGGCACGGGTCGCATGCGTGCTGGCTACGAGGACTACGCCCGGCTGCTGCGCCAGGTAGCCCAGACCAAGCACCAGAGTTGCCTGCTGCTCACCAGCCGGGAGAAACCACGCGACCTCGTGGCTCTGGAGGGCAGCCGCACGCCGGTGCGCTCTTTGCGCCTGGACGGACTGGATGCCAGAGGCAGCGAGCAGTTGCTGCTGGAGAAGGACCTCGCGGGCGACGCTCTCGACCGGGCGCGGCTGATCGAGCGGTATGGGGGCAATCCGCTGGCCCTCAAAATCGTGGCGCAGACCATCGTGGAGCTCTTTAATGGCGAGATCGCTCCGTTCCTGGAGGAGGGCGAGGTGATCTTTGGCGGTGTGCGCGAGCTACTGGCTGAGCAATTCGATCGTCTCTCGGCAACCGAGCAGACGGTGTTGCTGTGGCTGGCGATCTTGCGCGAGCCGGTGAGCATTGATGAGCTGCTCTCGGTGCTGGGCGCACCGCTGCCGCGGATGCAGGTGCTCGAAGCGGTGGAGGCGCTGCGACGGCGCTCGCTGCTTGAGCGTGGGAAACTCCGAGGGAGCTTCACGCTGAAATCGGTGGTGCTGGAATATGCAACCACCCGGTTCATCGCGGAGGTGGTCAGCGAGATCGAGCGGGGCCGGCTCTCGCGCCTGATCGAGCATGGACTGGAACAGGCCGAAGCCCGTGAAGACGTGCGGCAGACCCACCAGCGACTCATCGTGGCCCCAATTCTGGCCCGCCTGCGCAACCTGTACTCGCAGCGATCCGAAGTGGAGGAGCACCTGCTTGGGCTACTGGACCAGTTGCGCGAACTCGCAGATTACGCTCAGGGCTACGGACCGGCCAACGTGCTGGCACTACTGCGCGAGCAGCGCGGGCACTTGCGCGGACTTGATCTGTCGCAGCTCGCCATTCGGGGGGCGTCTCTGCAAGGGGGCGAGATGCAGGATACTATGCTTTCGGGAGCCACCTTGCTTGAGACGGTCTGGACCTCCGCCTTTGATGCCACTCGGGCGGTGGCGATCAGCAGCAACGGGACCTACTGGGCTGCGGGGGACAGGCGGGGGGGAAGTGCGTGCCTTGCGTGAGAAAGGGAAGATCCTGCACCTGGCCTGGCAGGAGCTTTACTACTGCTACTTCTGCTCCTTCAAAACAGGCTTGTCCTTCATTCCGGGCACCCTGAACACTAGGCGAACAGCACCGAAATGTACTACATCACCGTGTTGTAAAAGTTCGGGCTGCAAGGGAGCAAGCGGCAATTCGCCCAGGCGTGTCTTGTTGTGGCTCTTCAGGTCCTCGATGTAGAAGAGGGTCTCTTTGTAGGAAATACGTGCATGCTGGCGCGACACGGTCATCTTTGCATCAAGCGCGCTAAGATCGATGTCAGGGTGGTGGCCACGCCGTGGATCGGTCCGACCCACGATCACCTTTGGCTCGGTCATGGCAAAGCGGTGCGTCTCCACACCATCTTTCTCATAGCATAAATTGGCATACAAGTGCTTTTCTTTTGTAGAGCCAATGACATTCTTGGATGTTTTCTCCTCTGAGCGGCCTGTAGGGGCCTTTGTGGGTTGTTCCGCAATATCTCCTTCAAGCTCTGGTATCTGATCCGTCGTCTGGCGGAATACACCCGAACCCTCTCTCATCTCTCCTGGCTGGCGAACGGGAGCTTGCAGCGATTCCAGGGCACTGAGTAACGCTCCGGCATGAATGAAACGTTCATCAGGGTTCTTTTCCAGTGCCCGGTCCACCAGACCCTGGAGTGCCACGGGCGCATCACGCTTATACTGCACCAGACGAGGAGTAGGGCTGGTACATTGCAGAATGCCTGTTTCTGCCGAGTCCCGTCCCACGAAAGGGAGCCGACCGGTCACCAGCTCAAATAAAAGCAGCCCCAACTGATAGATATCGCTCCAGGGTCCAATCAGACCTCCCCGAATGTATTCAGGCGGCGCGTAGCGTGGATCGAGGTAGCTGATATCATCAGCATGCTGGCTATCGACGTAGCCCAGACTCTTGAGCAAGGAGCGCAGTCCCACATCATCGAGCTGCACACGGTCAGTAGTCGCCGTACTATCGACAGTGATCAATTGGGGGCGCAGGTCTATACCCACGATATCCTGCCCGTGAAGTGCAATCAGCCCCCGTGTCATTTGTTGTGCGAAGTCGAGAGCACGCCGCAGATCGATATTCTCGTTATCCAAAACATAGCGCAGCGTCACCCCGCGCGGAGGATCAGTCGCAAGGTAGACACGATTGCCATCGATGCCCCAATCATAGACTTGTAACACCTGTGGAGACTTCACTGACCTACGATGCTCCATTGATTGAAAGAACTGCTGCACTGTTTGTGTGTCGCCAGGAGAGGGTGACTCGAGGACAATGAGCCCTACTATCTCATTGGTATTGTGATTGTAAGCGGTGTAGTTAGTGAGTATTTCACCACTAATGACCACCTGGCTTGTTCGATAAACACCGCCAATCAGTCGAGGGTCGCGCTGTGACATACTCGCACCACCTGATGGAACTTTTCATTTTCTAATTATAGAGTTGTTGTCTGACATAGTCAATGATGGCTTGCCAGTCACCGTTCCTTGGTGCTAGAATAGCTTCGCCATCAGGGGCTGTCGAGTCCACCAGCACATTTTGATTGCTCAGACCTACACGGTGCGCCGTACTCAAATCCATCTTCAACGCATATTCCGTCAGATCGGCCAGCGACATATTTGTGTAGATCGTATGTTGTAGCGCCGTCAAAGCATTGAAGAGACTTGGCCAGGTCGATATCTGCTTAACCTTCGCCAGGGCTGCCTTGATGATGATTTGCTGACGCGCAGAACGGGCGAAATCGGTCAACTCTGCTTGATTCTCAGATGTGCCCTTTCCACATACCTCAAGTGGCTCACGCGCACGAGCATAGCGGATTGCTGTTTCTCCGTCCATATGCTGCAAACCCTTGTTGAATTGGATCTTAATCCAACTCGGATCTATGTCTGCATCGTCGTTTTTGGGGTAGCATGCATTAAATGAGTCGGGTACATACACATCGATGCCACCAATAGAGTTGATTAAATCGCGGAAGCCCGTGAAGTTGATCGTCAGCCAATATTTGACATTCAGGCCCGTCACCAGCGATAGCTTCTGGGCGGCAGCATCACCACCGGTGGCCGGGTTTTGTCCGTTACCTGAAGCAACCTCATAGGCTGCGTTGATCTTTTGGTATTGCCCTGAATTGGGTGGAATCTGCACCCATAGATCACGTGGAACTGAGATCAAGGTGGTATGGTGGCTTTGTGGTAACAGGCTGATCACCGTCATCGAGTCTGTGAGGTTTGCGCCTTGATGGATGCCACCGCCGTAGCCCATCACCAGCACGTTCACACGATCGCTAGTTCCCATGTAGCCCGTTTGTGTGCTGAGTGGCGCCTGCGTAGAGATGGCTGAACCAAAAGCCAGCACGCGTTGCCCTGAAATGGTAGCAAAAATTCCTACAATCACAGCAAGTAAAAGTACCGTCAGGGACGCAATAAGACAACCATGTCGGCGCCGCGGTGGGCGTTGCCTCAGCTGAGGCCGCTGGAAGGGACTGCCTACCTGCCCAGGTTGCTGGAACGGATATCCCTGTTGTTTCTGCAGACCAGGTTGCTGTTGTGGATACCCTGCTGGCTGTGTAGGCTGTGAGACCTGGGGTTGCTGGGGCTGAGACTGCCGTGGAGGATATTGATACGGTTGTCTAGGCGAATTTTGAAAGCCACCAACGACCATCTTGCCTTGCTGGCTCCGGTCTTGATTGGAATTCCACGAGGGCGGCAGTGGCTTGGTTGGATCATCTTCATATACAGATTTATCATCCATCAGTTATTACCTTTTATCTCGATTATGACCATCTCCTCGGGCTTGCAGGCCCCTGCATTCATGCCTGATTCTTACCCACATATTACAAAGTGATACAATACAAGGATGAACACACAAGAAGTATTGGATCCCCACCAGTGGGCCGAGCGAACCTTTGGGGGCGTCCAACTGCACGATATACGTCGAACGAGACGAGCGGTCCAAGCGGCCACCAACCTGGCGGAGAATCCCTTGGGTTCTCTGCCCGCTCAAATGCACACCTGGAAAGAGACCAAAGCGTTGTATCGTTTGCTCGATGAGCCAGATGTCACCTTTGCTGCCTTGATGCAGCCTCACATGCAACAGACTAGGGAACAAGCCACTTCCTCTTCTGTGGTCCTGTTGGTGCAAGATACGACCGACATCGATCTCTCCCATCGTCGCAAGATCAGCGGGGTGGGACAAATCGGCAACGAACGCGGACGTGGGTTTTTCGTGCAAACGGTCCTTGCCGTGCGCCCCGAGATGCGAGAAGTCCTCGGGTGCATGGCCCAGGAACCCTTTGTGCGCATTCCTGCTCCCGAGGGAGAACAACGGTATCAACGGCGCAAGCGGGAAGAGCGCGAAACCGATGTCTGGATACGCCAGGTGCATGCCATTGGGACGCCTGCGCCGGGAAGCGTCTGGGTCCATGTTGGAGATCGGGGCGCTGATATGTTCCCGTGCTTTCAAGCGTGTCAGGCGACGCAGACGCACTTTCTGGTACGAGCGGCCCAGAATCGGCGCGTCGAGGTGTGCGAAGACGAGATCAGCTATTCGCTGACGCAGGCCCGAGCCTTTCCGAGCCAGGCGAGCCGTCCCTTCGAGGTTCCCGCCAGGCATGGTCGCCAAGCACGTTCGACCCAGTTGCAGCTTGCCTTTGGGCAAATGACGCTCTTGCCACCACGCCATGAGCCGCGAGCGGGCAAGGAGCCCTTGCGCGTGTGGGTCATTCGCGTCTGGGAAGAGCAGGCTCCAGAAGGAGAGGAGCCGCTGGAATGGATTTTGTTGACCTCGGTTCCCACCACCACACTCGAACAAGCCTGGGAACGAGGAGACTGGTATAGGTTTCGTTGGTTGGCCGAGGACTATCATCAATGCCTCAAAAGTGGGTGTCGCATTGAGCAACGGCAGTTGCAAACCGTTGACGGCCTGATGCGCTTGCTGGGTCTGTTGTCCCCGCTTGCCGTACGCTTGTTGCAGATCCGTGGATACGCGCGTTGCGAACCAGAGCGTCCGGCTCACGAGGTGATTGAGCCGCTGATGCTGGCAGTGGTGGCCCAGCGCTCTGGACACTCGCCTGCCACGATGACCATCGGCTCCTTCTGGACGGAAGTCGCACGCCTGGGTGGCTATCTGGCTCGTTCCCATGATGGTCCTCCTGGTTGGCGAACCATTTGGAAAGGCTGGCTCTCTTTGCAAACCTTCCTTGAAGGCGTTCACTTTGCTTTTCATCTCCGTTTGTAATATGTGGGTAAGAATCAGGCATTCATGCATGGGGTTAGAGCCCGCCGCCCGCAGGCGGTACTCTCTTTCCCTGCTTGTAGCGAGCCACATGTTCACGCAATGCCGTGAGTATTTCGCCATTGAGCGAGCGGTCATGTTGTCGTGCAATGGTTCGCATATCTTCCAATAGATCAACGATAATCCTGATGGTTACTGTTTTGATTGGCTTTTCCATGTAGCCATCATAACATGAAAAAGCTGGCATTTCAACTACACCTATGCTATACTCCCTTCAGTACCTTGACAACTGAATAGTGTACGGGTTCCCTGGTGAAGGACCAGGGGTAAAAACACTACCGTGTGCCAGAGACCGCCGCAAGACGGAAAGACCGTCACTCATGGCGTAGGCGTCCAATCAACGTACGAAAAGTATCGAGGGTCTTCGGGCCCCCGTAGTCGGTGGTATGGCACCACCCACGAGCAGATGTAAGTCTGTTCGCGTAGCTCGTCGGGAGAGACTGTACCGGCGAGAAGCCCCTGGCTTCAGCCATGGGGAGTGTCACATACTGGATTATAGAATACCCCATCCCTATCAACGAAACAAAACGCAGGAAGTTGCACCTATTATACTACAGCAAGGCCAGAAAGCCTTCGCAATCTAGAAGGATGAACGGCCTCTTGGATTTATGTGTTGTCAGGTATGTTCGGCTATGCCGCTGATCCTTTTAGGATCTTCCATTATATCTCCATGCCACGTTCTCTTCTGAGTTCTGACACTTCCGGAGCAAAACCCGTCTGCAAAAATTTCCCACCGTCATCGTCTATCCCTTAGAAATGGAATCCGGAGTAGGTTTTCCCAGTGGCAGGTCGTACAGGATAGCAGTCTGCTCGACCTGTTTGTAACATCTTTGGAGGAACAGTAATGGTCCAGCTCAATGCGCATGGTGAAGTAGCTGACTTTCAAGACACTTCACAGTTTGCACCCAATGAGAGTGAATTTGCATGTGGCGAGTTTGCCGCAGCGATCGTCAAGTTTGCTGGTTATCCTGGCAGGGGCACAACTGGCACGCAAAAAGACATCGATCAGGTGGCAGACGCCTTTTACACCAGGTACATCGGGCCCAACATCGGCAGTGATACGCAGGGGACCTCGATAGATGTGATGCACCAGATCATTAAGGATTGCGGGTTAGACTACCAGGATCTGCCGGCAATCAATCCCACCAGCCAACAAGCCAGTGATATTGCCCATCTGAAAGCATCGTTGGCACAGGGGTACCCGATAATAGCCACGATCACAGAAGCCAGCGTGATTGACCTGGATCTCGGTAGAAATCCCTACAGTTGGGTACCCAGTGGTACCCACATCGTGGTCTACGCTGGCATCGCATCAGATGGCAACTTGTTGGTAAGGGATTCGGCGAACATTGTGGGACCTTTACAGGTAAATAATACCGTGCAACCAGGTCCCAGACGCTATGACATTCACCAGATTGCGACCCAGTGGGCAACGATGGTCAGGCTCCCCTGGCTCCCACGTATACCTGCTGGCTTTGACCCCACCACAGGGGTGATTAATCCACCATTTGGAGGCAACAAGTTTATGGAACAATCCGCGAAAGACTGTTGGGATAGTACAGCACTCATCTTTGGTGGGACCCCACCAAGCTATGATACTGGTATTGCGCTTGCCTGGCAACAACTCTACGGCTTAGGGAAGAAACCAGGCCCACCAATATCACCTGAGTATGACAGTGTGACCCGGGAAGGGAAACCCATCCGTGTCCAAGAGTTTGCGCACACACGTTGTGAATGGGATGGTCAACCACATTGGTACCCACAACTCTGAAGACATGGTTTTCGGGAGAACCATCTGCCCTGGGAACTATCCCTGGCAAGCCCTCGACCTGTTTCTCCAACAATCGCCCCCGAGTACGGTTGCGGTTCCAAGGGCGCTCATAGATGAACTGATAGCGGTCCTGCAGAAGTTTCAGAAATTGTAGAGGCGTATGATGACCTGTGACCAGGCTTGCTCCTCTGGTACCCCTTGTGGGTACCAGGCTATTTTTTACTCCAATCCGTCACCGTCGCCAGATCCTTACCATGTCGTGTAGCCACGATCTCGGCCATAATCGCCAACGCCATCTCTTCGGGGGAAGTGGCACCAATATTCAAACCAATCGGCCCATGGATACGCGCGATTTGCTCATCCGTCAATCCCTGCTTCTTCAGGCGCTCATCGCGTTCGAGCTTCGTCTTGCGACTCCCAACGGCACCTATATACCCCACCTGGTGAGCAAGGGCCACCTTCAATGTCGGCTCATCAAACTTGGGATCATGCGTCAACACCGCCAATGACGTAGACGGATTCAGCCCTATCTTCTCCAACATCTCATCCGGCCAGGCAACGATCAGCTCGTCGGCATGCGGGAAGCGTTCACGAGTAGCAAAGGCAGCACGGGCGTCAACCACCACCACGCGGTAATTCAACGTCTTTGCGAAGCTCGTCAGGGGGATAGCAATATGCCCGGCGCCTACGATGATCAGCGTCGGTGGAGGCGGAAAACCCTCGATATAGACATCAAATGTAGTGGTGCCCCTTGCGGGTACCAGGGGCGGGGTGGCGCTCTCAACTGTATAGGTGCTTGTTCCCGCATCCCCGTTCCAGATAAACCTCTCCGCATCCTCCACAACCAGGGCATCAAGCGCGGCAAGACCCAATGTACCGCGCGTGCTCTTGCCAGGCAGGACCAGCAATTTCGCCCCGACGTGCTCAGCGCCACGCACTACCGTCGCCAATGCCGCACCCTTTTCATGGTGCAGCAAGCCTTTCAATTCTTCATAGATTCCATCCATCGCTCAACTCCAATTTTCGTGGGTACCAGGTCGACTGCGAAGTGGCTCCGCACCTCGCCCCTACCCTACGACGGCTTCGCGGGCCACTCCGTATAGGGTAGGGGCGGGGCTTGCCCCCGCCCTGCTTGCTTGCCCCCGCCCTGCTCCGTTACCTCGCCCCGCAACCCGTTACCAATCTAACCGCTCGACAAAAACATGTATCGTACCACCGCAAGAGAGGCCAATCTTCTCAAAATTCTCCTCTTCAGAGATACCGAACTCCAGCATCTGTGGCTTCCCATCCTTAATCACCTCCATCGCAGCCTCCACAACCGCAGGCTCAACACAGCCACCGCTGACAGATCCAGCCAATTCACCGTTCTCGCTCACAGCTAGCTTCGCCCCTGGCCTGCGCGGAGCCGAACCATACATTGTCACAACAGTAGCAATGGCAACACGCTCACCGCGCTCGCGCCATTTCTCTAAATCGGGTAGAATATCTCGCATTTAACACCTCTCGGATAAACCTTCGGATGCACGATCACACCCTAAACCTACATTCTGGGTTTGCTCCACTCAGCGACGGCCTTGCGGCGTGCTGCTGCACTGCGCACAGGCCGGCTGTCATCAATAGTGGATAACAAATTGCCCAGGTCAATCAGACTGTCCAGATTATGGGCAGGTAAAAAATTATCAACAAACGGTAACGCCGTCTTCATCCCCACCGTCAGTGGGCGATAGTCAGGCGATCCAAGTAAAGGGTTAAGCCAGATCAGGCGATGGCAACTATGCTGCAAGCGATCCATCTCCACCTGCAGCACACCAGCATCACCACGGTCCCAACCGTCACTGATAACCAGAACAACAGCGCCACGCCCCAGCACTCGCTTAGCCCACTTATGATTAAAGAAGTGCAGCGCATCGCCAATACGTGTTCCTCCGGACCAATCCTCCACCGTCTTCGCAACATCGCGCACGGCTTCATCGACATCTCGTCGTTTGAGCTGGCGCGTAATACGCGTCAGTCGCGTCCCAAAGACAAACGCCTCCACATTCACCAGGCCATTTGAGATCGTATGGATAAAATGCAACAAGAGCCGTGAGTACAGGCTCATTGAGCCGCTAATGTCACAAATGATTACCAACGGACGCGGCTTACGCTTGATCTTACGCCACGTCAGCTCGATCAACTCTCCACCATGCTTGAGGTTGCGCCGCACCATGCGGCGCATGTCAGGATAGGAGCCACTACGCGACGGTTTCTTGCGACGTGTCGGACGCATACCCAGGTGCCAGTGCATCTCAGCCATGAGTCGCTTGGCTTCCTGTACCTCGTCCCAGGAGAACGACTCAAAATCCTTCTTCCTCAGCACCTCAATCGCACTATAGGCAGTTCCCTGTGGATCAGCATCATCATTATTTTCCTGCTCATCAAGGCGCTCCTGGGCCCGACGGCGACGCTCGCTTTCGCGCATCTCCGGACGCAGTTCCCTGCGTTGCTCACCGCTTTTCGCATTTAGATGCTCCGCCAGCCGCTTCAGTTCCGAAGGAGGGAGGCGAACCTGCCGCTCATCACGTTTTGCCGCCCATTGCCCCTCAGCCGCCTTCTTATCCTGCCGATCACGCACAAACCAGTAGTAGGTGAACAACTGGTCAAAGACCGCCTCTTGCTCGTGGCGCGGGAGTAGACAACATTTGACCGTATTGTAAAAATCTTCCTTATTGGTGATATCAACATAGTCCAGCGTCTGGGCGAGGTCCAGCATCTTACGCGGCCCTACATCGATACCTACCTCCCACAGTATACGCCCAAACTCGGTAAGCCGGTAGAGCAAACGCTCACCACGCTCAATATCCAGTGGACGCAGCGGTTGCAAGCCAAAGTAATCGCCGTTATCCTGTGGGGATACAGGAGGTGTCACACTCATCCCTTAAACGCCCCCAATGCCTTCTGTAGTGTCTTGCGCAGCTCGCTACCGCCCACTTTCAGCACGTCATCCTGGTATTTGAGCAGTGCGCCCAGTGTGTCACGCACCGGCCCTTCTGCGAGTTCCATCTGGTCGAGTGCCAGGAGTGAACTGATCCAATCGAGCGTCTCCGCAATACCAGGAGCTTTGAAAAGGTCCATAGCGCGTATCTCACGCACAAACGTACATACCTGCCTGGCGAGCTTTTCGGGCACATCCGGTATGCGTGCAATCACAATGGAGTATTCCTTGTCCAGTGTAGGGAAATCAATCCAGTAATACAGGCACCGACGCCGCAGGGCATCGTGAATCTCGCGTGTGCGGTTGGATGTAATAATCACCACAGGCGTCTCCCGCGCTTTCACAGTGCCAATCTCAGGAATAGTAATCTGGAAGTCGGAAAGCAATTCGAGCAGATATGCCTCAAACTCTTCGTCGCTGCGATCCAGTTCATCTATGAGCAAGACGGGAGCCTTCGTATTAGCCGGATCAATGGCCTGGAGTAGAGGACGCTGTATCAAGAAATCGGGTCCGAAGATTTCCTTTAGTTCCTCCTGCCGGTTGATACCGCCCGCCTCCATCAGGCGAATATGCAGCATCTGTCGTGTATAGTTCCACTCGTACACGGCAGTGCTGACATCGATGCCTTCATAGCATTGCAGACGGATCAGCGTAGTGTCGAGGATAGCGGCCAGAACCTTGGCAACCTCTGTCTTGCCCACGCCTGGCTCACCTTCTAACAGTAGCGGCTTGCGTCGCTTCAGTGCCAGGAACACGGCAGTGGCCAGGCTGCGATCCGCTATATAACTCTGGGCAAACATCGCCCGCTGTACATCTTCAATTGTTTGTCCCTGGTCCAACCAAAGCCTCCAAAGAAAAAACTAGTCACGGAAAAGAGTAGTATTGATATTGTATGCTACAATTAGGGAAGTTAGCAAGGAGTCCTCGTCATGTACAGACATTTGGAGAGAAGGCTTCCCGTGATCGGACTTGAGAGGTGTCCTGGCTGTCATCCTGAGCGCAGCGAAGGATCTCTTCGTCCGGCGAGTCAGACCCAAAGCTCGCGCTCAGGGTGACAGGCATTATCTCCAAATGTCTAGGTTATGGAGGGTGAGCGAGCGCGCCGAACGTCGTAGGGGCCCGATTTATCGCGCCCGCGACGATGCCGTGCCGACGGGGGGCTTGGGAGTGGAGCAATGAGGCACAGCATCGTCGCTCTCCCCCGATGTTTCTACGCCATCGCTTCGCCCGCCGTAATTGCTTGCCTACATCTATTTCATGCACCTCCCCATGTACCTTCTCAGGAGCCAGAGCGAACACCCGTGCAGCAGCAAGGCTACCAGCGTAGCGAGGCCAAAGCTGACCAAAATCCCCCACCCCTCTACGAGTACAGCAATGAGGAGAAAGAAGACAGCGAACGTGAATATGCCGGTGATCAATCCACGCAGCAGTCGACGAGCGGCCGCTGCATCCTGGAAACGGTGCGTAAAAGCGGCAAGGATACTGGCATACAAAGGAAAAGTTGAGAGCAAGCCACTCAATTGGGGACCGAGTGAGCTGGCAACACTAGTAAGAATTACCACAACTGCAGAGGCTGCAAGCATACGTAGAAGTATTTCCCACCCAGGAGGATTTACCATTGGGACCTGGCGATGACTGCTGGGCAAGAGTTTCAGGACGATTACAAGCAAGCCGATCACCCCCAGGAACGCGACCACCAGGGGAAGCGAAACCCGCTCCAAGGCAAAGGTCAATGCAAAGAACACTACCCAGCTCGCGAGCAAGCTCCATAGCCAGCCAGCACGAAAAGAGAGCCAGCTGTAGACCAGGCAAAATCCAGCCAGCGAAACCAGCCCCAGAATGGCGCCTTGTGCGGCACGAGACGCAAAAGCCGTTCCCAGACCTAGAGCCAGGAAAAGAGCGACCGGGCCTGCTGTCAGGGGAAGACCAACGAGCCAGCCGCTCACAGCAGGTCCCCAACGACGGCCTGCCAGGCTCACCAATCCAATCAACACGGGAGTCAGGAGGAGTTTGAATACAAGCATGATAACCAGAACCTTTTGTAAAGCTTTGTACTTTCGCTTCCCTACTTGACTTGCTCACCTCCTTCCCCTACACTTAGTGCAAATGCTGAGTATATCTTCGGCAGACACTATCACAAGAGGAGGGTTCTCATGCTCGAACGCGGAGAACGTGAGGGTCAGCAGCTTGACAACTATCGCCTCGTGCGCCTGCTCGGAGCGGGGGGTTTCGGCCAGGTCTACCTGGGTGAGCACATCTATCGCAAGACTCGAGTCGCTATTAAAATCCTGCCTCAACTGGCACAGGACGATCTGCAAGGGTTTCTCACCGAGGCTCGCACCTTTCGCCTTAAACACCCTAACATCGTACAAGTCCTCGACTTCGGCGTTGAGAAGCGCACACCCTTCGTCGTCATGGAGTATGCACCCAACGGCACTCTGCGCCAGCGCCACCCAAAAGGCACACGAGTACCACTCCCTACCATCGTCCTCTATGTCAGACAAGTCGCAAGCGCATTACAGTATGCTCATGATGAGAGGCTGGTTCATCGCGACGTCAAGCCAGAGAATATGCTCATAGGAACGCACAACGAGATCTTGCTCAGTGACTTTGGTATTGCAACCATCGCACACGGTACTGACTCGCAGAAAGCAGACGTGATGGCGGGCACCGTTCCCTACATGGCCCCGGAGCAGATACAAGCGCATCCGCGCCCTGCCAGTGACCAATATTCCCTGGCAGTGGTTGTCTACGAGTGGCTGTGCGGAGACCGCCCCTTTCACGGCACGTACATCGAAATGGCTTTGAAACACGCGACGGTAAACCCGCCCCCATTGCGTGAGAAGGTACCGACCATCCCGCCCGATGTGGAGCACATAGTGATGACGGCGCTGGCCAAAGAACCCAAACGACGCTTTGGCAGTGTACAGGCATTTGCCACGGCGTTAGAACAGGCCAGCCAATCACGACAGATTGACCCTGCAACGAGTCAATCTGTGCTTATCCCATCGGATCATCAGCGACTGCAGCCAACCGTGGTGGATGCTTCTCAGAGCCAGGCGCAGCTCTCCACCTTTGCTGCCTATCCATCCTCATCTCCATCACGCCCGGTTATGCCTGCACCGCCTCTGATAAGTTCAAAAACCGCCTGGTCTTCACGAGCGAAAGCGAATTGGCGCACCCTCCTGCTCATCGGCCTGACCTTGCTGGTAATAGCAAGTGGCGTGGGTCTATCCTCAGTCATCCATACCACCCAGGTCGCCACAGCTAACGCCAATGCTACAGCCACGACCATCGCCTCCAACGCAACAGGCACGGCTGCAATCCGCATTGCCGCAGTTACTGCTACTGCTCAGGCCAAGGCCTATGCAATGGCTACCACCTCCACGATTGCAGCCAATGCAACGGCTACCGCCTCCGTGATTGCGGCTAACCCCGACCCCTATGGCGCCGGTGGAACGTTGGCGCTCTACGATCCCTTGCGCGATAATACGCTGGGCTATGACTGGGATAGTAATAGTGCATGTTCCTTCCAAGGAGAGGCGTACCATGCGATTCAATTGGACCCAGCAAGTGGTACCAATGCCTGCATCGCTCACTCTACCGACTACGGCAACTTCGCCTATGAGGTGCAAATGACCATCATCAGCGGTGACGCTGGCGGTATCATCTTCCGCGGTGAAAATACGACCTTTTCGAACTACTACTTTGCTGTCACTCACAACGGATTCTACGCACTTTTACTCTGTCAAAACGGCAAATGTAAGGCTTTAGTGCCGATCACTGGTAGCTCAGCTATCCACCAGGGTCAGAGCAAGACCAACATTATTGCTGTGGGAGCACAAGGGAGCACCATTACACTGTACGTAAACGGCCAGCTCATCACCAGTGTGACTGATAGCACCTTTAGCCATGGTCAAATTGGCGTGGCTGCCGTCCCATTTGGCACCAATGCTCATCCAACCACGGTAGCCTACAGTAATGCGAAGGTGTGGACGTTCTGAAA
>WNEZ01008978.1_pt1 | contig 24920 bp, 21 predicted proteins | sample 5400521 | NCBI WGS metagenome assembly WNEZ01 (sample SAMN13153339, study PRJNA577476) | soil metagenome | isolation source: 120 cm saprolite under Douglas fir tree site 2 hole 1 replicate 1 | place: USA:California | collected 2015-04-18
GCGAGATCTTCCGGAACGGCGCGGGTGCGGGTCCATTGATCAAGGCCCAGGGCCTCGAGCCAGTGCGTCCGCGACCGGTCGGCCGCGGTCCGGCGAATGACGCCGTAAAGCCATGTCTTCACGGAGGAACGGCCGTCGTAGCGCGCCCTTCCATCGAGAATCTTGAGATACGCCGCTTGCAACACGTCCTCAGCCTCCTGCCTGCGCCACCGGCAGCATGCGAGAGCCCAGCCGAAGCTCGCCGGGTGAAGCCGTTCGATTTCGCCCTCGAGCGTGGCCACTCCTTGGGCAGTGAGTCGCACCAGCGCGATTCCCATATGACACGGCAGCTTAGACGAACTGGAAAATGGCGAAGGAGCACGGTCCTCGAGGGATCCGCAATGTGCCGCGTCTTCACCGGGGTCCCTCGTTGACGGCCGCGCCATCGGTCTCGAGCCTTCGGCGTCGGGAAATCTTCTCAACCGACGGAATAATCGGCAGCTTGGATATCAAGGATTCTTGCCCGCAGTTGCGTCGACGCAATCCGACGCAATTGAGAACGGTTCGCAGGTGGAACGTTGCCCCGTCCGGAGCTCGAACTTCAACGGATTCCTCCCCGCAATTTCATCGATGTAATCCGACGCAATTGAGAACGGTTCGCAAGTGGAACGTTGCCCCGGAGCTCGAACTTCAACGGATTGTTCCCCACACTTGCGTCGACGGAATCCGACGCAATTGAGAAGGGTTTGCTGCTTCAGGCTGATGGCCCGGCCATCACCCCCTCCACAAGGCTGCAAAGCGAGGCTGGGACGCTCGCCAGCCGTAAGAAATCTTCTTACGGCGGGGTCGGGACGCTAAGAAATTTCTCAACGTTCACTCCTCATGGAGCAGAGGCGGCCCAGGTCGAGCCCGAGCGTCAGTACGGGATTCCTACGTAGGAATTCCGTACTGACGTTTGTTCCGACGCGCCCACCCATCCATCGAATTTCATTCATCGAGAATAAGCGGCGGCGGACTTCAAGTGCTGAACGTTGGAATCTTTCCCAACGCCAGCGGCAATCGATGGCTGTCGTGCAGGCACGGCGCGAGCCGACCACTAACCTGGGTGCCCAAACGGCGGTAAAATTTTCCAATAGCTTCCGATTCGATCCACCACTGCGAGCCCTGACCCGAAGGAATTCTTGCATTCAATTGCATCGATGCAATTCGGTGCAATCTCCGTTGGTCGCCGATGCCATCTTTTCGGAGCGGCGATACGGACCCGTGGGCGCTGCTTCAGGGTGATAGCCCGGCCATCACTTATCCACAGCCCCCTCGCCGATGCGAGCGGTTCATTCGACGCGAGGATTGAAGCTCGCTGTCAGTGTGGTGCCGACCCCACATGTCGCTTTCGATCGAGCCTTCGAGGATGGAACGCGTTCCATTCGGTTTCGCCCGAGCCGATCTAAATCGCCGCTTCTCGGTGTGTAACGTCACACGCGCAGCGCCACCACGGACCTCGTCAACCGCCCGATCCGCCAACGATCGATTCCGATCCGACCGGAGCGTTGGAGTAAATTCTCGCCGGCACGTATTTACTCCAACAGCCCAGCGGTCCCAGACCCTTTTTCGCCGGTCGGGCCTGTCAACGGTCGGGCCGGCGACCCTGTGCGCCTTGCGGCTCCGGCGAAAGACCGTTAAACCGCAACCTGCTTCCGGCAACGGAAGCGTCGATGATCACTCGCTCCTGAAGAACGACGGAAGTCCGGCTGCCGCGCCCACCGCGGCCCTCGTCTTTTCCTGGAACCGAGAAACTCAAATGCCTTCACTTCGTGCCCACGCGATCTCTTTCGCGTTCACCGATTTACGTCCGCTGTTCTCCGATCTGTCCTTTCAGCTCGAGCCGGGCCTGACCGCGCTGGTCGGCGAAAACGGCGCCGGCAAGACGACGCTCTTGCGTCTGCTCTCCGGCGAACTCATACCCACGTCCGGCCATCTGCAGACGGACGCGTCGAGCCGAGTCCTCGCGACGCAACTGTCCTCCACGGACCCACCCGCCACGGAAGAGCTCATCGCCGAGCCGGGCTTCCACAAGATCCTCGGGCAGCTCGGACTCGACCTCGCCGAGCTCTCGCGGTGGGGCACGCTCTCATTCGGCGAGCGCAAGCGCTGGCAGATCGCGGTCGCGCTCGGCACGGCGCCGGAGGTGCTGCTGCTCGACGAGCCGTCGAACCATCTCGACGCGGGCGGCCGAGCATGGCTGATCACCGCGCTGAAGCGCTATCGCGGAATCGGCGTGCTCGTTTCGCACGATCGCGAGCTTCTCGATTCCCTGGCGGAGCACACGCTCCGGCTCGCGGGGAGCTCGTCGCGGCTATGGCGAGGCAACTACACGCAGGCCCGTGCGTCCTGGGAGCGGGAACGCGCCGAACGGCAGAGTGAGAAGCGGCGTCTTCAACACGAGCGGGATCGCGCGGCGGAAAGGCTCGCCGATGCGCGGCGTGAGCACCAGGCGGCGGAAGGATCGCGCAGCACCGGGCGGCGAATGCGCAATCCGAACGACTCCGACGCGCGCGCAATGGCGGCCCAGACCCTCGCGGACTGGGCCGCCGGGAAGCGAGGCCGGCAGGTCGAGGTCATGCGCCGAGCGCACGAGAAGGCCGCGGACGAGGAGACCGGGCTCGTCGTGGAAAAAGATCTCGGACGTGAATCGATTTGGCTCGGCCACGAGCCGTCCCCGCGTCCGGTCCTCCTCGAGCTCGGTGGGCGTGTCGTCCGGCGCACGGATAGAATCCGCATCGTCGGCCCCAACGGGGCGGGAAAGACGACGCTGATTCGCGCGCTGCTCGCGGGGTCTCGCCTGCCAAACGAGCGGATCCTCTATCTTGCGCAGGACATGACGGTGGCCGAGGGGCGCGCGGTGCTTCAAGAGCTTCGCTCGTTGGACAAGGCGTCGATGGGGCGCGCTTTTTCCCTCATCGCGACGCTGGGACTCGACCCCGCCCACGCGTTCGCAACGGACGCGCCGTCCCCAGGCGAGGTTCGCAAGCTCATGCTCGGACTCGCCCTCGCGCGAAGGGCGTGGTTGCTCATCCTGGATGAGCCGACGAACCATCTCGATTTGCCGTCGATCGAGCGGTTGGAGACCGCGCTCGCTCAGTGGCCGGGAGCGCTGGTGCTGGTGACGCATGACGATCGGCTCGCCGCTCGCTGCACGAGCCAGACGTGGGTTCCAGAGCCCCTGCCGAGCCTTTCCGTAGCCCCCTGAAACCGGATCTCATATAAGGGGCCGGATCGGAGAAATGCGATCCGCTACGACGAGCAAGCAGAGAGCTTCGGCCGGCGGGCCGGGTTGCCGGAGCAGTCATCTCGCGACGTTGCGTTCAAAGTCATCGAGCTCGCCCAACTGCGCCCGGAAGATCTCTTGGTGGACGTGGGTGCCGGGACGGGCGAGATCGGCCTGGAGCTCGCCCGCCAGCTACCGCGCTATGTCGGCCTCGATCTCTCCGGTCCGATGTTGGGCGTGTTCCGCCGCCGGCTCGAGGCGGCGCACGTCAACGCGGTCTTGCTCGTCGCCGATGCCGATGCCCCCTGGCCGCTCCCCAACGCCAGCGTGCGCGCCATTTTCGGATCGCGCAGCCTCCACCTGCTCTCCACGGATCGCCTGACCCGGGAAGCCTTGCGCGTCGCCAGCCGCCGAGGCGCCCTGCTGATCATCGGTCGCATCCGCCGCAATCCCTCCAGCGTCAACGAGAGAATGCGAAAAGAGATGCATCGCCACCTTGAGGAGCGCGGCGGCGGCGGTCGAGACGGCCAGAACCGATCGCGCCTGCTCATCGAAGCGCTCGTCACCCGCGGAGCCACCGCCTTCGATCCGGTGGTGGCGGCCCGATGGACCACCATGCACAGTCCGGCGGACTCGCTCCGGAGCTGGAAATCAAAGCCGGGGCTGGGCGGAACCGACCTCCCCGACTCGCAGAAGAACGAGATTCTTTCCAATCTCGAGAAGTGGGCGAAGCAGGTCTACAAAAACCTCGAGACTTCTTTCCAATCCACCGAGGAATACCTCCTGGAGGGCGTGCGGCTTCCCGCAGCGTGATCCATGTCAGACGGCGCGATGAAGAGCGATTTGTTGACGCAGTTGGGCAAGGCCCTGGTCTCCGGGTCCCTGACCGACGATACCCTCCTCTCTCAAACCCGCTCCGGCCCGGGCGTCTCGATTCTGCCGGACGCGAACATCCTCAAGGTCGGCGGACAGAGCATCATCGACCGCGGGCGATCGGCGGTGTTCCCGATCATCGATGAGATCCTCGCCAATTTGAAGCGGCACAAAATGATCATCGGGACCGGCGCCGGGACGCGAGCGCGTCACGCCTACAGCGTCGGGATCGACCTCGGCATGCCCACCGGAGTGCTCAGCGTGCTGGGGACCTTCGTGAGCATGCAGAACGCGCGGATGATCCACTACCTGCTCGCCAAGCACGGCATCCCCTTCATCGAGCCGGCGCAGTTCGCGCAGCTGCCGCTCTACCTCGAGGAGCGCCGCGCGGCGGTTTTCTTCGGGATGCCGCCGTACACCTATTGGCACCAGAATCCGGCGGTCGGACGGATTCCGCCCCACCGCACGGACACCGGCGCGTATCTGGTCAGCGAGGTCTTCGGCGCGCGGTCGATGATCTACATCAAGGACGAAGACGGCCTTTTCACCGCGGATCCGAAAAAGGACCCGAAGGCGAAACACATCCCGCGGATCACCGTCTCCGAGCTGCAGAAGCTGAGTCTTAACGACCTCGTCGTCGAGCGCGCGATTCTGGAGATGATGCAGAACGCGGAACACCGCCGCTCGATCCAGGTGGTCAACGGGCTCAAACCGGGGAACATCACCCGCGCCCTCGAAGGAGAACCGGTCGGTACGGTGATCACCGCCGACTAGGAACGCCATGCCCCTTTGCGCCAGAACAGCCCCATGAGCCGCCCAGGTCAGCGACATCACCTCGAATCCAGTCCGATGTGGGAGCACAGCGGCGAACTGTGTGACATTTTGGGTCCTCGCGGCCCGCAAATGTCACTCACTTCGCGCCTCGTCGACCGCGACTGCGCGAGAACCTTCCCATGAGCCGTCCAGATCAGCGACATCACCTCGAATCCAGTCTGATGCGGGAGAGCCTGGTGGACCGCGACGTGATGGCCTCGACCGAGGCGCCGGCGGTCCGGATGCTTCCGGAGGTGCACGTGGTGAAAATCGGCGCCACCAGCATCATCGATAAAGGCCACGAGCTGGTGCTTCCGCTGGTCGCCGCGCTTCGCCAGATCCTCACCACGAAGCGCCTGGTGATTGGCACCGGCGGCGGCCTACGCAGCCGACACGTTTTTTCGATCGGGATCGACCTCGGGCTGCCCACCGGCGTGCTCGCCCAGCTTTCCGCCGCGGATGCGCTGGGCAACGCGCACATCCTGGGCACGCTGCTCGCGCCCGACGGGGTGGTGGCGATTCCCCCCGAGATGTTCGGGCATCTGCTCCCGCTGCTCATCCGCGCCGTCCCCGGGGTGATCTTCAACGGGGTACCCCCCTACTCTCTCTGGGAGCATCCGCCTTCGCTCGGCCGAATCCCTCCGCACCGAACCGACGCCGGCTGCTTTCTGCTCGCCGAGACATTCGGCTGCAAGTCGCTCACCCTGGTGAAGGACGTCGACGGACTGTACGACAAGGATCCAAAAGCGAATCCGTCGGCGAGCCTGATCCGCGAAATCGGCGTGGCCGAGTTGCGCAAGCGTGCGATTCCCTCGCTGCCTTTCGACCGCGTCCTGATCGACCTGCTCGAGCGGGCCCGGCTCGTGGATCGCTTCCAGGTGATCAACGGGCGCCGTCCCGAGCTGCTGGGAGCAGCACTCAATGGCGAGCACGTCGGCACCATCGTTCACGCCGACCGGTAGCGCCCCGGTGGCCGCGGTTCGGTCGCTGCGCAAGAGCTATCAGGGCAAAGTGGTGGCGCTGGATGGCATCGACCTCGACGTCGACCGCGGTGCGATCACCGCCCTCACCGGACCCAATGGATCGGGCAAGACCACGCTTTTGCGAATCCTCGCCGGCAGGCTCGCTCCCGACTCGGGCACGGCAACCGTTCTCGGCGTCGACCCCACCCTCGATTCGTCCTGGCTGCGCTCGCGGTTGGCCTTCGTCTCGCAAGACATCGCGCTCGATCCGGAGATGACCGGCGCGCAGCTGCTGCGGCTCTTCGGCGTCCTTTACGGCGTGCCCCACGGCAAATTTGCCGGGAGGATTGAACAGCTCACCCAATCCTTCGAGCTGGCGCGCCACCTTGAAAGACGGGTCCAGGCATACTCGGGAGGTTTGCGTCACAGGCTGCACCTGGCCCTGGGTCTGCTGAACGATCCGGAGCTGCTCTTACTGGATGAGCCCACCGCCGGACTCGATCCCGCGGGTCGCGCCTTCCTCTGGAGCCTGCTCAAGGACCTCGCCGAGGGCTCGGCGTCGATCGTCGTGATCACGCACGACCTCGTCGAGGTGGAGCGCCATTGTCAGCGCGTGGCCGTCCTCGGCGGTGGCAAGCTTCTGGCTTACGGATCTCCCCTTGACCTCGTACGCGTGCATGCCCGGCGGACGGTCAAGGTCGCGCTCGCCGCCAGCCCGCCGCCATCGGATCCCCTCTTCGAAGAGCTCGCTGCGCTGCCGGGGGTCAAGGCGGTCCGCCGACACGGAGCGGATCTGTCGATCGACATCGCGGAAGAGCACCCTGCCAAGGAGCGCACCCTCGCGATGCTGTCCGAAAGAGGCGTCGATGTGAGGAGCTTTCAGGTCGAGCCACCGGATCTCGTGAGCGCCTACTTCCAATTGACGGGTGTCGCGGTCGAGCAGGGACGCCCGACCCGGCCCGGTTCGCGGGTCAAGCGCGCTTCGCATCGCGAGATCTCATGACTGCCGCGCTCCGGATCATTTCAGCCATCTGCGGCCGTACCTGGATGAAGTCGCTGCGCCGGCCGGTGCTGCTCAGCTTTTCGCTCGTCCAACCGATGATCTGGATGCTGTTCTTCGGTTTCCTGTTTCAGCGGTATCGCATCGAGCGGCGCGGCGAGATCCGCTACCTCGACTTCCTGCTTCCCGGCATCTGCGCGATGACCGTTCTGTTCGGCGCGTCCCAGTCCGGCATCGAGATGATTCGGGACATTCAGACCCATTTCCTCGGGCGCCTGCTCAATACGCCGGCGGACCGGCGGCTGATCTTGATCGGCAAGCTCACCGCCGACGTGACGCGGCTTCTCGCGCAGGCGGCGCTGGTATTTCTCCTCGGCCTCGCGGTGGGAGCGAGAGTCTCTCCTTCGCTGCCCGGCCTTTTGGTGAGCCTCGTCGCCCTCGGCCTTTTCGGTTTCGCCTTCGCATCGCTCTCGTGCACGATCGCCCTGCTTACCCGAGCGCCGGAGAGCATGGCGGTGTTCGTCCACGTCGTGAACATGCCGCTTCTTTTCACCAGCACCGCGTTCGTGCCGAGTCGGCAGATGCCCGCTTTCCTCGCCGCGGCTTCCGAGGTGAATCCGCTCACGCTCGCGGTGGGAGCCCTCCGCGGAGCGCTGCTCTTCGGCGAGACGCCATCCGCCGGTCGCTGCCTGCTGCCCCTCGCGTTGCTCGCCTTCATCCTGTTTACCGTCGCGGCCAGCGCGCTGACGCGCGCCGCGAGAGACTGAGGCAGCGGAATGAGCGAGAAGAGGGCGGGTCGCACCCAAGGGCGGCCGCCTTTGCTGCTCGGGCGCTCTAGTCGCGTCGCAAAGCGCGGCGATCGCTCCGCTTCCCTCGAGGCGGTAAAGGCTCCACGGCCCGCTCGGCCATCTTACGCATCGCCTCCTCGCCAGGTGCGCCCGGCAACGTCGAGAGCCGCCGCATCTCGGCCAGGGTCGGTGGCTTGAGGCGGCCCGAGCGAAGGTCGGCGACGATGCCGCGCAGCCACGCGATCTCCGCGCGCACGATCGCGGCCATGTATTCTTCTTCGAGCAGAAATATCCGCGGCAGCCCCGGGTACGACTCCGTATGCGAGGCGAGCCGCGTCTCCAGCGCCGCGATCCTCGTCTCGAGTAGAGCGCGCAACTCGCTCGGCTTGATGCTCGGGTCGAGCAGCGACAGCGCCGCCGGAAAGTCGGGGAACTCGCGCGCCGGCGTCGACAGCATGGTGCGAATCCACTCGCGCAAGGTGCGGCGACCGTCGTCGGTCGCTTCGCGAGGTCTGCGCACGAACGGCCTCGACATCAGCAAGTCGTTCGTGCGCATCGCGAGCGACAACGCGTTGGACGCGATGCACGTTCCGCTGGTTCCTGCTCAAGAAGGCATACGCGCAACCGGCGATCGAGCGGCTCGTCGCGCTGAGTCGGTTCGGCCGCGGCGAGGTACGACGCGACGGCGTCGCCTTCGAGCTACGCCTCGCGAAGTAACGCGCCTTGCGTTTGTGACACTACCGGCGTCCTGGCCATGGGCACGCTAGCCGCACGTTCGGCGGTACCATCAGCGCCAACCCAACGCGCAGCTGCAACCGGATGTTTTGGGCGAAGTGAGTGACATTTTGGTGCCGCCGGGGCCCAAAATGTCACACAGTTCATTGAGGCAATGAAGTCGCCGAACGCCTCGAGATGGGAGAGAGCCCCATCCGTCGAGCCAATAGCGAGCAGGTTGGATGACCTCTTGCCGAAACGGTGCTTCGTCCTCACTCGCCCGTGCCGCCGAAACGTCTCTGCAGCCTGGGCGCAACCGCGGAGTGCGAGTGCGCGCGGCCGGCAATCTTGCCGTGGCCCTTTGGGCGGACCGGCTTGCACTACCCAGTTCTTCCCGCCGTCTTCGTCCCGCGGAATGGGTGCCCGATAATCTAAACGCACTGCGTGTCCTGCTTCCGACAGTGGGTGATCCTCTCCACGCCAAGCACGGTCGACGGCGGGAGGATCCATGAGCAGTTTCGCGCTTCGGGCCGGAGGGGTATCGAACCATGTTGAGCGTGGCTGGGCGTCTGATCGGGTTGATTGCGGTACTGAGCTATTCAGAGCCTTGGGTCGAGTCTACGAGCTTGTCCCCCGCCGAAGTCGAGAACGCACCTGAATTCAACGAATTGCCTCCGAGAGTCGGACTCACGCTGGAGCAAATCAGGAGAGCGCACGGCTACCATCCTGGGTGTTTGCGCTACCGTTATCCGACCCAGCTCGTGTTGCAGGCCTACTTTGTTATCCAGAACTACGTCGGCTGCGTCGTCGCATGGATAGGGGACACCCAAACCAGCGCCCTGGTTTCCGCCACTTCGTTTGACGTCTACAAGCTCTTCGTCAAGCGCACCAACCCTGTCGTCACCGTGGTGAATTGGCATGCGCTTGGGGAAGAGACCTTCGAGGGCATCGTCCCCGTCGACTTCGACGACCAGGCCCTGAATCGATTTACGATGGTGCTCGATCGCTCCGGGTACCCGATCATCGCCTGGGTGCACCTGGTCTATCACATCAACAGGGACTACCTCCGGGTGCGACGCTGGGATGGACAGAGCTGGGTCGATATGGGCGGCGTGCTCAATCTGGACGGTCGGGAGTCGGCCAACAAACCGCTCCTCGAGTGGGACGAGGATGACCACTTGTTCGTTTCCTGGTCAGAACTAGGCAGGCATCGCGCGCAGTGGGATGGCGAGCGATGGGTGCTTCAGTAGCTCGACACACCCCGCAGCAATGCCAGCCGACGCGTGAAAATCAGCGCCCGACAATCTAGACGCACTGCATGTCCTGCTTCCGACAGTGGCGGTCCTCTCCGCGCCAAGCACCGTCGACGCCGGGATGGCTGATGAACACCTTCGCGCTTCGGGCCGGAGGGGTATCGAACCATGTCGAGAATGGCTGGGCCGCTGATCTGGTTGATTGCGGTAGTCAACTACTCCGGGATTGGGGTCGAGTCTTCGAGCTCTCCTCGTGCCGAAGTGGAGAATGGACCTGTATTCAATTTGCCTCCGAGAGTCGGGCTCACGCTGGAGCAAATCAGGAGCACTCACGGCTCCCATCCCGGGTGTTTGCGCGACGATTATCCAACCGAGCTCGTGTTGCAGGCCTACTATGTTCACCCTCAGCACCACGACTACATCGGCTGCGTCGTCGCCTGGGTGGGGGACACTCAAACCAGCGGCATGATTTCGCAGACTTCGATCGATATCTTCAAGCTCTTCGTCAAGCGCACCAACCCTGTCGTCACGGTGATTAATTGGCAATCGCTCGGGGAAGCGACTTGGGACGGCATCATTCCATTCGACTTCGACCATCAGGCCCTGAATCGATTTTCGATGGTGCTCGATCGCTCCGGGTATCCGATCATCGCCTGGGTGCACTTAGCCCATTCGCTCATCTATTGGTCTCAACTCCAGGTCCGACGCTGGGATGGACAGAGCTGGGTCAATATGGGCGGTGTGCTCAATTTGCATTTAGGGGAGTCGGCCTACAAACCTCTGCTCGAGACGGAGGAGGACGACACCCTGATCGTCTCCTGGACCGAGGCAGAAGTCAGGCATCGCGCCCAGTGGGACGGCGAGCAATGGGTGCTCCAGTAAGCGTCGCCGCGCTTGGCGCCGTCGAATGAACCTTCCCGCGGGTCCTTCGCAACAGGTGTGCAACAAAGCAAGGCTCACTGCGAGCGCTTTGTATCGCGCCTCCAGGCGATCCCCTCCGACTCGGTAGTTGATTCGGTAGGTGCGCTGGAACACCTCGCGAATGTCGTCGCGGCCGATCTCGGGGACCCGGCGCCCAGCCATGGGACTGACAGCCCGCTCGCTCGACGGTGGCCATCAGCACCAACCCAACGCGCAGCTGCAACCGGATCGTTTTGGCGAGGTGTGTGACATTTTGGTGCCCCGAGGACCCAAAATGTCATACACCTCATCCCGGCAATGAAGTCGGCCGATCGCCTATCGCCTGGAGATCGGAGAGAAGATCCGTCCAGACAAGGGCGAGCGACTTGGTTGACCTCTTTGCAGGGACGCGCTTCGTCCTCACTCGCCCGCGCCGCCGAAACGTCTCTGCATCCTGCGCGCAACCGCGGAGTGCGAGTGCACGCGGCCGGCATCCGAATCGGCAAGACCTTCGGCCATGGAGTCTCGTCGCGAGCGCGAGGCCTGCCCTGCCCCTTTTACGGCGGACCGGCCTGTACCACCCAGCTGTTGCCGCCGTCTTCGGTGCGCAGAATGCGTCCCCATTCACCGACCGCGGTGCCGATGTTCGCATCTACGAAAGAAACGCCCCAGAGGTTCGAGGTGGTGCCGCTGGACTGAGGAATCCACGTCTGTCCACCATCCTCGGTCCGCAGAATGACCTGACCGCTGGGACGGCAGTCTGTTCCGACCGCAGTACCGGTATTCGCGTCGGGGAAAGAGGCGGCCGCGAGGAAGTAACAACCCCTCTGCTCGGTCCAGCTCTGACCGCCGTCGTAGGTGCGAACGATCGTGCCATTGCCGACCACGTTCCAGTTGCTGGCATCGAGAAGCGAGACCGCGAGCAGAGAGCGGCTCGTTCCGAACGCCTGGCGAGTCCAGGTCGCGCCGCCGTCTTCCGTGCGCACCATCGCTCCACCTCGCGCTTGATAATCGTGACCGACCGCCACTCCGTTGTTTTCGTCGGCAAACGAGACCGACCAGAGATAGCCCATGATCCCCTGGTATTGCTCGGTCCAGGTGTCGCCCCCGTCGGCGGTGTGCAAAATGATTCCCAGGAAGCCGACTGCCCACCCGGTATTCGGGTCGATGAACTGAACGCCATTCAATGCCGCCGTCGTGTCGCTCGACTGCGGCGTCCAGGTTTCTCCGCCGTCGGTGGTGCGCAGGATCGTTCCACAGTCGCCGACCACCGTTCCCACGTCGGGGTCCACAAACGAAACCCCGCGGAGCGTCCGAAGGGTGCCGCTGGATTGGGGTATCCAGGTCTCGCCACCGTCTGTCGTGCGCAAAATGATTCCACGATCGCCGACTGCGGTACCCGTCATCGCATCGGCGAATGAGACACCGTAGAGCGTGTTCGTGGACCCGTCCCGACAGCTCGCACCGTCGATGCCTCTTCCGGTGATTGATGTTGCCCCGAGATCATCATCGCCACCGCCCAGCGACTCTGACGCGGCGATGCTCCCGGCATTGAACAAAAGAATCCCAACCACGCCCCGTGCCCACCAGCCAATTGCTTGCATTGAATCCTCCCCGGCCAGCGGCTCTGGTATGCACGATTCCGTCCACTGTCAATAAGCGACCAGTGGTGCAGCGTCGGCTGGAGGAATGACCCTGCGTGAGCAATGCGCGGTTGATATCGGCCCTGCCGAATTTAGGAGGCCGACTGCCGCCTGAGCTATTTGAGCAAGATTGTGCGCGCGGACTGGAGCACGGCGGCTTGCGAGCCGAGCGTTCAGGTCTCGCCGCTTGTCCTACTGATTCACGTACTGCAGCACGCTGGCGTGCCCCAGGTAGACGCGTTCGGGGTCGCTGGGATCGATCGCCAGGGTGCTCTGACCGAACGCCGTCGTCGATCGGCGCAGCGCTTCCTCGGTTTCGGCCGCTGACCAGGAATCGGCTCCGTCATTGCTTCGGAACAGTCCCCCAGCATGCATCCAGACGAACAGGCGCCTCGGCTGCGTCGGAACGATGCCCAGGCCGATCACGCGATCGCCGATCAGACCCTGACCGGCTTGGCTAAAGCTTTCCCCGCCGTTGACGGAGCGCAGCACCGAGTTTCCCGAAGCTGCGTAGACGTCATCTGGGCGCTGGGGATCCACGGCGATGAATGCGATAAGCCCATTCGCAACAAGACGCAAAGTAAGCCCGCCGTCGGTCGATTTGAACAGTCCACCGCCGCCAAACGAGTAGCCTACGAAGACCACGTCGGGATTTCGTGGGTCGACGGCGACCGAGCTCAATGGTTGGATTGCCACCCGATCGAAGGACTCGCCGGCATCATTGGATCGGAAAAGGCCCAGCGTTGGCGTGCCGGAGACCAGATAGACCCGGCTCGAATCGCTCGGAGCAAATGCAATGCGAGTGCGGATGTAAAACGGTGGGTCGCCAGGAATTATCGATCTCGTCCAGGAGCCGCCACCGTCCGTGGTCCGGAAGACACCGCTTGGACCACCCCTGCCAGCGGCCACCACGTAGAGCTCAGGGTCGTCGGGCGCCGCGGCGACTGCGACGACCGATGGGGCGATTTCAGGAGGAAGCGTATCACCGATGATTTGATAAACGCCCGCCCCAGCTGACCGAAGACGCCGAGGGAATTGAAGGTCGCAAGCACGAGTCGCCCGGCCGCATCGATGGCAAGGTCGTTGACCGATAAGCCTCGGAAGCCATCGTGGATCGGGGCAAACGTGCTACCGCCGTCATCGGACCGAAAGGGGCCCAGCGACGTGCTGGCGTAGATGACGGGAGGGTCCACGGCATTCCTCGGACCGACGGCAACATCATTCACACCCAGCCCTACGAGCCCCTCAAGTCGCGCGAAGGTGCGCGCGCCGTCGACTGAGCGAAAGAGCCCGTCGAGCGAGGCTGGGGTATAGACAATGGATGGGTCGACGGGGTCGAAGGCGAGACCGTACTGTGGTCGCCCGGGAAGCCCCGCACCGATCTGCTCGAACGATGCGCCTCCATCGGTCGAAAGGAAAAGGCCGCTCCCGCTGTTTGCTAGAACAAACAGGGTGCCACCCTCCGATGGGTGCGCGTAGACGGCGAAGGGGGAGCCCGGTGAGTTGGACAGCGCTTCGAAGGTGAGCCCACCATCCGACGATACATAGAGACCGCCCGAAGCAGCGCTGACAAGCCCGACGTAAACCGTCAGCGGATTCGCGGGCGCGACGGCCAGGGCAAAGGAAAACTCGCCGTACTCGGGCAGTCCAGCTCCCACTCTCGAGAAGCTCCGGCCGGCGTCCGTCGATTTGAAGAGCCGCCCGGGGAAGAGCTCGTCGGCGACCTGGGCCAGCACGTAGATCACCGCGGAATCTGATGAATCGACGGCGCAGGACCAAAGCCCTTGTGGTATCGGCGTCGGTGGCTCCCAGCTGTCGCCGAAGCTCGTGGTGCGGGACACCCCATCGGACACCGTGACTGCATACACGACCTCAGGCGCCGAGGGAGACTGGCAGAGGCTTTGGACAAGGGGTTCGACACCACCGGCGGCGAGTAACCCATGCTCGCTGCGCGTCCAGTTCTGGCCGCGGTCGACGGTTTTGTAGATTCCGGCGCGGCCAGCGTTGACGAGAATTTCGTCCGTTCCGCGGAACAGGAATCCTTGATTCCCCGTCGAGGTAATACCGGCCTCCGGGCCCACATCGGTCACCGATCCGTCGCTCATGCCGCAGGCAAATTCCGCCCATGCAGTCAAAGAGCAGACGAGCGCCAAACCGCCACAGACCCCGTGAATCATCGATTGCATATTCCCCTCGTTTGGGCGAAACGGCCATTCATCCAATGCTAGAACGGACCAGGCGGTCGGAAGCGGACACGGGCTCCCCCGATAAACAGAATGATTTCGCCCCCGCACTCTCGGTATCAGGTCGTCCAGCGCTTTGACAGCGAAAAATGGCTCCCGGGTCAGACTTCATTGCCACTCGAACGCCTTCCAGTGCGTCTCTCGCGGCTTCGCGAAGTGAATTGCTGAAACACATAAATCCTGATACCAGCGACGCGTGAACGAGAGCAAGGAAGGCACATGAGAAAACCCGAATTCGGGAATCGAAAGAGATTCGGGCCTTCGGTAAGGCTCTTGTTGACGTTGCTGTACTGCCTTAGCACGGCGCCCGGTGCCTTTGCGGAAATGTGGGTCTCCCTTGGACCAGAGGGCGGAATGGTCGCTCGTTTCGCGATCGATCCGGCGAACCCCACCACCGTTTACGCGGCGGCGTCCTCCGGTGGCGTTTTCAAGAGTGACGATGGAGGCGGAACCTGGAGGGCGATCAATGCTGGCCTGGACGTGGCCTCCATTGGATCATTGGCGATTGATCCACTGGCAACCAACACGATCTATGCTGGCAGTACATCCGGTCTTCATACCGCGTTCAAGAGTGACGATGGCGGAGAGAGCTGGAGACCCATCAATAACGGTCTAATAGGCCAAGTGTTTGATTTAGCGATTGATCCGGTGACACCCACGACTGTCTACGCCGCCGCGGGGATTGGGGTATACAAGACAGACGACGGCGGTGAGAGCTGGAGACCCATCAATGATGGCCTCACAGACCCTGTTGTCTTCGGGTTAGCGATTGATCCGACAACTCCTAGCACGTTGTATGCATGTACCCTTAGCGGTGCTCCCTTCAGAAGCGACGACGGAGGCGCAACATGGAGGAACATTGGTGGCGGCCTACTCTCCTCCATCGGTTCCCTGGCGATCGATCCATCAACGACCACCACCGTGTATGCGGGGAGCAGCAGGAGCGATGGAGTGTTCAAGAGCGACAATAGGGGGGAGAGCTGGATGAGACTTGGCGCTGGCATCGGCGGAGTCCATGCCTTGGCGATCGATCCTGTAACTCCGACAACCATTTACGCAGGTACCACGGGAGGGGTGTTCAAAATTGACCGCGGAGGAGAGTGGCGGTCTCTGAGCACTGGCCTTCCCCCGTACACGGATGTGCGGGCTGTCGCCATTGATGCTAGCGCGCCCAACGCGGTGTATCTGGGAACAAACGACTTCGGCGCGTTCAAGAGCGACGACGGCGGAGAGGACTGGAGGGAAATCAACAACGCTCTGATCGCCACCGAGGTCAGGGCTGTAGCCATTGATCCGATGACTGCTGGTACAACGTATGCTGGAACCACCCGCCATGGTGTGTACAAGACCGATGACGCGGGACAAAGCTGGAGACCCATCAATGTCGGTCTGACTGCTGTCACTGTATGGTTCTTGGCGGTCGATCCAGCGACACCCAGCACCCTCTACGTTGGCACCAACGGGGGCGTGTTCAAGAGCGAAGATGCAGGCGGGAGTTGGAGGCCCATCAATACAGGTCTCTCGGTCGAGACTGTCTGGACCTTGGCGGTGGATCCGGTGCTACCCAGCACGATCTACGCGGGAACTTATGGCGGTGGTGCTTTCAAGAGCGAAAATGGCGGAGAAAACTGGAGGCCGATTAACACTGGCCTGACGGACACACAGATCCGATGCCTGGCGGTTGACGCAAGTACGCCCAGCACGCTCTATGCGGGAACTAGTCGCGGTGGCATGTTCAAGTCCGAGAACAGTGGAGAGAGCTGGAGATCAATCAATATCGGATTCTTCTACCTGGACGTTACGGCCCTGGCGATCGATCAAAACGCACCGAGCACGCTCTACGCCGGAACCGGCGGCAACGGACTTTACAAGACGGACGACGGAGGAGAAAGGTGGAGGTATATTTTTAGCGGCGTCACCCATTCGATCAGCGCCCTGGCCACTCACCCGGTGACATCCGGCACGGTTTATTTGGCAACCCGTCTCAGCGGCGTTTTCAAGACGGAGGACGGAGGCGCAAACTGGAGCCCTATGAACACCGGTCTCAGCATCGCGGGTGTTTCTTCTTTCGCCATTGATACCACCGGCTCGACCCTATACGCAGGAACGCTTGGCAGTGGGGTTTTCTCAACGTCTGTGAGGTAGGGAGACAACGACGTCGCCCTTCTACAGCTCAGTAACCCAAACCCGGTCGTGGCCGTAGGGAAGGTTGTGAGAAAGAGAATTCTACCGTTAGTGGCCTTGCTGGGTTTGGCTTGCACGCCCACGCGAACGGGCGTAGGCGGCCATGAGTCAGCCCCTGGACTCAAGAGGGCAAAGTTTGCAGTCACTTGATACGACGTCGGCAAGCAGGCCCTGGATGGGCTGCCTGGCGTCGACTCTGTCTCCACCGGATGGAGTGGTTCGCACGAGGCGAATGAGGTCGTCTACGACCCGAAAAAAGTAGATTTGCCAAAGCTAGAGCGGCAGCTGCGACGGGCCGGGACTTATGTGAAGACGCTCGATCCCGGTTTTCGGTTCATCGGATGGCGAGCGCGCTTCGTTGTCGTTGTCATCAAGGCGACTCGACGCGGTAGTGAATCCAGGCGATCTCCGACTCCCACATCGGCACGCCGGCGCCGGCGGCGCTGACCACGAAGGCGACCTCCGGCGATTAGGCCGCAATCAGCGGCGCCAGCGAGCCGCCCTGGCTGTGGCCGTAGATTCCGATCTGACGCGGTCGAATCTCCGGGCGTGTTCTCAGCCATTTCAGTCCGGCTCGCGCGTCACCGGCCACCGGGCGGTCGATCCGAAAAAGCGGCGCCGAATCGAGTCGAAGGACAACGGCCTTCCGCGGCGGCGGTCGATGGTCAAACAATCTTGTTCTTGGTCAACGCGCGCAAGGAAGGGCTGTACTTTCGGCTGCACATCAATCGCGTCCCGTCCCGCAGGCGGACCGCGTACTCGCCATGAAACCACGGCTCCAGCCGCTGGATGCTGCCGAGGTTGACGATCGCCGATCGGTGCACGCGCACGAAAGTCGCGGGATCCAACCTGGCCTCCAGCGTCTTGAGCGTCTCTCGCAGTTGGTGGGTCTGCGCGCCGGTGTGCAGCCGGGCGTAATTTCCGGCGGCCTCGATCCAGTCGATCTCCGCCAGGGGCAGGAAGTAGACGCCCTGATGGGTGGTGATCGCCACCCGCCCTTCGCCCCGCCGGTTCAACCGCAGCTCGCGCAGCAGCGCGCCGAGCCTGGGGTCGTCCTTGGACCCGCTAGGGTCCGCGAAGCGTTGAATCGCGTGAGCCATTGCGGCGTGGAATCGGGCGCGGGTAAAGGGCTTGAGCAGGAAGTCCAGCGCGTGGACCTCGAACGCCCGAAGCGCAAAGGCATCGTACGCGGTGACGAAGACGACCGCCGGGATGTGGGAGGGCTCGAGATTCTCCAGCACGGCGAATCCGTCCAGCTCGGGCATTTGAATGTCGAGGAAGACCAACTCCGGTCGAAGCTCCTCGATCGCGGCCAGGGTCTGCCGTCCATCCGCGCATTCGCGCACCAGTTGCACCTCCGGAAACTCGGGCAACAGCAGACGTAGATATTGCCGCGCGGGCGGCTCGTCGTCGGCGATGATGGCAGTGATTTGCCGGATCATTCGGTGGAAGCGGAAAGTTGGGGCGAACGCTCTGAACGCCTGGGTACTCTCACCACGACTTCGAGCCCGCGCGGCAGCGGGTGGAGGGTGAGCTGTCCCGCCGGGCCGTAGAGCTGCTCGAGCCGCTTGCGGGTATTGGTAAGCCCCAATCCCTCGCGAATTCTCCCTGGCGGCAGCCCGGGTCCGTCGTCGACGACGCGGATCTCCACGGAATCTCCCACCAGCTCCGCCTTGATGCAGACCCGAGCCGGTCCGGCATGGGGGGCAACGCCGTGCTTGATTGCATTCTCCACCAGCGGCTGCAACAAAAGCTGTGGGACCGATGTTTCGAGCACCGATGGGTCGATCTCGTGCGAGACGGTGAGCCGGTCTCCGAACCGGATCCGCATGATCGAAAGGTATCGCTCGAGCAATTCCAGCTCGTCCTTGAGAGAAGTCTCCTGGTCCTCAGATCTTTGAAGCGTCACCCGCAGAAAGTCGCCCAATTGAGCGAGCATCTCGTTGGCGGCGCCGACGTCGCGGTGCATCAGCGAGGAAATCGCATGAAGGGTGTTGAAGAGGAAGTGCGGCTGAAGCTGGCTTCGCAACAGCTGCATCTGAGCCAGCGACAAACGTGCCTCCAACTCGGAGGCTCGAAGCTCACGCAGTCGCAAGGAGCGCTGGTTCTCGATCGCGTAGGCGACGCCGATGATCGCGGCGAAGGCCAGATACTCCCACAAGAACCCCTTCATCAACACGGCCTTCAGCGTGAAATCGGGACTGGGAAAAAGAAAAACCCGAATCGGGTAGTAAAGCGAGTATTTCAAAGCCACCAGCACGGCGTTGGCGCCGAGGTAAAACAACACCCGCCGCCAGCGCAGCGGTCGGGCGAGCGGCTTGGTCCGCACCAGCAAGAGGAAAAGCGGGGTTAGCACCCCGCAGCTGTACCAATCGGCAAACGAGACCCCCAGCGTGCGAGTCCAATCCGCGCTTTGTCCATTGTAGATGCGATACATGACGAGGTGAAGCGCGGAGAGGGACGCGACCAGCGTCCAGGCGCCGAAGATGATCGACGCCTCGCGCAGTGACCAGGAGCGGTGCGGCGCGGTCTGAGGGAAAGGCTCGCGCCGTTGGATTGCGCGGGGGTCATCCGCGGCGACGGTGGCTTCCATCAACGTCATTTTTCAAACCCCGCTCTCGCTCCTAAGTCAGGGGTCAAGAAATGTAGACCTCGACGTGTACGAAGGACAAATTGCGGGGGCGAGACGGCCTGGGCCGGTGACGAATGGCGAGCCGATGCTCGCCGTCCCGCCGATCCAGGGCAGCGTCCCTTCGGCCACCGCCTTGCGCCCGATCGTCCCCCAACGATTGACGAATTCCGATCTCCGTTCACCGTTGCATCGCGGAAGTTTCACCATCGCCAGGAGGAGAAATGTCCCCGATCACCCTCGTCGTCAATGGACGGCAGCATTCGATTGAAGCCGATCCACAGTCGCCGCTGCTCTGGATATTGAGAGACAACTTGGGTCTCACCGGCACGAAGTTCGGCTGCGGGATAGGAGTTTGCGGCGCGTGCACGGTGCACCTGAACGGTGACCCGGTGCGCTCGTGCCTCACCCGGGTAGGAAGTATTTCGAGCGCTCACGTCGTCACCATTGAAGGTCTCTCCAAGGATCGAAGCCATCCGATCCAGCGGGCCTGGATCGCCGATGACGTGCCCCAGTGCGGATACTGCCAACCCGGGATGATCATGTCCGCCGCCGCGCTCCTTCGCTCGAATCCGAAGCCGAGCGATGCCGAAATCGATGAAACAATGTCTCGGCACATCTGCCGTTGCGGAACGTATCAGCGGATCCGGCAGGCGATTCATCGCGCCGCAGGGGGAGTGTCGAATGATCACGGTCATTAATCTCAGTCGTCGGCGCTTTATCGGCATTTGTTCATCGCTGGGAACGGGCCTGGTCCTGGGTTTGCGACTGCCCGCGAAAGGCGAGAATGCATCGCCGGGCAATTCCTTGTTTCAACCGAATGCTTTCGTCCGGATCGATCGCCGTGGAAAAGTCACCCTCATTTTCGCCCAGTCGGAAATGGGTCAGGGCATACACACCGCGCTGCCGATGCTGATCGCCGAGGAGTTGGAGGTGGACTGGGCGGCGATCGCCGTGGAGCGGGACGGCCTGAATCGCGCCTACGGCGAGCAGATCACCGGGGGCAGCAGCAGCGTGATCACCGCCTGGGAGCCGCTGAGAAAGGCGGGGGCGACGGCTCGCGAGATGCTGATTTCGGCGGCGGCGAAGAAGTGGAAAGTAACTCCAAATGAGTGTCGCGCCGAGAGCGGCTCGGTGATTCACCTCCCCACCAGGCGAAAGCTCGGCTACGCCGCGCTCGTTGAAGCCGCGGCTCTGCTTCGGCGCCGGAGCACGTTCCGCTGAAAACGCCCGATCGCTTTCGAATCATCGGGCGGCGCACGCGTCGCCTCGACACCCCGGAGAAGATCGACGGCCGCGCGGTTTTCGGGATCGACGTCCGCATCCCGGGGATGCTTTATGCCAGCGTGCTGCGCTGTCCGGTCTACGGGGGAAGGGTCGGTTGCTTCGATGCGACCAAAGCCAAGGCAATCCCCGGGGTGCGGCAGGTGGTACCGATCGACGGGGGAATGTCGGTGGGAGTCGCGGTGGTCGCGGACAGTACCTGGGCCGCCCTCCAGGGCCGGCGCGCCCTCGAAGTGACCTGGGACGAGGGGCCGAACGCGAGCTTGAGCACCGAGGGCGTCTGGAAACGTTTCCTCGAGCTGTCGAAGCGTCCGGGGGCCGTCGCGCGCCACGACGGCGACGTGGCAAAAGCTTTGGCGGGCGCGGCGAGGAAAATCGAGGCGGAATACGAAGTTCCCTTTCTGGCGCACGCGGCGATGGAGCCGATGAACTGCACCGCGCACGTGAAAGAGGACGGGTGCGAAATCTGGGCTCCGGCTCAGAGCCCGGGCTTTGTGCAACAGATCGCCGCGCGAGTCACCGGATTGCCGCTCGATTCAATCCGCGTGAACATCACCTATCTGGGCGGCGGCTTCGGACGCCGGGCGGATTCGGATTGGCCTCGCGAGGCCGTCCAGATCTCGCAATGGGTCCGCGCGCCGGTGAAGGTCCTCTGGACGCGCGAGGACGACATCCAGTTCGACCTCTTTCGACCGGCGAGCCATCACCGGTTGGTGGGCGGTCTCGATCGCGGGGGCTGGCCGATCGCCTGGTCGCATCACATCACCGGACAGTCGTCCACCGCGCACTGGAATCCGGGGCGGGCGGTCAACGGGCTTCCGGAAAACGCGGTTAAAGGCGCCGCGGACATCGCGTACGATTTCCCCGACCTTCAGATAAATTACGTGATGGCAAACACTCCCATCGCGCCCGCCGCCTGGCGATCCGTCGCCCACTCGCAGCACGCCTTCGTCAACGAATGCTTCCTCGACGAGCTCGCCGCCCTCGGCGGCAAGGACCCGTTCGAGGTCCGGATGCACCTGCTCGAGCGGGACAAGGTTCTGGAGTTCAGCGAGAGCGGAAAACCCTACCAGGTCGACACGCGACGGCTAAGGCGGGTCCTGGAGCTGGCGGCGGGCAAAGCGGGATGGGGCAGCGCGCTTCCATCGGGTCGCTTCCGCGGGATCGCCTGCCACCGCTCGTTCGGTACGTACGTCGCCCACGTGGCGGAGGTCTCCCTGCGCGAGAATGGGACGGTGCGCCTGCAGCGGGTCGTCTGCGCCGTGGATTGCGGACAGGTCATCAATCCCGAAACGGTCGAAGCTCAGATGCAGGGCGCGGTGATCTTCGGCTCCACCGCCGCCCTGTACGGACAGATCACCGTGGAGAACGGTCGGGTTCAGCAAAGCAACTTCCACGACTACCGAATGCTCAGGATCAACGAAGCGCCCGAAATCGAAGTGCACATCGTCCCGAGCACCGATCCGCCTGGAGGGATCGGAGAGCCGGGGGTTCCTCCGATTATTCCCGCGGTCGCGAACGCAGTCTCCATCGCCAAAGGCACGCGCGTCCGCCGCTTGCCCATCCAATCCTGAGCAGAGGCAATCTCCGGCGATTGGCTGTCGCTCAATAGGCTCGGGGGTCCTCGATTCAGCCCGGCGGCGCGAGGCCGTAGCTCATCGTTGGCCGCAGCGTCAAGACCTCTACGGTCGTCCTCGCGATCAACGACTTGACTCCGTCAGGCAGCGTCTGTTCACTCTTACCATCGAGAAGCGCCGACAGGCTCGGCCGCGGACGCAGCCGGACATAGCGTGGAGAGTATCCACCAGCCACCATCCGGTACCAGAGTGTCTCGCCCTTCAGGGCGGATTGGCCCGCGCTGAGCGCCGCTTCGAAAGCCTTTGCCGCCCCGGGCACGAGGTCCACGGTCGTGAGCTCGGCCCGAGCAGATGGTTGTGGCTCACCCGTTCCACGCGAGATCCCTGGCAGGTACTCGTAAAGCGCGTTCCCCGCATATTCGACGTACGGCGCGACGTTCAGTAGGTTGTCCCGCTCGTCTTCAGCCGGGGACACCGGATTGTCCAGACTCGCCGCCGAGTGCCCAAACGAAGCGTAGACGAACCACCGCTGCCGTTCACTGAACGTGACGCTCCAACCGTACCAAACCCACGTGTCCCGATTCTGCCGGTGCCACTCGAGGTGTCGGATGTAGCCGGCTTCGAAATCGACGGTGTGCCCGTCATGGGGACGGATGATGGCGATGCGCGCGTACGGACCGCGTTCGGTTTGAGCGACGAGAAGCGTGGGAAACACTGTGCGCACGAGAAGCACTGTGCCGACGATCCCAAGCCAACGATGTTTCATGATCTTTCCTCAGGCAACTCACAATCGAGCGGGCACGCGCCCCGAATCTCATTCATGGTCGCCTCCCATCGGCAGCTGATACAGGGTGGTGGACCGTACGAATAGAGCCGGATTTCAGAAAATACTTAGACCAGTCGGCGGCATGGAATCGTCGCACAAGGGAGCGATCGGCCGAACCGCTACGAACAATTCGCCGCAGATTCAGACCGTTTCAAGCGCGCCCGGCGGGACCGCGCCGGGTGGGACTCGAAGCCACGACCCTCGCAACTGGCTCGTTTTGGGCGAGGTGTATGACATTTGCGGGCCGCGGGGACCCAAAATGTCACACACCTCATCCAGGCAATGAAGTCGCCGTCGCCTCCGTCCAGACAACAGCGAGCTGGTTGATTGACCTCTTGCGGGGACGGGCTTCGAGGTCACTCGCTCCCTCGGCGTTCAAAGGCAGAGGCTCTATCCACCTGAGGCCCCTTGCTCGTCTGCCGCTGCCGGAAAAGATCGCTCGCGGCGGGCAGATTGGGGCAGACTCGCCGCGATGAAGGTGGATGGTCGACCTCTTCGAACGATCTGGCCAGCCGCAGATGGCTGGTCGGTCGAGATCATCGATCAGACCCGACTGCCGCACGAGCTCCAAACCGTCCGGATTGAAAGCCTGGAGCAGATGGCGAGGGCCATTTCCACGATGCAGGTCCGCGGCGCCCCGCTGATCGGCGTGGCGGCCTGCTATGGGTTGGCGTTGGCGCTTCGGCGCGATGCATCGGAGGCGGCGATCGACCGCGCCGCGGCGGCTCTGTGCGCGACGCGGCCGACGGCGGTGAATCTTCGCGCGCGGATCGCCGAGCTGCGCGAGCAACTGCTGATGCAGCCGGCGACGAGGCGGGTCTCGTTCGCGTACGAATTCTGCGCTCGCATCGCCGACGAGGAGGTCGAGATCGGCCGGCGCATCGGCGAGCATGGTCTGGCGCTGATCGAGAGAGCGGCCGCGCTCCATCGCCAACGCCCAGTCAACGTCCTCACCCACTGCAACGCCGGCTGGCTGGCGACGATCGACTGGGGAACTGCGCTGGCGCCGGTGTATCGGGCGCACCTGGCCGGAATCCCGATTCACGTCTGGGTTGACGAAACACGGCCGCGCAACCAGGGCTACCTCACCGCTTGGGAGCTCGGGCAGCAGGGAGTGCCGCACACCATCGTCGTCGACAACGCCGGCGGGCATCTGATGCAGGCCGGCGAGGTCGATCTCTGCGTCGTGGGAACGGACCGCACCACCGCGGCGGGCGATGTCTGCAATAAGATCGGGACGTACCTCAAAGCTTTGGCCGCCAAAGACAACGGCGTGCCCTTCTACGTCGCCTTGCCGTCCTCGAGCGTCGATTGGAGCATCGCCAGCGGGCGCGAGGCGATTCCGATCGAGCAGCGAAGCGAGAGCGAGGTCCATGAAGTGGCCGGCCTTGCGTCCGACGGGCGCGCGGCCTCGCTGCGAGTGACTCCCGCCGAATCCCCGGCGGTCAACTATGCCTTCGATGTGACGCCGGCTCGGCTCGTCTCGGGGCTGATCACCGAGCGCGGCGTCTGCGAAGCCTCCACCGAGGGGCTGCTCACTCTATTTCCGGAGCGGCGCGGATGCGGTTCTTCCGGGAACGCCGAGAGCTGCTCGATACGGCGAGACGGATGAGCTCCGCTGGCTTGAGCCACGGAACGTCCGGGAACCTCAGCGCCCGCGTCGAGCGCGGTCTGCTGATCACCGCGACCGGGATGCCTTACGACGAGATGGGGACCGAGGACATGGTCGAGCTGTCGTTCGATGGACACGCGCCGCTCGGACAGCGGCTTCCTTCCAGCGAATGGCGCCTTCACCGGGACATCTACCAGCGCCGGGCCGACGTGAATGCGATCGTCCACACCCACTCGCGGTTTTGCACCACGCTCGCCTCTCTTCGGCGGCCGATTCCGGCGGTCCATTACATGATCGCCGTCACCGGCGGCTCGATCGTTCGCTGCGCTCCCTACGCGACCTTCGGCAGCGAGGAGCTTTCCAAAGCCACGGTAG
>WNEZ01004301.1_pt1 | contig 24914 bp, 27 predicted proteins | sample 5400521 | NCBI WGS metagenome assembly WNEZ01 (sample SAMN13153339, study PRJNA577476) | soil metagenome | isolation source: 120 cm saprolite under Douglas fir tree site 2 hole 1 replicate 1 | place: USA:California | collected 2015-04-18
CCGCATGGGCGGGCGCGAGGTGTTCGTCAGCACCAAGAACATCGAAAAGCTCGCGCCGGGCGAGGTGCGCCTCAACACCGCGGGGCTGGATACCGGTGATTTTCAGCGACGCCCTGGCGAAGTACTGCTCGCGGGGGATGTCCTGGGCCGGCATCTCATGGACGTCGTGCGCGCCCGCATTGTCCAGGCGCACGACCTCGTTCTGGCTCACAGCGAAGACGGGTGGCGCTTACTGGGTGTTGACCGCAGCCCGCGGGCCATGCTTCGCCGGCTCGTCCCGCGCCGTGGGCGGCCAGATCTGCGCAAGCACGCCATCCTCGACTGGAAGGACGTGCAGCCGTTCGTCGGGCACGTGCCGACAGCCAGGCTCTTGGTGCCGCTGCAGAGATTGCGCAGGCTTCATCCGGCTCAGATCGCCGACCTTGTCGAAGGCGCGTCACACGCGGAAGGCGAGGAGATCCTAGACGCGGTCGAGAGCGATAAGGAGCTGACTGCCGACGTCTTCGAAGAGCTCGATGCCGAGCACCAGGTCGAGTTCCTCAGGTCGATGTCGAACGAGGAGGCGGCACAGGTCCTCGAGCGCATGGCGTTTGACGACGCAGCTGACCTGCTTGGCGACCTCGACCAGGAGCGGCGCAAGCCGATATCGAGGCGGTCGAGGCGGTGCGCATCGACGACAAGGCTCCGCATCAGCTCCTGAACACCGTGTTCGTCACCGACGCGGACGGCAAGTTCATCGGCAGCATCAGCACGGCCGACCTGTTGCGCACGGAAGCCGGGCGCAAGGTCGAGGAGCTCGAGCTGGCCGACTGCCACGTGACCACAGGCGTGGACGTGACCGATGTCACGCTCACCATGGCCGACTACAACCTGATCGCTCTGGCGGTGACGGACGCCGCCGGCAACCTCCTTGGAGCCGTCAGCGCGGACGATGTGATCGAGGCCATCGTCCCAGAAGAGTGGCGCGCCCGCGTCGAAGCAAGCACCGGCGTTTAGGCGAGTGTCCGGAGCCGGAAGTTCCTTGCATCTTCGCGGCCTAGTCGGCCGGGCGCCTACGGCGCTGAAGCCTGCGTCGAGGGGCCCGGCGCTTCGTCGTCACGCATCAAAAGATGCGCTCCTCCTAGCGCCACCCTCTCCTTGGCTCCGGCCGCCGATGCCGCGAATTTTGCGTCGCGTTTCGGGGCCGAGACCCTGATGGATTTCGCTTTTTCCGAAGAGCAGGAGATGCTCCGGCGTTCCGCGCGCGATTTTCTCGCCAAGGAGTGTCCGCCCAAGGTCGTGCGCAAGCTCATGGAAGGAGCTGACGCATACGATCCGGCGCTGTGGTCGAAGATCGCGGCGCTCGGCTGGACCGCCCTAGGCATCCCCGAGGAATATGGCGGGGTCGGCAGCTTCCTCGACCTGATCGTCGTCCTGGAGGAGGCCGGGCGCGTGCTGATGCCGGGACCCTTCTTCGCGACCATGGGTCTCGCCGTGCCCGCGTTGATCGAGGCGGGCACCGAGGCGCAGAAAAAGGCGGCGCTGGGCGCGATCGCGTCCGGTTCGGCGCGGGCGACGCTTGCCTTCACCGAACCATCGGCGCGCTGGGATGCAAGTGGGGTCGCGCTGACGGCCAAGCCAAGCGGCGGCGGCTGGCACCTCGACGGCGTCAAGCTCTTCGTGCCCGACGCCGGCAACGCCGATTACATGGTGGTGGCAGCCCGCACTCGAGGGGAAGGCGAGGACGGCATCTCGCTCTTCCTGGTCGAGGGCAAGCCCAAAGGCTTGTCCGTGCACCACCTGGAGACGCTCGACATGACCAGGCGTTGGTCCGAGGTTCGCTTCGACGGAGTGGAGCTGCCCGCAGACTCGCTGATGGGCGCTCCGCACAAAGCTTGGCCCGCGCTGAAGCGTGCTCTTGAGTGGGCGACCGCGGCGCTGTGCGCCGAGATGGTCGGAGGAGCGCAGAAAGTTCTCGAGACCTCCACCGACTACGCCAAGACCCGTCACCAGTTCGGCAAGCCGATCGGCATCTATCAGGCCGTCTCGCACAAGCTCGCCGACATGCTTGTGCTCTCAGAGAGCGGGCGCTCGGCCACCTACTACGCCGCATGGACGGTGGACGCTGATGCGCCGGATCGGTCCCTGGCATCGTCGATGGCGAAGGCCTACGTATCCGATGCGTATCGCAAGGTCGCGGGCGACGGCATCCAGGTGCATGGCGGCATCGGTTTCACCTGGGAACACGACATGCACCTCTACTTCAAGCGGGCGAAGGCCTCAGAGGTAACGCTCGGTGACGCGACGTACCACCGGGAGCTGGTGGCCCAGGCGCTAGATCTTTAGCTAGACCTGGCCGGCGTTGCGCGGCCAGGAGTCAAAGAAGGCCGTATCGATCGAGCCGCTCTCGACTCCCGCGATGTCATACAGGTAGGTAGTGCCAGTCAACGCGGGGCCCCCGAATCCGCACGGAGTGGTGGTCGTGCATCGCGTCTCGCCGGCATACCAGATGAGGGTCGACGTCAGGAAGCCTGGATTGGCGCGCGGCTCGGCTGTGGCCTGCGCGACGGGGCCCCCGCCGGTGTCGAGGATGCCGACCACGTGATTGCCCTGCGGATTAAGCGAGGTGAACGTGATGTGGATGCCGTCCGCGCTCGGCCAGGGACGGATCCACTGCAAGCCGGGATTCACCGTCTGCACCTTGCCGGTCGGCTCCCACACCAGCACGCCGCCTGTGGTTCGGAAATAAAGGCGCGCGCCGGTGGCCCCCCACGTGGCCATCGTGCCGTCCGCACGCAGGTAGACCTGCTTCAAATCCGAGAGTTTCACGATCTGGATCGCAGGTGCGGTGGCACCGCCGCCCTTTTGGGTTGTGAAGGTTGATTCGACCGCGACGTACTGGCCATCCGCCGAGAAGCCGACCATGATGTCGTCGTTGTCGAGCGCCACGCCCCGCGCTGGCGTGGTCCCGAGGCTGGCCAGGGTCTTGTCGCCCGCAGCCGAAAGCAGATGCCAGGTCACGCCGGTGGAATCCGAGCTCAGGTATGTGAGCTTCTGCCCGTCTGGACTCCATGCATAGACCCAACTCCCGTAGCCTCCGGCGCTCCAGGCGCGCACCAGCGAGGTCGTGCTGGCGTTCAGGTCAACCATATATAGGGCACCCGACGCGCCGAGGTCGCCGCTCGAGGTCACGATGTAGGAGACCCGCGCCGAGTTGACGAAGCGGAAATAGGCGCCGCCCTGGAAGCCGCAGCGGGTGACCGGGTGCTGGATGTCGGTCACGTCACGGACGACCACCCCCTGCACCCCGCGCAGGGACACCAGCGCCACCTGATGGCCAGCGGGCACCTGCGAGCTGCACACGACCGCCACCGGTGGCGGCGGCGTGGGCCCGCCCGCTGTCGGGCTCGGGAACGGCGGCAGGGAAGGGCGCGCCACGGGGGTTGTCGCCACGGCGGACGGCGACGTCTTCGGCGGGGTGGGGCCGGGGCCGCATGCGACGGTCAGGACGATCAACGCCAGCAAGAGCCGCTTCATGCCGCTTGCAATCTTGAGGCTAAGGGGTCATTTCTAGCCGGCGGACAGGAGCCGGAAGACGACCACCCCGAACAGCGCGCAGGCCGGGATCACGATCCCGCGGTAGAGGGACCAGTAGCTCGACCAGGCGTCGCGGAGCCGGTCGAGCCGCCGCCCCGAGCCGAAAACCAGCGACCAGTAGATCGGCAGCGCGGCTCCAGTGTTGAGGGCCAGCGCGAGCAGCGCGATGCCGCCCGCGCCGACCAGCCAGGCCTGTAGCGGAGCAGACGTGCCAAAGCCGAGCTGCGTCCCCCACACCGCCGCGGCCGCGACGAGGCCGAGCATGGCAGGCACGCCCATGAGGAAGAACGCCGAAAAGCTGACGACCACCAGCATGAGCATCAGGGCGAGCGTGGCCACGATCCCGGCCAGGCCGGCCGCGGCAATCGTTGTCCCGCTCGTCGCGGCTGTGGTCGTAGAGGCCGTCGGGGTGTACGCGACTCTGACGGGGTCGCCATGGGTCAGTCCTGCGGAACCTGTCACCTCGCTCCATGAATGCAACCCGGCGTTCGAGGTGACAGCCGCCGCCACTCCTGCGGGCACAATCGCGAGCAGCAGACCGGCAGCGATTGCCACGGCGTTGCGGCGTATGACCGCGACGGGGAGCCAGACGCGCCTGACCTTGCGGCCGATGCCGGTCTCCATCAGGCGCTCGCGGTCGAACGTCGTTCCGCAGAGGACGGTGAGAGCGAAGCACGCGGTGAGGGGCAGCAACAGCGACGTGAGCGCTAGCGGAGAACGGAAGACGAAAAGAGCGAGCGGCAGATCGGCCACCGCCGCCGAAACTGGCGACAGCAGGAAGGACCACGCACCGCCGGCCGCGCCCTCGCGCGGGAAGAGCATGAACCCCAGCATTCGGCCCATCGCCGCCCAGTAGGCGGTGACCGCGGCCACGAATGCGAATACGGGCAGCAGGTCCCACGGCGCGCTCTGCCCGAACAGAGAAAGAAGCGCCATGCCCGCCCCCATCCACAGCGTCACCCAGACAGTGCTGACCACCGCGCCGGGCAGCACCTCGAGCCAGATGAGCGAGGGGTCGTCGATAGGCGTGTAGAGCAGCACCTCCAGCGATTGCTGCGCCTTTTCCCACCAGATGCCGATCGAGCTCTTGATCGACTCGAGAAGCGCGAACGACATGAAGAACAGCGGCAGCAGGAGACCTGCCTGGAGGGCGGTGCCGCCCGTGAATTTTTGTGCCACCTGGCCCAGGACCCCAGGCAGCTGCCCGAAGAGCGACGTGCCCGCCACCAGCAGGAGGACGAACGCGTTCAGGTATAGGACCCAGCTCAAATCCCCGCGCCGCCACCACGAGCTCACATAGAACGGAAGCGAATGGCGGAGCAGGCCCCACTGCGAACGCAACGATCCGAACATCCGGAGAGCGCCGATCCCGGAAACCACGTGGGCGGGTGACGGAGGAGCCTCAGCGCTCGCAGAATTCGCCTCGTCCATCGCTCTGAGATAGACGGACTCCAGGGTCACCTGCTGCTCTTCGAGCTCGTAGTAGGGCGCCCCCGCGGACGCGAGTCTCTTCTGCAGCTCCGCCGCGAAATCGGCGCGGTCCGCGATCGAGGTCTCCCAGCCGAGGCTGTATGTGATGCGGTCGTCTTTGAGCTCGAACGCGACCGTCTGCTCGCGGAGCCATGCGCGCAGCGGTTCTGGATCGGAAGGCATACGGCTGAGGCGGACGGAGAAACGCCTTCCCGCTTCAGCCTCGCGGCGCAGGCCATCGAGCGTGCCGTGGGTGACGATCACCCCTTGACGCATGATCGCGATCCGGTCCGCCATCAGCTCGGCCTCGCTCAGCACGTGTGTGGTGACAATCAGCGCGGCCCCGCGCGCTCGCTGCTCGCCCAGATAGCGGCGCATGTCTGCGGCCGCGACCGGATCGAGTCCTGCGGTCGGCTCGTCACAGAAGATCCAATCGGGCTCATGCAGGGTGGCCCGGATCAGGGCCACCTTCTGGGCCATGCCCCGCGAGTAGGTGGCGAGGATGGCGTCGGCGCGGTCCGCGAGCTCGAAGCGCTCGAGCAGCTCGGCGATGCGCCGCGTGCGCACTTCAGCCGGCACGCCGTACAGGTAACCGAAGCGCTCGAGGTATTCGACCGCGGTGTTGCGGCCGTACAGCCGGGCCTGGTCGGGGACCACGCCCAGACGCGCGCGAACCTGATCCAGCTTTTCCGGAAGCCTGAGGCCGTCGAGCTCGATCAGGCCGGAGTCCGGCCGGAGGATGCCGCCGAGGCAGCGCAGGGTCGTGGACTTGCCCGCGCCGTTTTGTCCCAGCAAGACGAGGACCTGGCCGCGTTCGACATGTAGGTCTACCCCATCGACGGCGCGGACATCGCCAAAGCTTTTGCGAAGGCCTTCGACACGAATCACTGGGACACAATCACCGGGGGTCGGAGTCTAGCGCTCTATCCCCGCGAAACGGCCGTCTTATCCAGGCGCTCGAGCAGCGGCTGCAGCCGGGCCATCGCGGCAATATGGATGTGGTCTCTCGAGCCGGTCGCGTCCAACCGGGTGAACCGGTTCGGTTCGGCGGCGGCGAGGCGGTCATACGCTGCGGCAACGCGTTGATGGAACTCGATCGACTCCCGCTCGACCCGGTCCGGCTTCTTGCCTGCGTCGGCAAGCCGCTCTAGCCCTTTCTCGACCGGAACCGACAACAGGAACGTGACGTCAGGGCGGGGAAACGTCGGCGGCCAGGTCGTGGGCACGCCGCGGGCCCCGCCCTGGTACGCGAGCGTCGAGTCGTGGTAGCGATCGGCGACCACGATCTGGCCGGCCGCGAGCGCCGGGCCGATCACCTCGGCGATCAGTTGCTTGCGGGCGGCCATGAAGAGATACATCTCGGCCTCGGCGTCGAGCTCGATAGTGCCTGTGAGGACGATCTCGCGGATGCGCTCGCCGAGCTCGTTGCCGCCGGGCTCTCGCACCATCACCGGCTGCCTGCTCGCGAGCGCCTGGCCCAAGAGCTCGACCTGCGTGGTCTTGCCGGCGCCTTCAGGCCCCTCGAAGGTGATGAACAGCCCGCTCAATTAGGTCGAAACGTCTTCTGGTGTCGGCGTGATGCGGAGGCGGCGCTGTGGCTCCTTGCCGGTGCTGCGCGCGGAGAGCTCGTTTTCGGCGACCAGCTGATGCTGTAGGCGGCGGAGGTATGCGTTCTGCGGCGCGATCTCGACGGGTCGCAGTGTTGTCTTCACGGTCTTGATCGCTGCGGCCGCCTCGGCCAGAGCGCGAGTGGTGGCCTCGTCGTGCTTGTCGACTCCGTAGATCCGCGAGAGCGCGTCGCGAACCTGGGTTACCGAATTGCTCTTGAGGATATGAATCGGCAGGCCGCGGCTTTCTGCCTGGCGAAGACTGTCCGGCCGCCGGCGGTAGTGATTCTTGAGCGTGAGTACCGCACCGGCGCCGTCGAGGTTGCCCAGCACCCGCACCGGCAGCTCGAGGTCGCGGATCGACTGCTCGACGTGGTGGCGGCTGACCCCGTATGGAAAGATGCCGAGCGGCTTGGTGCTCGAGGCGGCGGCGGCGGGCAGATCGGCCGCGACCACGGTCGGGGCTTCGACGTTGGAGATGACGCGGCCCTCGCGCGTGCGCAGGCGGATCTTGGGCGTGAGCATCGGCCCGCGCAGGGCGGTGTCGACCACATCGGCCAGGGGCATGTGGATGGCGACGCGGTCGCGGTCCTGGATCTCGACGAGCACATCGAATGTCGGCGGCGCCTTGCGCTCGAGCACGGACTTCTGGGTGCCCCGGCGGCGCGCCTCCTCGTCGGAAAGAGTCACGCTCTGGATGCCCCCGAGCAGGTCGTTCAACGTCGGGTTGACAAGCAGGTTCTCGAGGGTCTGGCCGTGCGCGGTGGCGATGAGCTGCACGCCTCGCTCCGCGATTGTGCGCGCAGCCGCCGCCTCGAGCTCCGTGCCGATCTCGTCGATGACGATGACCTCGGGCATGTGGTTCTCGACCGCTTCGATCATTACCGAGTGCTGAAGCAACGGCGTTCGCACCTGCATGCGTCGCGCCCGCCCGATCCCGGGATGAGGGATGTCGCCGTCGCCGCCGATCTCGTTCGAGGTGTCGACGATCACCACTCGTTTGCGGAGCTCGTCAGCGAGCAGACGCGCGCACTCGCGCAGCATCGTGGTCTTGCCGATGCCGGGGCGCCCGAGCAACAGGATGCTCTGCCCGCTGATCACGATGTCGCGGATGATCTCGCCCGTGCCGGTGACCGCGCGCCCGACGCGCATTGTCAGCCCGGTGATCCGGCCGGACCGGTTGCGGATCGCGGACACACGGTGGAGGGTGCGCTCGATGCCGGCGCGGTTGTCGTCGCCGAACTGGCCGACGTTGTTGGCGACATGGTCGAGGTCCGATCCCGAGACGGGACGGTCGGCCAGCAACACCTCGCGTCCGGGCACGCGGGCCTCGGGCTCCCGGCCGAGGTCCAGCACGATCTCGAGCAGCTCGCGGGGATCGGTGCGTTCGTGAAGCGCGCGCGCCAGGTCAGTGGGCAGAGCGCGAGACAGGAGCTCGATCTCCTCGTCCCAGCTGTTTGCGCCTTGCCCACGTCCGGCAGAGGTCGCCAGCGACCTTTCGGGCCTGCTCATGCGAGCGAGGGCACCAGTCCTTTCTCTCGCACGGGTACTCGAACGGCCAGTTCTTTGACCAGGAGTAGCTGCGTCAAAAGCACGCTGAACCCACGCCCTCGCAGGGCGTCGATCATGTGCGAATCATAGTGGCGCAGGCTCGACCAGGCGGGAGTCTCGGCGCCGGCCAGCAGCGAAATTCCCAGGTCCGCCAGCTCGTCCGGGAGGGGCCGTTCGGGCATCGCCAGGAAATTGAGCGTGTTCGGGCGGGCCCCGGAGCTCCGCTCGACCTTGACCCAGCCCACGAGCTCGACCCGATCGACCACCAGCTCGAGCTTGTCGGACCCCCGCGCGCTCAAACGGCCTGTCCACTCGCCATGGAGGGCTCGCCAGTCTCGATACGTCGGCGCCTCCAGTTGGGACACCCCCTGCGGCGTGACCTTCCGATAAAGCTGGTACAGGCTTCGCCCGTCGCCGCGTCGCACCTGACGCGTGCCCTCTGGGGATTGCGCCAACCGTCCTTTCGGCTTGTCCGCATAGACCACGACCTCGGTGGCGTACTGGCGAAAGCCGCGGAGGCGGAACACGGGCAGGAGGGGATCGCGGTCCGGCAGGCGGACGAACAGCCGCTGGGCACCGCGCTCGAGCGCCTGGTTGCAAAGGTGCTCGACCAGCGCCGGCGCCACATCGTCGGAAGACCCATCGACCACCTGCAGGTTGAGCACCTGCAGCACCTTTGCGCGCGAAAGCTCCAGGCCCCGCTGGCCCCCGGACGCCTGCACGTAGCCGACCACCTTGCCGCCGTCCTCGGCCACGTAGATGAGGGTCTCCTGCGAGAGGGGCAGGAACGCCGACAACGTGGAGCTGAGCAGCGACCACAGCCTCGCAGCCGGAGGCTCGGTTCCGTTCATCACCATATCCGCCGACCGGTGCATCTCCTCGATGCGCGAGAGGTCGAGCAATCCCGCCGCCCGCAGCTTCAATTAGTGCACCACCCCGGAATAGTCTTGTAGTGCACCACCCCGGAATAGTCTTGCCGGTGGATCGCGCTAGGCGGCCGGGCTGCGCTGATGCCTGCGTCGCCTCCTGTGCGCGCTCGGTCACGCATCTACGCGATGCGCTCCCTCGCGTGCTCGTCGGCTCCTTGGCACCGGCCGCCGATCGCGCCCACCGTCGGCGACCTTCCGGTGCGGTGCACTCGTCTTGGCCATCCGGACAAACTCTTCGTGCAGCCGCCTATCGCCGGTGAGCTCGGGGTGAAAGCACAGCGCGAGGATCTGGCCCTGGCGCACCGCCACCGGCCGGCCATCGTGCGTCGCGAGCACCTCCGCTCCGCCGGCTGACTCTATGAGCGGCGACCTGATGAACACTCCCGGAAACGCCTTGCCGTCGAGGCCGGTGACATCGAGGGCAGCTTCGAAGCTGTCGACCTGGCGTCCATAACCATTGCGCCTCACCGAGACATCGAGAAGGCCCAGGCCGCGCTGATCCGCCATCCCGTCGGCAACCTCGCGCGCGAGGACGATCATGCCGGCGCACGTGGCCAGCGTTGGGAGGCCCGCCGCGATGGCATTGCGCAGCGGTTCGAGCAGGCCGACGCGCTCCATCAGCATCGTCATCGTCGTGCTCTCACCGCCCGGAAGCACCAGGCCGTCGAGGTCGTGAAGATCCTCGGGCGTCTTGACCAGGCGTGTCCTCGCACCGACCGATTCGAGCGCACGCACATGTTCGGCAAACGCACCCTGCATCGCGAGGACCCCGATGAGAGCAGCGCGCACGCGCCCTACGCCCCACGAACTCAGAGGTTTCGCCTTGAGTTCGCGAGGACCCCTTTTGACTTTGGGCGCCCGGCGACTACCAGCCTCTGGCAGCGAGCAGCTCGTCCTTCGGGATGGAGGGGATCTCGAGCCCCGGCATCGCCTTCCCGAGTCCCGCGGAAACCTCCGCGAGCACCTCGGGCTTGTCGAAATACGTGGTGGCCGCGACGATCGCCTTGGCACGCTTCAAGGGGTCCTCGGACTTGAAGATGCCCGAGCCGACGAACACGCCGTCCACACCGAGCTGCATCATCAGCGCTGCGTCCGCGGGCGTCGCGATCCCACCCGCGGCGAAGTTGACGACGGGCAGGCGGCCGAGACGCTGGCATTCTGCGAGCAGCTCCACCGGCGCGCCGATCTGCTTGGCTTCGCGCACGAGCTCGGCGTGGCTCAATCCGTGCAGCTTGCGAATCCCGGCGTTGACGGCACGGGCGTGTCGCACGGCTTCGACCACGTTTCCGGTCCCCGCTTCACCCTTCGTGCGAATCATCGCCGCGCCTTCGGCGATTCGTCGCAGCGCCTCGCCGAGGTCGCGACAGCCACAGACGAATGGAACCTTGAACGGATGCTTGTCGATGTGATTCTCCTCGTCGGCGGGTGTCAGCACCTCGGACTCGTCGATGTAGTCGATTCCAAGGGCTTCCAGGATCTGGGCCTCGACGAAGTGGCCGATGCGGCACTTCGCCATGACCGGGATCGTGACCGACTCCATGATCGAGCGGACCAGCGTCGGGTCGGACATGCGCGCCACGCCGCCCTCTTTGCGGATGTCGGCCGGCACGCGCTCGAGCGCCATCACCGCGCACGCGCCCGCGTCCTGGGCGATCCGCGCGTGTTCGGGCGTGACCACGTCCATGATCACGCCGCCCTTCAGCATCTGGGCGAGCCCCGCCTTGACCTTGAAGGATCCCTTTATGCCCCGCGAAATCGGAGGCTGCGCCTTGATTTCGCGAGGACCCCTATTGACGGCCACTTTTCCATTGCGCGATCCGTTGCGTTCGGCCACGTTCAGATTCTACGCCGGGGTCCGGCGCGGACCCCCGCGCCTAGAATCCAGCGGTGGGCAGGCGCGCACTCTCGGGACTCGCATTGGCCGTGGTGGCGATCCTGCTGGCGTCCGTTGGCGCCCAGGCGACAACGGACCTGCACACCCTGCTGGCCGCACCGCCAAGCGCAGACTGGCTCCACGTCCCTTCAACCCAGTCGAACCTCGTCGGCGACTTCACCGCCCACGGTTATGCCACCTACCTGCAATCGGCCGGCTCCAGCCCCGGTGCCGCCGAATTTGACCTGACCCTGTACGGCTTTACCAGAGGTTATGCGCTGGAATGGGTGCAGCGTGGCTCGCGCGACGTGTTGGTAGAGCGAGCGTTCGAGTTCCGGGATGGCAGGGGAGCGCGATCCTGGTACTCGCTGCTCCGGCTCGGCGGCAAGACGTCCGTCAGGTACACGCGCGACATCCCGATGCCTCCATCGGTCCCGAATTCGTTCGGTGCTCTTTTCACCTGGCCCGATGGCACGCTTCAAATCCGGATTGAATTCTGGAAAGGCAACGTCGAGTACGTAATTCACACGGATTCCCTCACCAACGACCTGACGACGACCGCCGTCGCGCAAGCGGTCACCGAGTACGCGTACGCCCCCTCGCACACCGACGTGCCGCCGGGCGCGGGTCAGGCAGTGAACGATTGGCTCCGCAACATCGGGATCGCCGTCGGTGCGTTGGTGGTCGCCGTGGCGATCGTGACCACCATCACAATCGTGTTGATCACCCGCCGCCGGCGGCCGTCGGGTCTCCTCGCAGGCGGACCCGCGATGTCGGCGAGCGGACCAACGATGTCGGCGGACGGGGCCTACTGGTGGGACGGGCAGCGCTGGCGGGACGCCTCTGTCGAAGCGCCGGCGACAGCACCGCGATCTCCCGACGGGGCCCACTGGTGGGACGGCCGCACCTGGCGGCCATTTCCGGCGCCCCGGCCGCTCGGCTAGCGGGACCGGTTTTCGATCACTTCCGCGTTGAACCCGGATACCGTGTTCCACGTGATCAAGACGGGCCGCAAGCTGGCAGCCGCGGGTGCGCTGACCCTCGCGTTCGCCGTCTGGGCGCCGTTCAACGCCTTGGCATGCGGCACCGCAGACCCGGGCGGTGGGGGTATCGCATCCGGCGGAGGCAGTGCTTCGGGTGGAGGCAGTGCGATCGCGACAGGTGGCAGCCACGTGAATGCGTTTGGTTCGATCAGCATTGACGGGGCGACCTTCGCCGCCTTCAGCGGCTTCGTGATCTTGGTGGCCGTGGCCGTGCTGGCGATCTCGCTGGCGATTACATTGCGACGCCCGCGACCAAACCTGGCCCTTATGGCACAGCTTTCATCGGACGGAAGGTACTGGTGGGATGGGATGGCGTGGAACGATGGCCTTCAGAACCCTCCACCGCCATCCGTGCGTTCGGCTGACGGCTTCTACTGGTGGGACGGCGGCTCCTGGCGGGCCGTCCCTACGAGTTAGCTAGAGCCTCTCCAGCACCAGCGTCCGCTTGCTGGCGTACTCGTCGTCCGAGAGCAGCCCATCCCGGTGCAGGCGCGTGAGCATGTCCATCTCTTCCAGCACGTCGAGCAGCGGCGCCATCGTGCGGCGCGCGAGATAGGCCTCTGACGCGGTGCCGGCGTCCTCGCCCCGGGCGTCGAGGCGCGCGAGATAGGCCTCTGACGCGGTGCCGGCGTCCTCGCCCCGGGCGTCGAACTCGCGGATGAAGAAGAGCGCCTTGACGGCCGAGAACGGAATCCCGAGCTTGCGGATCGGGCTGTCGGCCTGCTCGCCGTGGAGGTGCAACACGACGCCGTAGCGGTGGCGCTCGAGCGTGCCGTCGAGATGACCGCGCAGCACCTCGCCATCGAGGAACCGGATCGCGACCTTACGGGTCGGAGTCTCCGAAGCGAGGTTCTGGTCGCGGGGTAGCTCCACCCATTTCACCGCCGTGAGCGGGATCCAGGCGGTCTCGTTGTTCTCCAGCCCGCCGGCATCGTCGACCTCGACCAGGAAGTCGGGTTCGTCGAAATCGAGGTCTCGGGCGACCCCCTCGAGGGTTTCGTCGTCGAAAAACCGCACGACTACCTTTGCCATCGCATCACCTACTCTACTAACCCTCATTTGGCGGGAGTCCTGCGAACTGCCCGGCGGCCCAACCGCCGGGAGCACCGGGCGCAGCCGGCGATATGCCTGCGGACAGATTCGGCCTGGCTGCGGCGAAGCTTGCCGGCAAGGTATGGAGCCAACAACGGGGCCACCTCCTCATGGGTCACTTCGGCCTCACCCTCGGCCGCGAGGTATTCCTCCTTGAACCGGAGGCGGGCACGGTAGAGCAGCGTCTCGACTGCGCTCTCGGACATCTTCAAGGTGCGCGCGATCTGGCGGTAGCTGAGATCCTGAAGCTCGCGGAGGGTGAGCACCAGGCGGTACTTCTCGGGCAACCGCTGGGCGACGGCCCAGACCCGCCGTCGAGTCTCGTTCGATTCCTGCACGTCGACCGGATCGAAGCTGCGCGAGGTCGAGGGAAGCTTGGCCATGAACTCGTCATCGTCGTCGTCCGACCCCTCCACACGGAGGTCGCGCTGGCGCCGCCGGAGCTCGTCGAAGCACAGGTTGCGGGCCACGGTGTGCACCCAGCCGCCGAAATTGAACGATTCGTCGACCCGATCCATCATTCGCAGCGCTTTCATGAACGTCTCCTGCGCGATGTCCTCGGCGAGCAGCGCGTCGCCGAGCTTGCGGCGCACGAGCCGGTAGATGGAGGCGACGTAGCGGCGATGCAGCTCCTCGAACGCGTGCGTGTCGCCGTTGCGATAAGCCCGGACCAGCTCGACGTCGGTCGGATCCACCCCGACTTTTTCGGGCTCGGTCGACTCGACGCTGACCTTCGATGTGTCTGTGGGTTCGTCTGTCACAGCATTTCTTGAACGGCGCGGGCGGCCGCGCGGGTCAGTTCTTGGGCGGCATCGCGCATCAGGACTTGCAGATTGTGCCCTTCTGGATCGCCTTCTTGAGCCAGCGTAAGCACCGAAGTAACGCCCATCGAGATCAGCGACTCCCAGCCTGGGCCCTTGCTGCCGGCCAGCAGGAGGGTCGGAATCCCGGCCGCATGGGCCCTCTTGGCCACCTCGCCAGGCGCCTTGCCGAAGGCGGTCTGGCCGTCGACACGCCCCTCACCCGTGATCACCAGACCGGCTCCGGGCAGGGCCTTGTCGAAGCCGCTGGCTTCGACCACGAGCGGGGCCCCCGGCACCAGCCGGGCGTCGAGGAACGCGATCAGGCCCGCCCCGGCCCCGCCTGCGGCGCCGCCGCCAGGAACATCTGCCACCCGTTTGCCCAGGTCGCGCTCGATGATTTGGGCAAGGCGGGCTAGCGCCTGGTCCAGCTCGCGGACTGCCTTCTCGTCGGCGCCCTTCTGGGGCCCGTAGATGTAGCTCGCGCCCTGGGGCCCGGTCAGAGGGTTCATGACGTCGCTCGCGACCATTACCCTGACGGAACGCCACGCCGGATCGAAACCAGAGGCGTCGATCCGCTCGAGCTGCGCCAGCGCGGCGCCGCCACGAGGCAAGTCTCGACCGCCGGCGTCGAGCAACCGGTAGCCGAGGGCCTGAGCCATGCCGGCGCCGCCATCATTGGTCGCCGAACCGCCGATCCCCGCGATGATTTGCCGCACGAACTCGGCGCCTGCGGCGTGAGTTCGCGGGGACCCCAGAGACACGACCCCCTGCTTGCGGACCGCCTCCAGCAGCTGCCCGAATCCGTAAGTGGAGGCCTTGCGCGGGTCACGTTTCTCGGTCGGGATCTGAGTGAGCCCGCTCGCCGATGCCAGCTCGACGACGCCGGTGCGCCCGTCATCGATGAGCCCACACGTGGCATGAACGGGATCGCCAAGCGGTCCTTCGACCTCCACCGATTGATAAGTCCCCTTGCGCGCCGAGACCAGCGCTTCGACTGTGCCCTCGCCGCCGTCGGCGACGGGAATCTCCACGACATCGGCATCAGGCCGCGCTTCGCGCACTCCGCGTGCGATCGCGGCTGCGGCCTGCGACGCCGAAAGGCTGCCCTTGAACGAGTTCGGGGCGACGATGACCTTGAGCACAGGCGAGGCAGGCCTCGCCTGTGATTTGGAGTCACGCAATGTCTGGAGGCGTTTGGTACAGCACGTTTGGGGGACGGCCGGAGTAAATCCGGCCTACAGGCAACCCATTAATAGACTGGGATCGTCCAGTCCTTGTGCTTCGGTGACTCGCCCCGGACCGCGCCGAAGTAGATGTTCTGCAGCTCCTGCGTGAACTCCCCGACCTTGCCATCGCCCACGGGCCGGCGGTCGACCTCGATCACAGGCGAGATCTGGGCTCCTGTCCCGCACAGCAGCAGCTCATCGCACGTATAGAGTTCGGTGCGGTCGATGCTGCGCTCGACGACAGGCTTGCCGAGCTCTTCTTTGATCAACCTGGTCAACAGAATGCGAGTGACGCCTTCGAGGATGTCGTCGGTTACGGGCGGTGTCACGAACACGCCGTCCTTGAGCATGAACAGGTTCTCAGCAGACCCTTCGGACACGTGACCATCGATGGTGAGGACGATGGCTTCGTCGAATCCCGATTCGACCGCTTCGGATTTCGCCAGCGCCGACTGTGCGTACGAGCCGGTGATCTTAGCCCGTGCGGGCAGCGATTGGTCCGGGGTACGCCGCCACGAGCTGACCATGCACCTGATGCCACCCTCGATCTCGACGTAGTTGCCGAATGGGATGGCATAGATGAAAAAGCTGTGGTTGAGGTTGTGCAGGCGAACGCCGATCTCTTCGCTCGATGCGTACAGAAGGGGACGCACGTAGACGTCGGACTTGAACTCGTTGCGCCGCAGGAGCTCGACGGTGATGTTGACCAGCTCCTCTGTCGAGTAGGGCAGCGTCATCCGCATGATGTTGGCCGACCGCCTTAGCCGGTCGTAATGGGCGGGAGCCTGCAGGAGATGCAGCTGTTCCTGCTTGGGGTTCCAGTACGCACGGATGCCTTCGAAGCAACCGGTTCCGTAATGGAGCGCGTGCGTCATCAGGCCCAGCTTGATGTCGTGGTACCGGCCAAACTCCCCGTCGTAGAACACCCAGGTGTTCGGGTGGGTCACGCTCTTTTTCGCCGCCGCCTTCGATTTCGTTTCCACACTCATCTCGCGTTTAAGTGTAAGGCGGCCCACACGGGGGCCCCAGCTTCTGAAAGAATCGCGAATGTGAGCCTCTATGGAATCATCGCGGACCTGCGCCGGAGGTACCCGACGCCCGCTGCGACCGAGACCCTCGACATGGTCGTCGCCGAGCTCGGACGCACTCGCGACAACCTCAAGGAGGCGGTCGCCAACCTTTCGAGCAAGCAGCTTCCGCCAGGCGGCAAGCCGGTGCTGGATGAGCTGGTGGAGCGCGCTCGCGAAGAGGGCGTGTCCGACCTCGACTACGGCCCCGACCCGTATGACAAGCCGCCGCTGGAACCGCTCGACGAGGGCACGGTAGGGATTGGAGCCCTCCTGGTCGTGAGCTCGCTCCTCGGGATCGGATTGGCGGCCGCCGCGGTTTACGCCGGCATCAACGCGATTCTGCACACGAGTGGCTGAGTTCTCCTTCGACGTCGTGTCGGAGTTCGACCCCGCGGAGCTCACCAACGCGATCGACCAGGCCCGCCGAGAAGTCGGCACCCGCTTCGATTTCAGAGACACGCAGACCTCATTCGACAGGCAAGACCAGGTCATCCTCATCGACTCCGCAAGCGAGGAGCGGGCCAAGGCGGCCCTGCAGGTCCTGCGCGAGAAAGCGGCCCGCCGCCAGCTGTCGCCGAAGCTGTTCAAGGCGGACGACCCCAAAACTGTAGGCAAAGGCCGCGGCCAGATCGAGGTTCACTTGAATGCGGGCATCACCGACGAGCTGGCCCGCGACCTGCGCAAACGCATCCAGAACGTCACGCCCAAGGTCCAGGTGCGGATCCAGGGCGACCAGCTTCGCGTGGTCGGCAAGGACAAGGACACGCTGCAGCTGGTGATCAAGAATCTCCGCGAGGCCGAGGACATCCCGGTTCCGCTTCAATTCACGAACTACAGGTAGCCCCTAACCGGGTCCTACCAGCCAGGATAGTCGGGTGCTGGTGATCCCGGCGATCGACATCATGAACGGCCAGTGCGTCCGGCTCGTCCAGGGGGACTTCGACCAGCGCACCGTCTATTCGGACGACCCGGCCACGATCGCGCTGGACTTCGCACGCGCGGGCGCGACACGGCTCCACGTCGTCGATCTCGACGCCGCCCGCGGAGAGCAGGACAACCGCACCGTAATCGAAAGGGTCATCGAAGCCGGCCTGACCGTGCAGGTCGCGGGCGGGGTTCGCACCGCGGCCCAGGTCGAGGCGTGGATCGACGGCGGCGCCGGGGCTGTGGTGATGGGGACTGCGGCGGTCCGGGACCCGCAGCTGTTGGCCGAATGCGCGACCAAATATCCAGGTCATGTCATGGCTGCGCTGGACGTGCGGAACGGCCTGCCCGCCGTGAGTGGCTGGACCGAGACCGAGCCGCTCGACATCTCCGAGCTGATCCCGCGCTGGAACGTCCTGCCCCTGGCGGGCCTGATCCTCACGTGCACTGAGCGCGACGGGACGCTGTCGGGTCCGGACGTTGCGACCCTCGCCCGCGTGCTCACGATGACCCAGCTGCCGGTGCAGTACGGCGGCGGCATCTCGTCGCTCAACGACATCCGCAAGGTTCGCGAAGCTGGCGCCGCCGGCGTGATCCTCGGTCGATCCCTTTATGAGGGCAAGCTGTCGCTGGAACAAGCGCTGGCGCTATGAACCGGGCGCGCGCCACCCTGGCGGTTGGGGCGCTGGCCGCTGTTGTGATCGCCGTGTCGGCTTGCGGCGGGCGCGAGGCCCCGGACGACCAGGGCCTGCACCAGGACATCCTCAACGGCACCAACGGCGCCGAGGTCACCTTCGACGCGACCGTGCTCGCCGACCCGGTGGAATCCGGAGGGCACGAGCGCTTCGAGGTGAAGGTGACCACCGGCGAGATGCTCGAGGTGGACCACAACACCTCCCTGGCTCCAAGCGTTCCGGTCCACGCCGGCGACGGCGTCATCATCCATGGGCAGCTCTACATCGATCCGGGTCCGCGGCTCGGAGTGCACTGCACGCACGCGCACACGTCCAGCGGCTGTCCTAGCCCAGGCTGGATCGAATACGCGAATAATTACTACGAATAGTGAGCAGGAACGAGCCGCCGAGGCCCTCCAGCTTTGTCGCGAATCTCCGTGCCGGCGACTACGGCTTCGTCGAGAGGGCTGGACGTGTGGTCAGCAATGTCGGGCGCAAGATCATGCGCCGGCAGGCGTGCTGCGGAAACTACGGCGACCCGGGTTGTTGAATGACGACCGCCGAGGCCCGTGCGGCCGGCCTCATCAAGTAGGAAGACAACAACGCTCTCGGCTCGGCTGACCGCTCTCGCCGTCATCGGTCCCGCCTTGTTGATTGCGTCCTGCAATCCCGCACAAACCCCGGTGCCTCCGGCTTGCCATACCTGGCTCCCCGCGATCGGTTCGAGTGCCGCGACGCTGCCGTCGGGATCGGGGATTCTCGTGTTCGACAGGCTCGATAACACCCAGAGCTCCGATGCCACCTGGATGTGGTCGGGATCGTGTTGGAGCCAGGGGCCTGGTTTTGGCGGCCACCCGGTTTTCGGTTCGGCGTTGGCTTCGAATCCCTCTGATTCGAGCGTCGTTGCATATGGCGGCTGGGACGCCACCGCATCGGATGCTTACGTTGCGCTCTACGAAACGTGGGAATTCCGCGGTGGTGTTTGGAGTCAGCTGCTCGGTAGTGGGCCCAAGCTCGCTGGTCCGACTGCGATCGGCGATCCGAAGCTCAGAGGGGTGCTCCTGATCGGATCCGGGGCGCACGCCGAAGAGACGTGGTTGTTGTCGAAATCGGGCTGGCGCCAGCTGCATCCAGAACATTCGCCCCCATCGCGGCTTGGAGCAAGTCTGGGCATCGATCCCGCCACCGGCGACGCGATTGCGTTCGGTGGCTATCGGATCCCCAAAGACGCGATGACCAACACCTGGCGATGGACCGGTTCGGACTGGCAGCTGGAGACTGCGGCGACCAACGAGCTGCACCTGCCCCCGTCGGGCGTGATCGTGGCCGACCGTCACTCGCTCTGGTTGCTGGCGGGCGCCCCGTACACGAATCAGGTCGAGCTGTGGCGCTGGGAGGCCGGCACGTGGGCCGGTGTCGCCACCAGCACACGCGGGCCGAGGCTGTTCGGCTTTGGAGCTGCGTTCGACGGGCGCGAGATCCTGGTCTTCGGTGGTCTGGATGAAGCCTCTGGTGCCGGAGCCACGCTGAACACCACCGAGTGGGCTTTGAGCGACAAGAGCTGGCGCCGCATCCACTGAGACCGTCGCTGAAGGGGCCCGGCTAAGGCTTTCGCGCTACCAGCCAGGCCGCCGCTTGCGCGACCGGGCGGACGACGATCTCATCGATGTCGACGTGTGGCGGGCGGGTGACCGCAAAGGCGATGCAATCGGCGATGTCGGCGGCGACCAACGGCTTCACGCCCTTGTAGACGGCCTTGGCCGCATCGCGATCACCGTGAAACCGCACGACGCTGAATTCTGTCTCGACCATCCCAGGCTCGATCTCGGTGACGCGAATCGGCTCGCCGTTCAGCTCCAATCGCAGCGTGCGTGAGACGGCGTGCACTGCGTGCTTGCTGGCGGTGTAGCCCGCCCCTCCCTTGTACGTCTCAAAGCCGGCGATCGATCCCAGATTCACGATGTGACCATGCCTCGCCTTGCGCAAGAGAGGCAGGCTCGCTCGGGTCATCCGCAGCAGGCCGAGCACGTTGACCTCCCACATCTCGATCCAATCCTCGTCGCTGCCTTCGGCGATGGGCGTGAGACCGCGCGCAAGGCCGGCGTTGTTGACGAGCACATCGATGCGGCCGAATTTTGTCTTCACCTCACCGACAAATGCGTCGATGCTGTCGAGCTTGGTCACATCCAGCGGCAGGGCCAGGCCTGATTCGCCCACCACGCGCCGCACTCGCTCCAATCGCCGGGCGCCCGCCGCGATGCGATAACCGAGGCGGCCCAACGCCACGACCGTGGCCGCGCCTATGCCCGACGACGCACCCGTGACGACGGCAACCGGCTTATAGCTTCTGGCCACTCGTGCTCCCAAATCAAGAACCCGTCGCGACGCTTTCAAGAATGTACGCTAGGGACAGTGATCGAAGTCCTCGCAGGGGTGGTCGCCGGTCTTCTCATCATGGCGGGAGTCATTGTCATGATGGGGCCGAACGCGAAGGGTCTCCTCCGTCGCATCGGGATGCTGCGCCGGCGCCGGCCGTCGCTCTCGGTCTTCCAGCCCCCGCGTTCGCGCGAGGCGGTCACGGCGGGCCTGAACCCCAAGACACAGCGTGTTTTGGTGGCCGCCTCACGGCTCGGCAACTGGCTCCGTGCGCACAACCACGAGGAGGTCGCTCGCGCCCTTCGCAGCGCAGCCGGACGCATCACCAGCGACGAGCCGGCGGGCCTATACGCGATGCAGACGGTGCTCCGGCGCCTCCGTTCCCTGAGCTTCGACGATGGCGGTGCGCAAGAGCGGCTCAAGGCACTCTCGAACGAGCTGCGAGATGCAGTCCAGGATCGATTCGAACAGCTGGAGCTGCTTCCCTTCCGCCGGCCGTAGCGAACGGGCCTCCGGCCCCGTTCTATCTGTGTGCGAGCGCATGCAGTACTCATCCTCTAGACGTGCTTCCAACATATTCGCCCGCGCTCGCACGCCAGCTCCCTGACCTCAGATCGGGTCCCGGCGCAGGACCTCGGGGCGGTACTCGTCCGGCAGCTCGATCTTTGAAGGCGCGAGCAGGCAGAACTCTGGCGGCGGCCCCAGTACCATCATCCGCCTCCACAAGCTGACCCCCGGGCCGCCCGAATAAGGCCGCAAGCGTTCGTAATGGTCGACGTACCCAACGCCGGCCGGCTTCGAGAACTGGATCTCGAAGCCCGAACCGGATGGTGGCTCGCCGCTGACCAGGCTGTACAGCTTGCCGACCCCATCTGAGGCCATGCGTGCGGCCGTGTCGTGCGCCGGAGTACGGGCGCCGCTTACGGCGGCAACGTTGAGCACATCCAACGCGGCCGAGCTCTCGACCAGGTACCAGTCGCTGTAGCGGTCGCCGACCTTGAAGGTCGACGAGCGGATGAACCCGCTCGGCGGCGCGCTCGCGAGCGCGGCGTGGAAGCGCCTTAGGGCGCTCTCGTAAACCGCCGCGTCCACACCGGTCGCCGGCCGGTGGTTGAAGACGTAGGCAAGCATCAGGACTTCGACGTCGTGGCGGCTTTGGAGCCTTTCGGTCCCTTGCCGGATTCGACGTACTTCTTCAAGGCGGCCATGTTGCTGCGGATGCCTGCTGCGTACTGGCCCGCGAGCAGGCCGCCTGCGAAGCGCAAGAGCCCGCTCAGCTCGTAATCCATCTCGTAAACGACGTGCGTCGTGCCGTCCTTCTCTTTGTAGGTGTACGACCAGGTGCCCTTCAGCGGCCCGCGAATGAATGTGCCCGCGCATCGTTTCGGCTTGTTGTAGATGGTCTGCTCGACCTCGAGCTTCTCCTTGAGGCCGCCCGGTAAATCGAGGTGATAGCGATAGCGGGTGCCTTTGCCGGGCGGGTCCTTGTCGAGCTTCTCGATTCTCGTGACGTAGCTCGTCCATTTCGGCGCATTTGTCGCATCCTCCTGCACCACCGCCCAGACCCGCTCGACGGGTGCATCGATGTCGACCTCCTCTTTCAGCCTGGTCACCCTGCGATTATCAGTCGAGTGACCGAAGCGGGAGTTCCGGAATTCCCGGAGCAGGCGTCGCGGGCGTCCCAGCGGACGTTGGGGGCTCTTCGGCACCGAAACTACCGCCTCTTTCTGACCGGGCAGATCATCTCGACGGTCGGGACCTGGATGCAGAGCGTCGCGATGCCCTGGCTCGCGCTCCAGCTCACGCACAGCGGCCTACTCGTGGGGCTCGTCCTCGCCGCGCAGTTCACGCCAGTGCTCCTCGGCAGCCAGTTCGGAGGAGTGGTTGCGGATCGCTACCGCAAGCGCACGGTCCTGCTCGCTACGCAATCGCTGTTCACACTCCCGTCGTTCGCATTGTTCGCGCTGTCAGCGACGGGTCATGCCCAGTACTGGATGGTCCTGGTGGCCGCGGCCGCGACCGGCACCATCAACCTGTTCGACGTCCCCGCGCGCCAATCATTTCTCATCGAGATGGTCGGGCGTCAGGACCTCATGAACGCGATCGCGCTCAACTCGTCGGTTTTCAACGGGGCAGCCGTCATCGGTCCGTCCGTCGCGGGCGTGATCATCGGGGCGGTCGGCGTGCCGCTTTGCTTCCTCGCCAACTCGATGAGCTATCTCGGGGCGGTCGGCGCGCTGCTGCTGATGAAAGACCTGCCCGCGGTCGTGCCCGAGCGCCACGAGCAGCCCTGGCTTCAACGTGTAGCTCAAGGTGCCGCATACGCGAGGCGCGAGCCGCTCGTGGGCATGATGCTGGTCGCCGTAGCCGTGTTCTCGCTGTTCGCGATGAACCGGCTGACCCTGATCCCGCTGTTCGCGGACCAGGTGCTGCATGTCGGCCCCCAGGGTTTCGGTTTCCTGATGGGATCGATGGGCCTGGGCGCGCTCGCCGGCGCCTTGACGCTGGCGTTTTCGCCAGGCCTGGGCGGGGATCCGCGGCGGCAGTTCTGGATGGCGCTCATCTGGGTGGCGGCGCTGCTGGTCTTCTCGGCATCGCGCGTTTATGCGCTGTCGCTCATAACCCTGTTCGTCGCCGGCTACTGCCAGATCTCGTTCGTGGCTACTGCCAACAACCGCATCCAAACCGTCACGCCCGATCACCTGCGCGGCCGCGTGATGGCGCTCTATGCACAAGCGTTGATCGGTGTCGGGCCGATCGGCAGCTTGCAGGCAGGCGCGCTGTCGACCGTCCTCGGAGCGCCGGGGGCCATGGCGATCGGCGCCGTCGTCGCGGGCATCGTGATCGTGGTGATCCGGCTCTCCCGGCCGGAGGTCTTCGCGCCCGCCTAGCTCTTAGGCGACGGAAACCGTGTCTCGAGGCTCGGACTGAAGCGCCGGACCGAACGCCGTCCCCAGTCGCCCATCCAAACAGCAGCAACCACGAACGCGCCCGCACCGGCAAGCAGAACCCCGAACAACGGAGCGCCGATCGCGTATCCGACCAGGGCTCCGATGGCGCCGGCGACCGCCGCCACAATCACCGACAACATGCCCGGCAGCGTTTGCATACCGTGGAAAAACGAGCCCAGCCGCTGACTGCCCGTGGTGTCGATGCCGAGCGTCTGGAGCACGCCAGGCAAGTCGTCATAAGGACTCGTGACGAAATGGGGCTCCAGCTCAGGGTGCAGTTCGAGGTATGCGCGCCGGAGCCTGTTCATTCCGACCACCCACCTGTAGTCGTCGCGGTTCAGCATCATCAGGCGCGCGACCGTGGCGACGCCCACGAACAAAACCACCGAGAGCATGAAGATGGCGACCGCGATGAACGTCGGGCCGAAACGGTCGGCTTGCGCCACGAGCGCGAGGGCGATCACCGCGCCGGACAGGATCGCCAGGAACATGTTCACCCGGCCGAGAGATTCCGTGTACGTCAGCGAACGCGTTGCGAGCAGGCTCCAGTGTTCGGTGGCGAGAATCTGCAGCTTCGCCGCTGCCACAGGGTCGCGTCCAGCCGGCGGCATTTCGGTCGACATCTTCGTCTCCTAATCGCGAGGTAGGTATCGGGGCAGGTCGGAAAGGGACGCGAAGCCGTGCGAGGCGAGGTAGGCTGCGATGCCGTCATGGACCTCGGCGATGGCGCTCGGGTTGACGAATGTGGCGGTACCCACCTGAACAGCCGCGCAGCCCGCCACCAGGAACTCGAGCGCGTCTTCGGCGCCGGCGATGCCGCCGATCCCGATCACCGGGATGCTCACCGCGCGCGCCGCCTGGTGCGCCAGGTGCACAGCCAGCGGGCGGATCGCGGGCCCCGACAGGCCGCCGGTGCGAAAGCTCAGCCTTGGCTGCCTCGTGTTGAGGTCGATCGACATGCCCACAAACGTGTTGATCGCCGAGAGCGCGTCCGCGCCGGCTGCCTCGCACGCTCGAGCAATCACGCCGATGTCGGTAACCATGGGCGTGAGCTTCACCCATACCGGCAGGTCGGTCCGCTTTCGCACCGCGTCCGTCACAGCGGCCGCCGCTCGCGGGTCATTGCCGAAGTACAGGCCGCCTTGCTCCACGTTCGGGCAGGAGATGTTGATCTCGAAACCGGCCACCCCCGCGACCCCATCGAGCCGCGCGGCCAGCTCGCCATATTCATCAGCGGTCTCGCCATTGATGTTCACGAGCACCGGGAAGTCCCACCGCGCCCATTGCGGCGCGTAGTCACGAATCAGGCCTTCGACTCCAGGACCCTGGAGGCCGATCGCGTTCAGCATCCCCGACGGCGTCTCGACGATGCGGGGTGGCGGCGTGCCGACTCGGGGGCGAAGGAAGATGCCCTTGGAAACCATTGCGCCCAGCGTGCGCCGCTCGAGCAGCGGCACCTCGGTGCCGTAGCCGAACGTGCCCGACGCCGCTAACACCGGTCCGCGCAGTTTGAGCCCGCCCACCTCGACCGACATGTCGATCGTCATGCGCTGATCGCATAGGGCAGGTGGGCCGGCAGCATCGACCACTCGATGTCCGCGGCGCGGTACACAGGTCCCTCCTTGCAGGCGCGGTCGTAGCCGCCCCGCGCGAGGGGCACGGCGCAACCAAGGCAAACTCCCGTGCCGCAGCCCATGTAGGTCTCGACCGCCACCTGGGCGCCGGGCCAGCGCATAGCCACCGACGCGA